>Ga0208162_1000798_pt1 | contig 17362 bp, 12 predicted proteins | sample CB_VirMetaG_4_FD_184539 | JGI IMG/M metagenome (GOLD analysis project Ga0208162, IMG submission 184539) | Freshwater to marine saline gradient viral communities from Chesapeake Bay - CB_1508_1M Viral MetaG (SPAdes) (version 4) | ecosystem: Environmental > Aquatic > Marine > Coastal | place: USA... | reverse complement strand
CCAAACTGCTACTTGACATGCTGCTCCTCCGGCATCTGTTACGTAAGTACCACTAGCTTGACCTCCAATATCCGATAATACATTAGCACCGGTTCTAAAATCTACATTACCGTCACTATCTAATACTAAGAATTTATCTGTGTCAGTTCCAGCGTTTACTACTGAGGATAGATTTAGAGATGAACCTGTTATATCAGATCCAATAAAATTACCGCTTGCACTTATATTACCCTCTACGGTTAGTTTTTCGTCTGGAGTAATAGTGCCTATACCGATTTTATCAGCTGAACCGTCTGAATAGAATAGATTGTTATCTGAGTTTCCTTTTATTCTAATATCATTATTTCCTCCTGCTTCATTTAAGGTAATTAGAGAAGAATTAAACTTAATCATTTCTTCCCCAGCAGCAAAATAACGATGGGTATTATCTTCAAAAGCTATATAAGTATCAGAATCTCCGCTGTGTAAGATTTTATCTGCTAGGTATATTTGATCAGTTTCTATATGACCTGCTGATATAGTAAGATTACCTGTTACTCCTAAAGATCCTGTAACATTAACAGATCCTGTAAATGTATGTGTGTCTGATATTTCATCTCCAAATATGTTAGAACCGGTTGCAAAAGATATGGATTGACTAACTACATTAGTTACGATTTCAGTTGCTGTTACTTTACCGCCTACTGTTAGGTTTGTACCGTCGAAAGTAAGATTTGAACTACCTGCAAAACTCCCACCGTTATTATACTGTACTTGAGTATTAGAACCTGCTGCTCCTGTTACTGTTCCGGTACAGCTTGTAAACCCACAACCGTCTACTATTGTGCCAACTCCGGTATTAAAATTAGTAATTGAAGACGTGGTTGTAGAAAATGTACCGCCTAAGGTTAAACAAGCATCACCAGAAGAATGATCTCCAGATAAAGTAATACCTGAGACATTACCTGAACCAGATACGCTTGTTATATCTCCGGTACCAGCTCCAATATCTGATCTTACCTGAGTACCTGTTCTAAAGTCTACATTACCGCTACTGTCTAAAACTAAAAATTTGTCGGTATCAGTACCAGCGTTTACTATACTCTGCAAATTAATAGTTGATCCTGTAATACTACCGTCTAGATGTATAGTACCGCTACCTGTAATAATTAAGCTGGTTTCTTTGGAACCTAAGGTTATAGTTACGTTAGAACCTGCTTCACCTCTTATTTCACCATTTTGTTCAAATACGATATCTACGTTATCTATTCCATTTCCTATGAATACGTCAGATGCACCATCTCCAATAAGTACATCCCCTACAGCATTAGATATAACTAAATCATCACCTGATTGTTCTATCTTACCTGCTTCTGTACCGGAGGCATTCTCAAATTGAATATCTCCATCTAAGGGGGTTATGATTACATCTTTAGCCATATACTTTATACTTTATTATAAATATTAAATTCTACCACTTATTCGTTTTCTTTGTTCTGCAAAAGTAGATCTGATTTTTATTCTCTTACCTGTTGGTGTTCTTGTAATACCTTTAGGTGATTTATCAAATAATACTTCTATATCTTTATATTCAAATCTTTCTTGATGAGAATCACTACTTGTAGTAATCCCAAATACTAACATATAAGAGTAGTTTTGTGCTGTAATAGTCAATTGAGCTTCTTCAAAAGCACCTCTCATAGCGGAAGTAAACCTAACCCTATCCGACCAGCCTAGTTGAGGTGAATTAATTACTTCTGAATCTGAGCTTGTTCTTTGTGTTGTTTGATCTGTATAAGCTGTTTGGTATCTACCTGCATTATACCCGTTCATTAATTTTCTGCCAAATAAATAAGGAAAAGAGTAGTTACTATTATTTTCTCCTTTCATTTTACATTTTAACCTAACTGTAGTTCCTGCTGGAATGTACATACTGTCAATTACTTGTGGATCATCAGAAGAACCTAAATTATATAAAAATTTAGTATTATCTATTGAATCTGTAATGACCATTCCATCTTGGTGAGAAACCATCATTTTACCGGTTTCAAATTGTAAATCATACCAGGTAGATTTTTGATTATGTCCTGCGTTTCTTTGATAATGATTCCTACTAGAAGCTCCGGTAGAACACCAGTATGAAGTACTGCTTACTATACCGTTAGTTTGACCATCTAAAGATTTATACCATTTATTACCTACATAAGAATCTGTAAATATTACAGATGCTCCTCTATCTCCTATATATGGGTGCTGTCTAAATCCATCCATATATATTCGGTTAAACTCGTTATTATTTTGTGACCAATAAAGATACATTGGTCTTTGTTCGTGATTTAATAATATAATATGCCTAATTGGTACTGATTCTGCATGATGATGACACATGAACCCGTAATCATCAGATCTTGTACCATATAAATAAGCGTATTCACTATAAGGTTCGTATACAGAATCAGGTTGAAAATTACTATAATTATTTCTAGTTGAATAACTATTGTAACATTTTAAATTATGATTTGTTGACCACATCCAAAATCCTTGGTTTGAAGTATCGTAGCATATATTATTTCTAAGCAATAATCCATGAGCATGTCTAGTGCTTAGCCCCATATAACTTTCTTCTAGATTAACAGTATGGAAAGTGCAGCCTTCTACTCTAGATTGAAATGCATATCTGTTATCTGAAGATTCATTATCTCTATATTCACTATTATACCCTGCAATCATAGTACCTCTATAGTAGGAACTTTTTGTATTACCGCCCCATTGAGTAAATTCAATATTCTTTAAATGTATGTGTCTTGTATGAGCATTGCCAAAATCAGTCCAGTACTGTACGTAAAGAAAACATCTAGTACCACTATCACTATCAACACCTTTTATTACAAAGTCTCTGTTTATTTTAGTAACTAATGAACCAACTTTTCTAGCATGTTCTAAGGTTGCATCTAAAGTTAGAGTATTTCCGCTTTTCCCTGTGATAGTATAATGAGCTCTATAATCCCAATTCGTATCTGTATCGTTATTTACATCTACAACGATCATATCACCGACAGCTAAATCTCCTGAAGAGCCTACTGTTATTTGATTGGTATTATTAGCCGCTACTGCTGTGGTTAGAGTGGTAGCCATTTTAAGTACAGTTCTTCCAGATGGATGTTTTTTCTCTAAACCTGTTTGATATACAGTTTCTCCAGTAACAGTCCCAGAAATATTAGAATCAAGAGTAATTTTATTACTTTTTAATCCTATATCTGTAATCGTTTTAACATTACGGTTAGCACCTGTACCAAATATAATTTTATAACCTACTCTAAATACTCTAGCATTATCAACAAATATTAGATTATTTCTTGCTCTAGTAATAGTAGCTGTAGGAGATACGTACTGTCTGATATAAACCCTGTCATTACTGCTATCTACATCATGTACCCAGCAACCTTCATCTCCAAGTACTCTATTATCTTGATTTCCATCTAAATATATAGCTAACCAATCTCCAGCTGAGATATTGCTTGCACTATTAACTGTAATATACCCATCTTTAATGCTTGCCACTGATGATAGGGTAGTATTAGTTCTTACTTCTGGTGCTACTAATTTTAAAGAAGCAAATGTTTCATTTTTAACCCATATTCCGTGTTGATCATCGTTACTCCCTCTAAACTCTAATATAATATTACTTCCATCTCCTGATAATAACCCACCGCTACTAGAACTTCCTTCAGTAAATTGAGTTCCTGTACTGTATGCAGCGTTTGATCCTTCAACTGTTATTCTACCATTCATCCTAAATTTTGCATTTGTAGCAAAATGAAGATTGCCGAACACAGTAATATCGCCATACCCATTCGTAGGTCGGTTATCTGAATTAACAGTTACTTTATGCCCAGCAGTGATAGTAAAAGTATCTCCGTCTGCTGGGGTAGAACCACCCCAAGTTGAAGAACTTGTCCAATTACCTGATTGTGAAGAAGTTAATGCTGCCATATTATTCTATCTCTTCTATAATTTCTAAATCATTCAATTGTTCATACTCTGATGTATCAACTGCAATTTCAAAATTCAATGAATCTGAGTTATCTAAAACAGTGTTTGAATTTAATGAAATACTACCAATATCATTTGATATTTGAAGATCTTGTGTACTTTTATTATATGTAACTTTGATTATCATTGTACTGTTATTAATGGTTCTACATCTTTACGAGTTGCTTGTATGTAATAAAAATAATTCTTTTCTTCTGGTCCTCCTACTTTTACTATATTATTTTCATAACCTTCATAATAATATATGTCAGGTTTTCCTATTGGAGTAAATTGTGCTGTTATTGATGTCTCATCTACTAATCCAACCCATTCCTCAGGTAGTATTACCGTGTCTGCTTTACTTTCTCCTCTTACATAAACAGCATGTTCAGGTCCCTCTAGTACACCGTAAACTAATCTTTTATTATCTTTAGTTGGATGAGGAATGTCGAATGATTTTACTGCTGCAGTTAATGTGCCTAAAATATTTATATCCCCGCTACCGCTTATATTGCCTTCTACTGTTAATGCTTCATCTGGGGAGGTTGTTCCAATCCCAACGTTACCGTTAGATTTTAAGCTTATTCTAGCTAAACTATTAGTGTCGTCTTTAATGTTAAAAACTCCACCGTTTACGTTAATACTAAAATCAGAATTAGAATTGGTATCAGTTAATATAATAGAAGGATTAGCATCAGTTAAAGTTAAATCTCCACTAGCGCTTATATTACCTGTTATTGTTACACCTGTATTGGATGTATCTAACTTTTTAAACCCAGCATAATATAAACCTACAGCACCGCCGCCTCCTGCTGTAATCATATCAGTACCGCTTTTATCTTCTATCTGGACTGTATTACCATTTCCGGGTCTGATGTATAAACTACCTGTACCGCTTTGTGCAGTAATAAAACTATGCGCACCGGTATGGTAGATCTCTAAATCAGAACCATTTCCAAATTTAGCTTTTTTGTTATCGTAAAATAACATACCATTAGGTGCTTCAACAATAAGACGTTCATTAGAACCGTCTAATCTAAAGTAAGGTGTAAATCCTGCGCTACCGTCATCACTTCTAAATATAATATCTTTATTATCAGCTTTATTGGTAATATATAAATCACCAGTATTATTATCTATAACAGAATCAGTTCCGTTATGATAAAGTAACATATCAGTACCGGAACCTAATACTACTTTTCTATTATCTCCTAAGAAAAGATCTCCTGTTAAACTAGTTGATCCAGATAATAATAAACTACCTGTAAATGTATGTGTGTCTGTTATTTCATCTCCAAATCTGTTAGAACCGGTTGCAAAAGATATAGATTGACTAACTATATTAGTTACGATTTCAGTTGCTGTTACTTTACCGCCTACTGTTAAATTTGTACCGTCAAAAGTAAGATTTGAGCTACCTTCTATTGTATCAGCATCTGTAAAGATGGCTACCTGATTGTCGGCAGGTGTACCAGAAGTGTCAACGAAAGTAGTAGAACTAAATGCGTTAGAACCAAGTTCTCTTGTTCCAACTACATTAGAACCGTTTATCATCAAAGCAGTTGCTTCTGATCCTTGATTAGATAAACCAGTTACTGTTAAAGTATTTGTAGTTGTTAAACCGCTAGTGCATGTATTACCTTCTACACTTAAAGCTTCTGATGGATTGTTAGTTCCTATACCTAAATAACCGGTATCTTTATCAATACGAACTGCTTCACCGCTAGCACTTCCTGTATAAAATATATGATCTCCTCCATAATGTTTTATACCGGACGGAAATCTACAGGATGTTGAACCAAGACTGAGATCTTGATTTTGAGTTTGAGGTTCAATGGTTAAACCACTTCCATCATGAGAAAATTTAGCCTGCTTTGAACCGTTACCTTTAATGAAAAGAGCATTGCTAGAACCTGATATTAATATGTTTCCTCTTACATCTAGTTTTTGAGTAGGAGAGGTTGTTCCTATACCAACGTTGCCGTCGGTATCAATACGAACTTTTTCTGTTGAATTTGTGTAAAGTGCCATGAATGTTGAACCACCGTCAATACCCATAGTTCTTTGACCATTGCTTGTTGACCTTGCCCATACTCCAAAACAAGCATGTGTATGTTTCCCCTCAAACCATACATCATTAGCGCCAATATGAATTGATTCGTTTGTATTTGTGTCAACAATATTACCTGATAAAGCAATGTTACCGCTCGAAGTTATATTACCGCCTACTGTTAAGTTTGTACCGTCAAAGGTAAGATTTGAACTTCCTGCAAAACTTCCACCGTTATTATACTGTACTTGAGTATCAGAACCGCCTGGGTTTCCTCCTACTCCTGTTAACCCGCTACCATCACCTACAAAAGAACCGCTAAATATTGATGCAGAGACTGTTCCTTCAACATCTAGATTGTTCATAAATGTAGTACAAGCAGCAGAGGAAGTTAAATTTGAACCTACTATAAATGAATTATCATGTATTAAACAGTTAGAATTTCCTCCTAGAATACCTGAATTGTCACCATCTAGTATATTAAGCTGTCCTCCTCCTATTACACTGTATTGTTCAAGACTACATATTGTATTAGAACAGCCACCACCAATAAAGCCGTAATTCCCACAGATTGCATTAGATCTACCACCACCGATAAGACCATACCAGGCTGCTGCTGATATACAATTATCGCGGCCACCTACTATACTTGAAAAAAGTCCGGAAATAGAGTTGTTACATCCTCCTACTACAACTGTACAGTTAGCAAGAGCATCATTTTGTGTACCTCCACCTACAAAGCTTAGGTTTCCAGATACGCAGTTGGTGCTACCACCTCCAATAAAAGAACAAGTACCTGATATAATATTTAAAGTACCTCCTACAATAGAAGATAAAGTACCAGAGTTAGTATGTCCTGTTCCTATCTGTATACACCCACTACCGCTTATATTACCTGCTACGGTTAATCTTTCAGGAGCAAATCCTGAACCTATTTGTAATTTACCTTCTGAACTCAATGTCATTTGAACTTCAGCAGATGTAGTACTGTTATCGTTAGTTAAAAACTGTAAAGCACTACTCCCAAAGTCTTGAGTGTCTGGGCCTGTATCTCTAATACCTCTTATTCTACTGCCACTATATGTATTGTTATGATCTAAAATTAAATCTGAAGTTGAGCTAGCTCCTCTAATTCTAATGTCACCGCCTTCAACATGTAATGTATCCAAAGGAGAGGTTGTTCCGATACCAACATTACCGGCATTATCTTGTATAACTACATCACCGCCGCTATTATCTCTTATTGTATTTGTATATACAATACCATCTGTTTGAATATTGCCACCAATGACAACAAGTTTATGACCGGGTGAATCCGTACCGATTCCTAATCTTCCGTTCGATTCATCTAAATGAGCTACAGAAGATGTTACTGTATAGTTTGAAGAACCTACCCATATCTTACCTTCTGGTAAGTTTGGTACATCATTTGATCTACCTGCACCATAAATATATCCTGAACCATTACTTGCATCTACTTTGTTTACTAATCCTATATTTTGTATAAGATTATTTGAACCTTGGGGTTTTATATTCGTATAACTACCTGTAGCTCCTACATATACTACATCTCCTTCGTCAAAGTCAGAAGTATCAATACCATTAATATACCCTGTTACTAGAGCTAAACCTTCAGCATTATTTGCTAAAGTTTCATTTAGTACAAAAGTAGCAGGCATAGTAGAAGCAACAGAAGCGGATGCTGCTATAACTTCAGAAGTATTTCCTGCTGTTCCTGTTGCATGAACTGGGGTTCCTTTTAGTAATTGACCACCAGAAACGTTTTTAACATTTGAATATACATTTGGCCTACCAAAACTTAAATTACCTATACCATCTGTGGTAAGGAAATCTCCATTATCTCCATCCGTAGTTGGGTAAATTAATCCGCTTGCAGTAAGTGCGGATGTTACGTTTAAAGAATTGAGTGCAGCGTCTGAACCGCTTACAATCAGTTTTTTCCAGTTCGGCATAGTTTTACAATTACGGTTGGTTACTCAAAGAGCCCACTTCCCTTTCGGGCCAATAATAGCTTTGTATATAAATAGCAAAAAGAGCCCGAAGGCTCTTCTTTTTTTTAATCCATTAATTTAAGAGAATCGGAAACTTTTTTGACGATCGAGAAGTATATTTCGAATTCATCTCCTTTGTAATTTGCCGATCGTAACTTTGCTAGTAAAAATTCTAGCTCTTGTTTGGTAAGTTCTTGACTTTGAACTTGCTTTGATTTACTTACTAGTCCCATAAAACTTTTGATAATATAACTAATATATGAATTTTTTTTTAAATACCAAATTATACGTAAATAAATATATCTGATCCTTCTACTCTAATGTTTCCAGGATGATCAGCTTTTGCTGTTTCTGCATTTGCTGAAGTCCCTAAATAGACACCGCCTACATAGTAACTTACTGTAGCTCCAGTAGCATCGGCATTAACACTATCGGCGATAGCAAGACGACCGTCATCGCTATTATAATCTCCGTTCCAAATAAGAGCTGCACCGTTGTTTGCTGCTCCTCTTGAACCTCCAAAAATAATACCTGATTCATCTCCTGCTGTAGAAGAACCTGAGTTGATAAGAATAAATTTATCTTCAACTGCTAAATTAGCTGTATCTATTGTTACTGTAGTACCTTGAACGTTTAAGTTTCCTGTTACTATTAAGTTATTACCAATCGTTACATCATCAGGTAAACCGATTGTTACTGTTTGTCCTGAAACGCTAGCTGTAACTTCATTAGCTGTACCGTTGATAGTGAGAGTTTGAGAAGCGAGAGCTACTGTGCCTGTTCCATCATCTCCTGCTATGCTTAAATCTGTTACAAGTCCGGTTAATCCAGTACCGTCACCTACAAACGAACCAGTAAATGAACCTGTGAATGGAGTAGTAGTAGTATTAAACTGTAATGAGCTTGATACAATACCGGCTGGTAATTGTGCTGATCCAGATATAGTTCCTGCTGGCAAAATAGCTGATACATCACCTGTTGTAACAGTTCCTACTGTGGTAATAGCTGATTGAAGAAAGTGTTCTCCAGCTACAAAATTAGTTGTCTGGTCATGATCAACTTGAGCAGAAGAAGAAATTAATGTTGGTTTACCTGTAATGTTAGTAAACGCTACAGAGTCAGCTGTTAAACCTGTAAGACCTGTACCATCACCGGTAAATGAACCTGTAAAAGAACCGGATAAAATAGAGGTTGCTCCTGTTGAAGTAATTACTGAGGTTCCTAATCCTAATGTTGAACCATCATATGTTATACCAGAGCTTTCTACAGCACCGCCTGTGCCTGCTACTAGTATGTTATCGTTTGTTAAGTTAGAGGCTGTTACCGACGCCAGGTGAGCTTGGGAACCACTAACTATTATCTTTTTCCATTCTGCCATAATTGTGTACTAAAAGAGTTTATAATAAATAGTATTTAATTTTGAAATCCTAAATAGAAAGCGTCTGTTTGATCATAATACATTCCTCCTGCTACTGCATTAGGAGTACTTGACTGTGATGTAAACTGTATAACACCGTCTTCATTTAGTTTAAATTTTTCTTCTCCATCTTTCGCTACAGTAAATTCATTACCTGAACCGGTTACGTTTACATCAAAAGAGCCTGTTATTTTTATGATATTGGATGTCGACCAATGCGAGCCTGTTTGTCTGAAAAGACCTGAGTCTAATACTCCTTGGATAAAATAAGATGAACCGGTATCTATTGCAATGTAATCATTTATAATAGAGGTACCATAAATACTTGAAACATCAGCTGATACTGTATAGGTATTTGTGCCTACATTATAATCTACATCTATTCCTGCTCCACCAGCTACTGTTGTACTTCCGGCTCCTCCTCCTGCTAATGAGCTTAAATCAATAGCATAATTTTGATTGTCAGAGAATAAAGTTAAAATACCGCTTGATTCGTCATAACTACCGCTATATAGTAAAGAACCTGTTGGTGTTGAAGGTACGATAGCACCGAGATCGACTGCATCTGAACCTCCATTTAGTCTAGTAAAAGATAGTAAATTTCCGTTTACAGCTGAGTCAATATAAGCTTGACCGGCCGAACTAGATACTATACCTTCATAAAAATTAGTAATAGAAGATGTGGTAATAGAAATGTTAGTAAGACCACTTGCATCTCCGGTAAAACTTCCAGTAAAAGAACCTGTAAACGGTTCAACTAAAGATACGAACTGTAAAGAGCTAGAAACTATATTAGCAGGAATATCAGTTAAAGAAGTATAGCTTGTAGCAGCAGATCCTGAGATTTCTACTGTCTGTCCGATTTGGTTTATCGTAATATTTGGACCTGCTAAAAAGCTACCTGAGAATATATTGGAAGGTACGTTAGTTAGCTGATCATAATCAGTTGAAGCAGATAATGCTCTTTCATCTACAAAGTCTTCTAAAGACTGACCATTAATAATAAAAGAACCAGAAGTTGTTAAAGAACCGGATATATTAAGACTCCCGGTAAGAAATTCTCCTCCGGAAGGTAATAAGTTTCGTATCTGTTCCCAAAAAATCTGTGCCATTAGAATTCAAATTTACCTACTGCTGTTATTTCAAACTCACTGTTTAAACTGTAACCTAACTCTGAAGGTATAAATACTATCTCAGTATTACCTGATACTTCAGAGATGGAAGTTAAAGCTGCTGGTTCAACGCTTAGACCATTGATATAAACTTGGAAGTCATCTACAGTTAATGCTGGGAATCCTGTTGGAGTATCAGCTATAGTAACTCCTATATATGTTACTTTATCGTTACTCACATCTATAGTGCTAGTATAAGCTGAGGTTTCATTTGTATCAATAAGTACATTTAAAGAAGCGTAATTTCTTTCAGCATCTGTCATACCGCTACCGGATACTATAGTTTGATTAATAGTTTGATTGATTGTAGTTTTATCTCTTGGTCCATCAAACTGTCTTACTTTAGCTTCTCTTGCTGGAGTACCTGCTAATGCTGCTAATGTTTCTTCTGATCCTGCTGTTTCTAAAGTAAAAGTAACTGCTGATTTAGAATAAAATTTATTCATATTAGCTATAGAAGTATTGATAGAATCCGGTACTATATGTCCTAAAAGGTTAATAGTAAAATTAGTTTTTATCATTCTATCTTGACCCTGTACCATCTCTGTTGTGGTAGTATAAGTATCAATCATAGCTCTAAACTTAAACTTTTCAGGATCACCCCAATAGGAATCAGAAGCAAAATTTATAGATTCTACTATTTTATTCATCTGCTCTACATATTCGGTAAAGATAACACAAGAGTAAACTATGTTAACGTAATCAGGTATTATTACTCCGTAATATTCATCAACGGTATCTCTGTTAGTTAAGGCTGAAAATCTATCGTATACATTCTTTTTAGAAAACTTCTTTTTAAATATACCAAAATTAGTTGGCAAATTAGCATCGAGTTTGTTACCTAACTGACGATTCTTTTCAACGCTATCTCTCTTAAACATAATAAGAGGAGTTTGAATCTTACCGTTCTTATCTCTATAAAAACCGTCTTTCTGTACAGATGCCCATCTTTCAGGAGAACCGTAAAGAATAGGAACGTTTACTCTTTTTCCGTTTCTAACTACTGAGGGTTTAATAACTTCGTTAAAGTAGTATACAATAGTTTCATCGATATCTCTAAGACCAATATGAAACTGTTTAACATCGTCATTTTTTACAGATCTTCTTTCACCTCTTTTTTTAGGAGTTCTCAAAGGAACTTTTCCTTGATTGAGTTTGTCGTAAGGGGTTATAGTAGCCTGTGATAGCTGTGCTTGAGTTTTAGGAAGTATCTTTTTATTTGCCATCTTATCTTGCTCTTACTATACCTACTTTTTCTGCACGTGTTAAGTGACAGTCAACTATAATAGAAACTGAAGAACCGAAGTTTTCTGCATACGAGGCTATGTTATAAGACTTGTCTCTCCCGAAGAATAGCTGGTTCTCTCTTACTGTATCTACTTCATAGTAGTCTTCATGCCATAGCACTATATCCCCTACTTCAGGGACGACTACTGCGTCAGCTAAGTCTTCTCTTAAAAATGCAAAGGATGCTTCTCTTCCTAGATCAGGACCGAATTCGTCAACACTTATTACTTGGTCTCCTCTAGTAATCAAACAGTTTAGTTTAACCGGATCAAAGTAAATCTTTTCAGTTGCTTCACCGTATATGTTAGCTTGAGTATCGTCTAGAGATAATTTATAGTAACCGATTTCCTGCTCTACAATATCCTGCAGTAGTTCACGATTAATATTAACCAGTAAGTCGAAGTCTCTATTAGATCCAAACAGCATTTATTTTTTCTTTTCTATAGTTTTATCTGCAACCTCAAGTTTTTTAACTTCCGGTATACGTTTGATAGCATTTGTTTTTAAAGCTGCAAATCCAGTAGCAGCATCTTTTGTAGTTAATATCTTCATCTTCATCGTAGCAGTATGTCTTTCACTATCATGAGATAGCTGTGTTACAGTGACTACTCCTGGTAGTGCTCTAAATAACTCAGAGACATCCTGTACGTTAATGTCTTTAGAGTGAGTTATTCGTACAATACCTTGATACATACTGTACTGAATTTCTGATATGATATCAAATAATTTCATTAACCAATATAAATTGTATAAGGTACTCCTGAAAGTACTTTGTTTAGATTTTCTGTTTCGCTAGCTTTTCTTTCTAACTGAGACTGTCTAGATGTTTGATCTAACATTTCTCTAAGGTTAGTAATTAACCCTTCTTTTTCTGTTCTTGCATCTGCTAAAAGATCAGCTTGATTTAAAGTTGCTTCCGCACCTGGTACTGGTACTTGTGTATACTTTCCTCTAATATATCCTAGCAACTCTCTGGCTAGAGCTAAAGTGTATCTGAATATCCATTGACGTCCTACACTATTAATATTAGCATAAGTAGGATTTGAGTACGGTACGTCTGCTATATTTGTGACTAATCCACCAGTATCGTTAGGGGAAACATTTTTCTTATCTGATAGTTTAATATAATCAAATCTTATACTACCTCCACTTACTGTAGGTATTGGAAATAATTTTAGTTTATTATTTATAATTTCAAAACTATAGGAAGATCTACGAATTTGATCGTTAAACTCTATAGCTTGTATTTTTAGTACGTCGTAAGATGCAGGCATTAAAAGGAAGTTTACTCCTGGTGAAAAACTACCAAAATCAAAAGCATCCATTAAAGACTGAATACCTGTTCCTGTTCCTGCATATGGATCAAAGTAACGTAAGATAGCAGGAGGTGCTTGATAAAATATTTTTCTTATTTCGATACCGCCTTCAATGCCTTGAGAAGTTGCCCAGGCATCTAAATCGTAGTTTTGAACACTCCCGGTTAGTATTAATGACCCTGTATACTGTGTTAAATTACCTCCTACATCTGCTTCTGTTCCGTATGATTTAGCAATTTGTATTGTTCGATTTAAAGTAGGATCCACCAAAGAGGTATTTAGGTTGCTGCCAGTTTCAGCACCTTCTAAAGACATATAATTTTCTCGAATTTTATATTGGAATACTTCGTTTCCGTAAGTAGTCACAGCCTCTTCAAAGCAGGCATAAAAAGAACCTGATTGAAGTTCTACGTCCATCAAAGGAAATCCAAGGCGTGTGCCACAGAATTTAGCTACTTTATCAGCATCTGCTTGAAATTCAGAATCGCTATCATAGAAACCGAATGGAGTTTGTCCAGTAGTAAATGTAGAACTACCACCCCAAATAGATATATTGGCCATACGTACAGTTTAATATAAATAGTTCCTAATCTCTAAAGGTTTTATATACATCTAGAATAGGTGCAACTATGTCATGTCTATGGTTAGCTTCTAGTGATGCTGTTCTAAATCCTTCTACTGCTTCTTCAAGACGTGCTAGAAAAGAAAAACCTGTATCTCTTTTATCTTTTAAGTCAATTTGTGCTAAATCACCGCATATTACAAGTTTACTACCTCTACCTAATCTTCCAATAACAGTCTCCATTTGGGTGTGGGTAACATTCTGAGCTTCATCTACTATAACAAATGAGTTTACAAATGTCCTACCTCTCATAAATGCAAATGGTACAATCTCAATATTACCTAGCTCCATTTCTTTATCTACTTTATCTTTACGGTAAAGCATGTATAAGTTGTGATATATTGGAGCTAACCACGGATCCATTTTTTCTCTAATATCTCCTGGTAGAAAGCCTATCTCTTCTTTAGATACGGTTGGTCTTGTGATTATAATTTTTTCTACCTGTCTGGTAAATAGTAAATCTAATCCGCATTGAGTTGCAACAAGCGTCTTTCCGCTACCGGCAGCTCCTTTTAAGACTGTTACCGGATTTTCTAAAATAAGAGCTTTAGCTTCTTTTTGCTCATCGTTAAGTTGTACTTGAAATTTAATTGGGTTTTTCGGTCTTCTCTTTTGGACGAATACTTCATCCTTGTGGGAAACTTTGTACATATATAAACGTATTTGTTCTATAAATAAATAGGAATAAACTTTACATTTGTACATAAAAAAAGAGGCCCGAAGGCCTCTCTTTCTTAATTAAAATCTAAGATTAGATTATACAGTAGATAAATCACTAACGAAAATCTTACCATAGAATTCAGGACGAATCATCTGCTTAGCATAACGAGTCATGATACCTTTACGTGGTGTGAAGGTAGTTGGATCGTATACTAGAGGAGTCATGATTAATGGAATGTAAGGAGCATATACAGCACCAGTTTCAAGGAACTGAGAACCTCTATATCCAAGAAGGATTGTGTTTTCAGTCATGTATGGATTTTTGTATACTTTGTAACGACCATTCAATTGTCCTACTTTTTGTACACCAAATGCAAAGTCCATTTTGTCACCGTCAGTTGAAGCAGCATATCCAGGAATTGATTCTAGGATAGTTGCAACTGTTGGAGAACAAACTAGGAAGTTAGCACCACCGCGAAGTGTTTTTTGGTGAATCTTGTTAGATACTTTTTGGATTTTAGTTCCAAGAGTTTGGAACCACTCTCCTTGAGTATTGTAGAATCCTCCTGTTTCAATTGTAGGAGTATTCCAAGCAGTACCAGTCCAGCTTTTGTTAGATACAGCTGACCATTGCTCTTCTGTAACAGCGTCTTTGATAAGCATGTCAAGAATTTCAAGATCAATCTCCATAGAGATATACTCACTCAATAAAGAAGTCAACTCAGCCTCAGCGTCAATGCTGTGGTATGCGTTAAGATCTTGAGCGAATTCTGGAGTCCACTGAGCTTTCAACTTACGAGTCTTAGCAACGATTGCCTCAGAAGCAAGCTCTACGTTGATTTCAGGGATAGTAATAGATCCTGCAGGAGCATCTTCAAAGTCACCTCTTGTATTATCAGCAGGTTGCTTATGATAAAGAACTGATCCTGAAATAACTGCAGTTCCTGAATCACCACCAAGATCGGTAGCTTTTACTGTAAATACTACGTTGTTACCGCTAACAGTTGTAAATTCTGGGTAGTTAGTAATATCGCTAGATCCAGAGAATAAGCGGAATGCTCTTGCGCCAGCAGCATCAAATCCAGTACCAGCTAGAGATACAGTAACTGTAGAGAAGTCGGTAAGGGTTTTACTATCATCGTATCCGATAGAACCAGAGTCAGTAGCTATTACAGCTGATGTTGCAACAGTAGCAGAACCTGAGTTGATAGAATATCCAAAGCTTCCTGCTCCGTAAAGTCCACCGCTTACTTCCTGTCCTACAGACATTTTAGCACCAGCAGTAGATACATTACCGTACATGTTAGTATCGGCAAGACGTCCAGTTCCGTACTTAAAGTCTAGATAAAATACAAGACCTGAAGGTAAATTCATAGGTTGTACAGAAACGAAGTCTTTAGCAGCGATTTGAGCAAATACTTTACGTACCAAAGGTAGCGCAACGCCTGCCCAGTTCTCACCAGCACCGCCTACTGCTTTAGAAGTAGCTCCGGTACCAATGTTTGACTGCTCAGCTACGATTTGCTTGGCTTGGTTTTCCAAGATCATAGCCATGTTGTTTTTCTCGATCTCGTTAGAATATCCTTCTAAGAGTCCAGATTGAGTCCACTTGTCAGCCAAACGAGCTGCATCAGCTTGTAGGCTTTTGTAATTGCTAGCAGACCCTTCCAATAATTGGTTAATTTCCATGTTTTAAATTGTAAAAAGGTTATTTAATAATTCCAGCTAATTTTTGCATTCTACGAACAGCATCAGAAACTTCGTTAATTACTTCTGGTTTAGCAGCAGTTGTACCTGTTGCTTTAGAAGCCATACCAAGTTTTGATTCTTTGATAGTAGTCTCTTTCTTAGTAACTACATTCTCAGAAACTGTTTCGAATACTAATTTTACTTCTTTAACCGTTTCAGCTTTGTCGAAAGCAGCAATAATATTTACTTTCTGACTTTCTGAAAGATTATTTGCTTTAAAGATTTTGTTAACATAAAGAAGTTTAGAGTTAAGAAGGTTTACTTCATTAAGTTCTTTACGAAGTGACTCGATAGTTTCAAGTGCTTCATTAAGTTCTTCATTAGTTTCTTCTTTCACTTCTTCTTCTTCGGCTACAACTTCTTCTACTTCTTCCTCAACGCCTTCTTCCATTTCTTCTCCTTCGTGAGTTTCTTCTTCAGATAGTTCGTCTAGTTCAGCAAGAAGTTCGTCAAGATCTATAGTTTCATCATCTCCGCCAGCTTCTTCACCAGCATCCATGTCCCCATGATCTTCTACTTCTTCTTCGCCATGGCCGCCCATTTCTTGAGCAACAATGTCGCGGATAAGATCTTTAAGTTCATCGACATCCATGTCTCCAACTTCTTGATCGTCTCCTTCTTCAGCATCTTCACCTTCAGCTTCTTCTTCCTCAGCTTCGTCCTCTGATTCGTCAGAGTCATCCTCGGCTTCTTCAATCTCTTCGCCTTCTTCCATTTCTTCTTCGGTGCCTTCTTCAACAGTTTCTTCCATAGTATCGTCATCAGATTTTTTACCTTCTTCAGTCGTTTCTACGGCTTCTTCTACTTCCTCTTCAGCTTCGTTGATTACTTCTTCTTCAACAGTGGAATCTTCCATCTCTTGAAGTTTAGCAGCCAACATGTCTTTAAGGTGTGGAGTCAAAGTTTCTTCCAAAGCTTCTTTAGCGTTAGCGATAGCGGCTTCACGGATAGATTTAGCTTCAGCAATAGCTTGCTTGAATAAATCTTTATTTGCCATTATAAAAATGTTAGGGAAAGTACGATTATTAAGAATCGCAATAGAGTTTTTTAAATAGTGATGCAGTAT
>Ga0208162_1000797_pt1 | contig 17365 bp, 16 predicted proteins | sample CB_VirMetaG_4_FD_184539 | JGI IMG/M metagenome (GOLD analysis project Ga0208162, IMG submission 184539) | Freshwater to marine saline gradient viral communities from Chesapeake Bay - CB_1508_1M Viral MetaG (SPAdes) (version 4) | ecosystem: Environmental > Aquatic > Marine > Coastal | place: USA... | reverse complement strand
TTGGAAAGATATTTGGAAATCCCAGACAGAAGAAGTCTTGGATGCAACGGCACTCATTCGTGTGATTGAGTGTACGAATGGATGTGTGCAACATGCATTCAGAGATGGTAATGAGAATGCACTTTCTGTTGAGCAAAGTCGAGAGTGTATGAATCTTTCAATGGGCACGATTAAGAGTAAGGTGCTTCCACTCCCAGACGGCACTGAGATTGCTCTTCCAGAAGAGTGTCATGGCATCATGAATGAGGCACGAGACCTTTATGTGCGTGGATTTAAGCAGGGTGATGAGGAGGCACTGGAAGAGTTCTTTGCTTGTTCTAAGGCACACTTCCAGGTCTTAGGTCGTCAGATTATTGATGAGAAGTTTAGATTTTTTAGTGAACACTTTGAGGATATGTTTACGACTTATTGGATTATGATGGGTCGGAAATACATTTATGATATGGGTGAGTTTGTATGATAAATATAAGAAAAGTATTGATGAATAATGGCAGTTCAATATAATGCCTCACCAATGGTTACTGATGGATTAGTCTTAGCACTTGATGCTGGGAATGCTAAGAGTTATCCTGGTAGTGGAACTAGTTGGTCTGATTTGAGTGGTAAAGGTAATAATGGAACTCTAACTAATGGACCTACTTTTGATAGTGGTAATGTAGGTTCTATAGTTTTTGATGGAACTGATGATTATGTTACGACAGGAACCACATTAACAGATGCTGACGAATTATTTGCTGATACAGGCACTGCATGGTCAACATCTTCTTGGTTTAATGTTGATGTTATTAGTGGTGCCGATAAATCTGTTACTGGAAGAGGTGGTGGAAATGGATCATTAGCAACATATGTAGTTTATATTAATAATGCAAATCTTAGAGTAAGACTAAGAGGAGGTACAATTACAAATATTAGTACTTCTATTGCATCTAATACTTGGTATAATGTTGTTGTTACTTGGGATGGAACTACTGCCAATGGATATTTAAATGGGGAATATTATACTACTATTCCTGTGGGAACAGCATCCAATCAAACAACATATAATTTTAATATAGGTGCTACACAGAGTGGTCTTGTAGATTATTTTGATGGAAAAATATCTCAGACTTTAGTTTACAATAGAGCACTCACAGCAGCAGAAGTCACACAAAACTTTAATGCACTCAGAGGGAGGTTTGAATAATGGCACTTGTACACTCACCACGAATAGTTACTGATGGATTAGTATTAGCACTTGATGCTGGAAACACTAAGTCTTATCCTGGAACTGGAATCACTTGGAATGACCTATCACTCAATAAGAACAATGCAACTCTAGTAGGACCAACTTATCAGACAACAGATGGTGGTCGTTTTAATTTTGATGGCAATAATGATTATGTGAATAATCTATCTACTGCATTATCAGATTCTTTCTGGCAAGCAAATTGGACTGCAAGTTTGTGGGTTAGGTTTGATACGATAAACACTACTACTTCTGGATCTAATGATAAATGTTTAGTAAGTCATGGACAAAATTCAACTCCTAATGGACTTAGTTTAAATAATAGAAATAGTAGAATTCATCATAGTTTATATGGTGATTTTTATCAATCAACCAGTACTATAACTACTAATACTTGGTACAATGTTGTTTATACATTAAACAATTCAACTTTTGGTGGTCAAATATATTTGAATGGTATTTTTGACAATAGTGGTACTTTTGGTGGTGCTTATGGTGGCACTGGTTCAAATACACAAATTGCAGATACTGTTTTAAATTTTGGTTTACCTTTTGATGGTCAGATGGGAAAGTGTGATTTTTATAATCGTGTTCTTACATCAACAGAAATCAAACAAAACTACGATGCACATAGAGGGAGGTATGGAATCTAAATAGTCATATAGTAAGTTGCATTTGCTTATGACTCCTCTACACTCTCCAAAAGAATACTTGTTTAATCTGTATACAACAAGTTCTGGGGAGGCAAAGAGATTATGGAGAAAGCATATAAAAGAGCAATGGAAATATCGATGTGCATACTGCGGGTCTGATAAAGAACTTACCATCGACCACGTAGTTCCAAGAGCAAAAGGTGGGTCAGACTTCTCAAAAAATGTTGTCTGTGCCTGCCACGAATGCAATCAAGACAAAGGTCATACTCCTATGGAAGAATGGTATCTTTCACAGGAGTTTTTTAGTATGGAAAGATATGAAAAAATCAAAGAGTACATAAAACCAGAAGCACCCACAAATCTGTATCGTTATGGATCAAGACGCAACAATGCGTCTTGAGTTTTTTTATAAATAAATGAAAAGGACAGTATATACTGTCCTGAACCGGTACATACCGATAGAAGAATAAATGGCCACCCCGATTAGGATAAAGAGGTCAGCTGTTGCTGGCAAAAAACCCACTAAAGAACAACTACAATTAGGTGAATTAGGTCTTAACTTTTATGATGGTAAGATCTTCCTTAAGCAAGATACCGGTGGTGTTGGTGTCGGAACAAGAGTTGTAGAAGTTGGTGCAGGTACGACAACTTTTGTTGGACAAACATTCTTTGTTTCTCAGAATGGTGATGATGAGAACAATGGATTAAATGAAACAAATGCAAAAGCAACGATCAAAGCAGCGGTTGCACTTGCATCTCCTGGTGATACGGTAAAAGTTTTTCCAGGAACTTATAATGAAGATAACCCAATTAATCTTGCAGACAATGTTTCAGTAGAAGGTACTGAACTTCGTCGTTGTTTAGTATCACCACAAAATACAAACACCGATTTATTTTATGTCGGTCAGGGATGTCACATAACCGACCTGAGTTTTGTTGGTGGTCCAATGACTGATGGTGCGGCAGTGATTGCATTCCGTCCATTAGTCGGTGTTGCATCTGATCGATTCTTCGATGCGGCAAGACTGATTCGTCAGAATATTGATTTCATTGCACAAGAGACGGTAGGGTATATTACAAGCACGGACTATAAGAATCCTGCAATCAGTATTGATTCAACTAATTGTGCGGATGATATCAAAGACATTTATCGTGCAGTATGTCATGATATCACAAGAGGTGGTAATTCAAAGTGTATAGGTGCAGGAAAATCATACTTTGATATTAATGGAAACTTAGATCATATTGTTGGTTTTGGTGCAACAACAATTGATGCATTAAATTATTCAGTAGGTATTGCAAGATCATGTGTCAATAATCTCAATTGGTCTGGTAATTATCAGTCAGTATATACTCAGGTAAGAGATCTTAGTATTCAGGCAGATGGGGCAACAGGATCTAATTCCGATTATGGTTCCTGTGCTAATGTACATTCCGCAATTAAAGTTTGTGTTGGTATTGTAACTGGCATTATTCAGAATGGTATTGATGGAAATCCAGCAACAACTGGATTCACTACAAATTATCCTGGAAATAATGGAACAATTAATTCTGGAATTTTAGATCCAGAATCAAGTCCACTTCAAGGAACTGGTATTATTACTAAAGGTCCTTATGTCAGAAACTGCACTAACTTTATTCAAGATAGTATTGGTGCCAAGATTGATGGATTCAATTCTGATGAGGGTGACAAAGTAAACACCACTGGAGTACAGGGTTCATTTAATGTTGACTCTTATACACAATTCAATCAGGGTGGTATTGGAGTATCAGTAACCAATGGTGCTTATGCTCAGTTGGTTTCTATCTTTACTATTTGCGACGACACTGCAATCTATACTGGCAATGGTGGACAGTGTGACTTAACAAACTCCAACTCTTCTTTTGGAACAAGAGGTCTTGTATCAGAAGGTATTGGTGATGAAACTTCAAATTGTATTGACAGGTATACTGGAGAAGTTTCTGTAAACGGTGCTTCACTTCAAAATATTGTAACTGTTTCTGGTCTCGGAAATAATCGTCCATATCAAGGTCAAGCATTATACTTTGATAAAAAGTATTTTGTTGTGAGTGATATTAAGGTTACAAATGGAGGATCTGGTTATACAACTCCACCAAAAGTAACAATTGATGATCCAACTGGTCCTGGTCTTGCAATTCCAGTTCAGGCAACTGCATCTATCGAGAATGGATCTGTAACTGAGATTCTGGTTTTTGGTGGAGGAGCACAATTTGAAACTGCACCTAATGTCACAATTGCTCCACCATCAAGTGGAGTACAAGCAACTGCTCAGGCAGAGATTGAGGCAATTTATTATGGTGTATTAGAAGCAACAGAACCTGTTGCTGGTGTTTCAACAATTAGTTTGATTCAGAATCTAAATAATGATGTTGGCATTGGAACAACTGTTTATTTTGCAAGACAAAGTTTCCAAATTGTAAGTTCACATTCATTCCAATATATTGGTGCGGGAAATACTATTGAATCTGCATATCCTTCTAGAGGTGGAGTGACAATTCAGGAGAATGAAGTCATAAAACTTGATGGTGGTGAAGTCACCTATACCAGCACTGACCAGGCAGGTAACTTCCGAATTGGTGATGGTGTTGAGATTAACCAGTCAACTGGAACAGTGTCTGGAAACATTTATATTAAGAGTTTATTTACACAGGTTACACCATTTATTCTTGCATTAGGAGGAGATTAATCCAATGGCAGTCGCAGCAGCAGCCGTTAATGTATTCCAGACAATTACATCAACGGTAGGAACAAGTACAGTAGGAGTCTACACAGCACCAATTGCATATACGGGTGTTGTATTGTTAGCACAGGTTACAAATACTGGTTCAAATACAGAGACAATTAGTTTTGGTTATCGTAGAGATGGAGTAGATACTCCTATCGTAAATGGATTACCTATTCCATCTAATGATACCGTCAACTTACTTGCAGGTAAGTTGGTTGTGGAAACTGGAGATACTCTTACATTAGTTGGCAGTAATGCAGTTGATCTTAAGTATTTGTCGAGTGTACTGGAAACATCAAACCTCTAATATTTTAAAGTAAAATGGTCGCACCAATCCGTTATCTTAGCCGTAGAGTACAAGAAGAAAAAATAGGTATTCTTCAAAGTACCGAGAATAAAAAGGTGTTAGAAGTAGTTGGTCGTGTAGGTATTGGTACGACTATTTTTGATCCTGGATATCAGTTGGATATTCGTGGTGATGCCAATATTAGAGATTCATTAACTGTAGATTCTATTACGATAACAGGTGCTGGCAACAGTTTCTCTGGTATCACAACATTTGTTGATACGACTAACAATGTATTAGGAGACCCTGATACTGGTGCTGTTCAGATAGATGGTGGACTTGGAGTCAATAAGAACGTAACTGTTGGTGCAGGACTTTCTGTTGCAGAAACTGCTTATATTGTTGGTGTCTCTACATTTAGAGATAGAGTAATTTTTGATAGTACTAATTCTATTCAGATTCCATCTGGAACAGAAGGAGAAAAGGATATAGTTGGTGTTGCGGTAACAGGTCAGATAAGATTCAACACAACCAATCAACAGTTTGAAGGATTTGGTGTAGGAAATAACTGGGGTTCTCTTGGTGGTGTAAGGGATGTAGATGGAGATACTGAAATAAAAGCAGAACTCTCTGCTGGTTCCGATGAAGATACTTTATATTTCTATACTGGAGGTTATCTTTCTGGTACAATCTCATCGACTACCGGTGTAGACTTAAATGTTGATTTAAATGTTGATGGTCATATTGAGACTGATACTTTAAATGTTTCTGGATTATCAACTTTTGCATCTAATGTTGATGTTAATGCTTCTGTAGATATCTCTAACAATTTGGTTGTAGATGGATTAAGTGACCTAGACGAACTTAATGTAGCAGGTCTTTCTACTTTTACTTTATTAGTAGATGCTAACGGAGGAATTGATGCATCATCTGTTAAGGTAGAAGACCTTACAGACAATCGTGTTGTAATAGCAGGTACTGGTGGTGAATTAGAGGATGATGCCAACTTTACCTTTGATGGGAGTCAATTAGTAGTTGGTGCTGCCTTAACCGTAACTGGAGTATCAACTTTTGCTTCTGATGTTGATGTTAATGCTTCTGTAGATATAAGCACTAATTTAACTGTTGATGGTCTTAGTGACTTAGACGAACTTAATGTAGCAGGTATTTCCAGTTTTTCTAGCAATGTTTTTGTTAGTGGAAAACTTGGGGTAGGAACAGATGTTTCTCCTACTGGAAAATTCGAAGTTGTTGGTGGTGATGCAGTATTCCGTGAAAATGTAGATATCTATCAAAATTTATTTGTTGCTGGCACAATTAGTGTTGCAGGTACTTCTGTAATTCTGGACAGTGAAACTGTTAGGATTGAAGATAAAGATCTTGTTCTTGGATTTACAACAACGATTACACCAAATGATACTACCGCAAATCATGGTGGTATTGCAATTGCTTCGACTGAGGGGTATCCATTAGTTCCATTATATGTTGCTGGAATTAATACACTTCCAGACACCTATAAACAATTTATGTGGGTCAAGTCTGGCACTTATACTGGACTTACAACTGATGCATGGATTTCTAACTATGCAGTTTCTATAGGTTCGACAGAGTTAGAAAGTGGTGTTGGACTTGGTGTTGGAACTGCAGTAAGAATATACAATTCTGGAATTATAAGTGCCACATCATATTATGGTTCTGGTGGAAATCTTGAAGACATTATTAGAGAAAAAATTGAAGGCATAACTACAAAATTTGTTGATAGTGATGGAACCGAAACAACACTTGGAGATGCTCTTTCTGTTTCTGAGTTAACAATTAATAATGATAATGCAACAGTTGGATATATCACTGCTGTTGGATTTGGCAGCACCGCAATTTATTATTTTAATGACCCAATTGCTAGAGGATTAACAACTGATGCAAGTATAAACACCACTGGTATTGTTACTTTCCAGAGTGATGTTAATGTAGGTCTTGGTGCAACATTAGCACTCTTTGATATTAGCAGTGGTAGAATTGGTATCGGAACAATTGCACCATCACAAACTTTAGATGTTAATGGAAACGCAAGGTTCCGTGGTGCGATTTATGATAATAATAATGTTGTTGGTGGTGCTAATAGTATTCTCACATCAACAGGTTCTGGTGTTGTTTGGGCAGATATTACTACAATTCCTGTTGGTGATGCGAATACATTAGATGGATTAGATTCCACTCAATTCTTAAGGTCTGATGTTGCTGATACCAAGACTGGTATTACTACATTTACTGATGATTTAGTTATTGCCGATAAGATTACTCATCAAAGTGATACTGATACTGCAATTAGATTCCCTGCTAATGATACTTTTACGGTAGAGACTGCCGGTAGTGAAAGACTTCGTGTAACATCTACTGGTGATGTTGGTATCGGGACTGATAATCCATCGGAAAAGTTACACACCATTGGTGATGTAATGATACAAGGCACTGGCGGAACTGGAGAACAATCACTCTTTATTGGTAAATCTGCAACTTTTATACCAAGTACTAGAGGTGTTGCTGTTGCAGCAGATCAAAATAGTTCAGCAGACCATGATATGGTGCTGAAGACTTCTACTAGTTCTAGTGGTCTTGTTGAGCAAGTTCGTATAACTTCTGCTGGAGATGTCGGCATCGGAACCACTGCCCCGACCGCAAAATTACACGTCGTTGGTGGTGTAAGTATTACCGGCAATATTGATGTTGATAACACTACATCAATTGGTTCTAAAACATCATCACTCTCAACACTGACACAAACTGCTATTCACACAGAACTTGATATCGCAACATATCGTTCAGTAGAGTATAACATTCAGGTAACGGAAGGAACAAACTTCCATGCCACAAAGATACTTGCACTTCATAATGGAACGACTGCATATCATTCTGAGTATGGCACAATCTTTAATAACTCTTCTGTTGCGGCATTTGATGTTGATGTTTCTGGTGGTAATCTGAGACTTCTTGCTTCTGGTGCATCGGCATCTCAAACAGATTATGTCATCAACTTTGTAGCAACAAAAATCTAACATAAATAGAAAAAAGTAACTTAGCAGAAGGGGACAGTGAACCTTGGCTACTCAGAATTTTAGGGTAAAGAACGGCTTAGAAGTAGGCATAGGCGCAACTATATTAATTTCAGATAGTGGTGGTAATATCGGCATCGGGTCTACACAACCAACATCAAAACTTGATGTTAATGGTTCTGTTACTGCTACTAGTTTCATTGGTAATGCAACTAGTGCTACTACTGCTACTACTGCCGGTAGTGCCACTACTGCTACTAATGTAACACTTGCCGATGAATCATCAGATACCACTTGCTTCCCAATATTTGCTACAGATGCTACTGGTGATCAGGCACCTAAGACTGACTCAAGTGCTTTAACATATAATGCTTCTACTGGAGCTTTAAGTGCCACTTCCTTTGTTGGAAGTCTGACTGGTAATGCTGATACTGCTACTAGTGCTACTAGTGCCACTACTGCTACTAGTGCTACTACTGCCGGTAGTGCCACTACTGCTACTAATGTAACACTTGCCGATGAATCATCAGATACCACTTGCTTCCCAATATTTGCTACAGATGCTACTGGTGATCAGGCACCTAAGACTGACTCAAGTGCTTTAACATATAATGCTTCTACTGGAGCTTTAAGTGCCACTTCCTTTGTTGGAAGTCTGACTGGTAATGCTGATACTGCTACTAGTGCTACTAGTGCCACTACTGCTACTAATGTAACACTTGCCGATGAGTCTTCTGATACCACTTGCTTCCCAATATTTGCTACAGATGCTACTGGTGATCAGGCACCTAAGACTGACTCAAGTGCTTTAACATATAATGCTTCTACTGGAGCTTTAAGTGCCACTTCTTTTAGTGGTGATGGATCTAACTTAACCAATCTTCCCACAAGTGGTGTTGTTCCTACAGAAGATACAACAAATCAGGCACAATTCATTCCATTCTTTGTTGGTACTGCTTCCACTGATATTGCTGGAATTTCATCACAAAGTTTAGTCTTTAACCCATCAACAACGACGATGGGTATTGGAGTTTCTGATCCAGATGCAACATTAGAGATTAATGTTGGTACTTCTGTTACGGCATTAGATGTTCGGGGTTCCGCAGGTCAGTTGTTTTCCGTTACAAACAACCTGACTTCTGGAAGTATCTTCTCAGTTAATGATGTCTCCGGTATTCCATCGATTGATGTAGATGCCGATGGTACAATTCAGTTGGCACCATTCGGAGCATCTGAATTTGTTGGTGTTGGTAAGACAAATCCAACAGCAAAACTTGATGTTAATGGTAGTCTTATTGTTTCTGATGATGTTAGTATAGGTGATGATGTTAGTATAGGTGCTGGTGGGACAACTACATTCTTTGATGTAAGCACTGGTAATATCGGCATTGGGTCTACACTACCAACATCAACTCTCGATGTCAATGGAACTGTTAAAGTATCTTCTTTTGGTATTAATTCCCCATCAGATACTTTTAAAGTCGAATTAGAAAGATCTACACGACTACGAGATGATGCACCTCCAAGTTTCGTTGGAGTGTCTACTCAACAGGGTGGAACTTCAATGACACTTACCGGACTTAATTCTGGTGATCTTGTTTTATTCATGGGTGTTTCACAAAATCCCACAGTTCCCACTCCACAGACTGATAGTGAAAATTGGTCTACAGTTCCTGGTATTAATAACAATAATAATGGTAGTCCAAGGCGTGCAATATTTCATAAATTTGCCACCGGATCATCTATAACGGCAACATTTACAAGTGCTAATGTTGCTTATGCAATGCTTGCATACAGGGGGGTTGACCCTGATACTCCATTTGATGTAGATGCCACCACCACTACTGGTTCTCCTGGTATGCCAGATTGCCCATCAATCACTCCTGCAGGAGAGAACAGTATGATTGTTGCGGCTGGTTTCTTGGATGATGATCAGGTAGCAAGCACCGTTGGTGCTCCAACTGGATACACTCTTGCTACATCTTTAGACAATTCAGCTTCGGCTTCTACTTTGATGGTAGCATATAAAACATTGCCATCAGGATCAACTGAAGATCCCGGTGTATTTACTGGAACAGGTAGTGACGCATATAATGCAGACACTCTTGCATTAAGACCTGTTACATCGGCAATTTATGATAGTTTCAAGATTGGTAGGAATGGCATTGAAATTGATACGGAAGATCTTGTAATAGATTCTTCCGGAAGGGTTGGCATCAAAACTGACACACCAAGTGCTGACCTAGACGTTGATGGAATATTACATGTATCATCTCAGAGTAATCTTGATGATAGTATACCTCATTTCCAAATTAATAATACTGGAATAGTTACTAGTCTCTTCTCGGTTTCTAATGCTCAAGTATTAATTGATATTAATACCAAAGTCAGTGGTATTGTTACTGCAACTGAAGGATTTACAAGTGGTACTGGTGGACCTGTAGAAATTAGTGTAAGTGGATCAACATTAACATTCACAGTTAATGGTGTTGGTTCTGCCAGCTTGACACTTTCATAAAATCCCTGTAGACTACCCTTTGTCTGGGTTGAAGAGAAGTGTTGATGTAGTCAGCAGAGAGAGTATGGAGTATGCAAGTATTCTTTCAACTCCTTGACCAACCTTTTCTTGGAGTGCTTTCTGTCCAACTCAATGCCGACAGTGTACTCTGAGTGCTTATAAATATTTGAAGATTGTAGGAACTTAAGAATAAAAAAATGGCAATTATTATAGGTGCTAAATCTGGATTAGGTACTGGTGGCACTCGTTTCAGCGCTGGAGTGTACACTGTTCATGAGTTTGACTCTTCGGGAACCTTCACACCAAGTTCTACTGGTAAAGTTGATATTGTTGCTATTGGTGGTGGAGGATCTAGGGGTCCTAATGGACCACCGTCTTGGGGAACCGGTGGTGGTGCTGGTGCAGTAATTCTTAGAAAATTTGTTGATGTAACTGCAGGAACAGCATATACAATGACTGTTGCTGGAGTTAATGGAATCACCAATGCATTTTATGATGGTGGTACTATCACTGCACAGAACGGAGCACAAGGTGTTCCTGGAACTTCAGGTTCAAATCCTGGTACACCATCTCCCGCTGCATCAGGTTCTGGTGGTGGAGGATGGAATGTTAGTGCCGGAGGAACTGGTGCAAATATTGTAGGACAAGGAATGCCTGGTTTTGCAAGCCCTCCTTCAGCTGGTGCGGGTTCTAGCACCGGAGGTGGTGGTGGAGCTGGTGCTGGTGGTCCGATTAATGTTTTCCAAGGTCCAGGAGGAGACGGAGTTTCTCTTGGATACTTTACCGGAAATCCTGCACATATAGTTTCTATCGGTGGTCCTGGATATAATAATCAAACTCCTAATGGGACACCAAATCCTAGAGCTGCAGAACTTTATGGAAATGGTGGAGGAGTTATCGGATCATCGAATAGTGAAGGAGACAATCCAGCTGGACCAGGTGCAATTTTTGTTAGATACATTTAATAAATAAAAAAATAATCAAGAGTATAAAATATATGGCATTTGATTACGCACAAATTAATGAAGATCGTGTTGTCGTTGCAATTATTTCTGCAGATCCCTCCTTTATTGCAGAAAGAACTGCTGCAGGAGAAACTTATGTTCAAGTAACTAATCCAGGAAATCATCCTCTAATTGGATCAACACATAGTTTATCTTTAGAGATGTTTGTTCCCCCTCGTCCTACTGATGAATCTGGTTGGAATTATGAAATTGTAGAAACGGTAACAGATGAGGATGGAAATGCTACAAATACTTGGGCTTGGATATTCACTCCTTCAAATCCTGTAAATACTAAAACTGAGGGTTCAGTTTATGTTGCTCAGTATAATGCATATATTGTTCCTCCAGAAAATGATTCAATGGTCTTTAATGAAGAAGAACTGAGGTGGGAACTTCCTTCCTGATTGACTTCAATTGATTAATCATATATAATTTATTATAAAGTTTTTATGTTTTATGGCTAATAATGCATTATGGTATAAGACACTTATGCCAAAAAAATTGATTGATATTGTAAGAGAAGATATTGATGATGCAACAAAAGATTTAAAAGAGGCTAAAGTCTTTTCAGGTGTTCAACATTCTATAAGAGATAGTAGAGTTGATTGGCTTCCCTCCTATCACTGGATTGTTGGACTTTGCTATCACTATGTTCTTCAAGCAAATAGATATAATTTTTTATATGATATTTCTGGATTTGATCATGAGTCTATGCAATATACCTCATACAATGAGGGAGAATATTATAATTGGCATGTAGATACTGGTTTAGATTCTTTTCGTAAACCAGGTGAAAACAAGCAAGAAAATTTTGTATTTGAAAAATCTGAAGAGATTAGAAAGTTATCTATCATTGTTCAACTCTCCGATCCTGATGAATATGAGGGAGGTGAAGTTCAATTGATGAGTGATAACGATTCCAGTTTCTTTCTTCCTAAAACAAGAGGAACTGTTATTGTTTTTGATAGTAGAACAAAACATCGTGTTAAGAAAGTCATTTCTGGACATCGACAATCTTTAGTTGGTTGGGTGGTAGGTCCTCGATGGAAATGAAGAATAAATTAAATTGGTCTGTAATTGAGATGCCACAACTGATTGATGCATCTCAACTTTATGAAGAACCTCCATGGGAAAGGGGTAGATTTATTTACAAAGGACGTGGAGAAGTTTTAGTAGATAGAGTAGAATCTCAGGTATCTGGTAGTTTTGCTAGATATAATCATCCCAAATTCAAGGAAGCACATTATGAAATCATGCGATTCATTGAAGACTATATTGGTGAAAGATTATATCCCACATATTATTATGATAGATTTTATTTCAAGGGTCAAAAATTAGAAATACATTCCGATAGGGGTGCTTGTGAAGTTAGTATAAGTATTAACATAAGTCATAATCTAGATTATGATTGGCCAATAATGTTTCAAAAACCAGATGGGAGTTTTATATCCTGTATTACAAAACCAGGAGATGGAGTTCTTTATTCAGGAATTGATATTCCTCATTGGAGAGATCCAATGAAGGGAAATAAAGACAGTTACTATCATCAAATATTTTTTCATTATGTAAGAAGAAATGGTCATTTTGTAGAACACGCATACGATAGAGGAGGTTGATCATGATTACTGATATTACTAAATTTGAAATTATATCAAATAGATATGTTACCATTAATGCTATCAAAGAAGTGGATGGAGGGGTGAATGTGTATGAGACTAAATTTGAATGTGGATCTAAAGAAGAAGATAAACACAAATTTGAGGTATTAGCAAATCTCCAATATAATAAAGAAACGTTTGATTATATTAATAGTTTAGATATAGAGTGGTCTTTACTTGAAGACGAACAATGAAAATAGCAGTAATCGGAAAAGGCACCAGTTCTATTATTACTACTCTTGTTTGTATTAAGCATGGGTGTGAAGTTGATATTTTTTTTGATCCAAACAAACCACCTATCAATGTAGGGGAATCTACTACTCCAAACATAGGTGGTTTACTGAATGAAGTTTTGGATATTTGTATTGGTGAATTGATTGATGCTGGAATTGTTTCATTTAAAAATGGAATTAAATTTATAAACTGGGGAAAGTCTCATAGTTTTAAACATCATTTTTCTGGAAATGCGAGTGCTTTTCATTTTGAGAGTGAAAAGTTTAATAACTTCGTGCATCAAAAACTGGAGCAGTTTGGTGTAAAGTATCATCCAATAAAGATTTCTAGATATGAAATTAAAAATGATAAAGTTTTTATTGGTGATGAACAATATGACTTTCTGATTTCTTGTGCTGGTTGGTATGATAAAGAAGAGTATGTCAAACCAATTTTTGAAACCGTCAATAGTGCCATTCTTTATACCGAAGATAGTATGGATGATTTTTCATATACATTGCATAGAGCAACGGAACATGGTTGGCAATTTGGACTACCATTTCCTGACAGGAATTTAACGAAGTGTGGATATCTTTTTAATAAAAAATACAATACAAAGGATGAAATAGAAGAGCATCTTGAAAAAAAGAATTGCAGAAATTTTTCCTGGACACCCAGATATGCAAAGAAATTATTAATAAGTAAATATGAGGCTAGTAATGGTAATAGATTAATGTTCTTAGAACCTTTACAGGCATTATCACTTTACTATTATGAACTCTTTGCCACATATATTTGCAATTTCCTTCAAAATAGATCATTAACATCTTTTGAATCTATCAATCACACATACTATCAAGAGATGTTTAATTATCAAATATCATTAGCATTTCACTATTCATATGGATCTAAATTTCAGAGTGATTTTTGGGTAGATGTTAATGAAAGAGCAAAATCAATCATGAATTTGAATTATAAATTCTCTGAAGAATCATTGTTAAGTTTATACAATTATAATAAAAAACATAGAAGCAAAGAGTTTATGGTTGGAATTTTTGACTATAAAGATTATGAAGCAATTCATTCTGGAATGTTGAATATTAATTCGGATGAAATGTTAAATGTAAATGTAATTGGATTTTGATTATGGAAATTTTGAATTTATTTTCAACTCCTGTTTATAAAAACAACTTAACTGGTAAAAATTTCATTGTAGTTCAAGAAGAAATTTTAAATGCTCTGGAAAAAATAAACTTTGTAGATACAAATAAACTTAATTCAGAATTATTTGATCCTCTTAATACTAAAGTTAGTTCAAATATTGAAGATTCTAATTTTTTGTATGAGTATAATTGCACAAATATGATTCAATTCATATCAGATAGTGTTGTAAGTTACTTAAAAGATATTGGATTGAGAGGTGAAGTTAAGTTTGAAATTTCAAATTCATGGATTACTTGTATTGATAATAAACATCATATTCAAACACACCATCACGAAGGTGTAGGAATCTCTGGAATATATTACTACAAGACTAATGGAGAGGATGGAAATCTTTTTCTTTCCTCACCCACGAAGTATATGCAAATATCAAATATTTTTAAAAGGTGTAATCCTAATCAGTCATTTGAAATTACTCCAGAAAATGGTATGATTGTATTATTTCCTAGTTGGATAGATCACGGAGTTAGAAGTAACATGACTGACGATGAGAGAATGAGCATTGCATTCAACATAAATTTTAGGTGAGGCATGGATTGGATTGACTATTGGCAGAGAAATGACGTTGAATGTTTGCCATGGGAAACTTATGTCCCAGAAAAAAACTTGGTGGAATTTTTTTCTCAAATTGATACTACAAGAGTAAAGACTGCTATTGATATTGGTTGTGGGCTTGGAACTAATTCTTTATGGTTATCGTCTTTGGGTATTGAAGTTGATGCTATTGATATTTCTGAGATAGCAATTGATGCGGCAAAAAATAGAAAAGATTCGGAAGTTAATTTTAAAACCTTGAATTTTCTTGATGATGCTTCATTGAAAGAAAACTATTATGATTTTGTTTTTGATAGGGGATGTATTCATGGTATGATTGCTGAGGACATAAAAAAATTTTCAGCAAAAGTTGGTAAAATTATATCTGATAATGGATTGTGGATGAGTATTATTGGATCGTGTGAAGGTCCAGAAGTTTATAATGGACCTCCAAGAAGAACCTGCTCAGAAATGATTGGTTTAATTGAACCTCATATGAAAATTGTAAACGTCTTTTTGAGTAAAATGATAATATCAAATAATGTTGAAGTGGATGTTTGGATTTTGTTGACTAAGAAAAGGACATATGAATAAAGAAATATTATCTGGTTCTTTTCTTGCACATGACTCTGGGATGAGTGTAATAAAAAATGGTGAACTAACCAAAACAATTATTTTTGAACGACTCACCAGAGAAAAACATGACGGTGGTTTCTTGATTGATTCATTTTTGTCTGAGTTAAGTAAAACTGAATTGGAGTCCGTATCCTTCAGTCAATTTTTGAAGTATGATAATGATGATCATATACATGCAATAAAAAAAGAAGTCAAAGATGTATTAGATAGAGAAGTAAATTTAGATATTCAGTATTATGATCATCATTTATGTCATGCATATTGTGGATACTACACATCTAAATTTGACGATGCTTTGTGTATAGTGATGGATGGAAATGGTTCGGCATTCAAAGATAAAATGATTACAGAAACGGAATCTGTTTATACTTTTAGAAACCATAAATTTGATAAAGTTATTTCCAAAAAATACATCTCTGTTGATAATTTTAAAAAAATATATCACAAAATCAATAATTTAAAAATTGATTGGAGTTATGTGAATGTGGAGGATATTATAAAGATCCTTGACGAAGATATTAGTATAGGACAAGTATATGAGTATTTGTGTATTCTAATGGGAATGAGTGGGCATGATGCTGGTAAATTGATGGGATTATCTCAGTACAAAAATCACAAATCAAAACTACCAGAAGGATATAATAGTTTAGAATGGATCAATAAAGTTGACGCATCGTACATTGTTCAAAAAAAGTTGGAAGATAGGGTATTCAATATAGTTGAAGAACATACTGACAAAACTGGAATCAAAAATGTTATATTAACTGGTGGAATATTTTTAAACTGTGTTTCGAACTACAACCTGATAAAAAAATTTCCTGATTTAAATATCCATGTAGACCCAATGTGTTCTGATAATGGAATATCAATTGGTAATGCACTAATCTCATATACAAAAAAATATGGAGAGAGTCCAACTAGAATTGAAGGATCTTATCATGGTTCCTCTGAATCATTAAACCAAATTAAAAATTTTGATTGTTCTTATAAGACAAACATTACATACTCTGATGTTGTTGATCTTTTAGTAAATGGTGAAATCATTGCTTTATATCAAGGAAAATCTGAAGTGGGTCAGAGATCATTGGGGAACAGATCACTACTATTTGATCCCAGAGTTTCTAACGGAAAAACAATTGTCAATAAAATAAAAAGAAGAGAAAATTATAGACCATTTGCCGCAAGTATTCTCTTGGAATATAGTCATGATTGGTTTGATCTGAAAACTTTAGATGAAAGTCCAACAATGTCATATGCATTGGAGGTTAAACAAAAATCTTTGGAGCAAGTTCCATCTGTTATTCACGTTGATGGGACTAGTAGAATACAAACGGTCACGAAGAAACAAAATTGTCATTTCTATAATTTGATACATGAGTTCTATAAAAAAACAAATGTTCCGATGTTGTTAAATACCTCTTTCAATTTAGCAGGAGAACCATTGGTTGAAACCATTCAGGACGCAGTAAATGTTATGCACAGAAGTGATTTAAAATATGTTTATCTTCCAGAAATAAATTTGCTGTTATTTAAGTAGTATGATAATCATAGATAATTATTTCAATAATATAGACCTTGTTAGGGCTTGTGGTTTGGATGCAGAATATTATCCACCAAATG
>Ga0208162_1000794_pt1 | contig 17374 bp, 27 predicted proteins | sample CB_VirMetaG_4_FD_184539 | JGI IMG/M metagenome (GOLD analysis project Ga0208162, IMG submission 184539) | Freshwater to marine saline gradient viral communities from Chesapeake Bay - CB_1508_1M Viral MetaG (SPAdes) (version 4) | ecosystem: Environmental > Aquatic > Marine > Coastal | place: USA... | reverse complement strand
AACTGATTCCTGCATTGTATCAATTGTGGGAGAAAAAACTTTTACCAGAACAACTCTTGATTGTTGGGGTTTCTCGTAGAGAACATTCTAAAGAGTCGTGGATAGAACATCTTGGTAACTATCCAGAAGAATTTACATATTGGTTGGATTTTGTTTGTGCAGATCTTAATGATCAAAATAGTTTGACTAAACTTCATGATGATAGTGTAGATACAACATACTTTTTATCCGTTCCTCCAGAGAGTTATGAAAATGCAATCATCAACCTCAAAGAAGCAGGATTCTTGGATGACCCGGATCATTCCAGAGTGGTTATCGAAAAACCCTTTGGACGTGATCTTCAATCTTCTAATCATTTACAGTCTGTGGTTAGCAGACATCTACGGGAGAAACAGGTATATCGCATTGACCATTATCTTGGCAAAGATACTGTTAATAACATACTTGCTACTCGGTTTGGTAATATTTTGCTGGAACCACTTTGGAATCGTAATTACATAGAAGAGATTCAAATCTTTGCGACGGAGACGATTGGTTGTGAAGGGAGGTCACAATATTATGATACTGCAGGTGTTGTAAGAGACATGTTGCAAAATCATATGCTTCAGGTTCTTTCACTGATTGCAATGGATGCTCCATGTAGAATGGATGCAAAAGAAATTCGTAGAGAAAAAACAAAAGTTCTTGCTGCCACAAGACTTGGGAAAAAATTTGTTACTGGTCAGTATGAAGGTTATCGCAAGGAACAAGGTGTTGGCCCAGAGTCAATGACTCAAACCTTTGTTGCCGGTGATTTGTATGTTGATAATTGGAGATGGGAAGGTGTTCCTTTTTACTTTATGACTGGTAAGAAGATGCCCTATCAGTGTGTGGAGGTTGTTGTGAAACTCAAAGCACCACCTGTTGGATTGTTTGAGGGAGAAACACCTGGTCGTATTGTGATGCGTTTACAACCACATGCACACCTTGACATTCAGATTGATGTCAAATCACCTGGACTTGGTGAAGAAGTTGAAAAAGCAACTCTTACACATCGGTATCCTGATTGGCTGGGTGTGGATGGTTATGAGAAATTATTCTTTGATGCAATTAATAATGATCAATCACACTTTGTTCATTCTGATGAAGTAACGGAATCCTGGAGAATTGTTGATGATCTTCTCTGCACTGGTGATTCTTGTCCTGTAAGAACTGCACCTTATATTTACCATGAAGGTGATTGGGGCCCAACACACAAAACACAATTCATTACTGGTTGGGATTATCCAGAATGACTTATATTCAACTCGCAGTTAGATATTGTATGCAAACTCCGGCATTCTTAGGTTTGTTGGGGTTTGTTCTTGTATTCGTTCCTATTTTAGGTATGTGGGCAGTCCATCATTATGGATGGGAGCACTGGGAACCATTTGACAGGGGGCACAAGAAGTAGTATAATTACTTCTGTGAGCAACGGAATGTAGCTCAGTTTGGTAGAGCACTGCTTTTGGGAAGCAGGGGTCGCACGTTCGAATCGTGTCATTCCGATTGCCAGTATAAAAAACTGGCATACTTGACTACATATTCACAACACCTTATAATAACTGGGTAAACCACATACAACAATGGCACTGACCGAAAAATTTAAGACCAAAGATATTGGCACTCTGCGTGCTGCATCTAATGGAGATTTTTTTCTTGACGTAAAGAATCCGAAACTTTACAAAAAAGTCCGTCGATATTATGAGTCAGAAGGAGTAGTATTCTCCGGAGACCCTCTTGATGATTACGAAATGCTTATGGAGTATATCTATCAAGATCTTGAAACTGTTGAGGTTGCTTGATGAAAGTAGTGAAAAAACCAACCGTTCTTCTTGAACGGTTTCCTTATCGTTATGTGCAGGTCGGCACTCTGGAAATCAATGGACTTCCAGATTGTCGTATTCAAAAAGTAGATTCATATACTGGACGATACAAAGACATGTATCTGTGTGATAATGAAATGCAGTTGATGACTGCTATGGAAGACCATGATTATACTGCTTGGTTAGATCCAGATGGTGTTCCTTCTTATATAAAGGACTCGGTAAGTCGTTAAACTAGCCCTGGTCGGTTGAAGTATCCCCTTCATTCCCGAGTCTTGGGAAGACTCTAAACTCACCCTGGTGGAGTCATTAGACCCTATTATGAGTTTACTGCCTCTCTCAAGGGCAGTTGGTGCGGATGGGAAACTCTCCCGCAGAGATTTAGTTATTACTCTTCAAAAATAACTTGGCGTGCATGAAAGACCGTATGAAGCAGGGTTGCATAAACCCTGCTTTTTTAGTACAATATATACTATACGAGTTTCAAATTTTTAATGTCTGAATACAAAAAAACAGCACTGGTTCTTGGTGCTGGTGGATTTATTGGAAGTCACATGGTAAAGAGACTTCGTTCAGAAGGATACTGGGTGCGTGGTGTAGACCTCAAGCGTCCTGAGTTTTCTGAAACCGAAGCAAACGAATTCATTCAAGGAGATCTTCGTGATGTAGACTTTGTTCGTCGTTGTATTCGTTTCTCCGGATATCTTGGAAACTTTTATCAGCAGATTGCTGAAAAGTTTGTGTTACCATTTGATGAGATCTATCAGTTTGCTGCTGATATGGGTGGAGCTGGTTTCGTTTTCACTGGAGAAAACGATGCAGACATCATGCATAATTCTGTTACCATTAATCTTAATGTCCTTGATGAGCAGCGTAAGTTTAATGAAACAGTAGGAAACAGAACTAAGATTTTCTATTCTGGATCTGCTTGCATGTATCCGGAGCATAATCAACTCGATCCTGATAACCCCGATTGCCGTGAAGAATCCGCATACCCCGCAGACCCAGATTCAGAATATGGATGGGAAAAACTCTTCTCTGAGCGACTATATTTTGCGTATAATCGTAATTATGGCATTCCTGTTAGGGTTGCTAGATATCACAACATTTTTGGTCCCGAGGGAACCTGGGACGGTGGAAGAGAAAAAGCACCAGCTGCAATCTGCCGTAAAGTCGCTTACCTCCCACAGGAAGGTGGATCTATCGAAGTGTGGGGAGATGGCTTACAGACTCGATCCTTCCTGTACATTGACGAATGCATTGAAGCAACTCGAAGACTAATGGACTCTGAGTTTATTGGACCAGTCAACATTGGGTCTGAAGAAATGGTAACTATTAATCAACTTGTAGATACTGCTGCTAGAGTTGCTGGTAAAAAGGTTGAAAAAAATCACATCGATGGTCCTCTTGGTGTTCGTGGTCGCAACTCTAACAATGATGTGATTCGCAAAGAACTTGGGTGGGATTATTCTCAAACTCTCGAAGAAGGAATTTATAAAACTTATGTTTGGATTCTTTCTCAACTTGGACAAGAACTTTATTGACAATTATGAATATAGGAATAGTAGGAGATGGTGTAGTCGGTAGCGCCATAAATTTTGGATTTAAAAGATTAGGACATGATGTATTCGTTCATGACATTAGATATGAAACATCAATTAAGGGTGTGTTAAACACTGAAGTTTGTTACATTTGTGTTCCAACTCCATCCAATTCGGATGGTAGTTGTGATACAAGCATTGTAGAAAGTGTTATTGATGAATTAATACAACATGAATATAAGGGAGTTGCCTGTATCAAATCGACTGTTATACCAGGTACAACAAAAAGACTACAAAAAAAATTTAAATCACTGGCTTTTGTTCCAGAATTTTTAAGAGAAAGATGTGCTATCACAGATTTCATAGAAAATCATGAAGTTTGTATTATCGGAACTGATGATAGTGATGTGTTTAAATTAATTAAAAAAAGTCATGGTCATTATCCAAAACAATTTTCACAATGTAGTACAACTGAGGCAGAGTTTGCAAAATATTTTCATAATGTATATAATGCTAATCAGATTATTTTAGCAAATAGTTTTTATGAAATTTGTGTTAGTATGGGAGTTGATTATAATAAAATGAAAAACACTCTAAAGAATAGAAGTAATATTAACTTTCAATACTTGGAATGTAATAAAAACTTTAGAGGATTTGGTGGAGTATGTCTTCCAAAAGATACAAAAGCAATGGATAATCTAGCAAAAAAATTAAATCTCGATGTTCAATTCTTTGAACATCTTTTAACAGAGAATCAAAAGTACATTAAAACTGTCCCTAATGGTATGAGACTATGAAAAAAATACTAATAACTGGAAGTGAAGGATCATTGATGCAATCATTGATTCCTAAATTACTATCACAAGGTCATTCAATTGTCGGTGTTGATAACTTGTATAGACATGGAGAAGCTAGCAAACTTGCCAACAAAGAATATCCTTTATTGAAAATTGATCTGACCGACAGAAGTAAAACCGAAGATTTGTGTAAAGGATTTGATGTAGTTTTCCTTGCTGCCGCAAAAATATATGGTGTGGGGGGATTTAATCATTACTGTGGTGATATTATCGCAGATGATATTGCCATACAGGGTAACATATTACAAAGTTGTGCAAAACATGGCGTTAAACATGTTGTTTACATAAGTTCTAGTATGGTTTATGAAACATGTGTGCAGGATGTAAACATTCCTGTAACAGAAGATATGATTGATTCTTGTGAGATGCCAAAGACCGAATATGGTGTCAGTAAAATGATAGGTGAAAGAATTTGTAAAGCATTCCATAAACAGTATGGTATTGATTATACAATTTGGAGACCATTTAATATTATAACACCAAGTGAAACAGGCATGAATGAATTAGGATTTAGTCATGTTTTTGCAGATTATATCAAGAATATTCTAATTGAAAAGAAAAATCCATTACCAATTATAGGAAATGGTGAACAGATTAGATGTTTTACGTGGGTTGAAGATGTTTCATCAATACTTGCTGAATATAGTTTTGATGATCGTGCTAAAGGGCAGGCATTTAATATTTGTAATGTAGAACCAATTTCAATGAAAACACTTGCACAGAAAATTTATTCTTATTCGGATAATGATGCAGATTTAACTTTTGAGACAACAAAAAACTTTAAACATGATGTATTAGTTAGAATACCATCAGTACAAAAGTTTACTGATACATTCAAGAAATATGCATATCAATCTGTAGATAAAAGTATTGATATCTGTGTTAAACATACAATGAATAATTTATCATGAATTTGTATGTTTGTTTGAAGGGTGGATTGGGGAACCAGATGTTTCAATATGCTGCTGGTCTTTCTGCAATGAAAGAATATCCTCAATTTACTTCAATGAAACTTGATGCATCATTCTATGAGGATCAAGAAGTTAAGGTTGTCAAGAATGGTCTTACTGGGAGAAATTTTGACTTGGATGTATTTGGTATTAAAAATGATGTAGAGACTGCTCCTGAGGGTTCTACTATGCTTGATGGATATTTTCAGAACATTAAAGAGTTTGAAAATGTTCAAGATGATGTAAGAGGCGTATTTAAATTTATAGTTGATTTTCAGAGCAATGTAAAAAGTATGGAGGAGGAAATTCTTTCAAAAGAAAACTCCGTTGCAGTACACATTAGGAGAGGTGACTATCTTTACAATCCAAATTGTTTCTCACATCATGGTGTTTTGGATAAGGAATATTATGACAATGCCATGAAAATTATTGAAGAGCAATCAGAATCAGTAGATTATTATGTTTTTTCTGAAGACATTGATTGGTGCGAGAAAAACTTAAGCACAGATCAAAATATAACTTTTGTAGATGGATCGTATAATGATTACAAAGACACTGGTCATCTCTATTTGATGACTAAGTGTAAAAAACATATTATTGCAAATTCATCTTTTTCTTGGTGGGGGGCATGGTTGGCAAATTCTAAATTTGTAATCGGTCCAAAAAAATGGAATAAATCTGGAGAGTATGCTAATATTATGGAAGATATGGGAAACAGTTGGATTCAAATCTAGAAGTGGGGTTTTATGAACAGGATTGCCGATTATTTAAAATTAAAAAGTGATATTGTTACATGGTTGGGAAACTACATTGTAAACAACTCTGGAATTAAAGCACTTTTAGTTGGTGGGCTGCATATTTGAATGAGCATAATGATAGTACCACCATCTGCCCTAGATACCATAGAAGTCTTGAACAAACTGTAGAGTACAAAGACTTTTACCCAGAAAATTGGACAATTATTAATTGAGGATATTATGATTGAACACAATTATACAAAAGATTTTGATACCTTGAAATCAAAGTTGGAAGGTAAAGAGAACTTTGCTTTTTCTAGATTCTCTGATGGTGAGGGATTCATTCTTTATAATCAATATCTTGAACTTGGCAGTCAAGGATACAATCTTAATGGTGCTAGAGGATATGCATATTATGGAAAGGAAGAATATAAGGTGTTCGATCCAGAAAAACATTCTTTTTATCGTGATAAACTCATAGAGTCTTTAGAATATTGTGCGGATAATTATTATAAAGGAATTCCCATGAAAGAATCCTGTCAAGCATTTGATGGTATCTTTGATGAGATTGTTGAAAACGCTGGTGGGGACAGTGAATTTTTAACCTTTGCAAATCTTTGGAACAATGCAAATTATCCAAGATTTGTGGAAGAGTTTGTTCCTCTCTTAAAAGATAGAAAGGTAATTTTTATATGCAATGAGGCATCGAAGTTTGAGGAACTGCCATTTGAAGTTATCAAACATTTTTTCATTGGCTCCAATGCTATGGTTGAAAATTATGGTATAATTGAAGAGATTAAAGAATATGTTAGTCAGAACAACATTAAGGATCATGTGTTCTTATGTTCTGCTGCTAGCTTGTCAAACCTAATTATTCACCAATGTTTTGAAGCAAACAATAACAATACCTTCATAGATATTGGAAGCACTCTTAATCCTTTGATGGGACTGAAAGGTTGGACTGGCACAAGAACTTATCTAAATCAATACTGGAACTCAACCGGTGATAAATCTCAACTTGAAATGGTAGATGTATGGACTTGAAACTGATCAAAAATGATTCTGAATATTGGTTCTTTATTAGAAGTTTGAGATATCATCCAGAAAATATTTCTGGATTTGTTGATACCAAAGTTCCATCAGATGAGGAACAGGTGTTATACATGTCTGAGTATGGAAGTTCTTATTTCATCTGTTTAGACAATGATGAACCAGTGGGGTTTATTGGTGATGTAAATTCTGATATAAGATTTGCAGTATCTCCTGAGCACAAGGGAAAGGGTATTGGTAAATTCATGTTAAATGAATATGCTAATATCAATCCACATGCGATTGCAAAAGTATTGCATAATAATATTGTAAGCCTCAGAGCGTTTACTTCTTGTGGATTTATTGTTGATAGTGTTGATGACAAGTATTATCATCTTCGTAGGAAAGAAGGTGGTAACTATAAAATCAAACATAATCCATATGAAATTGTGACAATGTTTGAGGAGTCAATCGCAGACTATACTGGTGCCCCATACGCACTCTCCATCGATAGTTGCACAAATGCACTGTTCCTTACCTGCAAATATTTGAACGTTAACGACGTTACAATCCCATCTAAAACTTATTTGTCAGTTCCTCAATCCATCATGCAGGCTGGTGGTAATGTAATCTTTGATGAAAGTGCTAATGATTGGAGTGGTATCTATCAACTCAAACCATATTCAATCTATGACTCTGCGAAGAGATTAACTTCTAACATGTATATTCCTGGAACATACATGTGCCTCTCTTTTCATATTAAAAAGACATTGAAGATTGGTAAGGGCGGTATGGTTCTCACTGATGATAAAGAGTTTGTTGATTGGTTTAGACGAGCACGGTATGAGGGTAGAGGATGGAAAACATTCTACAAAGATGATAACATCAAAACAATGGGATGGAACATGTATATGACTCCTCAAGAAGCGGCACATGGATTATGCCTACTTCAAAACTATCCTCTGCATGTTCCAGATCAAATGGAAGAAAATGGATATCTTGACTTGCGTCAATTCGATTTGTTCTCCGAGTGTAAGAGTGTATGAAATTCATAGTTACTGGTGGTAGAGGATTCATTGGAAGTCACTTTGTAGAAAAGTGTTTGAATGAGGGGCATAAAGTTATTGATATTGACTTAATGACTTATGCTGCAAATGAGAGTCTCCCTTGGGATAATCATGAGAATTATAAGCACATAAAGGAAGACATCTGCAACCTTTCACATTTGCCGTCTGGGGATATCCTTGTAAACTTTGCCGCAGAAAGTCACGTTGACAACTCTATTGTTCAACCAGATATTTTTGTAAAGACGAATGTTCTGGGAACACAGAATCTATTAAATCTTGTTAGAGGTAAAACTTATAACAGACCTTTGTTTGTTCACATGAGCACGGATGAAGTTTATGGTGATATTGAAAACGGATCGTTTGATGAAGATAGTAAGTTAAATCCATCCAATCCATATTCGGCATCCAAAGCTTCTGCGGAAATGTTAGTTACGTCATATGCAAGAACATATGGAATTGATTATCAAATCTGTAGGAGTTCTAACAACTATGGTGAAAGACAATATCCAGAAAAACTAATTCCTAAAATCTTAGAGTGTATTGAAGAGAACAAATCAATTCCTATTCATGGTGATGGTTCCTATGTAAGAGACTGGACTTATGTTAAGGATAATGTTGATGGAGTTTACCGAGTTTGTTTTTCTGGTTTGAAGAATCAGGTTTGGAACATATCATCTAATGTTTGTCTCACCAATCTTCAAGTAGTTGAAAAAGTTTGTTCTTGGAATAGTGTAAAACCTAACATAGAATTTATTGACAATAGGCATGGGCAGGATGTAAGATATTCAATTAATGCCTCTAAGATTGTTGATAAATTAAATTGGAATCCCAAACATAAAACATTGTTTAATTTTTTGAATCATGAGTAAAACAGTAACAGTTGTCCTTAATGGATATAAAAGAAATCATTTGAAAGAACAAGTTGATGCAATTAAAGCACAAACTCATCCAGTCGAAGAAATTTTTTATTGGCAAAATACTGTTCCTGGATTTTCTTATGATGAAGATACATATGGTGAATTGAATTCTGCTTTGAGTAATTACAATTATGGTGTGTGGGCTAGGTTTGCTTATGCTTTAAATGCCAGAACAGATTATGTGTGTGTTCTTGATGATGACACTATTCCTGGCAGTAAGTGGATTGAAAATTGTGTCAATACCTATGAGACTCATCCTGGACTTTTGGGTGGTATAGGACTTAGATTTAAGAATTCTAATTATGAATTAGATACTACTCCAGACGGTAAGTACTGGAGGTGTGGTTGGGATTCCTGGAGTCCTCAAAATAATATTGTTGGTAATGTAGAGGAACCGACACAAGTTGATATTGTCGGACACTCGTGGTTTTTTGCGAGAGATCTTCTTTCTGTATTTTGGAGGGAGATTCCTAGTAGAGAGTGGAGTATGCTTTGTGGAGAAGATATGCATTTCTCCGCAATGCTTCAAAAGTATACTGATTTAAAGACTTGGATTCCTCCACATCCATCAAACGATACTTCTATGTGGAGTAGTTTGAAAGCGATTCAGTATGGTGGAGATAGTCTTGCCACAGCGTATATAAACATACAGACTGGTGAGATGTCAAAGTATCTTACACATTTGTGTGACAACGGATTTAAATTAATTTGTGAGAATTAAAAATGTTATCAATTGAAAAACTAACGAAAATTGCAGAACACTTTAATGTTGACGGAGATGATTATGGTGTCTTTATTGAAACTGGAACTTATTTGGGAGAAACCGTTGAGGCGCTTCAACCATATTTTTTAAGCATCCATACAATTGAAGTATCCGAATACTATTTCAATAGGTATGGAACTGAGCACGTCAACTATGAAAATGTGACTAAGCATTTGGGAGACAGCTCTAAAGAAGTTCCAAAGATATTAGAAAACCTCACTGAATGTGATAAGTGTATTTTTTGGTTGGACGGGCACTTCTCATCTGGACAAACATCTAAAGGTGAAAAAGATTGCCCACTAATTGAGGAGTGTATGGCAATCAATGAACTTTATAAATCAAATGAATCTTTAGTTATTATCGATGATTATAGTCTTTTCGGAACGGATCATTTACATGACTGGAAAGACATTACGTTTGATAACATACTGAAATGCTTTAGTAATTTTAATGTAGATGTTCATGAGATTGTTGGTGAAACTTTGTGTTTGCACATTAAAAGAAAATGATTAATCTCTGGTATGAAGAATCTTATTGGGGTGGTGGAACATCTGGACCACAAAGAGTGGTTCATAACACCATTGAGGCACTGACACAAGAAAAAATTTCTTTTAGTTTGAATAGAGATACTTATAAGTACAATCTATTACTTCAATATCAGCACGAGGTAGCTCACAAAAAACACGAAAATCTTGAACACGATACCTGCCTAATAGGTCCTCAGTTCTGGCCTTTCGATAATTATGGAAGATTTCTTATTGATAATCAAGAGTATTTTAAAAAAGTAATCGCGCCATCCGAATGGGTTAAAAATTTATTCATAACTAAATGTGGACTTCTAGAAAATAAAGTATGTGTTTGGGCAGCGGGAATTCAAGTCCCTCAAATAGAACATGATAATACGATTGACTGTTTAATATATCACAAAAATAGAAGTGAATCTGACTTAATCGAATCTATAAATTTTTTGCAACAAAAAAAGTTAACCTTTGAAACTATTAAGTATGGTTCTTATACCCAGAACGATTTTAGAAATCTGTTATCAAAAGTAAAATTTTGTTTTATTATTGATGGTACGGAAAGTCAGGGTATTGCTATTCAAGAAATGATGGCTTATAATAAACCATTGTTCGTTTGGGATGTGAGAGAGTGGAACCATATGGGAGATCAGTACACTGTTCCTGCATCTTCAGTTCCTTATTGGACAAATGATTGTGGTAAAAGATTTTTTGACTTATCGGAAATGAAAGATAGTTTCGATGAGTTTTATGATAACATAAATTCCTATAATTCTAAAAAGATTATAGAAGACGAACTCTCTTATTCACAATCAGTAAAAAAATTAATTCAAATATTTGAGGAATAAAATGCTACTAAACTTCCATAACATCTACAAAAAATATAATATGAATATTACTGGCATTATTCATATTGGTGCTCACTATGGGGAAGAGTTAAACGATTATATTAATCATGGAGTTCAAGAAATTGTTTTATTTGAACCTCTCTCAAAAACATTTGACGTATTGGAAAAAAATTGTAAGGATTTGAATGCAAACATTCAAGCTTACAATGTTGCCTTAGGTAGTTCTGAAGGTAAGGCAACGATGTATCTAAGTGACAATGAATCTCAAAGTAGTAGTATTCTAAAACCAAAAACGCATATCGAAGAAATGCCGTGGATTAATTTTTCTGGAACTGAAGAGGTAGAGGTAACTACACTTGATAGTTATAATATTGAAGGATTTAATTTTATCAATATTGACGTTCAAGGATATGAAATGGAAGTATTTAAGGGTGGAACAAAAACTCTTGAGAAAGTAGATTATGTTTATTCTGAAGTCAATAAAGGTGAACTTTATGAGAACTGTGCTAAGATAGATGAGTTGGATGACTTTCTTGGACAATATAAATTGAAAAGGGTTGAAACTTATTGGCCTGAGAGTTGGTATAACTGGGGAGATGCTCTCTATGTTAAAGAGAATTTGCTATGAAAATTTGTATCTTAACAATCGCAACAAACAAATATCTTCAGTTTGTGGAAAAACTTTACACTGATATTTCAGAAAAGTTTTTGCCTGAAGCAGAAATTAGTTGTTTGCTTTTTACGGATCATGAAATTGAAGAGTGTGGTGATAATGTTAGGGTTCATTATATTGATCATGAACCCTGGCCGATGCCTACTTTGAAACGTTATAACTACTTCGTCAGAGAAAAGGATTTTATTCTTGAACATGACTATTGCTTCTACTTTGATGCAGATATGCGTATTGATAGTGTAGTTGAATCTGAGGAAGTTTGTGGTGATCTTGTTGCCACTCGTCATGGATATCAGTCATTGATGCCTGCTAATCAACAATCTTTTGATAGAAATCCAAACTCACTTGCTTATGTTCCTGTGAATGAATCAACAGTAACTTACTATGCTGGTGGTTTTAACGGCGGTAAGACCGAAGTTTTCATGGAGATGGCGGAAACTATCGCTGATAGAGTTAATAAAGATCTTGAAAATGGTGTTGTTGCTCTCTGGCATGATGAGAGTCATATGAATAGGTATCTGATTGATAATCCACCTACCTTAGATCTTGACCCAACATACTGCTACGCTGAGGAGTTTATAGGAACTGAATATCCCTATCAACCTGGAAAAATTATTGCTTTGAAAAAAAATCACAATGAACTTAGATCTTAGAGAAATACCCGCACTCTATATCAATTTGCAGCAGCACACTGATAAGAATGAGAATATGAAGAAGATTCTCGCAGAGTGTGAGTTCAAGAATATCATTCGGGTAGAAGGTGTTCCCCGTCCAGATCGTCCTGTTGCTGGTTGTGCTTCTGCTCAATACGAGGGATTGTCTGAGATTGATCCACCCTTCATTCTCTTTGAGGATGATTGTATGCTCAAAAATTTCAGACCAGAAATCGAAGTCCCAGATGATGCTGATGCGGTTTATCTTGGTATTTCATCTTGGGGTAGAATGAATGGTCATTCTGGACCTTACGTTCAATATCAACATGTAAAAGATGATTTGTATCGCGTTCATAACATGTTGGGTGGTCATGCTATTTTATACTTGACTGAAGAGTATGTTAGAATGTGTCGGAGGATATGTCATCATGCTGGTTATGTAATTGAAGACCACTCTGATATTGGTATTGCTGAGATTCAGAGGTGGTTTAACGTTTATACCTTTGATAATCCTTTCTTTTATCAGATGAGTGGATATCATGGAACTGTAAATCCATTAACAAGTTATCCAACGGAAGAGTGTTTTACTTTTAAAAAGCAGTATTTTTTGCCGGAGAGAATTGTATGAAATCACTAGTAACTGGAGGATGTGGATTTATTGGGTCACATCTCGTAAATCGTTTGGTGGAATTGGAACATGAAGTTATAGTTTTGGATAGAGTTCAACACCATAGTCCTAATCCGAAAGCAACTTACTATCTTTGTGATCTTTCTGAAAAATATTCAAAGTATATTCATTTTTTTCAAGATGTTAATAATGTCTTTCATATGGCGTCAGAAGTTTCTATACCATACTGTGTAGAAAAACCAAATGAAAGTATGGCAAATAATATTTTGTCAACGATGAATGTTTTAGAATGCTCTAGAATTCATAACATTGATAAATTAATATTCTCATCTACTTCTGCGGTTTATGGGAATACAATGTTCAATCCCAACTATGAAACAAATACTGTCCAATGTTTAAACACTTATTCTATTTCTAAGTATTCTGGTGAGCAACTTTGTAAGATGTATTATGAACTTTATGGTCTTAAGACTGTAATGTTTAGATATTTCAATGTGTTTGGTGAGGGTCAGCATAAGACAGGTCAGTATGCGCCTGTTATGGCAATCTTTAAAAAGCAGAAAGAGGATAAAAAACCTTTAACTGTTGTTGAACCTGGATATCAAACTAGAGATTTTGTTCATGTTTCTGATATTGTTTATGCAAATATTTTAGCTTCTGAAAGGGAAACTGAAGAGTATGGTGAAGTATTCAATGTTGGCACTGGAAAAGGAACTGAAGTTCAAGAGATTGCCGATATAATTTCAGACTATCAAATCAAAATACCAGAAAGACCTGGTGAAGTTTTACATTCTTCCGCTAATATTGATAAAATAAAAGAAAAGTATGGTTGGAAATTTAGTGTAAACGTGTTAGAATGGGTGAAAAAAAATCTAAAATGAATATAACAATACTCGGATCTAGTGGTCAAATAGATGCATACCTTACAGAATATCTTCGTGGTAAGGGGCATGAAGTTAAAGAGGTTGCCTCAATTATTCAGGGACAGTTTAATCTGATTGGAAGAAAGGTTAACATTAAACCTGGACTTGCGAAGGATAGTGTTCAGATGGATAAGAGGAATGAAGCAAACACATATATTACTGGGTGGTGGTTACCTGAAACTACCATAGATAAAGGGATTGCAAAAGTATTCGAGGACATGAAGGGTGATTGGGTTTAATTATCTTGGTAAACTGGGACAGTTGGGAAACCAGATGTTTCAGTATGCAGCAACTTTAGGCATTTCACGATATAATGGAGTTTCATTTATTGTACCAAATCATAATGAAGTTGTTGTTGATAGTCTTGGCAATAATCTGAGGATTGAACTATTTGATTGTTTTGATATCAAACCAGATAATATTGGGACACTTAGAACTGATAAAGTTCTTCCTGAGAAGGGATTTGATTTTGACAGCATTTTCTTTAATACTGATAGAAGAAACGACTTTACATTGTATGGGTTTTTCCAGACAGAAAAATACTTTTCCCATTGTGCTGAAGAAGTTAGAACTCAATTTTCCTTTAAAAAAGAAATTGTAGATGAGTGTAAAAAAATTGTTGAAGAATACTTTGATAATCCTGTTGCTTTACATATCCGTAGAGGGGACTTTCTAATTAACTCTGGCAATCATCATAACCTAGAACTTTCTTATTATGAAAATGCGCTAAGTAAATTTAATTCTGATAGACAAGTTGTAATTTTTAGTGATGATCCTCAGTGGTGTATGGAACAGAAAATATTTGATTCTGATAGGTTCATTGTTTCTCAAGGTACTGGTCCTTATCATGATCTATATTTGATGACACAATGCAATGACTTTATTATTGCTAACTCTTCATTTTCTTGGTGGGGTGCTTGGTTAGCAAATAAAGGAAAAGTTATTGCTCCTAAAAAGTGGTTTGGTACTAATAATGCACACTTAAATACTAAAGATCTATACTGTGAACACTGGGAGGTTTTGTAATGGACAAGAACAAAGCAGCATACAAACTCAAAGGACTTCCTCCCATATACTATTTGAATCTGGATGAACAACCAGAAAGAAAACAGTATATGGAAGAGCAATTTAAGTATTGGGATATTGAAAATTATACTCGTATCTCTGCATATGATGGTAGAGATGGTAGAGACTTGGGAGACATCCTTAAAGGAAGATATCCAGATGCAATGTCTTCTGGTGAGGTTGGATGTACAACGTCACACTTGAAAGCAATGGTAGAGTTCTTAAAGACTGATGAACCATGTGCTCTGATAATGGAAGATGATTGTGATATATCCACTGTTTTTTGGTGGCCATTTACATGGAAAGATTTTTTCTGTAAAGTTCCGTATGATTATGATGTAATTCAACTTGCAATTATTAATCCCGCATCGGTTCATATGCAGTTACATAAAAGGTTTGTAAATGACTTCTCAACTGCCTGCTATATGATTACCCGTCACCATGCTCAGAAACTTGTTAATCTTCATGTTCGTGGTGATAAGTATAAGATTGATAATGGAGTTAAACCAAGAGCAGTAGCAGATGATTTAATTTATAATTCCGGAAACACTTTTGCCATTCCACTTTTTCTTTATAAAATGGAACTGGGATCCTCTATTCATGATGAACATATTGATATTTTCCATAAGTCGAGTTATGAGGGATTGTGGCAATTTTGGAAATCACAAGCAAATCAAATAGAAGATTGGAATCCTTTATTTGATTATGATCCATATTTCAATCGTCTTCCTCCCGGTTTTGAAGGCAAATAAGTGTAAACCACCATAAAGCACCCCTTGACACGGGTGCTTTTTTGCTATATACTATGTAAAGAAATATTACAGGAGGTAACATGACCGTAACAACTAATGAGCGTGGACAACAAAATATGTGGGCAACCGAACCAACAATGTATATGACCAAGGAAGACCTTGATCGTTATGGTATTGAAACTCATGCTGAGAAGGCAGAGAAACTGAACGGTCGTGTTGCTATGCTGGGATTCGTCGCAGCAATCGTTTCCTATGCAACCACCGGTAGTTTGTTCTTCTTCGGTGCATTTGGTATCTGAGGCACTTGACAATGACTTCAACTTTGTTTACAATAACTAGCATTGCCTTCTTTGTATTGTTGGCATACTCTGTAGAAAAATTATCCGAAACTTACTAATGTCTTTTAATGTTACTCTCCGCACTTCCGACGGTACCGAAACCACCGTTACCTGCGAAGATGATCAGTATATTCTTGATGCTGCCGAAGAAGCAGGTGTTGAAATGAACTATTCTTGTCGTGCAGGTGCATGTTCATCCTGTGCTGGCAAAATTGTTTCTGGAACAGTTGACCAATCAGATCAATCTTTCCTTGATGATGATCAAATTGAAGCAGGATTTGTTCTTACTTGTGTTGCATATCCCACTTCTGATGTTACAATTGAAACTGACCAAGAGGAAAATCTCTATTGATGCACGGAAATCTTGAGCCAGAAGAAACAGTTATGTATAATCCTCTCCGCATAAAAGCAAAACTTGCAGAAGCAATTAATACGCTTGGTTGGGATGAACTTGATGATATTGTAGTTGAGATTGGAGGCACATGTGTATCTGGTATTGATGTAGGTGAAGAATACAATAAGAAGTGGCAGTCACCGATTGGCACTCGTAAGTATAATAAAGATGCCTTCATCGTAATCAAGAATCTTTCACGCATACCATTCGAACCAAGTCAACCTAATCCAAAACTCAAAGCACATCATGTCCAATAAATTTCTCCTATTCTCTAAGGACTCTTGTGGTCCTTGTATGTTGGTTGAAAAATACTTTAAATCTATTAAAGATGAAAGAACCAGCATCATTGAAAAGGTAGATCTTGAAGATTTTGGGTCAACTCCATCTCAAGAAGCACTAGACCTTGCTAAAAAGTATGGTGTGACTGCTACTCCAGTTCTTATCGTTGCATCATCTAATGGATTAATTCTTGAAAAGAAAACTGGTGGTATGGAGATTACTCAAAACATCAGAACGTTATTTGATCAGTATGCCGAATCCGAATCAACTCTATGAAGACATGGAGAAACTAAATGCCCTATACGAAGAACTCTGCTGGGGGCACGATGATGAACTTGTATTCACTCACGAAAATGGCAGAGTCATTATTTACAACAAAACTCAGGAGCAAAAACAATGAACGAAAAAGCAGAACGCATTAATGGTTGGGCAGCAATGATTGGAGTCATTGCCGCTATGGGATCTTATGCCGTTAGTGGCCAAATCATTCCAGGTGTATGGTGATGTTATTATTAGCAACTTGTTTGTTAGGTGCCTTTATTTTTGGTGCGGCATTCAAAGATGCGAGTGCTGATGATGACGATGATATGGATGGTGG
>Ga0208162_1000793_pt1 | contig 17386 bp, 26 predicted proteins | sample CB_VirMetaG_4_FD_184539 | JGI IMG/M metagenome (GOLD analysis project Ga0208162, IMG submission 184539) | Freshwater to marine saline gradient viral communities from Chesapeake Bay - CB_1508_1M Viral MetaG (SPAdes) (version 4) | ecosystem: Environmental > Aquatic > Marine > Coastal | place: USA... | reverse complement strand
TAGAGATTTAAGACAGATAATGGGCAATAGAGTTAAAAACTATATTGGTAATACATTTGAAATATTTGAAGATGCAGAAGCAGGTTTCTTTTCTAAATACAAACCAACTAAAGATTCTATAAATAATGCTAAAGCTTTATTTATGAGATATGCAGCTAAAAATAAAAATCCTATTACTGAATTAGAAGCAGAAGGTATGGTCAATGATATTATAAAACAAGTTAGAAAGATGGATCCAAGAAAAGATACTCTTCCTACATTTGCATATCAAAATTTATCTAAAGCTGCAGATGATGCAACTGGTTTAAAAACATTTGCACAAACTTTAACAAAAGATTTACCTGGTGGTAAAAAAGAAATACAAGTTATAGGTAAGGGATCAAAAGTATTCAGAGAATTATTTGGTGAGATTGAAGATGCAAGGCACTCTATCTTTGAAGGTATGAATAGATTATCTACTATTGCTAGAAAGAATCAATTGTTTGATGAAATATTAGATACTGATGATGCAATGAAAGCAGCAGCTAAATCAGATACACCATTAGGTCAAAGAGGATTTTTTCATGGCAGTCCACTAATTGCAAAAAGAGCTTTTGGGCCTGAAGCAGATATTGTACCGATGGATGATTATGTAAAAGAATATTTTAAAGATGGTGTACTAATTAATAGATTAGCTAACACATGGACAACAAGAGAGATAGCTGAAGGTTTTACTAACGTAAGTAATATTCAAAACTGGATGAGAGGTGAAGCTGAAGGTCAAGGTGCTTTAGGTAAAACTTTTTCTTGGGCTTGGCGTAACTTATTACTGACACCTAAAGCAGGTGCACAATATGCAAAAACAATTTTATCTATACCTACACACATAAGAAACTTTTTGAGTTCTAGTGCATTCGCACTTGCAAATGGAACTGTTGGACCAGGATTTGGAAAAGCAATGAACAGAGCTTTTGGTAGTGTACAAGTAGGAGGACCTAGAAAACCTATATCACAAGAAAGATATAGAGAATATTTAGAGTTAGGTATTACTAATACAAACGTAAGGCTTGGTGATCTTAGAAATCTAATGAAAGATGTTAGATTTGGAGAAGGTAATATTGCAACAGATAGTATTTTAAAACCTATGATTAATACTTTAGGTAAGAAAACATCTAGAGGAATTAAAAAAGGTGCAAAGTTTATGCAAGATATGTATGTAGCTGAAGATGATATTTGGAAAATTATTGGATATGAAACTCAGTTATTACAAAGAGGTAATGCATATAAAAAAGCAGGTGTTAAAATATCTGATGATGCACTTAAAAAAGAAGTAGCTGCAATAGTACAAGATACAATTCCAAACTATGCGAAGGTTGGTGAGTTTGTAAGAGCGGCACGTATGTCACCTTTTGGTAACTTCATGTCTTGGCCATCAGAAGTATTTAGAACAGGTACAGGTATATTCAGACAAATAATAAAAGATATGAAGGATCCTTTAACAGGTAAAATAAATCCTATCACAAGTAAAAATCCAATGAAAGGTTTAGCTATGAAAAGATTAATTGGAACTACACTTGCAATGGGTGCAATACCTTATGGATTAATAAAAGGATCGCAAGCAATGTTTGGTGTATCTAATGAAGAAGCAGATGCTGCTAATGACTTTGTTGCACCATGGGCAAAAGATTCACAAAAAATATATCTAAGAGATCCTGAAACAGATGATTTATATTACATTAACTGGTCTCAGAATAATGTATATGACACTTTAACCAGACCTTTTCAGACTGTACTTAGAAGTATTCAAGAAGGTGTAGAAGATGAAGAAGTTTTATTGAAAGGTTTTGTTCAAGGTATTGCAGAAGCTGCTGGTCAGACTGCATCACCATTTATATCAGAGTCTATTTATACAGAAGCATTTATGGATATATGGTTTAGAGAAGGAAGAACAAGAGAAGGTAGACAACTATATAACGATCAAACACCTGAACCAGAAAAGATTTCAACTATCATGCAACACTTATCTAAAACTTTGATGCCTACAACACAACCTTTTCAAAGAACTATAAAAGGATTTACAGGAGCACCTGGAAAAGGTGGTGAGATATATGAAGTGCCGAAGGAGCTTGCTGGTATATTTGGGTTTAGACCAATTAAAGTTGATCCAGAAAAATCTTTAGGATTTAAACTATTTGAATATCAAAAAGCAATATCAGATTCTAGAAAACTATTTACAGGTGAGATTGATCCTACCGAAATGAAAACTGCACAAGATGTTATCGAGAGATATTATATTGCTAATAAACAAATCTTTAATGCAAGAAAGAAAATGTTGAATACAATTGATAATGCTAGAACAATTGGAATATCACCTACTAAAACATATGAAATATTTGATAAAAGAAATCTAAAATCTGAATACAACGAGCTTACTGCTGGAGTATTTGATCCATTCTTTCCTTCAGAAGGACTACAAGAAAGATTTCAAGACCTTGCACAGAGAGCAGGTATTGCAAACGTATTCTTTGAAGCAGAACCTACATTGAGAGCGATGAATGCAGCTATGCAAAGTCTAACTTTATTTGATGAATTTGACTTAGAACTTGAAGATTTTTTACCAGACTCTGATCCAGAGGGTCAATCAGCATTACCACCTACACCAATGCCTAATCAACAAGTGGTTCAGACTGCAGCTATACCGGCAGCAGGGTTCATGAATCAGGGATTGACGCCAGTTGAAAATGCTTTATTATCTGAAGAAGAGAAACAAATTAAACTAAGATCAAGAGGACTGGCATAATGCCCAAAAAAGATTTAGCACTAGAGAAAATAGAATCGCACGAAAAACTTTGTCGTATTATGCAAAAACAAACTCATCAAAAAATCTCAGGAATAGAAAACGATATTAAAGAAATTAAAAATCATATGCGTTATGCAATGACCGCTTTAGTTGGTGGTATGTTTACTATTATAGTTATACTATTCGAAAAACTGTAGTTATTTTGGGAGGTTAGGCACTCAGCTGCCGGGATTGATTATAGTGGGGACTATAATCGCTATATCCATTCTCTAAAATCTTCATCCATTATTTTATTTGCAATATTAACTTTGTTACGCAAAGCTTTTACAATTCTTTCATCAATAGTATCTTGAGTCATTATATCAATGTAAGTCATTTTTCTTGTTTGACCTATACGATCAATACGTGCTTCTGATTGTTGACGCTTCTCAAGATCATAACCGTTTGAAAAATAAATCATATTACTTCCAGCAGTCAATGTAATACCATAACCACCTGTGTGAGTAGTACCTACAAAGAATCTACAGTTATCATCGTTTTGAAATTTTTTAATATTAGCTGATCTTGCATCAGTATCTGTTGCACCATAGTAATCTACAACAGCATCATCACCATATACTCTTTTTATTTCTTTAATAATTCTTCTTACATCGTGTGTGTAGTGGGACCATATAATAGTTTTACCTTCTACATTTTCAAGTATGCTCATTAATTCACCAAGTCTACTACAAGGTAAATCTTTTATGGTACCATCATCTGCAGTAAAATGTCCACAAGTAATTTGATGTAGTCTCATTAATTGTGTCATAACTGTAGCTGAAGATTGCATCTTACCATCTAAAAAAGCTATTGCTTCTTTTTTCATTTGCTCATATACTTTCTTTTGCTCTTTTGTAAGTTCAACATAATGCTTGACATAAGTTTTTTCAGGTAAATCTAAACAATCATCTTTTAATATTCTTTTAGAGAAAGGTTTTATTTTATCCGATAACTCACCGAGATTTCTATAACCTACCACTATTTCTACTTGACGACCATTAACTTGAATCTTTTTACAGATAGAATATCTAGCACGAAACGTATAGTAAGATTGATGATCTAGGAGCCAGGGATCAAGGAATTGACATTGACTATATAAATCTAAAGGTGACTTTGTTACAGGAGAACCTGTAAGTATTCTTCTATATTTACAATGGTCACTTAGTTTTAATATGTTTTTAGTTCTATTAGAAGTAGGTGTTTTAATAGTAGTAGATTCATCAATAGCAACCATTGATTTAGGATGTGCAGATAAGAATTTATATGCAAATTCTGCACCATTACCTGATGAAAAAGACTCTACATTCATAATTAAAATGTTTAAATGTGTACCTGATTTAAACAAAGTATTTAATAATAGTTGTTGTTTTTTTGATTTATCTGATGTCTTCCAAAGAACTATATTTTTTTCTATATGGTCTGGTAGGTGTGTAGGTATTTCTGAATCATACCAGTTTTTATACACACCTTTAGGAGCAATTAATAACAGACCGTTTATTAAACCTTTATCATACAACACAGCTGCATTGTCTAACAATACTTTAGATTTACCTGTACCCATTTCCATAAAGTACGCAAAATTTTCTTTATCCCAAGATGCATTTAATGCATCTAATTGATGCCCATAAGGCTTAGTTTTAAATTTGTAGTTCATTTGCTTTTTCTTTCTAATTTGTTATATAATACTTAAAAGAATAAAAGTCAATGAGCAAAGTTTATTTAGTACAAGACATACCTGTCGATAGAGAAAGTGGTCAACCAAAATATAATGTTATGGGTGCACAGAAATATGGCGAGATTACGGTTATGCTTCCTGCAAAAGCTCAAATGATTTTTTCTCCTGGTCCATTAATTTTTCAAATAAAAGATAAATTAAAAAATTTTACAACCGATGATTACTTATTATTATCTGGTGATCCCGCAATTATTGGAGTGACATGTTCAGTTGTTTCTGATATGACTAACGGCAAATATAAGTTGTTAAAATGGGACAGACAGGAAAAAACATATTATCCACTAGAGATAAATATTTTTCAAAACTAGTATTGACATTTCAATATAATAATCCTATATACCTTTTACGAAAGGCAATATTATGGATATAAATTTAAGACAAGATGCACCGGATCAAACTGATATTATTGATCCTAAAAAATTATCAGAAGAAGTAGAGAAATTAAAATCTTTACAATCTGAAATAAAAAATCTAGAAGATAGAATGAAAGATTTAAAAGAAGATGAAAAACATTTTAGTTGTGTTATCATTCCAAAGTTAATGGAAGATATGAATTTAAAAAGTTTAAAACTACAAGATGGTTCTGAACTTACAATTAAAAAGATTTATAGTGCCTCAATGAGAGCTGACAAAAAAGCTGAGGCGATACAATGGCTTCGAGACAATGGCTTAGGTGATATTGTAAAAAATAATATTACAGTAACATTTGGTCAAGGCGAAGATAACAAGGCTGTCGAATATGCTGGCCTTGCGAGGGAGCGTGGCTATGAACCAACTCAAGACGAGAAGGTTCACCACGCTTCACTCACAGTAGTGATGAAGGATTTCAAAGAAAAAGGTAACGAGATTCCTTCTGATCTATTTAGTACGTTTGACGGAAGTCAGACTAAATTAAAAAATAAATAATAACGATTAACTAATAGGAGTTATATATGAGTACAGAAAGTACAATCGTAAAGAAAGATAATGCAGGTGCATTATCTACAATAAACCTAAGAGCTGATTCAGGCAGAGGAACTGAGGAGTTAAAATCGGATGATGTATCAACACCGATCTTAAAGATTCTTCATCAGTTATCACCTGAGTGTAACTCAAGAAACGCAAAGTACGTTAAAGGCGCAGAACCTGGAATGATTTATTCTAGTAGTTTTGGAAATTTAATTGACGGTACTAAAGGTATTGATGTTGTTATAGCACATACACAAACTAGATGGCCAGAGTGGCAAGATATGGGCGATAGTCCATCAGCACCTGTGGGCACACATTTAGAAATACCTGCAGACTCTACTGAAGAAAAAAATGGTAGATATAGATTAGCTAATGGAAACTACGTAGAAAAAACTATGTATTTCTATGTGGTTGCTATAGTTGGTAATGAGCTAAGAAAAGCTGTTATTACTATGAGATCATCTAATCTAACTCCAGGTAGAGAGTTAAATAACTTGATTGCTAACTTGAGAATGACAGATTCACAAGGTACATTTCAACCGGCAGCATACTCTGCAGTGTTCAACTTAAAAACAGTTGGCAAAAACTGGGGAGATAAAAGTTGGCATGTGTACAAACCATCATTAGTAAAAATGTTAGATGTATCCAATGGTATGGATGCTGAAGCTTATACTATGGCACAGAATCTACAGAAAGAAGTTTCTAAAGGTTCTGCTAAACCTAAGTATGATAAAGTTGAAAACAAAAATACTAAAGACATTATCTAATTCCCTAGAGGAATGTAGCTACAGAGGCGCTGAAGGGAGACTGGAGGCGCCTTTAGAAATTATTAAAAGGACAGGAATAAATGCAGGAATATATAAAATACTTTTCAGGATTGAAAAGAAACTACGGAGTTTGCAAAACTACTGAAGGTTTTGTAGATGGAGAAACAGGTAAGAAAAGGTATCCACACGAATGGTCCTCTACATCTGTAATTGAACAAGATTATTTAGATCACTTATCTGGTGTTAAATCTATTGGTATACAACCATGTACTGATGAAGGTAAAGCTAGGTTTGGTGCAATTGATGTAGATAAATATCCAATAGATAGAAAATTTTATCTAGACATCATACAAGAAAAAAAGCTTCCGATAATACCTGTCCTATCGAAGAGTGGTGGACTACATTTATATGTGTTCACCACTGAGTACGTAAAAGCAAAAGCGATAAGAGATTTTTTAGAACAGGTTTTATTTTTATTTAAACTACCAATCAACACAGAAATATTTCCAAAACAAACTTCACTAGGTGAGAATGCTGATGGTGAAAAGACTAACGGTAATTTTATAAACTTACCTTACAATAGTATTTCTAGAAAAGCATTACTTCCAAGTGGTGAAGAAATGCAGTTAGATATGTTTTTAAAAGTTGTTGCAGCAAATGCACAAACAGAAGATCAACTAAAAGATATACAAAAAAGAATTATAGAAGATGAACTATCTGGTGGTGGAGAAGAGTTTGTAGATGGTCCACCATGTTTAGGTATACTAACTAAACAACTAATGAAAGATGGTAGAGATAGATTCTTATATAACTATATGGTGTTTGCTAAGAAAAAGTATCCTGACAAATGGCAAGACAAAGTTATAGAAGCTGCAAGAAAATATTTTGAGTTTGATAATAACTGGACAGACATACATGTAAATCAAAAGATAAAAAGTTGGAGTAAAGATACCAAAGGTCATACTTGTAATGATCCATTACTAGCACCGGTATGTGTGAAGTCTGTATGTATGAAAAGAAAGTTCGGAATTATATCAGATAATAAACCAGTATGGCCAGCATTATCTGCATTACAAAAACTAAATATAAAACCTACACCTGAATGGTATTTTACTGTTGAGAACGAAGAAGGACAAACAAAACAAGTGCACGCAAAGAATGTGCATAGAATAGAAAGCCAAAAAGAATTGAGAGCATTATTAATGGAGCAAGTACATATAGTACCACCAACAATAAAAGGTAATGACTTTTATGAAATACTAAAAAATTTATTTGAAAAATCTAAGATAGAAGTATTAGAACCTGCAGAAGGAACTAATCCATCTGATATATTAAAAGCACATATAAATAGATATATAAATGATCCACAAGCTAAGAAATATAATTCTTTCAAAAGTGGTAGACCATTATTAGATGATGAGTATGCATACTTTTTATACAGTGCATTCTATGATGATTTAAAAACATATGAATGGAAAGAATCATCAGCTAAAACATCGTTAATGATTAAAGCATTATTTCCCAGTAAGAAACCAGAAGAACAAGCTAAGTTTGATCATAGTAAAAAGTTTCCTGGAAAAGATTCTGACAACAAACAGTATCCACCATTAAAGACTTTACGAATACCATTGAAATATTTTGAAAGTGAAGAAGAAGTCAATGAACAACATCAGTTTGAAAGTGAAGAAGATATAGTATGATTTATAAGTACTATGGTCCACCAGGAACCGGTAAAACATTTAAACTTATAAGTAGATCAAAAGCATACGCAAGACTAGGAACCCCACTTCACAAAATAGGTTACTTCGCATTCAGTAAAAAAGCAGCAGGTGTTGCAAAAGAAAGAATGCCAGCGAGTGATAAAAACTTACCTTATTTTCAAACACTACATTCTTTTTGTTTTAATTTTTTAGATATGAAGAAAGAAGATATTATGCAGCCATATCATTATGAAAAGTTTGGTAAAGAAATAAATGTAAAAGTAAAATACGCAGACAAATATAACAAAGAAGAAATAAGTTATTTAACTTGTGACAATCCTTATTTTCAATTGATACATAAAGCAGTAAATAAATGTATTACTGTTAGAGAAGAGTATGAGTTATGGGAACACGATACAAAAGAAGTAATATGGTCAACTCTAAAATATATAAGTGATAATTTAATTAAATATAAAGATGCTAAGAATCTGTATGACTTTAATGATTTAGTGGATCTTACAATTAAATCTAAAGACAAAGAAAACTTTCCTACATTCAAAGCAGTATTTATTGATGAAGCTCAGGATCTATCACCATTACAATGGAAACTATTTGATGTGTTTAAAGAAAAATCAGAAGACATCTATTTAGCAGGTGATGATGACCAAGCTATATTCGTATGGGCTGGTGCAGATGTAGAAAGATTTATTAAAGAACCGGCTAAAGAAAGGGTCCTAAAGTACTCAAAACGTGTGTCTAGAACCGTCCAGGAGGAGTCTCAGAAGCCAATTGAGAAGATTATGGGTATAAGGAAGGAAAAACACTATTTACCACGAGATTACGAGGGAGAATCATTTACGATAGGTAACCTGAGTCAAGTAGATTTGACTAAAGGTAAGTGGTTAATTTTAAGTAGAACTATATCTAGACAAGTAAAGATAGCTGAAGAATTAAAACGTAAAGATTTATTTTATGAAACGAATAAAGGTAAAAGTTTTTCAGTGACCATGTACAAAGCTGCAATGCAATACGAGTCTTGGACCAGGCATCAGGAATTAGAAGATAGAATTATAAAAGATATAAAAGAATACACAGGTGATGTTGAATGGAATCGAAATAAAGATTGGTTTGATGCATTTGTTGAAGCAGATGAAAAAGAAAAATTATATATAAAAAACATGTTGGACAATGGAGAAAATTTAAATACTGATGCTAGAATATGGCTATCCACAATACACGCAGCAAAAGGTGGAGAAGAAGATAACGTAATTTTATGTTTAGATATGGGAAAGAAAATTCTTAAATCTATTAAACGTAGTCAAGAGAAAAATGATGAAGAACATAGAGTCTGGTATGTAGGAACCACAAGAGCAAGAAATAACCTATATAAACTAAAAGCAAAAATAAAACGAACAGGATATCAATTATGAGAATAATAACATCAGATATATTTATAACAATTACACTAACTTTTTTTATAATCAACATAATGGAGGTATTAAAATGACACACAAAGATATATTTAAGGATTCATTTCCACAAGATAAGCAAATAGGCGGGAGTCACTACAAAGACTTTCACATTCAACCCTATGAATTTATTTCAAAGAATGATCTTTCATTCTTTCAAGGAAATGTAATTAAATATGTTTGTAGATATAAAAACAAAGCAGGCATACAGGATCTTGAAAAGATAATTCATTATTGTGAATTAGAAATAAAGACAATGAAGGATATGAAAAAAAAGTGAGAGATAAAGAATTACAGTTAAATATATTTACAGGAGAAATAGATGTTATTTCTCCAACAGAGAAAGGTGTAAAGTATTGCAACACATGTAAGAAAGATTTACCTGTAGAAAAATTTGGTTATTGGTGGTCAGCTTCTTATGGTAAAGAAAAAAGAAATGGCTCATGTAAAGAGTGTATGAGAGAAAGTAATGCGTTAATAAAAAAATTAAAATTTAGTGCACCACCTAAACCAGATGAATGTTCCTGCTGTGGTATTACAGTTAATGAACTAAAAAGAAGAGGAGACAATAGAGAATATGGTGGATTTCAATTAGACCACGACCACGAAACTAAAAAATTTAGAGGATGGATTTGTCATTTATGTAATCAAGGTATAGGTAAACTTGGAGATAACCTAGAAGGTTTATGTAAGGCTGCTCTTTATTTATCTGAAAATAATGTTAATGTAATAGTAGAAATTTTAAATAAATTAAAGAAATGATTATACCACAAACAGAATGGTTAGCACCAACAGAGTATCCTGATTTAAGATCAGCTAATGAAATTGCAATCGACTTAGAGACACGTGATCCAGACTTAAAGAAACTGGGTTCAGGGGCCATTATAGGTAATGGTGAAGTTGTAGGTATAGCTGTTGCTGTTGATGGTTGGAAAGGTTACTTTCCTATCGCTCATGAGATTGGTCCAAACTTAGATCGTACAAAAGTTTTATCTTGGTTTAAAGATGTATGTGAATCACCAGCTACAAAAATATTTCATAACGCAATGTATGATGTATGTTGGATACGTAATTTGGGTATAAAAATCAATGGTTTAGTGGTAGATACCATGATTGCAGCATCATTAATTGATGAGAATAGATTTTCATATACACTCAATACAATGTCATGGACTTATCTAAACAAAGGTAAGAATGAATCAAGACTAATAGAAGCTGCGAAAGAAAGAGGACTAGATGCAAAAGCAGATATGTGGAGATTACCTGCAATGGAAGTTGGATCTTATGCTGAAGCGGATGCTGAACTTACTTTAGAACTTTGGCAAAAATTTAAAAAAATAATTATTGAAGATGATTTACAAGATGTATTTAATCTTGAGACAGATCTGTTTCCTTGTCTGGTTGATATGCGCTTCCTAGGGGTGCGGGTAGATGTCGAGAAAGCCAATCAATTGAAAACAGCACTGGCAATAAAAGAACAAAACCTAATACAACAAATAAAAATAGAAACAGGAGTAGAAGTTCAGTTAATGGCAGCAAGAAGTATTGCTCCACTTTTCGATAAATTAAATTTACCTTATTCAAGAACTGAGAAATCTGATGAGCCATCATTTACTAAAAACTTTCTTGTTACACATAAACATCCTGTAGTACGTATGATAGCAGAAGCAAGAAAAATAAACAAGGTTAGAACAACATTTATTGATTCAATAATTAAACATGAACACAAAGGTAGAATACACGCAGACATCAATCAAATACGATCGGATGATGGGGGAACTGTTACAGGAAGATTTAGTTATTCTAATCCAAATTTACAACAGATTCCAGCACGTGATCCAGATACAGGACCATTGATAAGAAGTTTATTTATACCTGAGGAAGGTTGCAAGTGGGGTACGTTTGACTACTCGCAACAGGAACCAAGATTGGTTGCACACTACTCACTAAAGTTTGAATTACCTTCTGTAAATGATATTGCAGATTCATATGAGAATGATCCTTCAACAGACTTTCACAAAATTGTAGCTGAGATGGCAGATATACCTAGATCACAAGCTAAAACAATTAACTTAGGTTTGTTCTATGGAATGGGTAAAGCAAAACTAATGAATGAATTAGATTTAACAAAAGACAAAGCTGATGAGTTATTTAAAAAGTATCATGGTAGAGCACCATTTGTAAAACAACTGATGAATAAAGTTATGAATGCTGCATTAAACAAAGGACAAATAAAAACATTACTTGGTAGACGTTGTAGATTTCCTAAATATGAACCTATATTAAATGGTAGTGACTGGGGTAAATATATACCACCAGAAGACGAAGAACGTATGAAAGAATTACAAGAGATGGGTCCAATACTAAAAGACTTTGAAGGTAATGTTATTAAAGACAAAGATGGTAAGCCAAAGAAAAACTATTGGCATAAGAATCCAACACGTAGAGCTTTTACATACAAAGCATTAAATAAATTAATTCAAGGTAGTGCTGCTGATATGACAAAAAGAGCAATGGTAGATTTATATAAAAATGGATATTTATCACACATACAGATTCATGATGAATTAGACTTTTCTATTGAATCAGAAGATCAAGCTAAAAAAATAAAAAACATTATGGAAAATGCAGTTGACTTAGAAGTACCTAATAAAGTAGACTACGAATCCGGTCCTAATTGGGGAGAAATAAAGTAATGTACTATGGCTTATTTAAATGCTAACATACCGCCGATTTATTGTAAAATAAGAAGGGAGTATCTCTATGATCTTAAAAAAAATAAAGAACAGTCTAGTGACTGTGTTATCTTTGGTCTTAGCTCTATTTCAGGTCGTGCAATCTTATTCCATTGCATGTTACCAAATGGTGCGGTCTTTTATAGACTACCTATTTCAGCATTCTTTCAAAAAGAGTTTGAAAGAAAAGACGTGCCTGATATGCGATTGGATCAACTCGAACTGTGGAACTGCTTTAGTTATTATCCTAGTGTCCATTGTTTTGATTGGTTGGCTGGTATAGACGGCAAGTATTTAGGCAAAAATAAAAAATTTTACGAAGGCCAGTATTTATTTACTATTGACTGGGCTCATCCAGAGACTAATATACTAAACACGGAACATTCAGAAATTCCGCAAGAGCACAAGTGTGCACACATATTAGCGTTGAAAAACGGTAATTATGCAGCGCAGCCAAACAACAGGATCATTTGGCATGTGAATAGTTATACAACAGATAATGATTGGCCGGACTATAGCGTACAAACTACGTACTGGGACTGCGAAGGATCTGATTGGGTAACAGAAGATTCTGATAAAATGTTTTATGATATTGAGGAGAAAAAATGAGTCTAAATATATGTATCGACTGTAACTTTGAAAAGAAAAAGTGTCAGTGTGTTGTACCAACTAAAAAAATAAGTTGGTGGAGAAAAATTTTAAATTGGTTTAGATAATGAATCTAGCAGATTTGTTAAAAAAAAATATAGTAATGGTTCCAGTCGTGGCTTCGGTCTTGGTTGGAACTTTTACAGGTGTCCGTTATATTGTTAATCTTACAGACACTATTAATTCAAATCAGCAAGAAATTGTAGATCTAACAAAAGATCTTGAACAAGCACAAAAAAATATTACAGACCAGAATACAAGACTATCTTCTGCTGAAGCGACATGGCAGATGGCAGAAAATTTATATAGACAACTTGCAGATCAAGTAAGAGAACACGATTACGATATCAAGGATTTAAATAGGTAATGTATGGAGGTTCTCAGGATGAATTATTACTTCACAGGCATAATAATTATTTTATTTGTTCTGTTATCTTTTATAGAACCTGCATATCCTAGAAATGAGTATCTCAATGACGGTACTAATACTTGTAGTACTGGTGACGTTAGCTTATCAATCCAACAAAGAGACTCGGAAAATAGGTATCGACACTATGATTCTACTAATAATTATAATAGCCCTTCTGATGATAAGTCGGTAAGTTTAACCTGGAGGCACTATTTAGGTTCAGCTTGCACAAAAGAATTTAGAGCAGTTCAAACAGAAAATGCACAATTAAAGCAACAACTAGAACTGATGAAAATGTGTGGAAAAGTAAATAAAAACCCCACAATTGCACGTAATCCTAACTTCCAATTGCTAGTATCAAAATGCTCTGGTATAATCATTCCTGAAAACAAAAAACCTAAAGGAAGTCTTTGGGATGATTTAAAAGATGGTTATAAAAAAGAAAATCCTGATATCAAACTTATGGGTGATAAATTTATAGGACCAAAAGATGAGCAATAAACCATTAAACATCGGAGACGAGGCACGAGTACAGATGCCTATGAAAACGGTTGCTAGCCTGATCGTGCTGGTAGCAATGGGCGTGTTCGCATATACAGAAGTGACGGCAAGGTTGACTAGTCTGGAGACATCAAGAGAATTGTTTAATGCAGATTTACTCAAAAAGTCTGAACAAAAGCCCACGGATCAAGAACAATTTATGTTAATAGAAGCATTGTATGGAGACGTTGAAAAATTAACTGTAACTCAAGAACAAAATATGACTAACAAAGTCAATATAGAATTTTTAAAAACACAACTAGAAAAAGCATTGCAAGATGTTGAAGAATTAAAAGATAAGGTAAGAGCAAATGGAAACGGTCATCAGTAGTGTTGTCGCACTTTGTATGTTTATAGGAGGTGTTCTTACAGAACATAGAATACAGCCTGCAATGAGTGATTGTTTAAAAGGAAAACGTGTTGCAGAACGTTCGGCAAATGATAATATCGAATACAAATGTGGAAAAGTAAAAGTTGAACTCGAAGAAAATATCGACGGATCAAAAGCAATTAAAAAAATAATAGAATGAACAAAAATTGTAAACAATGTAAAAAAGAGTTTGAGGCTAAAGACGAATTAGATTTATTCTGTAGCCAAGACTGTAAGGAAGAAGCTTTAGCTGCTCTTGACAATGACAGCGATGAGTGTTTAAGCTGTCAATAATGAATCTTTCAAGAAATTTCTCCCTTCAGGAGCTTATCAAGTCAGATACTGCGATACGTAAAGGTATCAACAATAATCCTAACTCAGGTCAAATAGAAAAACTAAAAGCACTTTGTGAAAATATTTTACAGCCAGTGCGGGACCATTTCGGAAGAGTGAAAGTGACATCAGGATTCCGTAGTGAAGATTTATGTCTTGCTATCGGATCAAGTCGAAACAGCCAGCATGCAAAAGCTGAAGCCGCTGACTTTGAATGTGTTGGAGTTGATAATGCTGAAGTCGCTGATTGGATTAAAATGAACCTCGAGACAGATCAATTGATCCTCGAGTTTTATACTCCAGGTGAACCTAACTCGGGATGGATACATTGTAGTTGGATACCTGAAGGAAGACGTGAACAATTTATGCATGCATATAAATCAGAAGGTAAAACAAAATACAAACCAATAATAGGAAAGGCAAAAGATTTAGTATGAGTTATATAGATAAAAAATCAGTAAAATTTTTTCAAAAAATAGATACGGTAAATGGTAGATGTGAAGAGTGTCAAGAAGATGCTATCTTAGTTGCAATTGTTTCAGATTTTTATAGATGTACTAATTGTGGACATGATACGAAACAACATATCAATGGTTCAATTAGATATTTAAAATTAGATGAATTAGATAAAAAATGGTTAAAAGCTAACGTAGATAATGGCTAAAAAATTTAAAGATCATGTTGTAAGGGACAAGCCTAAAAAAAGAGGCAGCCGTCAACATAAAAAATCATTAAATAAAAACGAGAAAAGACAAAAACGGACCCGACGTTACAAGGGTCAAGGAAAGGGATAACATGTCAAGACTAAGGATTCAGGCCTCAGGGTTCTCTTTATTGTCTGTCTTTTCACACATAAATTTAGGATATAATTCAGCGGTATTTACTACGTCTGCAGTAAAATGCTTACCATCAAATAATATAGAGTAAGACTCACCGAGTCCTTTTTGTACACACTCGTAATGTGTTTTGTAAAATCTATCATAGTCATGATCTTTGACTGGCACTTCAGCGCAGTTCTGATTAACCACTGAACAAATATATATTGTTAAAAAAAACTTCATTGACAACCTTGTAAAAAAATATAATAATCCTATATTATTATTTTATAAATAATGAAAGGATATAATAATGACTGACGTAAGTAAATATAAATCGGTTGCACTCTCACACGCGAGCTGTGACAAATTAGATAAGATCAGGCGCGTAGTAGTACCTGAAGTAGAAGTATCTAGAGCTAAAGCTTTAGACATATTAATCAACGAGAAAGCGAGAAAATTAAATGGCAAGTTACGAAAAAGCGCTGATTGAATTTGATACATTTAATCCAGTTAGAAACTTATGGAGAAATGTATTAATAGTTGCAATTTCTGATGCAATTAAAGTGAAGACTAACATAATTAAATTTAGTGATTTTTATAAAAATAAAAGATTTCACGAATTAGATTATGTAACTTTACCTAATTCTGATTTTGCTAAAGTATGTGAATACGCAGAACTAGATCATAATTTAGTTAGAAAGAAACTAAATAAAACTTTAAATGATATGGAGAAAAACTATGACAAAGATAATATGCCAGAGATGCCATGGAAACGGTTATATCAAAGTAAAGGAATCAATCGAGAATCCAGTGGAAATCATACAGCAGTGTCCGAGTTGTAATTCACAAGGAGAAATAACAATGAGTACAGAACGTTTAATACTTGAAACTAAATTAGTTAAAAAACTCAATCAAATTATTAAAAAACTAAATGGTGAGATTGAAGTATTAGAAAGTAAACTAAAAGAAAAAGAAGGAGTTGTAAATGAGAAGAGCGATGTTGGAAGCACTCGAGAAGAAGTACGAGGCTGAGATAGCTGCAGCTGATGCTACTATACATATATACCTAAATAACTCAGTAGGTATTGGTGAGCACCCACAACATTTAGATGAAATAGATAAGCAATTATCTAAAATTGTAGAAGCGGAAGAAAAACAAAACGCATTACAAGCTTTTAAGTTATGAAGTGTCTACATTGTGGTGATGATCTTAGATGGAATAATGACTATGATACAGAGGACGATGAAGATTATTTAATCGTTAGTATGTATGAATGCATGAATGATAAATGTAAGGCCTGGTATGAAATATATCATGGTATAAAAGATAAGGAGACAGTCAATTGATTTGGAATAAAAAGTTTAAGTATCCTCAGACTATAAGAGAGGCGATAGAAGGTGAACGTCACTATCTAATCAGTGACGAAAAATTACCATCTGTTACAACTATACTGCAGGCTACACAAAGTGACGAAAAGAAGGCAAGTTTAGATAAATGGAAACAACGAGTCGGCGCCCAATCTGCTGAGAATATCAAGAATGAAGCAGCTAATCGTGGATCCATCATGCATAAGCTGATTGAATGCTATTTGCTGGACGAAAGACACATGGATTTAACTGATTTGGGGCAGCAGGCTGATAAGATGGCCCAAACTATCATCGATGAGGGTCTAAAGGGCTATATGGAGGAAATATGGGGTACTGAAGTTTGTTTACACTATCCAGGTCTTTATGCAGGAGCCAGTGATTTAGCGGGTGTATATGAAGGACGTGAAAGTATAATGGACTTTAAACAATCGAACAAGCCTAAAAAACGTGAATGGATTGATGACTATTTTTTACAACTTGCAGCATATGCTACAGCTCATAACCAGGTGTATGGGACCAAGATACAGTCTGGAACGATTCTAATGTGCACGAAGGATAATTACTTTCAAAAGTTCACTGTATCTGGACTAGAGTTTCAGAAATTTATGTGGGAATGGTTAAAGCGTGTTGACCTATTTTACGAAAAACGTAGTAAATTAGCCAAAAATCATGAATAATGTGGCAGGAATCAGGCATCAGGGATTGCCCCTAATAGGTTTTAAACTTTT
>Ga0208162_1000792_pt1 | contig 17391 bp, 14 predicted proteins | sample CB_VirMetaG_4_FD_184539 | JGI IMG/M metagenome (GOLD analysis project Ga0208162, IMG submission 184539) | Freshwater to marine saline gradient viral communities from Chesapeake Bay - CB_1508_1M Viral MetaG (SPAdes) (version 4) | ecosystem: Environmental > Aquatic > Marine > Coastal | place: USA... | reverse complement strand
GGATGCTGCTGCGGATGATGCTGCTGCTGATGTTGATACCACACCAATGCCACCTGCTGCGCCGAGTTCGACTGCGCAGCCTGAAGCGGGATCGGCAGAGGAGGCGGTTGTTAAGGAAGCGGAAGACAAGAAGGGTTTTGCGGGGACAATTGAGACAAGCCCAGCAGGATTGCTTGCACCACCCAAGACAAGAAAGAAAAGATCATTGATGGGTGGTTTGATTACATGATGTACCGCATGCCGCAGAATATTGCTGGTGAGATGGGGCGCATGTCGTCGCAGCCAGCCAAGCGCCGTGCTGATATGACAGTTGATCCTTTGGAGCGTTTGAACCAAAAGATGGCTGGTCGGATGCAGGGCGGGGCTGTTGAGGGCAAAGAGAAGCGCAAGAAGCGTTCTATGTTAAATAGTATTGGAATGATGTAATGGCACAAGTTAATCCGCTAGTTTCGCAGCTAGACCGTAGGTATAAGACGTTGCAGTCTCAGAGGTCTAATTGGGAGAAGCATTGGCAAGAACTTGCGGATTATATGTTGCCGCGCAAAGCTGACATTACGAAAAAGAGAACTCAAGGCGATAAGCGCACTGAACTGATCTATGACGGCACAGCCGTTCATGCAGTTGAACTGCTCTCTTCCTCACTGCATGGAATGTTGACGTCTCCCAGTACGCCTTGGTTTTCTATGCGGTATCGTGATCCTGCGTTGCAGGGTGACGATGCTGCAAATGAGTGGTTAGAGTTGTGCATGGATCAAATGTACCAAGCTTTCAATCGCTCGAACTTCCAGCAAGAGATCCACGAACTGTACTATGATTTGGTCGTGTTTGGCACGGCTGCGTTTTATGTTGAGGGGGATCTTAACGGTTTACGCTTTAGTGCGCGTCATATTGCCGAGGTAACGGTTGCCGAGGACGCAAATGGTAAGGTTGATACTGTTTATCGCAAGTTTAAGTTTAGTGCGCGAGCAGCAGCACAACGCTTTGGCGAACAAAACTTGCCAACGCAGATGACAAAGGATTTAAAAAACGATCCGCACAAAGAGCATGATCTTGTTCACGTTGTTTATCCGCGTCGCGAAAGTAAAGGTAAGATCGGTCAAAACAAGCCTATCGCATCAGTATACTACCATTTAGACAGTAAAGCGTTAATATCTGAAGGTGGATTTGATGATTTCCCATTTATGGTTCCGCGTTTTGTAAAAGACAGTGTTAGCACTTATGGGCGATCTCCGGCGATGAATGCATTGCCTGATGTTAAGATGGTTAACAAAATGTCTGAGACTACTATTCGTGCGGCTCAGAAGCAGATAGATCCGCCGTTGATGGTTCCAGACGATGGGTTTATGTTGCCAGTGCGAACAACGCCGGGGGCATTAAATTTTTATCGCACGGGTACGCGGGATCGTTTAGAGCCGTTGCAGATTGGCGCAAACAATCCACTGGGTTTAAACATGGAAGAGCAGCGGCGCAATGCAATCCGGCAAGCATTCTATGTGGATCAGTTGCTGATGTCACAAGGCCCAGCCATGACTGCGACTGAAGTGTTGCAGCGTAATGAGGAGAAGATGCGTCTTCTTGGACCTGTTCTTGGTAGGCTCCAGTCTGAGTTGTTACAGCCTCTTATATCTCGCTCTTTTGCGCTGCTGCTCAGGAACGGTCTTCTTCCAGCCGCTCCTGAGCAATTACAAGGTCAGGACATTGACATTGAGTATGTAAGTCCGCTTGCCAAGGCGCAGAAGCTGACTGACTTGCAGTCTATGTTGCGCGGGTTTGAAGTGATGATGCAGGTTGCTGAGATTGCGCCAGTCATGGATTATTTGGATAGCGACAAGCTTGTGCAGTATTTGGTTGAAGTCACTGGCATTCCTGCGCGTGTGATCCGAAGTGATGACGAGGTTGCGCGTATTCGTAGGCAGCAAGCGCAGGCGGCGCAAGAGCAGCAGGCTATGGAGCAGCAAATGATGTCAGCGCAAGCGGCTGGGCAGATCGCGCCATTGGTTAAAGCTGTGGGTGGTGCTGAACAGTGAAGAAGATAGAAGATTTAAAACTTTCTTATCGACGTGTTTTTAATACAGATGATGGAAAGGTAGTCTTGAGTGATCTTAAAACCCGCTTTGGGTTTGAGACAACCACGTTTTCGGACAATCCTTATGAAAGTGCATTTAACGAAGGTCAGCGAGCAGCAGTGCTGTTGATTGTCCGAATGCTGACCGAAGGGAAGGAAACCCCATGAGCGAAGAGGCAACCCAAGATGTTGGGTCTCAGGAAGCTGTTGCAGCAGAAGCTGTACCAGTTAGCTTTTTAGAAAGCCTGCCAGAAGACTTGCGCAACGAACCAAGCTTGCGCACTTTTACAGATCCGGGCGCGTTGGCAAAAAGCTATGTCAATGCCCAGCGTATGATTGGCGCAGATAAAATTGCGCTGCCAAGTAAATCTGCAACGTCTGATGAGTGGAGAGAGGTCTACAATAAGCTAGGTGCGCCAACAGATGTAAATGGCTATCAGTTTGACGGCGATGTGCCATTGCAAGAAAACTATCTTAATTCGTTTCGGGAACATGCCTTGAACGCTGGACTGCGTCCGAGCCAAGCAAACGAAATGATGAACTTTGTGCGCTCCACAGTTGATAGCATGAACAATAGCATGTCTGAGAGCGCCGAGGAAGCCCGCTACGCAGGGGAACAGGAATTGCGGCAGGAGTTTGGTCAGGCGTTTGAACAGCGCCTAGAAATGGCTCGTATGGCTGCTCGCAACCTATTGGGCGGCACAGATATGTTTGATGACATCCAACTGTCTGATGGGCGCATGTTGGGCGATCATCCTGACATCATCCGCATGTTTTCCACCCTTGCATCACAGATTGGCGAAGACAATTTAGCAGGCGAGACAACAGAGTTAATTATGACCCCGGAAGAGGCATCAAGGCAAATTGCAGAGATGACTAGACGAGATGGTCCATATTTTGATAGAATGCACCCAGAGCATGATACTTACGTTGCTGAAGTATTACGGTTACGGGAGTATATGTAGTGGACAACCGCAAGGCCCACGAGCAAGCTTGTAAGTCAAGTGGAGTAGTTGCCCTAAGCAATAGCACGGCCTCGCAAGAGACAACCAAGCGCAGTGAACCTAAAACTGAAACTGTAAGGAGATGACATAATGTCTACTCAAATTACTACAGCTTTTGTCAATCAGTTTTCTGCAAACATCCAGATGTTGTCACAACAGATGGGTTCTATCCTGCGAGCAGCGGTAGATGTAGAAAGCGTAAATGGCGAGAAAGCTTTTTTTGACCAAGTAGGTGCGGCGGCTGCCGTTCTACGCACATCACGTCATGCGGACACACCGTTGGTTGATACACCACATTCACGCCGCATGGTTACAATGTCTGATTACGAATACGCAGACTTGATCGATGATCAAGACAAAGTGCGTTTGTTGGTAGATCCGACATCAACATACAGCCGTGCAGCCGCTGCTGCTATGGGCCGCGCAATGGATGATGTCATCATCTCTGCTGCTCTTGGTACAGCGCAAACGGGTAAAGACGGTGCGACATCTACAGCATTGCCATCAGCACAGAAAATTGCAGTTGCATCTTCTGGTCTGACCATTGCTAAGTTGGTATCAGCCAAGGAAATTTTGGACAGCGGAAATGTTGATCCATCTATTCCTCGTCACATCGTTGTTTCACCTAAGCAGGTTTCTGACCTGTTGAACAACACGACTGTAACGTCAAGCGACTACAACACCGTCAAGGCGTTGGCGATGGGCGAAATCAACACATTCGTTGGCTTCCAATTCCATGTCAGCAACCGTCTGAATACAGATGGATCAGGTGACCGTCAGGTTATCGCATTTGCCAGTGACGGCATCAAGCTTGCGGTTGGCAAAGAGCCAGCGGCTCGCATTGATGAACGTGCGGACAAATCCTACGCAACACAGGTTTACTATTGCCAGTCAATCGGTGCGACACGTATGGAAGAGTCCAAGGTCGTTGAAATCGCTTGTTCTGAATAAGGAGACTGAAAAATGGCTACTGTATATTCAGCACAACGCACTAACACACGCGCTACTCCAGCCGTGATGAACAAAGCTAATGAGCTTGGTGGACGCGTCCGCGTGGCTCATGGCACATACGAGGCATCTTCTTTGGCGTCTGGTGACGTTATTGAGATGTTTGTCCTGCCAGACGGCGCACGTTTGTTGGAAGGTTCTTTGGCGCATGACGCGCTGGGTGCATCAACAACATTGTCTGTAGGTTATGCAGCACACACAAACGCGGCAGGTACAGCAGTATCTGCGTCAGCGGCGGCATACAAAGCAGCGGCGGCGTCAACATCTGCTCAAAAGGTAGATGTCCTTGCAACTTTGGCTCTTGGCTCAGGCTCAGAGACAGACACAAACGAGGACGGCGTGGCAATCACAGTAACAATGGGCGGTGCTGCTGGCACTGGTACTATTGAACTTACTGTCAAGTATGTGGTTGACTAAATAGAACGGGGCGGTTCGCCGCCCCTTCTTTTACAGGATGAGAGTAAATGGCTAGTACAGTTGATATTGCAAACTATGCGCTAAACAATTTGGGCGCATCTAACATTTCCTCGCTGACTGAAAACAGTAAAGCGGCAAGGATTGTTAATCAAAGATATGAAGCTGTCCGCGATGCCGTGTTTCGCGCACATCCTTGGAATTGTTTGATACAAAGAGTGCAACTTGCGCAGGAGACAGACACGCCTGCGTTTGGCTATGCATATCAATATGCGTTGCCGACAAACCCGTACTGCCTGCGCGTTTTGGAATTTTCCAATGGAACATTGTCATATCCGCAAGACAACATAACAAACAACACTGGTGGCCCTGCTTTTGTCATAGAAGGCAGAAAGTTGCTGACAGATGAAGGCACGGCGCGGATCAAGTATATTGGTCGCGTCACTGATCCACAGCAATACGATGCAAGCCTAGTTGAAGCCTTGGCGGCTCGATTGTCTGCTGAGATCTGTTACGCAATAACTGGATCAACGTCTATGGTTCAAATTCAAACTGCATTGTACGATGCAAAAATAACTGAGGCCAGATTTAATGACGCGACAGAAGGCGCACCTCAACGGATAGAGGCAAGTGACTTTATTGAAAGCAGGTTCTAAATGGCACGTTCTGCACCAGCGTTTAGCTCGTTTACGGCGGGTGAGATCAGTCCGCGCTTAGAGGGTCGAACCAATATTGAAAAATACCAAGAAGGTTTGTCAAATCTTACCAATATGGTTGTCATGCCTCATGGCGGCGTGACGCGCAGACCGGGCACAGAATTTCTTGCCGAAGTTTCTGATAGCTCGGTCAAAACAAGATTGATCCCGTTTCAGTTTAAAACTTCTGATACTTACATACTTGAGTTCGGCAATCAAACAATGCGCGTTTATCGAAATGATTTACAGGTTCTAAACGCAACAGACAAAAGTATTACAGCAATAACAAAAGCAAACCCCGGCGTTGTAACAAGTGCAAGTCATGGGTTTAGCAATGGCGATGAAGTTTATGTTGACAGCGTGGGCGGCATGACAGAGTTGAATGTGCGCAACTATCTTGTTGCTAATTCAACAACAAACACGTTCTCATTGCAAGATTTGTTTGGCAATGACATTGATACAACAAATTTTACAACATACACATCCGGCGGCACAGCTACAGAAATATATGAAATTGCCACCCCATACGCTGAAGCTGATTTGTTTGATTTACGGTTCGCGCAATCTGCCGACACAATGTATATTGTCCATCCCTCATATGATATACGCACGTTGACGAGAACAGATCACAATGCGTGGACGTTTGCCACATTGTCAATCACTGGCACACCTAGTCCGGCTCTCAGCGGCTCAGACAATCGCCCCAGCGTTGTTTCGTTCTTTGAACAGCGTTTGGTGTTCGGAAATACGAACAACAACCCACAAACATTGTGGTTTAGTAAAAACGGCGATTATAGTAATTTTACAGTCGGCACGGCTGATGATGATGCGTTGATTTATACGATTGCATCCAACCAAGTGAATGCCATTCGTTTTCTATCTGCAACGCGTGTTTTGACTGTGGGAACATCCGGCGGTGAATATGTACTTACATCAACAAATGATGGGCCAGTTACGCCGACAACAACATTGATCCGCAAGTATTCTAATTATGGAACGGCTACCATTGAGCCTGTGCAGGTTGCGGATGTTACGCTGTTTGTGCAGCGCGGCAATAGAAAAATACGCGAGTTTAAATTTGTTGGCGATGTCAATACTGGCGGTTATTCCGCGCCTGACATGACGATCTTGGCAGAGCATATTACCAATGGCGGCATTGATCACATGGCGTTCCAACAAGAGCCAGACAGCGTTGTGTGGTGTGTGCGTAATGATGGCACACTGTTGGGTATGACATATCGTCGAGAAGAAGAAGTCGTCGCATGGCACAAGCATGTAATCGGGGGGACGTTTAACAGTGGTCAGGCTGTAGTGGAAAGCGTTGCAACGCTGCCGACAGATACGGGCGAAGATAGTTTGTATATGATTGTTAAGCGCACGATTAACAGTACGACAAAAAGATATATTGAAAAAATGAAGTTGTTTGATTTTGGCGCAAATACAACGACTGCATTTTTTGTGGATAGCGGTTTGTCTTACAGCGGTAGTGCAACAACGACACTAAGCGGTTTGTATCATTTAGAAGGTGAGACTTTACAAATCCTTGGCAATGGCGCAACGCATCCAGACAAAACAGTTAGTAGCGGCGGTATTACATTAGATTATTCATCCACAACTGCTGCTGTTGGTTATGGCTATGATAGCGAAATGCAAACTCTCCGCATTGAAAGCGGATCTGTTGATGGCACAAGCCAAGGCAAGCCAAAGCGCATTCATGCAATTACGCTCCGACTTTATGAAAGTGTCGGCGTTGAAATTGGAAATGATGCTAGTGAAATAGATCGCATATTCTTCCGAGACAGTTCAATGTCTATGGACACTGCAATTCCATTGTTTACGGGCGATAAGGATATTGAGTTCTCTGGTGGCTTTGACGATGATGATCGTGTATATATAAAACAAGGGCAGCCATTGCCCTTAACTGTTCTAGCGTTCTATCCGCGCATGAATACGTTCGATAAGTAGGTGTAAGCAATGTGTAACCCTTTAGCAGTTATATCAACAGGATTGCAGATTGTAGGCGCTGTACAGCAAAAGAGTGCCGCAAATAAAGCAGCGGCTGCGGCGCAAAGGGCTGGCGAATTTAACGCAAGTATCATTGAGCGCGATATTGAATTATTAGAAAAAACACGCGGTATTTTAAATGCAAACTTTCTTGTTGCAGGCGAGCGAGCAAGAGATATTTTTGAGCGCGAAGTGCAAGGCACGGCTCGTGCCGGATTTGGTTATGCAGGTTTTGATATGAGCGCAGGCACACCTTTATCTGTTTTGCGACACAATGCGCGTGAGTTTGATTATGAGCAAAAGGTTGCTGCATTTGAAAACTCAATACAAAATATGCAGATTGATGATGAGCAGGAAGGTCTGCAAATGGCGGCAGAACTGTCACGCATGGAAGGCGGTATGGCAGCAGCATCCGCTCGTGCGCAAGGAACTGTCTCAATGATCAATAGCTTGTCAAATGTTGCGACGACTATTTATGAAAATCCGGGGGACTTTAGAATAGCATGAAGATACCTGTTTACACCAGTCGTGCGATTAGTAAGCAAGTTACGCCGGGCGCACAATTGCGCGGTACTGTGCGTATGAACCCGCAAGCGATGGCTCAGGCAGAACTTGCCAAGGCTGCGCCAATGAAAGCACTGCTGGACGGTGCTACGCAATTTGCTGCTGCGCGTTGGCAAGCATCCCAAGAAGCGCAATACAACGAAGCTGCCTTGGCAATAGAAGAAGGTATGCGTGAAGCCGAATATACGCTTGGCAATTCAGCAGATATTTTTAATGTGCTGGATGGTAACAACAACTGGCAAAGCAGTATGGATGAACTGCGTGATGTTACGATCTCAAGTGTCAGCAACAGATCTTTGCAGCGCAAGTTAAAGTATGCATTTGAGCAAAATGAAATTGCTGCACGATTTAGGCTGCGCGGTGTTATTGATAAAAAGATCTTAGCGCGTGAACAAGCTGCTATGGCTGCGCGGATGGAAGCCAAGCGGCGTAATCTTTCGCAAGTTGGCGCGACCATTGAAGATTACAACGCAGAGCTTGGCGTTGTAATTAATGATCAAGCAAAAGCTGTTGCTGGCGGTCGGTACAGTTTAGAAGGCGTGACGAAAGCAAACTATCAACTACGCAAGGATATTGCCGCTGATTATTTAGCCAATGCATTCAATAACGATCCAAACGCTGCAATGCAGTTGTTCGGCATGATGGGTTTGCAAGATGAGGTTTTGGCTGGAACTAAAGCCCCAGAAGAAGCAATGGCGCAAGCTGGTATTTCAGACCCATATGCTTTGCATGTGCTTTACAATATTGATCGAGATGATGCCGTTAAGATTATTCAAGAAAACTTGGCAACATCATTAAAGTTTTTTGATGCGGCTGAAAAAATAGAAACTGAGCAGCAAGAAGAAACAAATCAGCGCAACACAAAAGCTTATAACTTTGTTATGTCAGTTCAAGACACAGACATTGTTGAGCCAAATAAATTGCGCATGTTAATGGGAGATGCTGCATTTAGTGCGTTGCCGGAAACCACACAAGAACTTGGCGCCACGGGTATGGCGGCAAAAAGATTGTTACGTGATTATTTAAATAATCAATTTTGGGCGACACCTGAGCAGCAAAATAAAATGAACGAAGAGCTAGACACGGCGACTTCCTTTAAGTTTGCTCCAGCGGGTGAGGGAAGCGAGGCGCGATACAGCGAACTGTATGCGCTTGCAGAGCGTGGTATGCTGACAATTGAAGAATTAAATACAGACACTTTTAGAATTACAGCCCAGCAACATCGTGAGTTAAGTCAGAAAGTATTTAACGAAGCAGATGAAAGTTTAGCAGTTGGGTCGCGTTTGTTAAAACGTGCCTTTAAATATAACGAACTAGATGCGCAGACAGACAATCCAACACTTGCGCGAGCGTCCAAGTCAGCGTTTGAAAATGCAGACTTTGCGTTGCAAGATGAGTTTTCACGCCGTGAGGCTGAGGGCAATCCAATGACCTTGGCAGAAATCCGCGCATTCGCAAAGGACCAGATTGATATATTTGGCGAAAGCTATCGTGAAGAGTTAAGGCAAGAACTTGAGGATTACATTAAGGATCAAGCAAACATCAGACTTGGCCCCGGTGTTGTTATTGATCCCTCTGATCCAATTAACTCATTGGACAATTGGTATAACAGCCTAGACGCTCAAGCCCAAAGCTTGAAACAAAGCGCATATATAACTCAAAAGCGTATTATTAAATCACGCTTTGGCAACCAAGGACTGGGCTTCTAATGACAGATTTACTTTCTGACGACACAGATTTTGAAATCTCTAAGTATTACGAAGCCAGTGATATGATTGATGCTGGCATCAATCCTGCCATAGAGAAAAACAAAAAAAGCGTTTTTAATCCAGAGACAGGCATGAATGATGTGCTGCTGCCAATGTCTAGCGGTGGATATGTCAAAGTGTCTGAGGAAAGCCCACAAGTCATGTCAGAAGCGCCAATGCAACCAGCCATGCCCAGCGTGGCAGATTTGGGGCCAACAGGCGGTGTGACTGATTACGCCGAGCGGTTGAAAAGAATACAAGGATCATACACCTACGAGGATTTGCGAGGCGCTGGGTATACTGATGAGCAAATCAGCATGGCTGGGCTGGACGTACAGCAGCCTGTGCCTGAGAGGCGCACAGAGGAACTGTCAGAGCAGGAAGTGCGCGACATTATAGCATCGGGCCAGCAACTCATTACGGTTGATCCCACGCTGCGACAGGAAGGCTCGCGGGTTGTTTCAACGTATTTCTTTGACTTGGCTGTTGCGGGGTTGCGCGAAGATTTGGCAGCGCAAGGCATGGGGCCAGATGAGATTGAGCGAACAGTTAAGGCGCGAGAGAATGAGTTACTCCGCAATGCAGAGGTTTATTCTAACGCGCTGTTTGGAACAGGCGCGACAGGCTTTGAGGTTGGCGTTGGTGATTTTGTGACTGCTGGTGTTATGGACATCCAAGAAGGTTTAAGGATGTATCGGCAGCAGAGTGGTGAATATGGATCACTTGGCGGTCGCGCAATTGGTTTGGCAATCATGGCGGCTGGCGTTGCCGAGGCCACAGGTGTTGGTTATGGGTTCGGTAAATTATTAAAAGCCGGAGCTAAAAAGCTGCAACCAACATTAGTGCAGATGGGGGCAGATGCAGAGCAGCGGATTGCGCAAGAAGGTATGAGGCTTTATAGCAACCCATTGGAGCCGATTGTAGATCGTGGGTTGGCGGCGGCTGGTAGGTTGGTTGCGCCTAAACTGGAAGATGGTTTGCCGGGGCGCATATCTACTCGTTTGCCTACAGCCAAGGCAGCAACAGAAGATCCAATGACTGGCGAGCTTATTGTCGGATTGGAAGAAATGAAAGCAGATCCAGCTTTATATCAATTTAATGTTGATATTACTAAAGATTATCCAAACATGCAGACTGTTGAGGGCGAAAGCGTTGACGATACTGCCGAGCGGTTTATTGAGCATGTAAAAGACAACCTGCTTTACTTACATGATAAAGTGCCAGCAGATACAAGAGTGCGCAGTCAGAAATGGTATGATGGTGCAAGAGCGATTACGGATCGCTGGTCAGAAGAATATGGCGTTCCTGATACATCTATTGCTGGCGCACTAGCGGCGTTGTCGCCGCAAAAAGATTGGTATCAAAATGTCAGCCTTGGGCAGCGCGTTCTTGATGTGGCAATTAAGCAAAAAGATTTTGTTTTTGCTAACGAGATGGAGCAAACATTTAGAGCGTTGCCATCGCTTAACAAGCCTAAGTATGAGCCAATGCTGGAAGCCATTAAAGGCAAGTCATATACTGAGATTGTAGATGAAGATCCAGCAGTGCAAGCAACATTACGTGCATTGTTTGTTCGTCTTTATGATCAAACCTATAACAAACCAGATTACCGGATTGTTGGTCCAGAAGGTGATTTCTTAGATATTGCAACAAATGCAGACGGATCGCCAAGCAAAGCAGCTTGGGGATCATTAAATGAAATTGGCAAAGCCGTTGCATCAATTGATGCTATGGGTGATGTAAATACAATTTCTCTTTTAATGGGTGAGCGCCATAAAGTGCGCAATTTCTACAATAACATTTATGATCCAAACTCTCCGTTTGGTGACGTAACAATTGACACCCACGCTGTGGCTGCTGGCCTGCTTAGACCATTGTCTGGCAACTCATTAGAGGTTGACCACAACTTTAAAAACATGAGCGTAAAAGGTCGCGGCACAACGAAGGGATCGACTAAGTCTGGCGTGTCTGGCAATTATGCTCTTTATGCAGAGGCATATAGACGAGCAGCGGCAGAACGTGGTATTCTGCCAAGACAAATGCAATCAATAACATGGGAAGCTGTGCGCGGTTTATTTACCGATAAGTTTAAACAAAGCGCAAAGAATGTTGCAGATGTTGATGCAATTTGGCAACGATACAAAAATGGTGAAATAGATTTAGACGAAACAAGGAGATTGGTAGATGAGCGAGCAGGTGGAATTAACCCCCCAAGCTGGGAATGAGGATGGTGTGTTGGCACTTATGAAGCGTTTTAATTTGCCAATGACACGAGAGCAATATATTGAACTCGCCTTTTTAGGAGATGCCCCAGAATTGGGCGCGGAAGAAGAGGCAGGTTTACCAGAGCAATTCCAATTAAAGTGATGTAAGCATGGCAATTGACCCAACCCAGTTAGCAGAAGAGCAAGAGCAGCGGCAGCGCATCGCAGCGGCTGGCGCACCTACTGAGTTTGCAAAGGGGCCGGAGCAAGAAGGCTTTCAAGTTGCTGGGCTTGGCGATTTGCTAAAGCTGTTGAATAAATTGCCAAGCGGCACAAGCACACCAAAACCCACAACTGGCGTTGTTGGCACAGCACCTCGTGTGCCTACGCCTCAAGAGCGTGGATTAATGCAAGCGCCAGAATTGTTTTCTGAGGCAGCAACAAAGCGCGAGTTGGCCCCTCAGATACTTAGCCCGGAAGGTGTGCAGAAATTTGAAGAACGCGGATTTAAAGCGCCTGCAATTGGTGAAGAAGCGCCGACAGATGTGCTTACAGATGCAGCCACAGCATTAGAAGATCAAGCAGCAGAAGCCGAGCGTTTAGCAATTGACGTAAACGCAGAAGCGCAAAAGGCGCTAACAGCCGAAGCGCGTGGGTATAAGCCAGAAACAGGTGTTGCCAGTGAGGAAGTTGCAGACGAAGTGTTGACGATGCTCAACACTAAAGAGGCTAACATTAAATCTTTGCAAGACGGCGGCGATTTTAATTTTGATTATATGAATACAACTGATGACGTTAAGGCAGTCATCACAGCAATTGGGGAAACATACGCTGACGAAACCGTTGCGCGGACGCGTGGCAAGATTTCTAATGAGTTGACAATATCGCAAGCAGCCGGGTTGGTTGCTGATGAAATAGGTTTCTCGCGCAAAATACTTGGACGCAAAGTTGGAGATCGCCCACTGACAGCAGCCGAGTTTGTTGGTGCGCGTGAACTACTTGTAAAAAGTGCAAGTAAGCTAGAAGAATTAGCGCGAAGAATTAAATCAGGCCAAGCAGATGATGGAGATCGGCTAAAGTTTCGCAGACAGCTTGCAATCCACAGCGGCATTCAGTTGCAGCTAAAGGGTGCGCAGACAGAAGCAGCCCGTGCATTGCAATCATTTCAAATCCAAGTCAGCGGCGAATTGGATGCAACGCGCTTTACCGAAGAGGCAAAGCGCCTGCTGAATGAAAGCGGGTCGGAAGGCGTGACAGACGCAATGGCAGATCGCTTGCTAAAAGCTGGCAAAGAAAACGGCTTAAAAGGTATCAATGAGTTCGCACAAGGCGGTTGGTACTCAAAGACAAAGCAGATGGTGCATGAGGCATATCTTGCAGGCTTGCTGTCATCACCTGCCACGCAGGCAAAAAACCTAATCGGCACGGCAGCCTTTATGCTGTATCAGTTGCCAGCAGAAGTTGTCGCGGGGGTGTGGGGATCGGCAATTCGCGGGGGCCGTAAGCAGCTCGGAATGCAATATCCAATATCTGAAGATCAAGTTTACATAGAAGATTTTTTATTGCGCATGAAAGGCTGGAAAGATTCGTTTGGCGATGCGATGAAAGCTGCATCAATTGCTTGGCGCACAGAAGCGCCAGCAGGCGCAAGCAAGTTAGACGTTGATCAATATGCGGCAGTGACAGGCCAGAGCGAAAGTTTCTTTGGCAAGTCACTAGACGAACTGGGCAAGCGCATGCGCATTCCGTTCCGTCTGCTGCTGTCGGCTGACGAGTTCACCAAAACTATTTCACAGCGTGGCGAGTTTTACACTGCCGTCAACAGGCGCTATCAGCACTCAAAGCGTAAAGGCATGACAGATCAAGAAGCGATAGACGAGGCGGGCATGTTGTTGCTTGACCCACGCGCAATATCTGATGACCTAAACATAAAAGCACGGTATGACACGTTGCAATCTGACCTTGGCAAGTTCGGTCAGGTGACAGGTATGTTGCAGCGCACATTGATTGGTCGCTTTTTGCTACCGTTTGCAACAGCACCAACCAACGCATTGTTGCGCACAATGGAATACACAGGTATTGGCGCTAAAGCATCAAAAGACTTAATAGGTATTAACGGCCCACGGGCACAGCAGTTGGCGCTAGGCCGTATTTCACTCGGCGGCGCTACTATGTGGAAAATTAGCGAGTACGCAATGGATGGTCGTATTACTGGCGGTATGCCAAGCGATCAAAAGCAGCGTGAGGCGTTGCCGCCGGGTTGGCAGCCATACAGCTTTGTCCTAAAAGGCGAAGGCTTCCCAGAAGACATGCCGCTGTATGATGCATTTGGCGCACCTAATGGTCCGTTGCTATATGTCAGTTATGCAGGGTTTGAACCTGTTGGTGGTTTGATTGCGATTACAGCCGACACAGTACAGCGTGCAAATATGACTGACGATCCAGCCTTGCAGCAGAACTATGCAAGCGCGGCAATGATTGCGACAGCAGAATACTACAAAGAACTGCCAATGCTGCAAGGTATTGCTGATCTTGTGGCATTTATGGATGGATACGATGGTGCAAAGCTTTTGCGTAGTTATGCAGAAAGCTCAACGCCTGTTGGGTTGCCAAACCCGCTAAGTTCTATGCAGCGCATGATCCAGCGGTTAATGGACCCGACTGGTGTGCGTCCGCGTGAAGATGTTCAGTATTTTACAGAGCAAGATGTTTTGGAAGTTATTACAGACGAGGATGGCACACAGCGCTATCGTTACGCGTTGATTGATGGTTCGCCTAATTATGCGCTAATTGGTCTGCCTAAAACAGATGATGGTCGCAAGATCGTTGAGTTGTTTGGCGAGATGAGTGCATTGCAAGCCAAAGACAGTTTCTTCCGCGACGAGCGAGACTACAACGCAGTCGTTTATGATACGCTAGGCGAGCCACGCGGTGCAGACGAATTTAGCTTTGCCAATCGTCCCGGCGCTGCGTTGTTTAGCAACATATCAGGGATGCGTTTAAAGAGAGGCGAAGAATTAAAAGATTACGAAAAAGAGTTGATCCGCTTACAGCGCATGACAAATGCTTGGCCTCTTACCAATCCGCGTGAATACCAAGGCATCAAGTTAAGTTATGGGATGCAGTCGGATTTGGTAAACATTGCCAAAAACGAAATGACCGTGCGGCGTAGTGGTTATGGCGATCTGACGTTTAGAGAAACATTGGAGATTGTAACATCTGAGCCGTTGTATCTTGGACTAACAGACAAAGAAAAAGTTACGCTTTTGAGAAGCATAAATAAACAGTTCATAGATGAAGGCTTCAAGACGTTGATTGAACTGCCAGAATATGCGAATATGCGGCAAGCTTATTTTGACCTGCAAGCGCAGAAGGAAAGATAATGACAGTAAGCAGTAGCACAAACAAAGTTAGTTTTAACGGTGACGGCAGCACTACCGTTTTTGCGTACTCGTTTAAAATCTTTGACGAGGATGATCTGACAGTTATCTTGCGAAGCTCAACTGGCACAGAAACAACGCAGACGATTTCAACGCAGTACAGCGTTAGCGGTGTTGGTGATGCAGGCGGTGGCAACGTGACGATGGTAACAGCCCCAGCGTCTGGCGAAACTTTGACAATCTTGCGAGAGCAGCCTTTGACTCAAGGTTTGGATCTTGTGCCTAATGATCCATTTCCTGCCAACAGCATCGAAGACAGCTTAGACAAGCTTACATTTATCGATCAAAGACTAAATGAAAAAATTGACCGCGCTTTAGTTTTTAGTGCGGCTGATATTGTTGGCGATGCAACGCTTCCCGTAAAGGAGGCGCGTATTGGTAGAGTGCTTGCATTTAACGAAACAACAGGCAACCCAGAAGCTGGCCCAGAGATCGCTGACATTTCCACTCTTAATGCAATCACGGCTGACATTGCTACGCTGGCTGATATTGAGGATGGAACAGACGCGACTGATGCCATTCAAACGGTTGCGGGTATTGCTGGCAATGTTACGACGACTGCAGGCATAAGCTCAGATGTTACGACAGTTGCTGGCATTTCTGCAAATGTAACAACGGTTGCTGGAATTTCGTCTGATGTGACATCTGTTGCCGGAGTTGCTACGCAGGTCGGGCTTCTCGGTACTGCTGATGCAGTTAGTGACTTAAATACTTTGGGAACTGCTGACGTTGTTGCTGATATGAATACATTGGGCACGGCGTCAAACGTCACAAATATGGATACGGTTGCAAACTCAATTGCAAGCGTAAATACAGTTGCAACCAATATTGCAGACATAAATAATTTTACAGATGTTTATCGCGTTGCATCCACTGACCCAACGACAAGCTTGGATGAAGGCGATCTGTTTTACGACACAACATTTAATGTTTTAAAATACTACAACGGAACTAGCTGGGTTACGATTGCCGGGTATTCTTTACCGACTGCAAGCGCAAGCACTTTAGGCGGGATCAAAGTCGGATCTGGCTTGTCAATTAGCAGCGGAACTTTGTCGGCTGACATAGCTGGTTTGACCGTTAAAGACGAAGGGTCTGCCCTTACAAGTGTTGCGTCTGCTCTTAATTTTACGGGCAATGGTGTTGTGGCATCTGGCACTGGATCAGAGAAAACAATTACAATCACTGACACTGATACAACTTACAGCGATGCAACAACATCTGTCGCTGGCTTGATGAGTACCTCAGATAAAAGCAAGCTAGATGGCATTGAGGTCGGCGCGACTGCCAATCAAACTGATGCAGAAATCAAAACTGCTTATGAAAACAATAGCGATACGAATGCATTTACTGATGCTGAAAAAACAAAGCTTTCTGGAATTGCGTCAAATGCAATAGCAAATGTATCTGAAGATACCTCTCCGCAACTTGGCGGCAACTTGGATGTGAACGGAAACGACATTGTTTCTACGAGCAACGGTGCAATTGATCTTGATCCTGATGGGTCTGGCAAGGTCACATTCAAAGGCAATGCAACAAGAGGGTCTGGTCAGTTTGCTTTGAACTGCGAACAGAACACTCATGCAATTACAATTAAAGGTCCGGCCCACAGCGCGGCTGCAAATTATACTTTAACGCTTCCAGACAATGATGGTAATGATGGTGATGCGTTAAAGTCAGATGGTTCTGGCAACCTCAGTTTTGGAACGCCTTATCGCTTAATGGTTGAAAACCCTGCTGCTAGTCCAACGCTCCCCGTAGTCGGAACAACCAGCAACGAAAATTCTATTGCAATTGGACATCAAGCGAACGTCGGGAATAATTGTGGTGCAAGCATTGCAATCATGGGGACCATTGTAAAAAATGGAACGACTGACAACTTAGCATCACTGTCAATTGGCGCTGTTTCAGAAGTCCCCGGAGGATTACTGCAAACAGCTATTGGTCCTTACGCATATGCGGGTGGATACGGAACGCAAAACACATTGGCGCTTGGCGGAAGCCGTGCAACAGGCACCTACTCAACTGCTGTTGGGAATGCAACCTCGCTTACTACCTATGGCGCAACTGCAAGTAAGGCTATTTCGATTGGTTATCAAGCCCTTGCCTCTCATACCAACAGCATTGCAATTGGAGCCGACAGTGTTTCGTCTGCAAATAATCGTATTAGCTTAGGAAGCAGTAGCCAGACCGTTGAGATCTCTGCCGCGTATCGCTTACCTTCTTCTGATGGTACTGCCAATCA
>Ga0208162_1000791_pt1 | contig 17395 bp, 24 predicted proteins | sample CB_VirMetaG_4_FD_184539 | JGI IMG/M metagenome (GOLD analysis project Ga0208162, IMG submission 184539) | Freshwater to marine saline gradient viral communities from Chesapeake Bay - CB_1508_1M Viral MetaG (SPAdes) (version 4) | ecosystem: Environmental > Aquatic > Marine > Coastal | place: USA... | reverse complement strand
ACATATTCAATTCCAATCTACGAGAATGGGGTTAAAACAGAATATACAATTGATGGTGTTGTTGGAGATGAAAAATACCAAAAATTTATAGAGCTAGTAGGTGAGTTACCTGTCATATATAATGTTAATCTAAAAAACCAAAACAAAGATGAGTAAAGAACAACTTGAGAAACTAAAACGTGAGTGGATGGATAGTGGAGATTGGAAAATGGATAGTTTAGATCTTGAATTCAAGGTATGGTTGGAGATGAAAGGATATAAGCTAAGCCAAAAAGAATTTAATGAATTAAACACCAAAGAGAGATGATAAAGTTATTTAAAAAATACAAGCAACGCGAGGAGGATAAAGAACACCTACAATGGATACACAACAGAATAGTTAAAGTGTATGGAGAAAGTAAAAACGTGGACTTTCTTAGAAGAATGAGAAAGATTATTGAAAACCTTTAACACCAAAGAGAAATGAAAGCAATATTAGAGTTTAATCTACCAGAAGACCACACTGAATTTGAATTTGCAAACAACGGTGCTAAAATGTATTCTGTACTTTGGGAAATGGACCAATGGTTGAGAACACAATACAAGTATATGCCTGATGAAGAATACAGTAAAGACAAATATGAAACATTTGAGAAGTGTAGAGAACAACTACGTGAGATTATATTTGAGAACGGATTAAAGCTTTAACACCAAAGAGAGATGCAAAGAATAATAAAACACCTAAAGGAACTACGAGAAAAATCAAAAGATGCCTTCGTAGAAAATAGTTTGATTAAAAGAAACTGCAGGAGTGACGAACCTTGCCCCGACACGAATTCTGATTTGGATGACATTGCAGAACTCAACGAAGCTATAAGCATTTTAGAAAATAACCTTAACACCAAAGAGAGATGAGTTTTCCTGCGCAGTAAATTTGGATGCGCAGGAGAATTTTCGTATATTCCCGGTGTAATAAAAAAATATATACCAAATGCTTAATATCAACAACGAGGATTTCCTCACCCGTGAACAGATTGCTAAAGTAGCACCCACTGTGTTTGCCTCTAACCCATCCCCAGAGGTATCAAAACATTATACTCACATTCCTACCTCAACCATTTTGGAGGATATGGAAAAACTAGGATGGGGAGTGGTAGACGCCCAAGAGGTTCAATCACGCACCCCACACACTAAGGGTTTCCAAAAGCACCTACTAGTGTTTAGAAACAACGATATCGTGATTAATGGAGAGGATGGTGATACAGTTTTCCCCCAAATTCTACTAACGAATTCTCACGACGGAAAAAACGCATTCACTTTCCAAGCCGGTTTATTCCGTATGATTTGCTCTAACGGACTAGTTGTTTCCACCCAGGATTTTGAAAACGTAAAGATGCGTCACATGGGATATACGTTTGAGGATCTTCAGGAAAATATCCACGATATGGTTAACCGTTTGCCTCTAACAGTTGAGTCCATGAACAAGATGAAAAACACTATTTTGTCTCAACAGCAAAAAGTTGATTTCGCTAAGAATGCTCTCAAGTCTCGTTTTTCAGATCAAGAACTTAACCGTATTCAAATTGATTTGGATCAACTGTTGACCCCTGTTCGTCGAGAGGATGAAGGTGATAATCTCTGGAATGTTTTCAATGTGGTCCAAGAAAAGATTATTGAGGGTGATTTTGATTATGTTTTCGGTACTAAGTCTCGTAAGGCCCGTAAGATCAAGAATTTCCAACAGGATCAAAAGATCAATACCAAGCTCTTTAATACTGCCCTCGAGTATGCAGCTTGATAAATTTGGTCTTCATTTAGAGGAAACCATTAGGGATGTAAAGCTCGACTTAGAGCTTGCATCCTCTGATGGGGATCCGATTAGCAAAGCCTTAGATATGGGATATTTGCGCGCTCTACAAGATATATATGTAGACTATAAAAATGATATGAAGCAACGTGCAAGTTTTAACCTAAACTAGAATATGGATTACACTAAACTAATTAGAGAAACCTGTGATGAGGTTCGTGATTTGCTTATAGAAAAGAATACAGCATACGGACATTCTGTGTTTAAACCCATAGATAAGTTTGGTATACGCATTCCCCCTATAGAGTCAATACTTGCGCGTATGGCCGATAAGGAAGCGCGTATAGCAAACAAAGGATTCAATGACCAAACAGAGGATACTCTTAAAGATTTGATTGGTTATATGATCCTCCTATATGTTGTTGTTAAAATCCAACAGAACGATGATTGATTTTCTTATTTTAATAGGTTTTGTTACCTTGGTCATTGTAGTTGCTACTCTTCCTTTAAAAGAAGATAAGTAAACTTGGATTCACCGGAGATCTTTCGTATATTTCGGTATAATAATAAAAAATAAAAGTTATGCGTATTCGATTCACACCCCAAGCCAAAGCTGCTCTTCGTATCAACCTTATCCTCCTTGCTACATTCACAGGATTGGATATGTTGCAAATCGATTCTATGGGGTTAGGTTTTCTAGTTGGTGTATTGAACTACTTCTATGTGCTGGCAGAGGTTGATCGGGCAAAGTCCTAATATTTATCAATAAACTTTAAATCATGGATTGCGAAAAACCTTGTAAAGAATGCACCTGCGAGGAATACCTCGAGATGAAAGACCGTGTAGAAGATTCTTTTGAAACCCTACGTGACAAGATTGCTGATGCAGTTACTGAATTTGTATGGGTCGATTCTGATCAATATGAAGAGATTAGAGATGTTGTTGATGCTATTCTAACAGATTCTCTAAACTACATTACAGAATGATTAAATTTTTTAAAAAGTTATTTGTGAATCCACACGACGACCTTAAGACACAACTGATTAATCGTTTGATCTCTATCCAAACTCAAATGGAAACACTTTGGGAATACCACCCAGATAATCCAAATAGAGTATCTCCTAAAGAACAATGGGAGAAGCTCTCCAAAGAAAGATCTAAAGTAAATAAAGCTATCGCTACTATTTACGAGGAGGAAGAGGAAGATTAACTAAGTTTGCAAATTTAAATATCCTTTAGTATATTCAATCATGTGAAGGATAGAGTTATGCTCGGGTGGTGAAATAGGTAGACACGAGGGACTTAAAATCCCTTGACCATTCAACGGTCGTGCCGGTTCGAGCCCGGCCCCGAGTACTAAGCACTCGTAGCTCAGTTGGATAGAGCATCTGCCTTCTAAGCAGACGGTCAAAGGTTCGAATCCTTTCGGGTGTACTAAAATAAACAAAATAAAATGGAACAGTTTACACTCAGAGGTTCTTCCCTCCATCACAGATTCTATTCTCGTATTCTATCTTTTGCTCAAGCAAAGGTAAGAAAACATGAAGATAAAGTAGTAGATGTTATATCGGTTAAGCTACCATCTGCGTTTTGTATGGTGATTAGATTTTCTATATTAAACAAAAACGAAAAGTACGAGATCGTATTGCAAGGTCAATTCCAAAACGCATATAAACAACAAGAGGAGAACCAACCAATGGATTTTAACACCGAAATCCTCATTAGAGAGAATCTAAAAGACGCCTATAAGATTGGATAAGCCCATATATTTATAATAAAAATATTTATGGCTCTCCTCCAACCAGGTGATTTATTTCCAAATGGAACAGCTTCGATTGCATTTACAGGTGGCACTCCTGCTACAGTAACTCCATTCTCTCAATCAGGGAATGCTTATGTGTTTTTTGAAACTGATTTAATTAGTAACCCTAATACTACACAATATTTATCAGGTTCTACTTTTACCTCACTTACTGAATCTATAGGGGCTGTAGTTGATGGGTCAGGATATAGAGCGGGAATTGTTACTTCCCCTGGTGCTGAATTTACTTTTACCCCTGCGGTAGATATCCCATCAGGGAGAATGTTAATTAAGGCCACAGGAAACATTGGATTAGAAATCACTTAATGATCTCACCAGATAAAATATTTAGTGTATTTGAATCAGGTTCTGCCCCACAAGAAGAAATCGCTCTCGATTATTCTAAACACCCAGTGTTTGTTTTGAATATGTTTAAGAAAATGGTGCTTAACCTTGAGAGTTTTGCTACCCGTTTGATAAACACATTTCCTGATTTTAACGCCGACAGCGATAACGTTCAAGAGGCCGGCGAATATATGGTGTATAATCGCGCATATAACATACTTAAAGAGTTAGATACATCACCAGAACAACACGAATTCATACAAATGTGCGCAGATACATTCACTCAACGCGCTCTTTCAAATACCTTATACTATTTTGAAGGAAAGGAAGAATTTGAAAAGTGTATCTTAATTAAAGAGGTTTTAGATCAGATTAACTTAGGTTTGGAAGGGTAAAATCTTCCTCGTAACTTCTGTTACAAACAATAAAAATATGTTATCAGAAGAAAAGATTCTTGAAAATTGGGAAACATTTTTAGGATATGTCGCCCGAACCGGAGAGGGAAGGAATGAAAAACTAAAACAATTCTACCTCAAACATCAAGAGCATCTCATGTTGATGCCTGCCTCCGGAAAAAAAGCATACCATAACGCATTCCCCGGTGGATACATCGACCACGTTAATAGAGTGGTTGAGGCATCGTTGAAACTATATGACGTGTGGGCTGAAATGGAGATGGATAGGTCAACGTTTACAGTTGAAGAACTTATATTTGCCGCAATCAACCATGATTTAGGTAAAATGGGTGATGGAGAAAAGTATGCACATATTCCTTCCACAGACGAGTGGCGAAAGAAAAACCTGGGGGAAATGTATACTTTCAATAAGGAGATTGCCTTTATGTCTGTTCCCGATCGTTCTATCTTTCTGTTAACACAAGCAGGGATTGAAATCTCACAAAACGAGTGGTTAGCAATTAAACTACATGATGGGTTGTATGATGCAGCAAACGAAGCATATTTGAAATCATATATGCCTGAAACTAAGCCACGTACCTCAATCATTTATATTCTCCACCAAGCAGATTTGCTGGCAGCAAGGGTAGAGTTTGAAAGAGAATGGCTACCTAAATTCAACACCCAGCAAAAAACAAATGATGCATTTGAGCTTAAGAAAAAATCCCCAAAGGATAAAGCGCTCTCATCCGTAAAATCAGAAAATCTATCAAATTTACTTAAAAACTTATGATCTATTTTGCAATTAGTTTTGGAATAATGTCGTTGATCTTCGGATTCACTACATTTAACTTAATGAGAAAAGCTGAAAAATACGAGGATTGGCTTGTATCCCAGCAAAACTACTTGGAGGAGGTATCCTCTGTTATTACATTCATAGACGATCGTCTTCAAGAATTAGATAGTAAACAATCTTTTGCATCTGATGACGAGATAGGTTTCTTTTTTGAACGAGTCAAAATGCTAAATGACCTATTAAAACGATATGAATTAGATTATGGCAGCAAAAACCAGAAAGAAAAAGTCGTCAAATAATTATTTTACACAAGACACAGAAGATGCTATAGTAGAATATAATAATTGTGACGACCCCGAAGTAAGATCTAGGCTATATGAAAGGAGAATACATTACCCATTCTTCAAGCTTACAGAAAATATTATCCACACCTACAAATTCTACCACACTGAGGTAGACGAATTAGAGCACCTACAACACGAGGTAATTACCTTTTTGCTCTCCAAAATTCATAAATTCGACCCCACCAAGGGGGCTAAAGCCTATTCTTACTTTGGGACTATAGCTAAAAGATATCTTATCTTAAGCAATCAAAAAGTCTACAAAAAGAAAGTAGAAAAAACTAAAGTAGAAGAGGTAGACAAGTACGATAAGTTCTCTTACACTATAGAAAATTCCCCAACCGGAGGAGACCCACAATATTCGGAGAAACTCTCTTATTATATAGATGAGTTTATAGATTATCACACACATTATCTATATGAGATATTCCCCAATTTTGAAGATGCTCAAATTGCAGATGCGATTCTAGAGATATTCCGACAAAGAGAAAACATCAATATTTTTAACAAAAAGGCTCTATACATTTTTATTCGTGAGATGGTAGATGTGCAAACACCTAAAATCACTAAAGTAGCTCGTATTATGTATGATGAGATATTTAAACCCAATTATCTTTTCTATCTTAACAATGGGTATATTGATTTCCCTCAGAAGCAATATTTATAAATATGAGCCAATTTGATAAAATCGTATTTGGAAAAAAGAAATTCTCTGATCTGCTAGAGGAGGTTTATCAGAACCAAAAGAAAAAAGATACTCAAATATCTGCTTTAATTGGAGAACTTAAACCCCTAATCCAGGAGATCGGAGATGCTACTTTGATTGTACCTTTAATTAAAGAGTACATGGAGTTAGGAATTAAAAACGATGATGTGTTGATTAAAATGTTAACGTTAGCACAACGTGCCTTACAAAACCAAGTTGAATCTGACTCTTTAGGTATCTCTGATGAGGAAAAAGCACAACTTTTAGAGCAAGTAGAAAAACTAGGACAAAAAGATGGCTAAGTACGGGTTTTCTTCCCTTAACTCTAATTTAAACAGATCCCAACAGGGAAATTTTCTGTCTAACTTAAACTTAGACTTAAATCAGATCCGTAATAACGCTGTCCGTGTTAAAGATATAGTATTAGACCAAACCCACCCCAGATTTGAGGAATTAGGAGCATATGCTGCTATTGGTACTATTGAATTTGCAGATATTACAATCCCAACTGGAAAATCAAATAAAGGGGATGTTAAAGTAGCTCGTCCTTTATTTATTAACGAGAAACATTTTCCTGTACCTAATGAGATTGTTTATTTAGTTAAAGGATTACCTACAACTTCAACACAAGAGGACGTAGATAATACAATCCTATACTATATTACAGTAGTAAACATTTGGAATCACCCTCACCATAATGCCTTACCTGCCCCCCAAGATTCAAGAGCATCCTCTGATAGAAAATCTTACAATCAAGTTGAAGCAGGCTCGTTTAACATTGTAAATGAGAGTGGAGAAGCTGATTTTTTCTCGGGAAATTTTGAAGGTCAATTTGTAGAGCGTGAAAATATCCACCCTTTACAACCCTTTATTGGTGATGTAATTAAAGAAGGCAGATGGGGTAATTCAATTAGATTAGGTTCTACTATAAAAGGAGCATCCAATAGTTGGTCTTCTACAGGACAAGATGGAGACCCTATAACTATTTTAAGGAATGGTCAAAACGTGGATGCAGATGATAAAGGATTTATTCCTATCCCTGAAGATATTAATAAAGACCAATCCTCAATTTACCTAACATCTACCCAGAAATTACCGTTAGAGACAAATTCTGAGTTTGGTTCGTATAAGGATTCAAATTCAAGCGATACTCCCGAAAAACAAGATCAATACTCAAACTCTCAGGTTATATTAAACTCAGGTCGATTAGTATTTAATGCTAAAAACGATCATATTCTTTTATCAGCAGATAAATCAGTTAATGTAAATGCCGCAGGATCTATTAATTTAGATTCAGATAAAAATATCATTTTAAATTCTAAGGGGGTGCAATTAGGGGTTGATGCTGAAGAACCTTTAGTGTTGGGAAATGAATTAACAGACTTTTTAAATGAATTTATAGATGATTTACTTGAATTTGTAAACACAGGTATAACCCCCGCAGTAGGAATAGCCCCAGGAACTCCTATAGCTAGTTTAAGTTCTACAGGTCCTATTTTAGCTTCTAAATTAAGAATTAAAAAATCCCAATTACAAACTTTATTATCTAAAGAAAATAAAACGTTATAAAAACCTACTAACCAAATATTTATAAGCATGCGAGTATCACAATTAAAAACACTTATTAAAGAAACTGTAAGAGAAGTATTTCAAGAGGAAATTAAAGACTTACTAATGGAAGCCTTAACCTCTAAAACTTTACCTGCATCTCCTCCCCCAATTCAAGAGGCTGTTGCACCTTCTCCACCTACCCCCCAAATGAAAAGTTCATTAAGAGACCAATATACCCAAATGATGAATGGTGGGATGAATTTTAATACAGAAACCACCCCAGCGTATCGCCCTATTTCACCACAAATGGCAATAGGTGAAGGGAGTCCTTTACCTCCTGGGGAAGTAAATTTAAATCAGATTGCAAATATAATGAATCCTAACAAGTAATGGCATTTAATGCTAAGAAAATATTCCCTATTGATACTAAACCAAGGCAAGCTATTGGGGTAGATTTACCTTTTAGCGCTCCTGCGGTATTTAGAAGTACTTTCTTAACTAAAGATGCAATTAGAAATAACTTAATTAACTTTTTCCTTACAAATCCTGGAGAAAGATACTTAAACCCAACATTTGGAGGTGGGATTAGAGCTTTTATTTTTGAGCAAATCGCAAATGATAATTTAGATTTTTTAAAAGAAGATATTTCTTCTAAGATAAATCAATATTTTCCAAGTATAAGAGTAGGTTCTCTTGAAGTTTTGTCAAACCCCGATCGAAATGAAATTACTGTTAAATTTACATATGATGTAGTTGATACAGGTATTACAGATGAAGTCGAAATAGCATTTACTTAAAATGGCAGAATTAAAAAGAGATATAAAATATTTAAACAGGGATTTCAACTCATTTAGAAACTCGTTAATTAACTTTTCTAAAACATATTTCCCCAATACCTTTAATGACTTTTCCCCCTCATCCCCAGGAATGGTATTTATGGAGATGGCTTCTTATGTAGGTGATGTAATGTCATTCTATTTGGATAATCAAATCCAAGAAAATTACGTTCAGCTAGCTAAACAATCAAATAATTTATTTGAGTTAGCTTATATGTTTGGTTACAAACCTAAAGTAACTGGTGTTGCTACTACTGATATTGATTTTTTTCAAACAGTTCCTGCAATTTCAGGTAATCCTGATTACACTTATACTTTAAGTATAGCTGAAAATGCACAAATTACTTCAGTCTCTAATAATAATGTTAAATTTTTAGTTAAAGATCCAATTGATTTTTCAGTTTCATCTTCTCAAGACCCAACAGAAGTTACAGTTTATAGACAAACCGGAAACGAGCCTACCCAATATTTGTTAAAGAAAACTCGTAAGGCAATTTCTTCAACAATTAACACAACTACTTTTACAGTTGGTAACCCAACTCAATTTCTAACCTTAGATATTAATGATAGTAATATTGTAGGTATTTTAGATATTACGGATTCTGATGGTAATAAATGGTATGAGGTAGATACATTAGGACAGGATGTTGTATTTGATTCAATTAAGAATACTAATGTAAACGATCCTAACACCTATAATGATAGCGATACTCCATTCTTACTTAAAGTAAAACAAGCCCCTAGAAGATTTGTAGCTAGAGTAATATCTGCAACCCAAACACAAATTCAATTTGGAGCAGGTACAGCTACTGACAATGATGAAGATATTACCCCCAATCCTGATAACGTAGGTTTAGGTTTACAATTTGAACAAGATAAACTTACCACAGCCTACTCCCCTACAAACTTTTTATTTACAAATACCTATGGTATTGCTCCTTCAAATACCACTTTAACAGTAAGATATTTAACTGGAGGGGGTGTTGAAGCTAATGTACCTGCAAATGATTTAACAACTTTATCTTCTACCTCCACTTTAAATAACTCAGGATTAAATACTACATTAGCAAATGAAACCGTAGCTTCTTTAGCTGTAACTAACCCTAGAGCAGCTAAAGGTGGTCAAGATGGAGACTCATTAGAAGAATTAAGACAAAATATCATCTCCACCCAGGGATCACAGTTACGTAGTGTAACAACTGATGATTATTTAGTTAGAGCTTTATCATTACCCTCTAGATATGGGGTAATTTCTAAAGCGTTTATAGAAAAAACTAAATTGCAAAACACCACCCCCGGTGAGACACCTTCGACACTCGATTTATACATTTTATCTTACGATATAAACAAGAATTTATCGTCACCCTCAACAACACTAAAACAAAACTTATCAAACTATCTTTCTCAATATAGAGTAATAGGAGATACTATAAATATTAAAGATGCCTTTGTAATTAATATTGGTGTTGATTTTGAAATTACAGTTCGTCCTAATTTTAATTCAAACGAGGTATTAAGAAATTGTATTAATAGTTTGATATCTTATTTTAATATAGATGATTGGCAAATTAATCAACCTATTATCTTGAAGGATATAGAACTTTTATTAGATAGAATAGAGGGTGTTCAAACTGTTAAAAAAGTAGAAATCACAAATAAGGCAGGAGTTTCATTAGGATATTCACAGTATTCATATGATGTTGAACAAGCCACAAAAAATAGAGTAATTTATCCTTCTTTAGATCCTATGATTTTTGAAGTAAAAACCCCTTCAACTGATATTAAAGGTAGAGTGGTAGCATTTTAATGGAAAATATTAATTTAAATAAAAAAGTTTATAATAAGGATCAATACGAAAAAGTTATTGATACCTCTTTTACCCAACTAAATGTACCTGAACCCCAAGAGGAACAACCTCTTCGCACTAATGAAGAAATAGAAGGATTAATCAATGAAATAGAAATCCTTAGAAACCAATTAAGCTCCTCACTTAACCCAGAGACATTATCATAAGATGGCATTAGTAACTAACATAGAACCTATAGATCCTACAACTTTTGAGTTTCAAAAGTACAACAATAGTGATGCTAGCTTAATTGATGAGAAATCAGTTGAAACCTCTTTTATTCAAAATAAAGACTATATTGAATATCATGTATATGATTTATCTAACCAATTAATTTTTTCTGAGGTTGGGTTTAATGTTTTTAATAACTTTAGATTACTAGATAATAATTTAGTATTAGATCCACTACAAGATATTCAAAATTTAGCATTAGATGGTACTTACAATGCTATTTATAACTTTTTAAACCCACTATTAGGATCTAACTCTAATACAAGATATTACATATCTGAGATTTCTTCTGATAGAACAGAAATTAGATTAGATACTACTCAAATCTCATTAACCGAAACTAATCAAGGTAGAACTGTTGAAGGACCTGGGGTTGCTATTGGTGGTGCTATTAATGATATAAAAGATTTTGACTTTTACCTTAACTTTGGGGAAAACCAATTAGTTTTAGCAGTTAACATTCAATTAGATGAAAGTGACCCTGCTAATCCTACAATATTAATTAAACTATACTCACCCCTCCCACCCCAGTTTGATTTAAAAACTGAATTATGGGTTGTAGAGAAAATAGCAGAACCTGTAGCTTTCCAAGTAGAAAATACAGAAACGTTTGATTTAGCAGATTTAAATATTCCTATAGCAGGTCCCAACATTAATTTACCTGTTAAAGATCAACTTAATAACTCCACAGAAGCAAAATCATTAAATGATTTACAAACTAGTTATACTGCTAGTGTAACAAATCAATTATTAAATGTAGTTTCTCAAAGTGGGGCTTCAATAAATGTAGATTATACAGAGTATGAAAACTTTGTTTTCTTTTCCTCTGCTCAAACTCGTTTAGATAATTTTAAAACTAAATTAGGTGATTTAGAACAATTAGAAGCATCTGCTTCTTTAGTAACATCGTCTTTATCATCTTCAATTTTAGCCTCAGAACAAGTTTATAGAAATCAAATCAAAGATATTATAACTAACTTTGATGGGTATGAGTATTTCTTATATTTTACATCTGGTTCTAAAGCTTGGCCTAAATCAAACACTCAACCTCCATTCTCTAATGTAACAGTAGCTTCAACAGAAGGTACTAACTTTTATGCTACCCAATCCATCTCAGCTTCTTTATATGATGGAGAAAATGATAACGAATTAAAACAAGCTATCCCTGAATATATTAGAGAGGATTCTCAAAATGAGGGATTTGATAAGTTTGTAGATATGGTTGGTCAACATTTTGACTCTATTAAGCTTTATCAAGATGCTGTTACAGAAAAATATAATACAAACCCAAGTTTAACTGCGGGTTTATCTAAGGATTTAGTTGGAGATGCTATTAAAGACTTTGGATTAAAACTTTACCAAAGCTCATTTACCAACCAAGAATTATTTTCATATGTTTTAGGGGTAGGTACTTCAGGTTCGATTTTCCCTCCCACAGGAAGCGAATTAATTACAAACTATATTTCAGCATCCAACGATAATATTCCTGTAGAGGATGCTATTAAGGGAAATTATAAGAAAATTTACCATGCATTACCTTCACTTTTAAAAAGAAAAGGTACTTTAAGAGGATTAAGAGAACTTATCAACACATTTGGTGTTCCTGATACTGTTTTACGTATTAGTGAGTTTGGAGGTAAAGATAAAATTGCAATTGATGATTATGACTACTCAGAAAATCAATTTAATTTTGCATTACAACCCACCCATCCAGGAAATATATTACATATTTTTAGACCAATAAACCCAGATTTCCCCACTCCCCAACTTACCCCTAGAACTTGGACTCTTAGAATTAACCCAGGTTTACTACCAACCTCTTCAATTCCATATTCACAATCTATTGCTATTAATAGAGAAATTTTTGCTTCTCCTACAACAGGTTCATTTGCTTTAGTTTTGGAATATAGCGGATCAGGTTATACTACTTCCTCTGCTATCTCCTCTTCATTTGATCCTATTAACCCAGATTATCAATATGCTAATTTAAAATTAATAATTTCAGGTTCTGAGGGATCTAATGATGCAGTTTCAGCTTCTGTTTCTTTACCATTTTATGATGGTGGGTGGTGGAGTGTAATGGTTAGACATGAAGGAGATCCTGTAGATAATACAGACGTAACATATTCATTATTTGCCAAAAATGATATTCCTACTGAAAATGGAACCCAAATAGGTTTCCAAGCTTCATCCTCAGTAATAGCTAGAAGTTGGGAAACTCCTACTATAGCCTTTGTTGATTATCCTGGGAATGCCTCTAGTAGGACAATAGCAGGAAAAACATATACTAAATCTGACACTTTACAATATCAAGAAATTAGATGGTATTCTTTACCTTTATCAGAATCTAAATTTGATAATTTTGTAACAAATCCTTATTCAATAGAAGGTAATACACTAGAGGGAGATCAATCTGCTCAAAATATGTTAGTTTTTAGAGCACCTTTGGGTACTATGCTAGATTATGATACCCCTAGTGGATCTAGTGATTATTTCTTACCTTCCACCCACCCAGCTGCTACCAGATTAACCCCAACATCTTCCTGGGCTTTTGCAGGGTCTTACGTAAATAGTTATGAGTACGACAACCCAAGTGATATAAATACTATTCAAAACACAGAACGTATTTATTTAGATTCACCTGGGGTTGGTATTAAAAGTAGAAATAGCGATAAAGTAAGAGCAATAAACTTAGTTGCCCCTACAGGATCTACTTTATCACAATATATTACAATTGAGCAATCCTCTCCTGTATCAGAATCATACACCCCGGATGTAAATTACTTAGAGGTAGGATTTTCACCTTCTAACGAGCTTAATGATGATATTATAGCTCAATTTGGAAACTTCAATATTGGAGACTTTATTGGAGACCCAAGACAAGTATCTTCCTCAAATACATCCTATCCAGATTTTAATAGATTAAAAGATCAATACTTTGAAAAATTTGGCACAGGTAGTCTAGTAGGTTCTCCCAACGTAGATGTTTCTTACAATGTGTATGATTTTATAAGGTTAGCTAAATTCTTTGATAACTCCTTATTTAAAATGATTAAAGATTTTGTTCCTGCAAGAACATCTTTATCAACAGGAGTTGTAGTTAAACCTCATATTTTAGAGAGAACAAAGTATCCTCAACCTAAAACCTCATTTGAAGAACTTTTATACACAGGTTCAGTTAAATCTTTCCCATTAGGATATCAAACAGGATCTTTAGTGTTACCTATTGGAGGGAATGGAGGCTCGTTTAATAATTTAAGATCGTTAAAGGCATTCCCTGGGAACTTAGATTTATTTCTTACAAGAGTAACTGGGTTAGGTGCTTCTGTAGAGAATTTAACTCCGTTAACTAATTTCTTAACCCTTATAGGAGGTAATGATGAATTAGAATTTTCAAATACATTTAATCAATCCTTTACTTACAGTGTAACAACACCATCAGGATCATTAATTGTAACTCAATCTGATGCTAGAGAGTTCTTTAATGGAGAATTTTCAGGATCACAGTTTACAGTGGAAGATGGAGAATTAAATCCTGATAACCCATTTAAAAAACCATCTAAAGTACCTGTAAGTTATCATGTAGTTTACACCTCAGGAACCCCAGGAATCGTTAATGAAGGTACTGCTTCTATAAATTATAATTTAGGAGGTACTACTAATGAATATATTTTTACTTCTATTACTCTTAATAACATAGATGCTAATGGGGTTGACCAACAGTTAACTATTAATAATCTTCAATTAAACGATACTATTAATTTTTTCTTAAGTGGTTCTTCTACAAAAAGTACTGGGATAACAACCATAAATAATTTAATTACCTCAGTTACTAAACCTACATCATTAAACTCAAGAATTAATCTTAATTTAACATCTTACTTTGGGTTTGATGAACTTGGTAACTTTGAAGAATTTAACCAAGATTTCCAATTCAATCCTTACCTTCCAGGCGTTAAATTTGATTATAATGATAATAATGCTTTATTAGGAAACGCTACTCAAGATAGAGAAAGTAGTATCTACTTTGATGCTGATTATTCAACCTCACAATTATCAGCAGTAAACCTACAAAATATCTTATCAGGTTCAGCTACAAGAGCACAAACACCTGATTCAAACTATAGTTTAGCAAGAAGTATTACTCCTAGATATGAGGGGAGTAAAAATACGATTTCATCTTCATTTGATAGACATTTTATCCAATCAACTTCTTCATTAGCCCCTATAAATAATTATGTCTCAGCTATTGTAGAATATGAACCTATTGCAATTTCAGGATCGACAAACCCACTTTTAAATGAAAGAGTCCCTAATAATATTATCTTTATAGATTCTTTAAACCCAGGTGAAACATCAGAAAAAACAAAATCAGAGGCTGTATTAGAATTAGAAAGACAAATTGAAGATCTTCAAAATCAATTAAATGAATTTGATACTGAGATTACTGAAATTGAAAGTGAAATTTTATCTGCTAGAGCTGATATTATTGACATAATTGATGGTGGGGGAACACTCTCTCCTCGTTTAAGAAGACTTTTACCCCCTAATGTAGATTTAAATAATCTTAATATAAATGATATAAATTATGCTATATCAGGTTTAGAAGATGAAAAAAGAGAACTATCAGTTAATAGAGGACGTGTAAATGAAGAATTAATTAATTTAGAAAATCGTCTTCAAATTATATCTACTCAAAACTTTCTTGATACTAATATTTTTGGATCCCAAACTATAGCAAGAGGAAATACTGCATTTTTTCCTACTATACAACAAATATTTAGAAAAGGAGATGCTGTAAACTTCTTTACATATGATAACTCAGAAACTTTTTCGAGTGCTTCAGTTCCATTAGTAACTAGAATTATAGAAGGTTTTAGTTCTTCGAAAGGAACTATAGTATTTGAAGATAAAGTTGGGGGAGGATTTTTTACTTCTACTCCTGCAGAAATTCCTACAGGAAGAGGAGCAATGTTTTCTATATTCTCTTCCCCTACTATTACCCGTAATTTAGTAGATATTACCAAGCAACTCGGAAATAATGGAGATAGGGTTATTGTAGGAAATCAAATAGGTACACAAACCCGAAATAGAGGTAATTAAAAGTAAAGACAACACATATTTATAAATAAACATTAATATAAAATGGGATATTTAAATAATTCTGTAGTTACTGTAGACGCTATCTTAACTAAAAAAGGTAGAGAATTATTAGCTAAAAACGATGGTTCATTTAGAATCACACAATTCGCATTAGCTGATGATGAAATCGATTATACACTCTACAATCCTACACACCCTTCAGGAAGTGCTTTTTATGGTGAAGCAATTGAAAACATGCCTTTATTAGAGGCCTTCCCTAATGAGACTCAAATTATGAAATACAAGCTCACTACTCTCCCCAGAGGAACAGCTCGTTTACCTATTTTGGATCTTGGATTATCTGCTGTAACAATTAAGCAAGGTGCTAATTTAGCAATTACCCCTCAAACATTAAACTATTTAGGTGGTAACCAATCTGAATCATCAGGATATTCATTTACTATCTCTGATGTAAGATTATTTGGTACTTTTGAAGGAGTAGGAATTGATACACAAGCAGCTAATGCAGCTAACACAGCTACTACAACAGGTACTAACGTATCTAAAACTGTAGTAGGTACTACATTGAATTTAAGAGCAACAACTGTAAATACTTTATTTGGTACAAATTCTTCTTTAAGTGCTACATTAGTGGTAGTAGGAAGAGATTCAGGTGCAAGATTAACAATACCTGTAACTGTAAATAAAGCTTCTTAATTAATATAAACTATGTCATTTAAAAGATTAGAAACAGACGATTTTGTAATTTCAGCTGATGCTATTACAGGGGTATGTTGGGATAAAGGAGTTACTACTTTAACTACATTTTTTACCTCCTCAACCCAAGCCGCTGCCTCCTCAGGAGACTATTATTTAAATATCCAAGATGGTCCTGATTCATCAACTTCAGAATCAGTTCAATTTGCTATTGCCTATGGTAATAAATTAGGAAGCGGATCTGTACCTTTCAATTCAGGAGTAACTGGTAAATCACCTTCCTCCACCACCTATGGTCAATACAGAACCATGGTTAATGAGGATGAAAACACAGATTTTGCATTTGGTGATTATACTGGAACTGAATTTTTTGCTATTTCAATAGATAGAGCCCGCTATAAAGAATCTTTATTCCCAGGATCTTTAAATTTACACTTGTCTGCTTCTGAAGGTGAGGTAGTATTAACTGATAATTCAAAAGATGTAGCCTCTACTACATTTGTAGGTTCAAATAGATTATTCCAAATTGTATCTGGTTCAGATGGAAGTGCATATTCAGGAACAGGTTATACCTCTGATTCAGGATCTTACGGTTGGTTCTTACCTGATACAGGTTTAATTTTATTGAACGCTATGGCCTTATCAGGGTCTGCAGCAGCAGGGGGAATTGGTTTATCTGTTACTAGAGCAAATAGTTCAAATTTAACCAATTTAGAAAATTTCTATAATGCCTTAGTAGAAGGAGCTAATTTCCAAATTAACTCTCAAGAAACTATTACCTCGGATTTTGTATTTGTACGTCCTCGTAGCTCAGAATTTAACTATTCTGAAAACCCATCATTTATTTCAGGATCTACAGGTGAGGTAATTTACAATGATTTTATTAATAACCCTCAAACGTTTGTTACCACAGTAGGATTATACAATGATACAAACGATTTATTGGCAGTAGCTAAATTATC
>Ga0208162_1000789_pt1 | contig 17411 bp, 28 predicted proteins | sample CB_VirMetaG_4_FD_184539 | JGI IMG/M metagenome (GOLD analysis project Ga0208162, IMG submission 184539) | Freshwater to marine saline gradient viral communities from Chesapeake Bay - CB_1508_1M Viral MetaG (SPAdes) (version 4) | ecosystem: Environmental > Aquatic > Marine > Coastal | place: USA... | reverse complement strand
TGATATGCGCGGCCATGAACATTGATTTGGACTCCATCCTCAATGGCGCACCGCGAATCGTGGGACGCCCCGACAGAGGAAAAGTCCTGTTCCGCGCACCTGATGACATTCAACTCACAACCCGAAAGATAAGCTGGCCCGTAGAAGGAGATCCACGTCAAACCGAAGTCGTGTTCGAACTCCGCGCCGGCTCCGTCCAGGATGTGCTGCCGCCGTCAATACATCCCGATACCGGAGCACCATATCGGTGGGCAGGCCCATCCCCTGAAGGCGGGTTGCCTCCCATACCGGAACAACTCCTGACAATCTGGAGGGATTGGGACAGGTTCCGGCACCAACTTGCCGACATATGCCCTTGGAGACGAACCCAAGAGTTCCGGCCACCCCCGAAGAAAAACAGGAAGGTGGGCAATCAAAGTCAGAACGTGATTGGCGCCTATAACGAAGCCGTGCCCATAGGAGAGGCATTGGAAGCGGCTGGATACCGTCAATTCGGAAGCCGGTGGCTGTCACCCAACAGCACGAGCGGCCTTCCTGGTGTTGTTGTCTTTGACGATGGACGCGCCTTCAGCCATCACGCATCGGACCCATTTGACCCAGAACATTCGTTCGACGCATTCGACTTGTTCTGCCAGTATCAACACATGGGCAATGTCACAAACGCCGTGAAGGCCGCAGCGGAAATCCTGAAAATCAGCCAAATACCGGAAGGCCCAAGCGAAGAAGACAGGGAAATGTCTCGCCACGGTGCAAAGGTGTGGGAAGCCATCAGGGAAAGGCAGGTTGACGAAGGCATTCCGAAACACCTTCTGACTGTTCCCGGCGTCCTCGGAGACGTGGTTGAATACAGCGCCAAGACGGCAATCAAGCGTCAACCACAATTCGACGTGCAAACCGCACTTGCCATAGGCTCCGTGGCAATGGGAAGAAGGTTCATTACGGACAACCGCAACATGACTGGCCTGTTCTTCCTGAACATAGGCAAGACAGGCTCTGGCAAAGAACACGCCAATACGGTTCTGGAGGAAGTCCTTGAAGCGGCAGACGCAATCCATCTGCGCGGCCCGAATGGATATACCTCAGCGCCGGGTGTCATCAGTTCCTTGAAGGACAAGCCGACGCACATCGCTGTCATAGACGAGTTCGGCTCCATGCTGTCCAGTGCCGGCGCAAGAGGAAATCAGCACAAGAAAGACGCCCTCACGATGATGATGGAAGCGTTCGGACGGCAAACAAAAACTCTGCGCAACGTCGGATATGCTACACTGCAAATGACGGAAGGGCAGAAGAAAGCCCTTGATGTTGAAATCAAGTGCCCGTCAATCACTGTAATCGGCATGACGACACCGGAAACTTTCTATGAAGCAATTGGCGGGAAGGATGTGGCCAGCGGGTTCCTGAACCGATTCCTGATTGTCGAAAGCCATAGACCACGGGAACTGTCCAGAACACCAGCAATGATTGATCCGCCGCAAAGCGTTGTGGATTGGGTGAAAGTATCCTCCAAGGCAACAGGAGGAGGCGGTGGTATGCTCCAGCAGGATAATGGCCACGAGATGCCACCAATGCCAGTCCTGATACCATTCAGCAAGGCTGCAAGAGAATTGCTGCGCGACTACGAGAGGCGCCTGAATGAATGGCAGGATGACTTGCCGCCAGTGCAAGGAGATATGCTTAACAGAACGCGAGAAATCGCCATGCGCTTGTCATTGATTGTCGCTCATAGCCTTGGCGACAAGGAAATCACCGAAGCAGCAGCGCAGTGGGCAATCGACTATGTTGACTACTATGCACGCCAGACACTCCAAACCATGTCAAATAACCTGGCTGAAGGTGACACGGATGCTCTGCGCAAGAAGGTTGGAGAGTGCATAATGAAGGCAGGGCCAACAGGCATGACGATGCGGGAATTGATTGATTCTGTTCCAAAGCTGGGGAACCTGAAGAAATACGAGCGAGACGGCCTGCTTGAAATGGTGTGTGCTGACTACCCCATTGAACGCATGACTTCCAAGCCCGAAGGCGGAAAGGGCAGACCTTCAATCATTCATCGCAAGATACAGGAGAATTGAGCGAGCGTTCAATTTCAAGTATCTCGTAAGCCCGCAACTTGGGCACAAACTCACCCCATTGGTAAATTGCCTGAGTGCTCACACCCAAGGCATCGGCCAACTTGCGGCGGGAACCAAATACAGCAATTGCATCCTTCGTCTTCATTCTTCGTAACCCCGTTTTTTGTTGCAAAGCGCACTTGACTTATGCAACGTATTCAAGTTTATTGCAAGGCGTTGATGGAAGTAAACAGGAGGTTGCGATGAGCAACATTGACTCCTTGGCCCGTGACTGGATCACGGCCAAGCAGGAAGAAGATGCCGCGCGTATACGCCGCATCGGTATTGAGGGACAACTGACTGCCGCCCTTGATGCAAAAGAAGAAGGCAGCATTACCCACAAACTTGAAGGCTACAAGGTTACGCTGACGCAACCCGTCTCGCGTAAACTGATTGAGTCGGAATGGGAAAAGGTTCGCGGCGAGTGCCCTATGGAGTTCTGGCCCGTCAAAACCAAAATCGAAGCGGATGCAACCGGACTTAAGTGGCTGGCTGCAAATGAACCAAAATACATGCGTAAAATCGCCAATGCCTTTGAAAGCAAGAAAGGCAAAATCGGCGTGAAAGTGGAGGCTATCGACAATGGCAATTGACTTGAAACAACTGGAGCGGCCTACAGGGCAGCGACCCATCATCTGCACCATCTTCGGTGAGGGAGGGATGGGGAAAACAACTCTTGCTGCCATGTTCCCGAACCCGGTGTTCATCCGCACGGAAGACGGCACGTCCTCCCTGCAAGGCAACGACGGTGTTGCGCTATTCCCCATCGCTCGCACCAGTCAGGACGTTCTGGATGGCATCGAAGCCCTTGCCACGCAAGAGCACGACTTCAAAACATTGGTTCTGGACAGCGTGACGCAACTCGCAACAATGATTGAATCGGAAATTGTGGCTGCTGATCCGAAGGCCAAATCAATAAACCAGGCCGGTGGTGGCTATGGGGCAGGATACAACACTGCTTCAGAACGGCATCGCACAATCCGCGAATGGGCCGGCGACTTGGCCTACGAGCGTCAAATGAACATCGTGTTCATTGGCCATGCCGACACTGAAACCATGGACTTGCCTGACATGGATCAGTTCAGCCGGTACACCGTTCGGCTGCACAAGAAAGTCATACCGCATTACACGGACAATGTGGATCTTGTAGGATTCATTCGCCTCAAGACATTCGTTCGTGGCGGCGATGGCGACAAGAAGCGTGCAATCAGCACGGGGGAACGCGAAATCATCTGCTACCCGCAGGCGTCCAACGTATCAAAGAATCGCTTCAACATCACCGAACCCCTGCCATTCACGTTTGATGGCGGGAACCCCTTCAACCAATGGGCAGTCAAGTAAAGGAGACATTACCCATGAGCATGAACCTGAGCGGCTTTGATGCCAATACTGTAGAGCCGAACACAACCTACGAACCAATCCCGGCTGGATGGTATAAGGCAGTCTTTTCCCAGAGCGAGGAAAAGCCCACCAAAGCCCAGACTGGCAGCTACCTGCAACTCACCGCTGAAATCATCGAGGGCGAGTATCAGGGGCGCAAACTCATTGAGCGCCTGAACCTCAACAACCCCAACAGCACTGCTGTTGAGATTGCGCAGCGCACCCTGTCGGCAATCTGCCGTGCAATTGGTGTAATGACACCGCGCGACAGTACGGACCTCCACGATAAGCCGTTCATGGTGAAGGTGAAGGTGAAGCCGGGAGACGGCAACTACGGGCCTTCCAATGAAATCGGCGGGTACGAAGCCACAAATGGCAGTAGTGCCGCTCCTGCGCCCGCTCAGGCTTCGTCAGGTGCAGCCACGCCGCCTTGGAGGCGCTGATTCCTCCGTCTGTCAAGAAGTGGGGCGGTAATGCCGCCCCATCACTGGATAGAAGGAGATGAAGATGAAACTTGGTGAACTGAAGGCTATCATTGATAGCTTGCACGAATTGCATGGGCCAGACTCAAGAACTGATTTTGTCTTTCAGAAGGCATCAGGGCGTACTGGAGTCGATGTCATAACAAAGTATGAGACATTCTGCTCAAGCCCTCTGAAGACTGTTAGATTTACAATAGGACATGCAAGGGGAAAGCAGGGATGAACCTTGAACAACACACGACGCCTGAAACAATCCGGCGCATCTATCAGCATTACATAGACAAACGCAAAAACGAGCACCGCCCTCACCTTGGGGGTTCTCAAATTGGGAACGAATGCAGTCGTGCTCTTTGGTATCAATTCCGTTGGGCCTGGTCGCCAAAGTTTGAAGGCAGATTGCTGCGTCTGTTTGAGACTGGCGATAGAGAGGAAGAACGCATCGTCAGAAACCTGCGCGACATAGGCGTTACGGTGTGGGACAGAGACCCAGAAACCGGCAAGCAAGTTCGATTTGAGGCGTGTGGAGGGCACTTCGCGTTGAGCCTTGATGGTGTCGGTGAAGGATTCCCAGAAAGCAGCAAGCCACACACCTTAGAGTTCAAGACGATGAACACGAAGAAATTCAAATCATTGAAATCAAAGGGGCTTCAGGAAGTCATCCCGGTGTATTGGGCGCAATGCCAAGTCGGAATGTATTTAGCGGATTTGGATAGATGCTATTTCTTCAGCGTATGCAAAGAGACTGATGAAATCTACGGCGAACGCATAAAGCTGGACAAAGCGGAAGGAATGAAACTGATTGAAAAGGCTCACTCAATCGTCTTTTCTGACAACCCGCCACAAAGAATAACCGAAGATATGACAGACTGGCGCTGCCGGTATTGCCCGTATCTTTCCATATGTCACGGCTGCAAGATACCAGAAGTTCATTGTCGAACCTGCGCCCACTCAACGCCAGAATTGAATGGAACCTGGAGTTGCGCCAAAGGACATGGATTCGGAACCGTGTGCGATGACCATCTTTTCATACCTCAAATAATGCCGAAAGATTTGGAGGTTCAGGACGCTCGTGAAGGATGGGTGGAGTATATGGATACTGACACAGGTGAAATAATCAGAAACCAACGAAACAGCCGAGAACTGCACGAAAGCAGAATGAAGGTGAACCCATGACATTCAAACTAAGGCCGTATCAGGAAGCAGCAATTGATGGACTGTACCAGTATTGGGCAGACGGACGTGGCGACAATCCTCTGATTGTTGCTCCCACTGGTGCCGGCAAAAGCGCCATACTCGGGAAAATCGTTCGAGATGCCATGTCGTATCCCGGAACGAGAGTAATGATTCTCACTCATGTGAAAGAACTCTTGGAGCAGAATGCAAAGGCATTACTGCGTATGTATCCAGAGGCAGATTTTGGCTTTTACAGCGCCAGCATCGGCCAGAAGTGCCTAGACAAGCCTATCACATTTGCGGGTATTCAGAGCGTATATCAGCGTGCCTACGATATGGTCCCGCCGCCTGACTTGGTTATCGTTGATGAAGCCCACATGATTCCGAAAAATAGCGAAACCAGATATGGAAAATTCCTATCTGATTTAAAGAAATGCAATCCAAAAGTAAAAATGATTGGACTGACTGCCACGCCATATCGACTTGATAGTGGATATTTGCACAAAGGCAAAGGTGCATTGTTTGACGGAATAGCATATGACATTCCTGTTGGAATGCTCATGGATGAAGGTTATCTGTCAACTGTTGTGTCAAAGGGCGGCGCAAAGAAAATTGATTTGACGAACGTAGGGAAAAGGGGAGGCGAATTTATTGAAAGCGAATTGGCTATAGCCGCATCTGATCCAGAATTGGTGAAGGCTACGGTGAAAGAAATAGTCGAATACGGACATGATAGAAAAGCCTGGCTTGTATTTGCATCTGGATTGGGCCACGCCGATATGCTCAGAGAAGAATTTGAGCAATACAATATTTCTGTCGCTGTAGTGTCTGGCGATGATGCAATGAAGGAAAGAGATAGAAAAATCAATGACTTCAAAAGCGGGAAGGTCCGAGCAATTGTGAATTGCGGCGTATTGACGACGGGATTTGATTATCCTCAAGTTGATTTGGTTGCAATTGTCAGAGCAACAGAATCTACTGGCCTATATATTCAGATTGTTGGACGTGGTACGCGCCCCGTTTATGCGGACGGATTTGACTTGAACACAAAAGAAAACAGGCTTGATGCAATCGCAGCAGGCTCAAAGCCAAATTGCCTAATTCTTGATTATGGTGAAAATGTAGCGCGTCATGGATTTATTGATGCAGTCAAACCAAAAATAAAAGGACAAAACACAGGAGAAGGCGAAGCGCCAACAAAAGAATGTCCTAAATGCAATTCAATGGTATTCGCTGGCTCCAGGCAATGTCAGGATTGCGGGCATGAATTTCCTGCCCCTGAACTGAACCACAACCATAAATCGTATGGCGGCGCAATTCTTTCAAATCAGGTACAGGCCGAATGGCTTGAGGTTGATGATGTAATGTACCTTAGATGGAAGAAAGAAGGAAAGCCTGACAGTATCAAGGTGACTTATAGGTGCGGAGCGACATTCATAAACGAATGGCTATGCCCGGATCATGGAGGGTATGCCGCAAGTCGTTATCAGGCCCGTATGCCGGCGCTTGGTGCGTCTGCCAAGACGACTGAAGATGCTCTTATCGAGTCTGATGGGTGGGTGAAGCCGGGGCGTATCAAGGTTCGCCCAGAAGGCAAGTATCATCAGATTATTCAACTTGATTACTCAGGGGGTAAGAGTAATGAGAAATCAGAAGTCGAGCGTCAAAGAGATGCAGACATTGAAGCCCTTGCAGAAGGATTCTTGTGATAATTGCATGAACCTTTACGATGATAGGTACTGCATAAAGTGGAAGGACGTGGTTCCAGATGAGGCGAAAAAAAATGGCTGTGAAGAAATCGACCAGTTCCCACCCTTCTGAGCACGACGAACAGCGCGGGCTGGTAAACTGGTTCAGGGGGCGGTTCCCGGATGTGTTAATATTCGCAATACCCAACGGAGAGAAGCGTTCAATCAACGTAGCAAAAAGACTGAAAGCAGAAGGCGTTGTCGCTGGCATTCCTGATTTGTATGTTCCTCAATGGAATTTATGGATTGAGATGAAGCGGCAAAGCGGTGGAAGATTATCGCCTGAGCAAAAAGCAATGATTGAATATCTGAAGTGCATCGGCCACACCGTCATTGTCGGGAAAGGTGCAGCCGATGCAAGTAGTCAGGTGTTAGGATTTTTGTCATCTTTATCGGAGATATAGGTTATACCCCTCACCCTTGGCCCCTGCCCTTCCGCTGTTTTGATGCGCCCATTCACAATGATGGGCGCCTCTGCTGTTTTGACGGTGATCCACTTCCCAAGCGGCGACATTTGTTCGTAGGTGTAGGGCATCACAACATCCCCCAGACTTCAGCACCGACACCGAGCGACGAGGCTTCCAGTTTGATCCATTCGATGCACTCAATCCATTCAGGATGGGCCAGCAAGTCAGGTGCATTGAGGCGCACGAACAGGACTGATTCCAGCCTGTCAACCAGCTTCAGCCAACGCTCATCCTCTTCGGACAAGTCAAAAGTGTGGCCCGTAATTTGTTGCGCTGCCTCTTTCTCGTAGGCTCCAAGCACATCACCAAACCTGCGCTTGGCCATGTACGGCATATCGCCGGTAACGGCTTCACCGACATCATGGTAGAGCGCAGCCAGGACCAGAGCCGTTGTTGGCAAAGGATGGAGTTCCGCAATCAGGGCAGCGCAGCCCCATTGATGATGCCCAAGGGTTTGGCCCAATCGGGCCAGTCGGGGATGAGTGTGCCACCTTTGGACGAAACTACTTTCGTAAAGCATCATTGCGATTCTCCTTGACTGGTTCATTAACGACGTGCTAACACAATGTCACAAGGAAACGCAAGGAGAATCAACATGGCTTCCATCACCACCACCTGCATCGACTCGTATGACGTAGCGGAACATCCGCTTCTGGCGCCGCTCTACGACGAGGATGAGCGTCTTGACGTGTGCATCACGGCCACCGGCAAGTCGGTGCGCAACGACTATGGTGTTCCCGGTTCGCCTGTCTGGTACGAAATCGAGGACATCGACATCGAGGAATTTGAAATCAACGGCGTTGCCTACACGCCGAAAGCCGTTGAGCAGAAATGGGACAAGGATGTGGCGGATGAGTTGTATGCCGTTTGCGCCGATATTGCAGCAGAGAAGGATGAGTGGGAATGACAGAAGAACAACAAGCAATCCTGAAACGCCTGAAGCGCAAGGCCGAAGTCAGCAAGATGGACCTCAAGGCCAAGAACGATCCGCGCTACCATGACATGAACGAAATCCTGTCCCTGTTGGACATTCTGGAAAGGACGATGAAATGAGTGAATACATGGACGCAATGCACGAACTGAACGACGCTATCTACAACGCCGTTCGTGCAGCAGACAATGAGGACGGTGCTCCTGTCGCTGCCCTGCGGGAACTGGCAGCAGAGATTGACTGCCTGATTGATCACAACTGCACCAGAAAAGAGTTCAACGACATGAAGGCTCTTTACGAAGGTGCCAGACAAGCGGGGCTGGTGGGGTGACATCCCTCATCTGCCTTGCAGCCGTCATTTACTTTGAAGCGCGTTCAGAACCTCTGGACGCGCAAGCTGCCGTTGCTGGTGTTGTGCTGGAGCGGGTGGCTTCTAAACACTACCCTGATGGTGTGTGCCATGTCGCGCTTCAGCATAAGCAGTTCAGCGCGTTCAACAATGGTATTCCAAGCATAGGTAATGCAAATGCATGGCGAACCAGCCTGATGGTAGCCGGCATGGTTCTTGACGATCCTGGCGTGAACCCGATACAAGGTGCCACGCACTACCACACAACCAAAGTACGCCCCTATTGGGCCAAGCATTACAAGTTTCTAGGGCAGTCAGGAGCGCATCTTTTTTATGGCCCACATGAGTGAACAAGAGCAGGGTGCCATTGAAGCATGGCTCCAGAAGAACAAGCCCACTCGATACCCAACAGGATACTCAAGCATCTACGATGAGTTCGGCAATAAGCGCGTCAGCATTCGATTCCGGCTTGCTGGAGTAGCGAAAAAGATACGCGCCGTGCATGGATATGCGTCCTTGACGTATCGGCAGATCGCTGAAAAGATAGCCGAGACAGAAGACACGGTGAAAGCCGCCTGCAAGAAACACAGGATTGCCATAAATGGATGTGATTGACTTACCGAAGAACAATCGTGGCGCCGTCGCCATGTTTTCCGAGATGCTGCATCGAGCGGAAGGGCAGCAACTGTCAAAAGCCATCGTCATTGGAATGACTGAAGGTGATGGTAACACGTTTATCGCCAGCAGTAATCTGAACTATCTTGAACTGATGGGCTTGCTGACAATTGCCCTCAAGCACGGGGAATGAATACAGTCTCGCCCTCGGTGCAGTCAAAATAGTACCAAGCGCAGTTGTCTTTGCCCGTCATCTTGCTGTCAGGTATCCACTTGACGCGCCCGACGCTGACAATCTTTCGGCAATACGGCATGAACGGAGCAGACTGACGTGTGTGCATCCAGTCGGCATCGAACAAGAGCCAAGTCGGCATCTTCACCCGGAAGTTATCAATCATCGGATGCAGGATTTTCCTGTCCCACGGGGGATTGGTGATGATGACATTGCCAATGGCGTGGTTCCAGTCAGACAATGCATCTACCTGCCTGATACCCTCCCTCTGAGGCTCTATGTCAAACGCATCGGTGCAGAAGTGCCCATGCGCCTCAAGATGGTCCATGAGCGCACCGTCGCCGGCACAAGGCTCAACGAATAACGTCGTCGGCTTCAGGTGTGGCAGGAGCGGCAGGACAGCCTCCATCGGTGTCGGATAGAAGTCCCGTTCCACTCTCTTGAAGTCTGAACGCTTGCCCATCTATCCAATCCTCCAATTGCCTGCGCGACATGAACTTGATGCCTTCACGGCTTCCTACAACGCTGACGGACTTGGCCGTGCTGCCAATTTCCTCCGCAATTCTTGCGGGACTCCAATGCGGTTTCTCCGCAACGACTCGTCGTATTCTGTCTACAAGTTTCATGCGGTGGACACTAATCAATCATTGACACATTTGCAATATGCTAATAGGTTCGTTGGACAAATCAGGAAACGGAGAATCGAATGATTATCGAAGCATACTTCACGCGCATCGTCAGTACCGGAGAAAAGATGTACGGGTTCGCTGAGACAGAAGACGGAAAGGTGATTTACATCCCCGCCAGGTGCGTTGACGAGTTCGACTTGTCGGAAGAAGATGTCGGCACAAAGAACAAACTAGCCGTCATCGAGGACAGCGATGGGCGTGGCAACCTTGTCTGCACCACTCTGCTAGTTGAGGACAGTGCCTTGCAGCAGGCGTATGACATGCTAAAGGATGAAGTGGAGCGCCTTCAGGAACTTCTCACGGCGAATGGTATCTCCTATGAGTAAGACGCCAAAGTACAAAATCGTTGCCGAACTGCGCTCTGAAGGATTGTCCTACGAGAAAATATCCGAACGCCTTGGTGTTCCAATTAAGCATTTACACCGCCACATGAAACTGGCGCGGAACTACGGATACGCGCCGCAGTTCAAGCCAAAGGGAAGATCCATTCTGCTGGACTACCCAGCCGGCTCAATTCGCCCTGCTTTGGAGCAACTTACAAAAGAGCAGCAATACTGGATTGCGTCACAGATACCGACAGGTATGACTATTGCTGAGTTCATCGTGTCGTTCGTGGTGGATGCCTACTTTGAGGATCGCACGGAAAAGTAGCGTTCCCAACTTCTGCGGCAATGCCTTGGGCCGAAGAACTTCACCCATCCCCTCCAGAAGAAATAACGATTGCGTAGCCGCCAAGCGCGGCTGCACAAACTTTCATTCGTACCGAACATTGTTCGGTTGATGTGCCACGACAGGCGCGTAATCCATTCAGGGCATGTCATTCCGACAACTCCGCTGCCAAGGCCATGTAGGCCGCTCCGTCAACGTAACTATCCCGATGCGGGCCGTTCACAAGGCGTGCAATCTTCAGCCATGCCATGCAGAGTGCGACTTGCTCTGGACTGACAGGCCATCCGAGAATGATAGCCCAACCATCTGCAATGCGCTTGAAGTTCTCTTGCGGAGGCCCGTAGGCTTCCTGCCTGTCGCCACAAATCAGTTTGGCAGCTTCTGCGAGTATCTGCTCACGTTCTGTCATGCTCCAACCTTCACCCTGCTGATTTCTCCACGCTCACGATGAAGCGTAATCCCCTGCAATTGCGCCCGCGCCGAGTAAGCATGGCTGCGGGCGTATGCGTCTTTCTCTGTCATGGCCCGCAACTGCTCCCACGTCACGCCGCCGATGTCTGAACTTTTATGATGATGCAGATGCCCTGTCCATAGGTGTCGGTACTTCGTGGCACCCCAAACGTCAGGAAACTCGTCTGCCAGCCACAGAACCAGCCTTTCGGCCTTGGCCTTGTCGCCATGATGGAATGCCAGCATATTGGCGCCGAACTGATGTATCCAGAACTCGCCAGGCTGCTTCACAACCTCAACGCGCGGCTCATTCCGGTAGCGTTCGGCCATCGCAAACAGGATAATGAGATAGGCATACGGATCGTGATTGCCGGGCAGGATAACAAGACGCACAGTCTTGTGCTTGTGCAACGCGCAATCAATCGCTGCTGACAGGGCAGAAAGCGTCATATCAGCGGTTCGATAGAATCTTGTATCGACATCCAGAACATGCTTGGAGCGCGGTGTAGCGTTTGTATCGTCATTGGCATGGAACAAGTCCCCCACGTCCACGATGACGGCCTGTTCGCTTGGTGGTGACGACGCAACGCAACGCCCAATCCATTCTGTCAGCCGATTGCAGGCAATCTCGGTGTCGTAGTCCTCGCCGGCTTCCTTGCCCCAAGCCCGCATTCCGATATGCGCATCTGCTATCGGATAGACTGTCAGCAAGTCTTTATCGGCGTATTCAGGTGCCTTTATGGGTTTCGCGGCCTTGATGCCATCCATAGCGGCACGGATGGCGTCCAGTTTGTCTTCATCAGCTTGGCCACGCGCGTCCCAGAACACCGAGTCGCGCGAACCGTCCTGATGCTGAATAATCCGCCATCCGAACTTGGCCGTATCAGGTTGTAGGCCAGTCGCTTCCATCGCGGCAATCTGCCCGTCGGAAGCGTCCAGCCATTTTTGAGCACGGGTAAGGCGCTTTTCAACGGTGCCTTTGGTGACACCGAGCGCGAAGGCAATCTCTTGCATACTATGGCCCTTCTTTCGGAGGTCATAGGCTGCTTTCTGCTCAGGCGTCATGCCCATTTAGATACCCTGCGATTGCACCCTTGGGTCGCCAGAGAAGTCCGTGACATGGCAAACCTGACGAACGCGCATGTCGTAGAACATCTCCTTGAACGTGCCGTCAGCCCGCTCCACAAGAACTCTCACCCCTACAGGCGGCATCGGTATCATGCCGACGATTTCTTCACCCTGCATGTTGAGAGATTTGTCCGCGTCCTCAACGCTCATGCAAGCACCGCCCTCAATGGCTGGCAAACCCTGAACCAAAAGATATGTTGCGATGATTAGTCCATTCATGTCATGTCTCCTTTATGACAGTTGCAATGTCTTGAAACTGCCGGATGACAGCCTCAGACCATTCCTCCATCTGGAGGATATACCGGGCAACAGCCTTGTCAGAAGCGCCAGGGGCCGGGACCGCAGGCCGTTCTGGGGGCACAAGTAAGGCATCAGGGATTAGTTGCGCGTTTCTGCCGCACGATGCCAAGAGCACGGTCAACACTGTTGCCGCAGCCATTCGTGTCAGGTTGTGCTTCAATATCGGCATATAACTGCCTCCATTCCTGCGCTGCTTCAGCCTCGCGCAACACTCTCTCGGCCAAGACGCGCTCTCGTGCCGCAGACGTTCTCAGTTCGGCCCTGAGCGCCGCTTCGCGCTTCCAGTCGCCAACCTCGTCCCAAACCAGCAGAGCCGCTATGGCGCTCGCTCCCATCGCCCACGGCCACGGTGATATTAGCCCAACCATTCCGGCACACTGAAACCGGGGCACGCCTTTGGAGGAGCATACTGATTATGTCCTGACACCTTGCTGATGGTTTCATACGTCTGCATCAGGCTTGTCAGCAGGTTGCGCAGCGCCTCGTCCTGCTCCGATGTGAAGTTATCACTGAAACTGTCAGTGGACGCAGAGCCGTGTCCGCCGATGAGACAAATGCCAACCGTGTCACGGTTGCGCCCCCGCGTATGTGCCCCAGTCCGAGCAAGAGGCCGGCCTTTGGCGACGGTGCCATCCCTGTCAATAACGTAATGATAGCCGATGTCGCTCCAGCCATTGCCGCTGACATGCCAACGTCGGATTTCGTCCACCTTGGCTTCGGTGGAGTGTCCATCCATCCAGTTAGGGCGTGTTGCAGAGCAATGAACGATGACTTCAGACAGATGCCTCATTCTTCACGCTCCCGCGTCCAGTAGCCCGCAGAATGCGTTGCCACGAGCGTGATAAGTGCCGTGATACCCAACTCAAGAAGCGCGGAGATTGCCGAGATGCCAGCCGCCGTGTTCCAGATTGTCAGGTGCTCAACAATCACAACGCTAATCATGTACGCCAATGGCGCACTGACACCAGCAGCGATGGACGCAGCCTTCACCTTGCGATTTGTCTTGGTGTTGCTCATTTCCTGAGCGCCTTTTCTATGTCGTCCAGTTTGTTGAGAATATTGCGCATGTCCTCACGCATTTGCTTGAATTCACGGTCATGCGCCTGTTTGTCAGAAGCCTGCTGCGCCTTGATGACGGCAATATCAGTCGCATGTACTTGCGTTTTCTGGTGCAGAATCCACACGAATGCCGCTACCGGAGCGACAACCCATCTCATTACCGTATCAAGAAGTTCCATTAGCGCGCGCTCTTTCTCATGTTGGTCAGGGTTCTTCCCAAAATGGTCAGCCCGTCCGCAGAAACAGAAAGAGCGTCCCTGACTTCTCCAGCGTCCATGTAGTCGCCAGAAACTTCTGCGTCCCAAACAATGCTGTTTGGGATATCAACCATGTCACTGGTAATTTCATCAGTGCGGGAATTGATGAATGGAATATCATTGCCGACACACCAGACTCTAATGAAGAAACTCATGCTTGGACATACCTCCAATAGACTGTTCCGCTAGCCGTCCCACTGGTGCTCCAATTGACTGCCGGGGCATCAGCGGAAGTACCACCTATTACTACTGTTCCACCTCCATTGTGAGCCGGGAAAAAGCTGTAAGCGTCCATGCTGATTGTGCCGGAACCACCGCCAGAACCAGTTGAATAACTGCCAGAGTTGGTTCCAGTTTTCATTTTGACACGGCTGACAGCAGAAGATGCAAGTTTGGATTCTGTGATTGAGCCGTCAGCAATAGTGGTCACGGCCAAAGCATCAATCGCCGCCTTCACCTTTGCAGGCGACACAAGACTTTCCGTGGTGCCGGTGCCTGCTTCCCATGTCGCTGTGGTTTGGTCGCCAAGCAGGCCCGTTTGCGTGCCGCTCGTGTTTGTTACCTGCGTGTCATCCAGAATACGAAAAGCATTTACACTCTGGTCCAGATAACCAATGCTGATCCAAGCGTCGTCCGCTTCAGAACGCATCTTCAGGATGTTGTTCGTCGTGTCATACCAGAGCATGTTGGCGAACGTCGTGGATGGTGCCGACGCACCACTGGAAAGTGTCGCCAATGCTTGCAGCGCGTTGTTCAGGTCTGTCCTGAACGAAGGAGCCGTCTGGTTGGCAATGTTGAAATCATGCTGCGACACTTAGTTATACTCCACGACGGCTTCCAATCCCGTTATAGACGGTGTGACATTTTCGGACGTTGATTTCAACACAACCCTGAACCGGAACGCCCGTCCGTAAAACTCACCCGCTCGAAACTGCTTGTAGGAACTCCATGTTGGCGAACCCGCAGGATCGTCATTCGTAGTTGAAATATAAAACAAGAGGTTCGTATCAGCAAACTGCGCCGCTCCGGTCAAATCGTCAAACAAGCCCGGCAACTCATCAAACAGTCCCGGCAAATCGTCAAACAGCCCCGCACTCTCATCTACACGCACCACGTTCGCATCAATTCGCGCCCGAACCCGCCGCGCCGTGCTGTCATGCGTCTCGATGTAAGTGCTGAAGTCATAGGTACCCTCATACGGCGCCGCACTGTCAAAGATGATCCGCAACTCGTCGCCAGTTACAACTTCGCAATCCGTCTTGCTTCCGCTGAAGCCCGGATCTTCAGTTTGCGTCAGCGTGTTCGTGAATGACGGCACGTCATCGGCAGCAATAATTACGCTTTCCGCATTTGTGGAAGGTATGGCCGTCTTGTCATATGCCTTGATGAGATAGGTGCCAGGACGTGTCGGCAGCGCAACGCTCGTGCCCGGACGCGGAACCTTGTCCACCGCTGTCGTGGCGTTTGCCCATGTCGCGCCACTCGTCTCAACAGCGTGCCGTATCCGGTAGAACGACAAATCCAAGTCAGACACCGGCTCCCATTCCAGCGTCGTCGTACCTTCGCTTATCTCGTAGAACAGGCCCGTCACATCAGATGGCGGCGTTGCCGAACCCGCTGTCTGTACCAGTCCGCTTGTTGTCCATCCGCCCTTGTAGCCGAACGGATTGATGGCTCTCGCGCGGAAGCGATAGTTGCCCGGCTCAGGGTCAACCAAGTCGTACCGCCCCAACGGCCCTGAACCCAATCCCTTCCACTCTGTCGCGCTTTCTTCCTGAAACTGAACCTCAACCCTGTCCACGGATTCAGAGTTGGCGCTTGTTATGTTAATGGAGATAACTTCAGTGATTTTCTCTCGGACAATCCGAATCGTGCTCTGAATGTCTTCAGCGGGGATACCTACCGTCGGGACATCCGCGTATGAAAGCAGCGTCGTATTGTTGGCGAGAATTGCGCTTTCTTCAGCGTTCCAGTCAAACGCGCTTGAACTCGTTTCCCGCAGCGTCAGCGAAATGCGCAAATCACCCGCGTCCTGGTTCGGCCCGAAGTTCCAGCCGATGACCTCAAACTCCTTGGCCGTCCACCCATACCGCTCAATCGTCAGAGCGATGATTTCACCAACCTCAACATCAAAGGCGTTCAGCCCGAAGTCAGCAGAAAGCGTCATCTGTTCACGCCCACGGAACAGCGTTAACTTCGCAAGGCGCTGCGCTGTTGCCGAACTCGTGGTGAACGGTAACTCAAAATCAAGCGCAGACTGAACGCCATTGTCCTCAGTCTCGAATACGCTGCTCGTAATCGGCGGATAGTCTGCCGTGATCCATCGCTGTGCAGCGTCGTTGAACGTGCCCTGCACCTTGTTGAACTGGTCCCGCAGGTTTACCCGCGTATCAAGATTGATAGGCCCACGCAAATCATCCAGCGTCAACGTCTTGGTTGGCGCGGTGTAGTCACCGGCTACAAGTTTCCACTTACCCGCACCCCAGAACAGTGTGCCGGCGCAAGAAGTCATCATGCGCGTCAGAACATCGCCGTGCGACGTGTCGCCCCTGATAACGCCGTTCAGGGTGTAGCGTTTTTCTGTGCCGCCCACATCCAGCGTTACATTCTCATCACACACGTTTGCAGCAGCAGAAAATACCGTATCGTCAATCTCGCTGTCGTTCAGGCCGTATGCGCTTGTCAGATAGTCCCTGATGCAGAGCGCGGCATTGGCGGAATAGGCAGTCGTCGTGGTGCGCGGGTCGTAAACCTTCTTGCCCTTCACAACAGCCGTGATGAGCGGAATGCCATTGGCGAACACGTCTTGGTCGTACTCCATGCGCACATAGAGGTAGGCAATGCCATTGCCGACAAACGCTGCCGTGATCTGGTTTGATTCCGCCAGCAAGTCCGCATCCGCAGTCGTCTGGCTGCCGTCATGCGTATTGATGCGTATCTTGCTGTTCCAAGGTGCGGATGTGACGAACCCATTGGTATCAACCGTCACAATCTCATCGTTGATATAGATGTCGCCAATTTCTTCAACTTCGTGCCCTGCAAGCACGATAATCTGGTGCAGAAACTTGTTGTTGGTGCCGGTAGATTCGTAGTAGGTAATTGCCCCGCCTTTGCGGATTTGCCCATACACGAAGTCATGTGACGCCACAGCGTCACGCGCGTTCACCATCAAAGAGCGAGAATCCAGAGCACCGAAATCAGGCTTTGGGGTGAGCGCAGACAACGCCCATGTAGTTACGAGGGTTATGGCAACATAACCAACAGCAGCAATAACAAAAGTAGATGTTGCTGTTATTCCAACAGCAGACAGAATAGCATTACCTACTGTAATAGGCTCTTTTGCCAACACCGTAGTACCGTAAAGATGCCTT
>Ga0208162_1000788_pt1 | contig 17423 bp, 23 predicted proteins | sample CB_VirMetaG_4_FD_184539 | JGI IMG/M metagenome (GOLD analysis project Ga0208162, IMG submission 184539) | Freshwater to marine saline gradient viral communities from Chesapeake Bay - CB_1508_1M Viral MetaG (SPAdes) (version 4) | ecosystem: Environmental > Aquatic > Marine > Coastal | place: USA... | reverse complement strand
AATATTTTTGAAACGCTCTACGATTTCGTTAGCTTTCATATGTTAATTTAATAGGGTTAAACTAAGTATTTAACTTAATAATTATGTGTCTGTTGTATTTTTAAGCTCTAGTTTTACCTATTCCCTGCGCTCTGAGTGTTCCATCACAACATTTCTTGCTGTAGGTCTTTCCGTCTTTGCATAAACAGCCTCTCCTGCCGCCTCTTGGACTACTGTATGATGGTGTTTCAAACTTCTTTCTCATTTTGGTGCTTTAGGAGATTCTTTTATTCCACCTTCAGGTCCTACTTCGGCAAAGTTTCCTTCCCTGAACTGTTTCATCTTTCGAATAGCCCATTCTACACCTTCAGTGCCTCCCCAACCAAGCCAAGCAACGTATCCTGCATCTTTCCAGGGGGTTCCTCTAAGATTTGGGTCTATTTGTGCGTTTCTGCGGTGTCTATTGAATGAAGCCATCCTAGCAATCGTTGAGCGGCTGATTTTTTGTCCCTTAGCGAGCTGATTGGCTCTTCGCCAGCCCACCCTAGTCATTCCCTTGACTTCATCACGACCATAGCGTAAACGCCAATCGAGGACTTTCTGTGCATTTTCTCTTGCAGCCTTAGGGTAATCATCATATGTGCGTAATTCAACGTCTAAAGCACCCGTAAGCTCTTCTATGAGCGATAAAGCCTCTAATTCTTCATCACCATACTCAGGAAGTTGCTCTTGAGGTCTTTCCATAGCATCTGCGAAGTGTCCTTCGATGCTGAAACCTTTTACTTTGCCTGTTTTAACATAATCTGACCAAACTTCATCATCATACACCTTCATAGACACCATCCAAGTGCCGTTTGGTAAGTCAAAGCCATATTTACGAGACTTATCTTGGTTTGTGTCGTCTATAATCCAAGATTCTACTACTGATAAGCCATCTAACTTACCATCGTGTTCTAAAGTAGCATTATTTTGGTTTCCTTTCGTCAGGAAAAGCTCTGAGGCTTTTCTGACGGTATCTTTAGAGAAATATATAAAGTATTCGTCCTCTCCATTTCTGCGGTATATCTTTTTGTTAGGGATAAGTGCCGGACCCATAAGTATTTTCTTCTCTTGGTCTACCTCTGCAAGTTTTACCTCTTGAGAACTAAGCATAATAAAGTCTTCCTGGATTGCAGGGTCGTCTACGATTGAGATAGCGTCTATTCCGCTAACCTCATTCTCCTCATCGATAATTAGTTCGATTACTTTTATTTCTTCCATATATTAATAACTTATTGAGTTGCTTTTTGTTCTTATCCGAAGGATGCTGTGTTGGTTATATTTCTATCTAGCTCTTGCTGTGTAGTAATATCCTTGCCAACAACATAAGCCCTAGTAGGTCTAGCTTCAGCACCTGCTATAGTCTCAGCTAATTGGCTCTGTGCAGTAGCCCCTACTACGTTGAAGTCTGGAGCCTGTATTTGCGGTGCGCCACCTGTTGCAGCAGAAGGAGTAGAAACACCACCACCTTTACCGCCAGGTACTTTAACGGATAAAATCTGTTTCACATTTGCTAAACCAGCAGTAATTACCGCAGCAGCAGCAACTATATTTAATGGAAATGGTAATCCGCCACCTTTAGTAGGATTTAATATGGCATCTGCTGCAGCATAAGTATCTATTGTTGCATTTGCAACACCTAAAGCCTTGTTAGCGGCAGTTCCTTCAGCAAATGCGTTTTGCGCTAAACCAAGAGAATTACTTATTAATAGTAAATTTCTAGTTTTAGCCTTCTGCTCCTCATCGCTGAGTTTAATAGACGCTTTGGTTGTTGTTTCCGTTACGCCAAGTCTTTTTATTGCAGCGTTTAAGAACTCGGTGGTGTCTTTCTTTCTAGCAGCAGTACCCTTCTCTAACTCTTCTCTCGCTTCCCTCTGAAATTCTGTCTCTTGTTCTTCTGGAGTTATAAGCATACCGAAGTCCTGAAGACCTTTAACTCCAACAACTACCTCACCATTAAGTTCTCTATAGGCATCTGTTAAGTCCTCAATCTTACCCTTGAATATGTCAATTCTTCTTTGTAAATTATCATACTCATTTGCTGTAGTCGCAACATTTTTCTGTTGCTCTCTAAGTTCTTTTATTAGCTTTTGATAATATTCAATAGTACCAACCTTTATCTCCTTCTCTTTATTCTCAAGGTTTTCAGCATCTAACTCGTTTCTACCTACAATTAAATCTCTCAATCTTAACAACAGGTCAATATGAGATTGCTCTAATTCATTCCTCTTAAGCCCTAAAGCATTTAACTCGTCTTGCTTAATAGTTCTTAAAACAGTGTTATTTATATCTATTTGATTTAATTCATTTGTCTTAGTCGTTATATCGTTAAGAACAGTTTTAGTATCCGCCTCATTCTTAGCAAGCTCCTGTTTAGTCTTACCTATTTCGTGTTCTAATTCGAGTTGTTTTTGTCTCTCTTCAGATAATTTTATTGTCGCTTCAATACTTTCTTCTTCCGATAGAGTGGTATCATTCAATACCTTCTCAAGCTCTTTATTGTTTTTTAAGGTGTCCTTGATTATTTCGACAGCAGCTTCTCTAGCTACTTTATTCTCCTTTAAAGCTACATTTAGTTGCCTTAAAACAATCAGTTCTTCACCAACAGATTCAGTAAATTCTTCACTCTTATCTTTTGCTTCTGATGTTTTTTGTGAAAAGAAGTCTAGCAATGAAATGACTGCCTGAAACCCTATTATCAGACCAAGAGGACCTGAAAGCTCTGCCTTAAGAAGTCTAATGGTATTAGTAAAACCTTTAGTTTTAGACATTAAGGTAATAAACAGTGTAGACAACTGAGAAAGGTTGTTCGCAACACCACGAATACCGTAAGGCATATCCGATATTGTGCGACCAAGTTCTGTAAGTGTAGCTCCTGCAAGACCTGCGTTTGAGATTTGGTCTTCGTTTACTTTATTATAGCTAGATGTCGCTGAAGTTATCTCGCGCATTTCAATCTGCAACTTCTCTATAGCAAGCGTTTGCCTTTGGAAGTCCTCTGCCGTTTTAGCAGAGTTATCCCTAACAACTTTCATTGCAGCAATCATTCTACGATAATGCCCTACTGACCCTTCAGCAATCTTACTACCATCGTCAATCATATCAGACATTTTTCTCGCAGCAACCTCAGCGTCAAGAAAACTTTTACCTAATTGGTCTATCTGAACTTTAGCATTACCTGCTCCGTCAACCTTTATCCTTACTATTACGTCTTGCGTTGCTTTTGCCATCTTTTTCTTTTGTTAAGTGATTCTTTTAGTGTTTTGGGTGCTTGATACTTTCCTTTGGCGATGTCGATGTAAGGCGACACGCCATAATAGTCATCTAACTTTAAAAGGTCTAAAATGTGTTTTATCATTCTATTACTATGTTTAAGAGTTCTATTTCGCTTTCTCCTGTTGTAAGGTTAGTCGTAATACTGTTTATTTGATGCTTTCTACCTTTATATATAAACTTATCCGCAAGTGTATATCTCAGTAAAATACGTAAGGGCAAGTAAGCTTTTAGTTTTATTATTCTGTTGCTTTTGGCGAATACCTGAGTTATGTAGCTACTGTAAAACTGCTCAAACAAAGTGTCTGTGAAATCCAAGGCATCGTCCTCACCCACGTTATATTCGTTTCTTTCGTTCTTAAAGTTTATGTTTTTCTTATTATCCGTTCCAGATGGAGTTAAAGACCTTGAGTTCGATGGCACATTTATACTTGTGGTTATTTGGTCGTGAGCATCAAAAGAGTTATCGGATGGGTCTATTGATGTTATTAATGAAACCTCGTTATCGGAGTCAAGCGTTACATTTATGGGATAAAACAACAATGGTTTACCGATATACGAATCGTAATCTCCTGTGTCTTGATTAAAGTTATCATCAGCAGAATAACCCCATTGAATTAATGTTTTTCTGTTGTCGTCATCATCAAACAACCTCTCAAACTTCATATGTTGAAATGGAACTACTACTTCATATATTTCACCAGAAAAAACCTGTCCACCTAAGTTTGTTCTCACAAAGTCTTCTTCACCCCACTTAAATCCACCTTGCCCGCCTATTTTTATTTGCTCGTGCTGAGTGGCAAGTAAAGTGCCTAAGTCTTCATAAGTAAACTTAATATTTCTGTAAGGAAGGGCTTTATCTACTGTATTACTATTTGAATCCACAAACTCATCTATATTATAGGGACTTCCACTAGACTGCTTGTCTACGTAAAATTCATCAAGGGTGTCAACATATATTGTTCCGTCTGATTCAACGAGTGCAGTTAGATTAAACATCTTAAACAGACCTGTTAAAAAGTCTATAACCTTCATCTTAGGCATTTGTGCATTCACATCAAATTTAAAGTCAGATAAGAAATTGTAAGATGTCGTGTGTGTATCTATACTTCCTTGGTCCCCTGGCTCTTGATACGTTAAATCCCAAGTAACTGCGCTAAATGATATATTGTTTTCAGATGTTATCTGAACTTTAAACTCATCATTTATAGACTCTACTTCAGATGTAAGGTCTATTGTTTTAAATGATGTGGTTATATCTGATTCTATATATATTTCTTCGTCATTTCTTAAAACTGTCAAGTCATAACCATCTACTCCCGTTCTTGTAAGGGTTAAGTCAAAGTCCTGAATAAAAGGTATGTCATCTGTTAGTATTTTCAACGTTGAAGAATCAGACATTTCTGTTACCTCTTGCGTATTTGGTGTAGTCCATCCAGAAACAGTGGCTGTGGTTTTATCTCTCTCTATGTACCCTTTATTCCTGTGCATCCACATAAATAAATCATAATAATGTACATTAGAGGTCGTAAAGAAGTCTTCTGAGAATGTTATCTCTGAATACTTAGCTTCTATCTGCTCAATAATACGATGTACCCTTATTGCATACTTTATGTTATCCCATCTTAATCCGTGTTTATTTCCACCTCCGTAATTGTGGTTTGATATGTTACCTGTGTTTTGGCTATTATCACCGCTATCATAATATAACCTTTGACTGTGAGTGATTAATGGTGCTATAATATCATTTGACGAAGGATTCGCTGATAACTTAGATTTAACTGTTGATGAGTTGTAACTTTCGTTAAGGCTTTCAGGGAAGTTTAATTCTCCAAGTTCATCATCTCCTATGATGTCTTTCAGTGTTACAGTCTCGCCGTAAAATGTTATTCTGTAGGCGTTTGGCTTATTATCCTTCATATCTACACCCTCAAGAGTAACAAAACCCTTTTTGAATGTTATGTTGTTTATTTCTATTGTAGCATTATGAAGAAGTCTAGCATCATAACCATCAGTTATATCTGAGTTATAAAAGTGCCTAAAAACCTTGTTATTGGTCTTTGAAGCAGGAACAGTAAATGACTGACTAAACTCAGTAAACACCTTTGCAATATCCCTTACGTCTTGTATGGTATCTGTAAGTGAAATCGTCTCGTCCTTGAATAGGTCGAGACGTTGCAGAACATTATCCGCATCAGCAACATATATCTGTACCGTTCTCTTCATTATCGAATGTTATTTATCTTGTCAAATGCCATATCAAACTCAATAGTATACTGAACTAACTTGTCGTTAACACTTGTCTTGTAAGTAACAGATTTTGTTTTAGGCATAACAGGTAACACTAACTCTTCTTCGTCCGTTACTCGTGTAATCCAAGTCTGTTCAGACAACATAAGCTCTTCTATAACCTTGTTTTGTTCCTGGTCAATGTAAGCTGTATTTAATGTTATCCTGTCGCTTCCATTTGCGTGGAATAATTGCTTTTGATGCTGATATGTCTTGTAGGAAAGTGTACTTTCGTTGAATATAGACCTTTTGAATTGCTCCGACCTTACATCAGTAGATTCTATAGATTTAAGTGTAAAGAACATATCTTGCAATGCACCAAACCTATTTACAAACGTCACCTTTATTGGTTCATACCTTGAGCAATCTAAAGTCTTTATCTTGACTACTTCTGTCCCGCTATCTGAATTTACATATAATTCATCTACTAGACCTATGTCTATACTATTTAGAAAGTCATCTAAAAGGCTGTTATCTTCAAATGTACCACCGTCTGCTAATACTCTTTGCCTATAGCTGTCTGTATTATCGCTTCCAGATACCGTAATATAATCTATTTGAGCATTGGTATTAGTCGAGGTTGATATTGTTTGAGTTCTCTTCTCTTCTCCTTTATAAAAGAACGTAACACTGTTAGTGTCCTCCGTAAAGACGGGGACACGAACATTGAAATCATCTATTCTAAATATTGTATTGTTTGACTGCAATAGTGTTCTGCTAAGTTGAGGGTTTACTCCATCTTCAAAATATCCATACCCATCAAAGGCAATGTAATTTGTGTCTAATCCAGATTGAGAAGCTGAACTTTGTTTTATAACATACGCTTCTCCAGAAGCCATAATATCTGCGGACAAGCTAAGTTGCGTATTACTATCTATAGCAGTAACGCTCGCTGTTGTATTGTCTGTTGTGTTACTTACAATGTCTCCAACTTTAACGTTGGCTGTGAACTGCCCTGCTGCATCTACAAGTTTATTGGGAGTTGTTAATGTGGCTGTTCCCGATTCGGTCTTTGTTATTACAATATCAGACTCTACCCATCGCACAGGGTCTATCTCTGGGGAGGTAGAACTTTCGTATATACCATTGAACTCAATATCTAGATAGTCTCTAACGAGTTCTGATATCTCGAACACAACGTAATCTGTTCCAGACAGAGCTGTCTTCTCTATAGTGTATTTTGCAGTTCCTTTGTCAGTTGTTAATACGCCATCATATATATATAAACTCATTACAGCACTGCTTAGTGTACCTGTCTCCGCTGTAGCTTTTATAAAATATGGACTCCTTACGTTTATCTTTGTTGCCATTATTGTCTACTTATGTTTTCGTTTAGCATATTTCTAATATCTTCTGCATAGGCTTCGCTTAAGGACTTTGTTATTATATCTACTACGTTTATATATGATTTCCCCACGTAATTAGAACCTAAATACCCTTCTCTACCTATTTTATTAGCTATCGCAAATGCAGTTCTGTTTATATAACTGTCCGTCATACGTACAAACTTGCCACTTTTATTACGTATTCTAATTCCTCTTTTTCTTATCCAAAGAGCTATACTTTGATATGGTGGTCTAGGACCGTTATATCCTAAGTCCACCGAACCTGAATATGAAGAAGTAGAAAATACATTAACTCCATCTTCAGAAAGGTCATAATCGAATGTATCGACAAGTGGTGGCGGTTTTGCGCCCACCACCTTGTCTTGGTTTCTTAAGGTCTGTTGTAACTCAGGAATAATAACATCCCTTGCGAGTTCTTCAAGGACCTCTTGAACCCTAGCAAACTTACCTGTAAGTGGACTTCTAGCTGCCATTAGCAAATAGTTACTTCGTTGTTAGGGAATGATATTACAATGTCTATACCCCACCCAGCAAGCTGATTCTCAAACCTATCTAAGAACGGCTGTGCAGTAAGGTCAGATTCTATCTGGAACAAGTCTTCATAACCCTGTCCCCTTCTCAGGTCTGCTATAAGAATGTTGGCTTCCGCCAACAGAGTGTTTAAGATATCCTGAAGATTGTCATTGCCGTAGAAGTCATCCGTCATATCCGCATCCCTGTTATCGTCTACAACATCCAATAGGAGGAGGTTTATAGTTACTTCAAGCTTGTACTCCTGGAAGGATACATTCCCCATATTGATATGTGCAATAGGATATATGTCCGTCTTATTCAGGTCAACACTGAACAGGTCTCCAAACGATACTGTTTGTATGTTAGGGGACTGTCTAAGCTTGTCCTTTACTTTATCTAATACTTCGTATACTGCTCTCATCGTCTACTCATTCTTTCTATTCGCATTCTTTCTAATTCGTTCTTTTCTTTTTCAAACTCCATCCACATTAGGCACTTTCCTAGATTAGTGCGTGTAACTTCTCTAAATTTAAGGACATCTCCTCCAGCGAGTGCATATATTGATTGATACCATCCCCATTTACTGCCGAAGGATGCTTCTGCTGTTGTAGGTCCTTCTGCACCTCCTCCTGTAAAGAGTGAAGGGTAGTTCTCAACAGTTCTTTCCCTAAATTGTAAAAAAAAACCATAGCACCTGTAGCAACTGTCATTGGAGCATCCTTCATTATTTCTGCATACTTGGCAGAACCTTTGTATTCTTCTATTTCGTAGAATTGCTTGTTGCCACCAATAATCGGTCTGTACATAACCGCAAGTGCCTTGTGCATTTGCTCCCAATCAACGATGTATTGCTCAAGGTCAATATATTCCCCAAGTGACATTTCGCTCATATTAGGCATAAAACCGAACTCAACAGTATTACCGCTTGGGTCGGTCATAGTAAACCTGCGTTGCAGTTTAGACTCCGTAGCAAGCAACCCTGTTATATGGCTAACAATGAAGTCAAGCTCCGCAACAGGCATCTTATAAGCCTCGTTAAGCTCTAGGTCGCAGAATATCTGCAATACCTTCAGACGGTGAAAATCCATATCGATGTCTTCACCGTTTTCCTGAATCAGCTTAACATACTTTTGGTACTTGTGAAGCGGTATATTCTCTTGTACCGCAGGGACTTTAATCTCAAATTCTTTAGTCATATATATATAACTTAGAATGCTTTAATATGTACCAAAGGGTATTTGTTACAAATATAACAAAATAAATGTGTCTGAAAATACAACAAAATCCATATGAAAACAGTTACTTATATGTCTGGTGTCGTGGATGCCGCATAAAAAGGCATACACGCACATCCACTACCAGGATATTATAAACTTTATAATATCTTTCTATTATAAAAACATATATAATATAAGAGTACCATATAAGTGGGGAAACGGGAGAGGTATGTTCTTTTGCTAAGTATTATATATAATATATATTCGGGTGTACCCTCATTCCTAAACATCAAATATATCTAGAGGTCCTTGCTTGACCATTTCGATTTGGGTTGATTTGATTAAACGTGGGTACTAAAACAGGGGGTAGTCCGTTTTACGTTGTTTGCCCTGTGGTCGCTTATTGAGTTTCTGGTTTATTCGTTGACAACATATATTCAACGTCCTTCAGGTTGTGCCCTAAGGTTATTACCTGTAGCTCGATATCGTCAGGCGGCACGTTGTAAGTATAGGCTGTATTTGTGCCGGTGCTATAGTCTAAGATGTGTAGATAGTGCATATTTGAAAGGAAAGGAGAGGCGGCCTAAACAAACTATCCAGGACCGCCTCAGAATTAATGTGTTAACGTTTTTTTGTTAGGTCTCTAACTTTGTCCATTATATCGGCTTTAATACCTTTGGGAAAGTCCGGGTGAAACAAAGCAACACTACCGTTACTCTCTCTCTCGTTTATTTCCTGTATGAAGGTATCGCACCAAAGGTTTAAAGCGTCCTCAATGATGCCGGCTTCAAATTTATTTAGTTTATTGTATCTCATTGTTATAAATTTAAAAGGATTACAACGGCACCGCCAAAAGTAACGGCGCCGTAAATTACTGCTATTAATAGGGTAACTTTTTCTAGTGTGGTCTGTGGTCTCATATTATGTATTTTGTTTTATGGGCTGCAGCATGCTGCAGCCCTGTTTTAATATTATTTGAATAAAGCGTCGTAAACATCGCTAACAGATATCTGGCGCATATTACCACCGCCCCAGTAAATAACGTCTCTCACATCGTCGAAGCTCAGGTCGAAGCGCCCAGTGCCTCTTAGACGGTATACCAGGCGTTTCACGCTGTGGTACTTTTTGGCGTTTTCTCTTAGGTTTTTTTGTATCTCAGGTTTTAACTCATTGAAAGTATTCATCTTTATTTGTTTTAATGTTCCACGTGGAACGCCTCTCGTTCCCTCGTTTTGCTAGTACAAATGTGCGAAACTTTATGCTACCAAATGTTAACTTAATGTTAAGAAATTGTTACCAAATCGTTAAGAACTGAGTGTCAGATTTCCCCTACAAGGGGGGTCGGATTTCCCTGACAGGGCGCAAACCGGAGGGGAGCCCACTGCGTTTAATGGAGCCCACTGCGTTTAATGGAGCCCACTGCGTTCAGTGCGTGTTGTCTCATTCGCCTATGAGTTTCGCCCACTACATTTAAACGCTGCTCTAAGTTTAACATATGATATTTGAAAGGCGCATACATTTCGCTTGTCACCTCGTGGAGTGTGTCGCTATAGTTTAAAGGTTTAAAGTACATAATTTATCCGTTTAATATTGTAAAGCCTGTAGTATCTTTGCGCGCCTGTCCCTTAGCCTTGAGCCCTAAAATTACGCCGTTGTATTTGAGCATCTGAAGGTCTGACTTATCACCGTCCACAACTTCGACACCGCGCCAAACTTTTGGCAGCTCGTTGAACACGGCTGCTACATTTATACCGTGCTTTATTGCAAGGGCTACATTCACGGCGTTATCTTCAGCACGTGAAAAGGTTACCGTGTAATTAGGGTGCGCTTTGTATCTTATCGCCTTTTGTATATTCTTTGTGTAGTCATAAAATACGGCGTGCGGCTGTAGTGTCTCAACATCTAAGAAACCGTACTTTTTTAACATATACACAAAGTCTACGTCGCTGGTGCCGTTTAACCTGAAGGCAACCTTATAGCCGCCGTCCTTTGCTTTTTTAGTTTCTTGCGTAATTTCGTCCGCTAATTTATTCAAGAAGGCTAGTTTATTTTTGATAAACAGCTCAGTTTTATTGACTCGCGCCTTTATTACATTTGAAAACGAGCCGCGACCGGCACTAACTAAACAGGCAGCCGCGCAACCTTTGGACGCGTGAGGGCACAACTGTTTACCTTCGCTGTTTTGGTTATATGGCATCAAGTAAAGTATAAAAGTCTTAATCTCATTCTTTGCCGTTTTGGCGTTCGTGCTACCTGGTGAAAGTAACTTCTTTGGCATATTAGGGACGCTCGTTGCAACGGCGTCCCATACATTAGTTTCAAAATTGCTCATATTTTTATTTTTAGATTCAGTACAAACATACGGCGCCCTGTCTAGCTAAATGTAAATTTAATGTTAAGAAATTGTAAAGAAATTGTAAAGCCCCCCTATTTAGAATGAGTCTAAATAAGAGGGCTGTTGTCTCTCAGAAACCCCACTGCGTTTAAGAGCCTACTGCGTTTAAGAGGGTACTGCGTTTAAGAACCTACTGCGTTTAAGAATCAAATAGGTCGCTTATGTCGTCAATGTCGATGAAGTCTGCGTGTTCTTTGCACTTCGAACAAAGGTCGGTGTTCCAAATCGGTGGAGCATCGCAACAGTTACTTACTATCTCAAACATACATCGCATCATAATCGTGAATAGACTCCCAATACTTTGCAGCGTTCTGATAGCTTCCTGTAGTTCCTGGCTTAACATCATCCCTTGAGGGGATGATATTGCCGTAGAAGTCCTTATATTGCCTCTTGGGTAACATACACTGACCTGTCTCCAGCAGGCTCATTGCATTGCGCCCCATTGACCCCTCCATATGCCATACGGAGCCGTCATCGATTAGGCGTTGCATATTAGCAACACCATACTCTTCCTGTAGTTTTCTAATCTTCTTGTAGTTCATTGTCTATTAATTTATTTAGTTCGTATATCTGTTTTTCTATTAGCTTCTTAGAGCTATCTCTGGAGTCCGTGCAGGAATTTATATCTCTCAATAAATCCCTGCAGTCCTCTACCAATTTAAGGGTCTCATTATCCATATTATGCGATAGATTTTTTTCGACCTCTTTTACCTTTATAGTCTCCAGCAAGTTCCTTCTTGAAGTCAACATACTTTTTAAGTTCATATTCCTCCTCCTGTTTTATGGCTTGTTTAGCCATTTTGTAAAGGCTTGGAATATCCTCTAGTAAAGCTCTAGCGTCAATCTCTATGTATGCTGAATCCTCAGGGTCAAAACCTACTGACTCAATATGTACAACACCTGTGGTGCTATGTAAACTTACTGTCTTTAATATAAATACTTCTTTGTTCATCTTATAAGAATTTAATTGTTTTACCATTTACTTTAGCCTCGATAAGTTTATCCAGGTTAATCATTCTAAACCCTTTACGGTGCATATCATACACCACAAGGAGTCCTTTACTCATAGGGTCGAAAGACATACCTACGCCTTTAACGCCCTTCTTAACGTCTCTACGACAGTTAATCGTTCTAATCGTGCCATCCTTTTTTTCAAAGGTGGCACTAAATATCTTACCGCCTTCTGTAGCATCTAAGAATGTTTCTACTCGTGTTTTCTTTTTTGTTAGTATCCAAGTCATAATTATATATATTTAAAATTACACCACAAATATAAGTAGGCTAATGTTAAGCTAATGTTAAGTTTTTCAGCTCAGGCTCTTCAATTAATCTAACGCCATCTTTTGTTAGGGTATATTCGTACTCAGCCCAGCAGGTATTATTAAAAGGAATAACTCCCCAGCCTGTATATCTGCTATTATCTAAGCCAAACTCTTCCGCCTTCCTTTGAGCGAACCTCAGTAGTTGAGCAAATTTATATTCAGGGTCGTGACCTCTATTCTCATTAAAGTCATTGTTAAACTCATTGAGCCAAGTTAGCATACCGTCAGGATATCCGTCCCAATGTTTATATATCTTAGCATAGTTTATACCGTCTATTTTAATTGTGCATCTTGTTGCCATATCTTTTGTTTTTATTATTTTAATTCAATTTCTCTACTCTCAATAGCGAGGGCAATATCATCTTCAAAACTCTCTTCACTTATGTCACCTATTGTGACGTGAGCGAAGTTAGTTCTAACATTATAATGAACATAGCCTATTTCGAAAGTTTCGCCTTTTCTATAAAGGCTATAGCTAATATTATCTACGTCTATTCTGTGGTCGTAATGAGCCTCGTAGTTATAAGGATTAAATTCTGTTGCTGTCATATCTTTTGTTTTAAAATTATACCACAAACATACAATGTCTACGTTAAGTTAACGTTAAGCTAATGTTAAGAAATCGTTAAGAATTATGAACCTGGAGTGGAGAGGGGTGGCTCTCAGCGAGCCCACTGCGTTTAAGAAAGCCTACTGCGTTTAACGACCAGCGACCCTATTGCGTTTAAGAAACCCTATTGCGTTTAAGAAACCCCACTGCGTTTAACGATAAACCCCCAATCTGAGAGGTCTCTAAAGCACACGGAGACCAATCAAAATCGAGGGTTATCTACTTGGTTATGCAAAGAAATACTGTCTTTCGACACAACAAATATACAAAAATATTTTAAACTACCTAATAGTATACGCACCTTTTGTGCGATTCACCAGGACATATTGAGCGGCATATCTGATGGCATCGATACAGTGATTCCATTTGTCCACAGGTTTTGTTTGTCCTTTAGTAGCCCACACATAGTTATTCAGCTCCTTAATGAGTTCTGTGGAGTCAGGGTCAACAATAAGGTCATAGTCCTGGAGCAGTGCAATACCGGACAATATAGACCCACTGCGTTTAACGGTAGGAGTTATATTACACCCTTTCAGTTTTATCTCTTTAATAAGACGTGGCTCAGCAGAGTCCGACACCACTAGGTGCGGACCTGCATACCTAATATTATAGTCTGCTATTTGAGTAGTGGACATCCCTACCTTAGCATACATTACCTTCAGGAATATCCGCTTATTACCCTTATCAATAGACAACTTCACAAGTGTAGTGGGGTCAACAGAGAAACCAAAATCCTGTCCAAAGATAGTTTCATAGTTATCGTTAAACTCTCCCACTCTCCAATTAGTAAAGATAACACCCTCCTGCTTCTCCATCCACCCACCAAGTATCTGGTGTGTGTATTTCTCAGGTCTACGTCTTCTAATCTCTGCTATCTGATTTAGAAACGACTGAGACAGGTTGTCAGTGTTGTCTAGGTATGTGGTGTGAATATATGTGATGCCATCTTTTATACCATTGAATCCTTCGGGGATATCTCTATTCGCATAGAAACGCCCCCAAATCCAATGCTCCTTAGTGGTTGGGTTAAGTATTAAGATGACCCTATTAGGTTTAGTTTTCACCCTAACAGACTGGTCAATCTTGTCGAAGGTATCTTCATCCGTAAGCTCTTCAGCCTCATCCAGGACAAAGGTGGTTATTGCGTTTAACGATTTCAGTGATGCTGTTTGGTTTCCTGAGGCAGTTCTAATTCCTTTAAACAATATGGAAGACCCTGTCTTAATATTTGTTATCTCGTCTTTCGTTATGCGAAAGTCCTCGACAACACCCATAAGCTCCAGCTTCTCAATAAACTCAGGGATAATAGAGGATGCTGCGGAGGTCATTGTGTATCGTGTAAACAGGACCTTGTGTCCCTTTTCATAGGTCAATAGCAGCAGGAACACGTTTACTGCAAAAGACTTACCAGACCCTCTACCACCTGTTGTAATAAAGTAACGTGACTCGTTGCCAAATGCTTTGTACTTAGGATTCAGATTCGGTACTTTCATCTTCCTCAGGTGTTATATCGATTATGTCTTCTATTTCTTTTGGTTGCTCAGAGCCTGGAAATATATTCACAATAGAAAAGTCTATGTTCTTAGCTTGACTTAGCGCATCAGGATTATCCATTGCTTTACCGTATATATACTCAATAACCATCTTACGGTCGTACTGAGAGTTCTCTGCCTTTTCAGCAACCATCTTCCAGAAGTTAGCTTCAGACCCATAAACCTCCTCTATCGCATTGGTGGCAAGTATCTTAGACCTGTTCTTCTTAGCTTTATTCAGATTAGCAGGAGTGGCCATAGTCTTACGGACAAGTGCATCGCCACGCTTTGCACCATTGCCCTTCCGACCATCGGTCTTCTTCATATATTTACGTTCTGGCTTTTGTCTAGGCATAACCTCCCCATTGCTCCGCAATAGCCTTTGCTATTCCCGGAAATGTTTTACTTCTCAATGTACTTCTCTCCTGTGGTGTTTTAGCTTTTGTTAAAGCCTCAGCATACCACTTAGGGTGTGACTTCCCACTTTTAAAGTATGTTCTTTCACCTTTACTAACCATCTTAGTGGCTTCAAGAACAGGCAAGTTCTTGAGCCACAAACAAGTCTTTTTAGATGCTTCATCTCCAAACATATATGGCTGTATTATTTGGTCAGGTTTTCTAATAAAGGTGCTTATAAATCCAACAGGATTCTCTATAGCTATTTGCTTTACATCAGCACCCATAAGTCTCCTAATAAAATCCAAAGCCTCATCTCTTTTACGATATCTATCTTCGTTTCTAGAACCATCCTTATTCGTAAACCATCTGTTGCCAGAAACAGTTAAGTATGTGCAGGGAGGATGTGCTATCATTAAATCCCAATCGTGATTATCTATAACCTCAAAAACATCTTGTTGAAAATGCCATTCAGGGTGACCTCCACTGCAAGGAAGTATATCACAACTGTAAGCATCGTGACCAAGTTCTCTAAATGCTTTGGTCACTATTTGACTCTCCTCACAAGCTACTAGAACTCTTTTCATATATTTACGTTCTCCTTTTTGTCTAGGCATATAATTCAGTTATAGGAAGTAGTATCCCTTTTGATGTGTTGCTATCACCACCTAAAACATCTCTGTCAGTTTTTAAGTATTTTCTACATTTAGATTTAAGAATTTTAGTTGGTATTATGTGCATAGTATTTTCAAATGCAAAACAATAAAAGTCAGACTGTGTGTTTGATATTCCGCTTGACTTTCCTCTAGACCTGTACTCAACAAAAACATTACCTGTTTTAAGAGCTTTCAAGTCGTGCTTAACCTCTATCTTGCTATTGCTGAGAATATCCGCAAGTTCCTTTTCTTTTACTTGACCTACAGATAAGTCGTATTTGAAATCGCTATTGTATTCCATTTTTATATATCTTCTCGTATAATTCCCATATAGCATTATACCATTCGGTCTTGCTATACAACTTCTCTCCTAATTTCTTCTGCCCTTTGTATTCTATCTCAAGGCGATATTCCAATCCTTCAGGGATTGGATATATCTTATAACCGTTATTAAGACAATAGCTCTGTGCCTCTAAGTTCCTAGAACGAGGTGACAGTTTCGTAAGTGCTGTAAGTCTTTGTTTGCTGATTTTTCGGCTCAATCTTAAATCCTTTTAACATTGTTAATATCCTAAACTCTGCGTCTTCTATCTTGTCTGATGGAATGTCGTTAACTAAATCCACAAGTAGCTGAACTTCTTTGCGATAAGGTCTAGCGTCCTTTAATTGTAACTGTAACTCGGTTATTTTGTTTTTCAGGTTATCAATAGTAATGTCTCTCTCATCAACATTATTATAAACATCACCCAAACTGTTAAACACCTCAAGAGACTTGAAGTACATTTTCCTGTTTAATGGAGAATCAAGTATGTCTAATTCAAAGTTTTTTAACGAATGCAATATTGTGGCGTGGTTTTTTCTAATATACTTAGCTATATATGACTTAGCACCAGACCCAAACCCACTGCGTTTAAGGAAGCCATATGTTATCCTATAAAATATAGAACGAGCCATAACATTCTTATGGTCTCTTATCGGACTTCTAAGGTCTCTGCCTGTTACTGTTGAAACTATCTTTTCTATTCTTTGCACTTCTTGTGCTAGTTCATTATTCATTGTCTTCTTTATTTAATAATATTTGTACTGTTAATGTTGTAACCAATTCACAAGCCAGCAATATTCCCTCACATTCCTCATATCCCTCCAATTCCTCAAACAAGTTGAGGCTGACATAGATATCATCAAGTGATACTCCAGCAAGAATATCATTACAGGTGAGGATAAAAAACTCCTCTACTACAGGAGTTCTAAAATCCCACTCCTTTAATATAGCTTGCAATTGCCTCGCTAACCTTCTCTTTACCTTGCTGTATATCATCGGGGGTTGCGTCATAAGTTTTTACCTTTAGTGTTCTTTTGTCTACAATAACAAAGGTAAACATTTTTTTCTTAAATATCGACATATAAATATAGGCTTGTGCATCATATCCATATAAATCCATATTGTACTGCCAAGAATCGATGTCGGATGTAGTCTTGAGGTCCACAATCCTATCGCCTCTTAAACAGTCTGCTTTGGCTCTGAAGGGAAGTCCTTGCACATAGTTAATTCCCGGTACTTCATATTCTCCTCCTGTAAATAAGTCATTTGCTGTTGGGTTGTCCAAAATAGCATCAACAATGCCTTCCGCCCATACTTTCTCCTTAGATAGCATAATCTCTTTACCTTCCAGCGAAGGGTCTTTAGCAGCTTCCTTATAGCCCTTATTACGCCTAGTAGCCACATCAACAAAATGGTAGTAATCATCTAACTTATCTTTTTCTAATAGTGAAACGTGGATAAGCCTCCCTTCACGCAGAGGCTTCATATTTGCATCCAAAGGTTCTCTGTTGCCTAAATAGCTGTCGATGCCCTC
>Ga0208162_1000787_pt1 | contig 17424 bp, 13 predicted proteins | sample CB_VirMetaG_4_FD_184539 | JGI IMG/M metagenome (GOLD analysis project Ga0208162, IMG submission 184539) | Freshwater to marine saline gradient viral communities from Chesapeake Bay - CB_1508_1M Viral MetaG (SPAdes) (version 4) | ecosystem: Environmental > Aquatic > Marine > Coastal | place: USA... | reverse complement strand
GGTGTATCTCAGCAACCAGACTCTCAGCGAAGAGATTCCCAGTGTACTGCACAAACTAATTTTCTTTCTGATGTAGTTGATGGTCTAGTAAAAAGACCCGGAAGTAATTTTGTTGGGCAGGTTTCTTCCACCAGTGATTTCGTCCTTAATTCTGCTAACGACATCCCGGATGGTCTTGGACATGGGCGGTTGTTTACGCACGAGATTATTCGTGATGGAGACACCAAGCTTCTTCTTGTTATCTGCAAGGGTAGGATTCGTCTTATCGACATGGACACTGGTTACGACATAAACCTTGTTGATGAAGATGGTGTAGCTATTACTACGCAAACCCCGCCTTATCTAGCGGTGGGTCCTCAACCTACAGAAGCTACGACTAATTATGCTGCTGTTACTATTGCGGATACAACCTTTATTCTAAACAAAGCAGTGACTCCTGCAATGAAGTCTGCTATTTCAGGTGGAGCTACGTTCAATAACCATCAAAGACGAAGAGGAACTGTCTTTATCAAAGAGGGTGCTTATAATGCTGAGTATACTGTTACAGCGACTGACGATAATGGTGAAGAAAGAAATATTCGAATTGTAACCTCTGATGGCTTAGGTTCAGGTAACGTCAATGACTCAAAGACTGATAATATTTGTGCCGCTATTCATGCTGCGCTAACTGATACATCTAATTCTAGAAGTGGAAGGGTATTCAATACTGCTAATTATCCTACATTTGCTGATGAAGATACAGGTATTAAAATTTACTACACTCAGACCGACCCAAGCTATCAAACTCCTGGCGTAGGAAGCTACTCAAAGTTTTTCTATAGAGAAGGTTCTGTACTTCTGTGGCAAGCAAACTTTACTACCGCACCTGGAACTGAGTATGACGATACTGAAGTAAACATCTTTGTTGAGGATTCTTATGGAGATACTTTATCAGATTCTTTCACTGAAACCAAGGGTTCTTTTGAAGGACTTCCCCTGACAAGTGCTGACCAGTACCTCCTACAGATTACTGGTGCCCCTGAAAGCCCGACTGATGATTATTATGTAAAGTTTGATTTGGATAAACCCAATAATAGCGGCTCAGAAAGAGGAAAGGGTAGATGGGTAGAAAGTCTCGCTGCAGGTATTGAATACAAAATTGATGAGACTACTATGCCTCATGAACTTGTCAAAGTCAGTCCTACGACGTATAAGTTCCGTCCTGTTACTTGGACAGATAAAACTGTTGGTGATGCTATTACTGACCCTGAGCCATCCTTTATTGGAAAAAAAATTAATGATATTTTCTTCTTCAAATCTAGACTAGGTTTGTTGTCTGGAGAGAATGTGATTCTATCAGAGCTAGATGACCCTTATAATTTCTGGAGAACTACTGTTACCCAAGTACTTGCTACTGACAGAATTGATATTCAATCTTCTGTAAATGAGATTACTGAGCTTAGATTTGCTGTACCTTTTGCTAATCAAATGGTAGTCTTCTCTGACAGAACTCAGTTTATTATTGCATACGGGTCACAAGGACTAACACCTTCAACTGCATCTCTTGCTCAGATTGCTTCTTATGAATGTTCTAAGAATGTATCTCCTATTGCACTAGATAATAATATTATTTTTGCGCAGGATAGGTCATCATCAACCGCTATCTATGAGATGTTCCCTACTGGAACTACAGAACTAAGCTTCGAAGCTCAAGAGATTACACAACAGATTCCATCGTACCTTCAAGGAAAGTGTATGAGATTGGCTGGTTCTTCTCTAGCGAATACCATTATCGTACAGACTACTGGTCCTGCTAATGAACTATACATGTATAAATATTTCAACCAAGGAAGAGACCGTATTCTTAGTTCCTGGTTTAAGTATACTTTCCCCGTCAAGCGTATCAAAGGAATTCATTATGTAGACGATAAGTGTTATAAAGTAAATACTCTTGCGACTGTCGCTAATCCTAGCGCTGATGCTACCAATTTCATAGACTACTTCAGAGTCGATAATACAGAGACTCTCACGCACAATGTAGATTTTACTATTCCTCATACAGATATGTACTCTATCTCCTTAGATGGCAATGGAGACACTGATGTGAGGATACCGCAGGAGGGCGGTACAAACACTGTTAATATTGGAGACTATTTTGACAGAACTGATAACCTTGTAGTGTTTGATGACCAGAATGTACTCGCAACCTTGAAAGCTCCAGCTACTGGATATGATATCAAAATTGAAGGAGACTGGACAGCTAAAACTTTCTATGTAGGTGTACTTTATGATGCTGAGTATGAGTTTAGCAAACAGTATATCAAGCGGGGTGATTCTTTTGGTCAAGAGGTTCCCTTGGTAAATGGACGAACCACAGTAAAATGGGCTGAGGTATATGTATCAAATACTCAGTACCTACAGATGCAAGTATCCTATCCTAATGTAAACAGGGATACTACTACAAAAAGTATCTCAGGTAATATTGCTGGAGAAAGCGTACTAGGAGACCAGAACTCTGAGACAGGAACTCTAAGGTCTGTTGTTGCTGCTCGTAACGATGTACCAACAATCAAACTAATTAATAACACTCACCAAACAAGTAAGGTAAATGGAGCTTCATTCAACCTAATGTACACCAGTAAGATACGAGGTAGAAACTAATGGTAACTCTTTGTACTAATCCTACTCGTGAAGATGCGAGAGAAATTATTTATAATCTAAGAAAGCAAGAAGTACAGGAGTATGAGAAACTTACTCAATCTCCTATGTTTGCTGCTCTTAGCTCCATGAAAGAATCTCGTTATTGTTTCTGTGTCAAAGACGATAATCAGAAACCTATTGCTCTGGTAGGCGTAGCAGATTACCCTGGAATCTCTGAACTCAAGACTGGAGTAGTTTGGCTCATCTGTTCAGAGGATGTTCGTAACTCATCTCTATCCTTTTACAAACTGCTAAAAGATTTACTTTTTTCTTATGGTTACATGTACGACAGGCTATTCAATTTCGTGGATGCAAAGGCGAAGAATCATCAGAAGTTCATTGAATCACTTGGGTTCGTAGTAACAGATGATGTAGTAGAAGTAAAAGAAATGAATATGAGTTACACCTTATTTGAAATGCTCACACCTGCTGGACTTAATAGAATGTACTATTTAGAGGATAAACAGAATGGCTGATAAACTTTCTGACGAGAATGCTGCTTGGCTGGCTGGAGGACAATTTGCTTCTGACGCTCTTAGCGTTTACTTTGGAGGGCTAGCAACTCGTTCACAACTAAAAATCAAAGCGGAGCAAGATAGAATCAATGAAATCCTTGCTGAGTCTGCTTTTGCTCGTAACATGGAATCTCTCTTTGCTGCACAGCAAGACCTCAAAGATAAAGCTTCACAAGAAGCTATCGAAGCACAGCGTAAGTTCAAAGCAAAAGAAGCTGAGATTCGTGTTGCCCAAGCAGAGCGTGGTATGATGGGGCAGTCTGCTGCTGATATCCAGAGTGATATCGTTCGTGTAAACGAAGCTTTTAAACAAATTCAATTATCTAATCTTGCTAAGGCTGAGAGAAATGCAATTCTTCAAAGACAGTCTATCATTGATGCTCGTACAGAACAAATGCTAGGAACTGCTGTAAAGAGCTATTCTCTGGACCCAACGTTTCTGGGTCTCGCAGCATTACCAGCAGCAGGAATTGATGCAATGCTTACTTACTTTGATTATCGAGATGAGATTTCTAATCCTGACCCACTAATCGATAGGAGTGAAGACTAACCATGGTGAGATTCAACTACCAACAACCAAACGCAGCAGCTACCTTTGCTGGTCTAAGCAAGACTATTCGCAGCACCGCTGGACAGCTAGACAAAATCAATAAGCTCGCCAGAGAAGAGGAGAAGGCTCAGGAAGCCTTCCAAGCAGACCTGGACTCCGTGTTTGGTTTGGTCGGTAAAGGGCTATCAGAAGACGAGTATAAGTCTCTGGTGCAAGAACAGAATGCTATCGCTCAGAAACAAGGTATCATTCAAGCTCATGAGAACTTTGCCCTTATCAATGCTATCGAAGAAGAGCGAGCAAAAATTTTAATTTCTTCTTACGGCAATGAGATGAAGAAGTATGTTCAGGCAATGAGTAATCCTACTCAGCCTATGTCTCTTGAACAAGCTGAGCAATCTGTTGTACAATCTCTAACCGGTAAGTCCCTTGGTCAGGACAGTGTTGGTAATGATGTATTCATGAACATGGAAGCATTGTCCACTGGTGAGCTTGTAGCTCTCTCACGAGGTATGGCTGCAAACAATCTTGCAATTCAAGCTGCTGTTGAAGATAACAAACATGACCTTGCAATTCAAGCTGCTACTGTTCAGTATGGTCGTGAAGTATATAATGTTTTTGATAACTTCACCAAGGTAGGTGGAGACGTAGAAGTTTTCAGAAGTACCCTAAAGAATCTAAGCAATAAGTATTATGGTTTTGGTGTAGAGAAAATCAACTCACATACTCTTAATGCCGTACAAGGATTCGCAACTGACCTAGCACAAACTGCTCCCCTAACTCCAGACTTGGAACAAAATATTTATGATATTCTTGACGAGCTTCAAGATACTGAGATTAGAGAAGGTGCTGGTGGATTTGCAGCCCCAGGTACAGAGAACTTCTTAAAGCTAGAGCAAATAAAAAATAGTGTTCGTATTGATATTGCTAATCGAACAAAGGCTCAAGCGGCACTGAGAGCAGCACAAGACGAGCTTGTCGAAGATGAATTAAATACTATGCTCTTGGGTATGTTGGACCAAGAAATCGAAAGACTAATGGTTCTTGGTGAAGGTAAGGATACTCTTTCTAGTGTTAGCTTCTCTGATGACTTCAAAACCACAGTCTATGCAACTATTATTCAGGAAGCAAAGGAACGAGGCTATACTAATGTCGATGGTCTCATGGGTAACGTTGATTCTGTTATGTCAAACCTTTCCTTTGATGGTAATGATAGGTATGTAGGTTTAGCTCTTCATGAGATTGATTTTGGTGCTACTGATTTGGAAACCTTGAAAGCTCAAGAACAGCAAGCTTATGATTTTTTTGAAAAAGGAATTATTTCTTTTGATGACTATAAAACTATTCGCACTGCTGCCAAATCAAAGATGGAAGATTTAGTTTCTGGCGATGCTGGTATTGTAGCTGCTGCTCTAAAGGAAGGAGGTTTTGGTACCACTAATATGCGTACTCAGATTATTGGTGCTGCTGAAGATATTCTCAAGCTCAACGACCAGGAAATTAAAACAGGTCAAGGAACCATAACTAGGTTTGCTCGGGATAATGACCAACTTTCAACCAATAGATTGCTGGTAGAACAGCGCTATAATCAGGATAGAGCTTTAGCTGTGTCTGGAGGAACCCTCAAAGTAGATGCAAGTGTTGTTCCTTTCACTGAAGAAGAGAAAAAAATACTAATGAGTCTCCGACCTATAGATGAAGGTTCCGATGTTTACATTGGTATTCCTAAAGCTACTATCGAATCTGTCGATACCCTATTTAGAGATATTGAGCTTCCTCCTCCAGGTGAGGACAGGAACCTGATTCGTAGTAATGTGAATGTGATTAATCAAAGAGCTATTGCTTACTCACAGTACCTTGCTATGCGCCGTTTAATAGACAGTAAGGCTGAAGCAGATGCCGAATGGGAGGCATGGACAAACCAATCATTTAGCGGCGACAGCATGAGAACGCGTCAATATATAGAAGAATAATTATGGCACTAAACGAAAATATGAATGAAGAGCAGGATATGCCTGTACCTCAAGAACCTGTACAACAGCAGGAGGAAGTAACCCTTCCACAACCCTTGACAAAGGAAGAAGAAGAAAAAATTCTAGCAGGGGAGATTCCTGAATTTGTTGAAGAGGTAGCAAAGGGTGTTGAGGATGCTCTTGATGCTCAAGCCCAAGAGCCAGAACCACAGGTTCAAGAACCATATTACAAGGATTGGCTGCGTGAGTTCGAGCGCACGCCGCCCCTGGTCGAGGAAACATATTACCGCGAGGGGTTGCCCTTTCGGAGGTTTACCAACGATGACGTCGATATGCTCCAAAGAGTGGTCCTCGACCGCATCAACTCGCCCGGCGCTGTACCAGGAGAGCCAGAACCACAGGTTCAAGAGCCTCGCATGGGTCCAGAGACCATCTTCTTTAATGACAGGGGGGCGATGCGTTACGTTCTACCCTCAAAAGAAGAGCCAGTGGTAGATTATGATTTCTCAGACCCTCAAAGCAAGGTAGGCGTGTTATTTAATAAAGGTTACCTCGATGATATGGTAAACTCTCAAGGTCGCGTTGTGGGTAGTAATTCTGTAGTAGGAGAACTTATCAAATACGATAGGCAGCTTGCTGAGGAAAGGGGAATTCCTTTTTCTTTCAGAAAGGCTTATCTTGGCAGCATGGGTGACCTTTACATTGACGCCATGAAAAGAATTGGTAAGGATGTAAGTAAACTAAACCGTAATAGTCTACGATTCCAGATGTATGCTGCTTCAAATGAAGGTGCCAGAGAGATTGATAAAGCCCTTACTTTCGTTTACTATCACGACAAATTCAACGGAGAAATCCCAAATAATATAAAAAACAAACTAGAACTTCCTGAAGGAAAGGGTCGTCTTTCATCACAATATATCGGTCTTAAGGACCAAGACTACGAGAACATGGGTCCCTTAGGTAAGATTGTATACAACACAGCAGTAGCTGGTAAGACTATGGCTGACACAGCCATTCCTTTCTTCGAAGATTTTACTGGAGAGATTAATCCTGGAGTTGCACCTGTTGGTGAACTCGTTGGTGTTATCGCTGGATACATGGTTCCTTTCTCTGCTGCGAGTAAGCTAATGAAAGCAAAGAATATTCTTTCAGCCGATAAGTATGGAAAGATTCCAGGTTGGGCAGTAAGAAGTGCTGTGGCTGGTGCTGCTGCTGATACGTATGTCTTCGAATCGAATGAAGGTACTTTGGGAAACATGTTCGCAGAGTCAGATAGCGTGCTTATCAATAACGCATTTACCACTGCATTGGCTATCGACATCGATGACCCTGAATGGCTAGCCAAAACCAAGATTGCTCTTGAAGGTGTAGTGCTTGGTGGTATGCTTGATGCTACTGCGAGCAAACTAAGACAACTGAAGCTGGGTGAACGTGTCCCTGGATTCTTCAATAAAATGAAAGCTAGGTTAGGCGAGGATGGTCTACCAAAGACATCAGGTCTCACTCCTGAATTAGATAAAGCTATCTTGGAATTGAAGAAACAGAGACAAAGTCTACAGGAGGACGCAGATAAAATTGCAAATAAATTAGACGAGCTTCCCGACTTCGACTCTGGTTATTTCGCGGAAACGCTTAGAGCCAAATATAGAGAAATAAGCGATAATATTCTCGAACTAGCTACTGTTGAAGATGTATTAGAAGGAAAGTATGTCGGTAAAGAGAAACTAGCAGGTTTAGCTAAAACTACAACGAAACGTGTTGATGAAACTCTCAGCCCGCCGAAAGAGGAAGTTGTGCCTGATGGTCCGGCATCACCGGCAGAACCACAGCCCGCTTCATCGGCGGAAGACCCATCCTGGGAGCCACAGGGCGCGGACCTTCTCATAACTCGTTTACGAAAGAAAATAGAAGAACTAAAGGAAGGCAAGGGTACCGTTGAAGGGGCTGCCAAATCAGAGAAAGTAATTACGGATAGAAAACTTTTCGGAGAAATCGACCGCGCGTTCGAGAAATCTGTCAAACAGCTTGATGCTCCCCGTGTCGAATTTGATTTTCAGATGCTCCTCAAAGAGACAGATGATTTAAAACGTAAGGAATTGTTGGGACAGATGGCTATTCCAGAGCTTGTAGAGGCAGCGCGTATGATGTACCGAGCCAATCCCTCTCTACAGAACCAGACTAGACTTGCGCTAACTTTTGATATTCTTGAGGAGGCTAGTATGCCTCTTAATAAAAAACGAAAAAGAAAACTCATTCCCGCAGACATCAAGACTAACCTAGAAATCCTGTCAAATATTTCAAACAAGTCAGATTTAGAGCTGGAGGAAATTCTAATTAATCGGAACAGGTCGAATAAAGCGCAGCCTGAGACTATTGAAAAGCAAATCGCGAAGCATGGTATTGAGAAAGCTACTAAAAAACTTGCGTCAGGTAGAAAGGTTCGGGGTATTGCCGATATTTTAGTCGATATTCGAACTAATAATCTTCTTTACTCTCTCGGAGTTCCTGCACTCGCTACGGCTAGTGGCATTCTTATGAAAGGTGTTAGAAGTCTTGAGTATGGTGTCGGTCGTGGCGTCCAGCCGCTGGTCAGGCGCGTATCGAAGCCGTCGGTGAAGGAGGAGTTGGTAGAAGCTACCTTTAACCGCATCAAGGACTTGGAAGACGGAATATATAACGCCGCAGATGATGCCGAGCAGCTGAAGCTTGAAAATGAACTAAAAAAATATAGGCTTCAGCTTCGCAACCTTGACAGAACTGAAGGAAGAGTTAAGGACGAAATAAAAATTCTAAAGAAAATCGAAGCGGAAACTAATGACGAGACCCGGAAAAAGCTATTAGCCGAAGCGGAGAAAATGGGACTTGTTGTAGAAGACCCTAGTATTCGGGAGGAGGCTAAGCGACTTTGGCAAGAGGTAGATAATTTGAGAGTGAGAGGTGAGGGACAGGAGCAAATAGACGAGGCAGTTAGGCTAGCGAACGAGCAAACTAAATCAGTACCTAAGGAAAACCCAACTCGTATTTCAGACTTAGAAGAAGAGCTAAAAGCTATAAAAGACCCTACTTATAGACGTGTCGATACTACCGCAGAACAAATAGATAATATTTTTTATACTCTCTCAGGAGGTAAGATTCAACTGGCTGGTCGAAGCCCTGAACCAAAAGATTTATGGGACTTGATTACAGGTCTACTAAGCGCATCTGCTCCTTCTCGTATTGACCCTGCGATTGGTACGAAGAGTGAGGCGCTGCTTGGTGCCGGATTGAAGGCAGGATATGACCCTAAAATCGACACTGTCCTCGGTATTGACCCCGCTGGTCTAGGTAGACTAGGCAAGTGGGCACAAGGCATTGAAAACCCTGTTATGCGTACTCTTTGGACTACACTTGTGTCTACTCTGGAGTTTATTCCCAGAAAGGCACTTGCGACAATTGATGAGAGTCTGAAGACTAGAGATTTCATTCGTGAGTTTATGATGCGTCTTGATGAGAATATCACAGGCTTACAGGTTGTAACTGGTGGAACAGGTGTCCGAAGTTTAGACCAGCAGGAACTTGTAAAGGAAATCCAAGAGGCTTTCTTTAGTGTTCTCGGTGAAAAAGGTGATGCCATTGATTTTGTTGACGCTATCATGGTTAGGTTACGCGAAGCGAAAAAAGCGAAAGAAGCGATAGTCCCAGAAGTAACGCCACAACTAGAACAGGATTTAGTGCTTCTTGAGAAGCTAAGCCAACTGGAGGATTTACCTAAGACGGTAAAAGAATCTATTGACAAGACTCTTGATGAGGCAGTAAAAGTTACTAAGAATGGAAGATTAGGTGCGGAAGTTGAGTCTGATGTTCGAAAGGTTATTGAAAAGACTGTAGAGGAAGCTCAACAGTTCGCCAGAGAAACCACCATTACTCAAGATGTACCTCCAATGATGCAGCGTCTAATCAAAGGTATACAGAGATACGCTCCACTTCGAGGAATCGCTCCCTTCGCAAGGGCTACTACAAACGTTGCCGCGATGGCTGTTGCGAGAACCCCCCTCAGTTTTATGATTAGAAAGGAGAGACAAGCTCTGTCAGGAGCTTTGGGTGAGGTTGAACAAGCTCGTTCTGCAGGTAAGATTCTTGTTGGTTCTAGTCTAATCTATACTGGTTACCGCCTAACGGACACTGATGGCGACGCTGAAGGTGTTCGTCTAGAAGTTGTAGATAAAGGAAGTTGGAAAGAGTTTAACCTTGTTATTCCTATGTCGGGACAGGATTTTGAGGACCTCCTCAGAGCGAGTGCCCTTCGATGGTATACGAACAACTCTGAAATCATTGCAAGAGAGTTGAAGAGAGAGGGTCTACCACACACCGTAGAGAATGCGGTTGAGTATATTATTGACAATCTCCCAGAATGGGAAGATAGAGCAGGGTCTGTAAAGATTGATTTCTCTCGACTTGGACCTTTCAACACTCTTATCCAGGCGGGAATGGCTGCTAAGGATTTGGCGACAAAGACTCCTTGGGAGTACATGACAGAAAAAGAAGAAGAAAATTCTCCTCTCATGGATATCGTCACTCAAACCTTTGACTTTATTAACAACCAAGGATATCTCAGCGCCGCTACTGACTTCTTTAAGATGTTCGACAACCCTGAGTACGCAGCAACAGCATTCGTTGCAGGTTGGGGTGCAGACCTAATTAGTCCTGGTAAAGGTCTTTTATCCACGGCTGGTGAGCCTTTCCAGCGTGACTTCAGACCAAGTCGTGAAGAAGAAAGCGTATTTCAGCAAAAGATGTTCAATCAGCTAGGTACTAAGCTTCTCGGTAAAATTCTCGGTGAAGACTATACTCTGATGAAGAAGCGTGACTTCCTTGGTCGTGTGATTGATGCTCCAGATAGAGCTTTCCGTCTTGTAGGCAAGAAGTACGACGTAGACTTGATTACCTCAGAGATGGAAGAGTTGGGCTTTAGTAAGAGAGTTCCCAGACCTACCTCTGTTACAAAATTCTCTGATATCGACCTTCGTAAGTTCAAGCTAAAGCCTAGTCTTATGACTAAGAAAGAAAAAGAAGACTTTGATAAGGCTCTTGTGGCTAGGGATGGTCAGAACGCTTATGAAGACTTCCTGATTATGTCTGGGTCAATTAGTGTTGCAATGAACAGATACGACTTAGTCAAAGATTCTGCTACCAAGGGACTCCAACAATACTTCAAATCGCAAGAGTATAAAACATTGAAAGATATAATTCTCTCGCTGGATGAAGACTATACTCCCGCTGAGCAGTTAGAAGCTGAAGCTGCTTATGAAGAGATTCGTAAAAATATAAATGAGTGGACCGCTCGCGGCAGAAATAAAGCTGCTAGTATTATTTATAATTATGCTCATCTATATGTCAATGAAGACGGTGAATCTCTTCAGGAATTCCAGGACGCTCGCACGAATGCAACTAGACAAGCAGAGTTCGAAGTTAACAAAATCCAACGCCGTCAAGGATTAGACGCTCTTCGTCCAGGAGGTAACAAATAATGGCATTTTCTTCTCGTATTACTTATATTTCTACTAGTGCAGCAACTCTTACGTACGCATTTAGCTTCGATTACATTGACGCAAGTTATGTAAAAGTTTATTTTGATGATGTACTTCAATCAGGTGTTACTGTTACTACTGGACAAGTAACTCTTACCACTGGTGCTTCCCCAGGTGTTGAAGTTCTTATTCAAAGAGAAACTCCTACGACTCCTCTTGTAGACTTTGTTGATGGTGCTGTACTAACTGAGAATGACTTGGACCTACTCGCCAAGCAAGCTCTTCATGTGTCCATTGAAGCTAAAGATGACTCTGTGAATGGGTTACAACTAAACGCAGCAGGAGACGCTTACGACGCTAATAGCAAGAAGATTGAAAACTTAGCGGCTCCAACTGCTGCTAACGATGCTGCTAGAAAGAGTGAAACTGATGCTCTTGATACGAGAGTAACTGCTGCTGAAAGTTCTATTACTACTCTTGAGGGAAGTGATGTTGGACATGCAATGGTTACGAATGCATCTAATCGTTGGGATGCCGAAAGCAGGCTCATCAAGAATGTAGCTGATGGTGTTGATGCTCAGGATGCAGTTAGTAAAAACCAACTCGATACTTTGGCAGTGTCACGAGGCAATGCTTCTACTGACTTCACTGCTCAAAGTAAAAGAATTTTAAATCTTGCTACTCCTATCAACGATACTGATGCTGCTACTAAAGAGTATGTAGATGATAATGCAGGAGGAGCAGGAAGCACTACCTTACAGGATGCTTATGATAACTCTACTTCTCCAGAGATTCTAACTGATGCTACCAATGGAGCTTTATCAGTAAAGAGAGGCAGTGCTGCTGATACTGATAATGTTGTTGAGGTACTGAATAATGCAGGAACTGTCACTGCTGCTATCGCAGGTGATGGTACTATTACCACTTCCAGTACTGTTGATGGTCGTGATATTGCGACTGACGGAACCAAGCTTGACGACCTAGTAACTCTTACAGGTGTTGCTGGGAACTCAACCAACCTAGGCACGTTCACTAACGGTATCATTGCTGACAATGAGACTGTCAAAGGTGCTTTGCAAGATGTTGAAGATGCCTTGGAAGGGTCGCTTCCTGTAAGAGTTGATGTTCACAACAACAGTGGCTCAGACATGACCAAGGGTCAAGCTGTATACGTATCCGGTACTCACGCTTCCGGCAAGCCCGATATTTCCCTTGCTGATGCAAACGGTGCCAGTACCTATCCTGCTATTGGTTTGCTTGAAGAAGACATTGCAAATGGCACTGAAGGTTTCGTTGTAATCTCTGGTCTTATAGAAAACATTAATACCTCTTCTTACTCCGCTGGTGATGGTTTATATCTGAGTGAAACCCCAGGCGCTTTGACCACCACTCGTCCTAGCGCATCAACTACCCGGGTTCAGCGCCTTGGTTTGATATCTCGCTCTCATGCCTCCGCTGGTTCTATTCTTGTTATTGGTGCTGGTCGTTCTAACGATGTACCTAATGAGATTACTACGCTGACTGGTGTTGCTTTGGATGCGACAGACCTAGGCACGTTCCCTGGCTCTACTATTGCTGACAATGAGACTATCAAAGGTGCTTTGGAAGCCCTGGAGACCGAACTAGACGCCAAGCTCGACATAGCGGGCGGCGGCACGACGGGCAACCTGGGCATCAATGTACTAATCCCCAGCGAGAGTCTGGATGTGAACGGCAACATTGCAGTCACTGGAACGGTCGATGGGCGCGATGTAGCGACTGACGGAACTAAGCTTGATGGTATTGAAAGTGGTGCGACTGCTGACCAGACTGACGCAGAAATAAAAACTGCTTATGAAAATAACGCAAATACAAACGCATATACTGACGCAGAGCAAACTAAAGTAGGACATCTTAGTGTTACTCAGGCTGTTGACTTGGATGTTCTGGAGAAGCTGGTTCCCAAAGCTTTCTGTACCTTTGACCCAGCCAACCCTGCCGTTCTTGAATCAAACAGCTACAATGTTACCAGCATTACTAGAAATGGCACAGGAGACTATGATGTCAACTTTACGAATGCTCTGTCTTCTAGCACTTACACAGTACTTATTACTCAGGGAGATGCGACTGACACTCCTCACCTTGTAGGCTTTGGATTAAGAACCACTGCAAAGGTCAATATCTTTATTAAGAATGCTGCTGGTTCGCTCACAGATGCGCCTGAGGGAATTAGCGTAACCATTTTTGAGAATGCCTAATGACTAAACCTCGCGCTAATAATCATCAGGTTGAACGCTCTTTAAGACAAGCGTCAACTGACATTACTGCTATCGAAGCCAAAACAGATAACATTACTGTTACTGGTGCTGTGAATCTAGACTCTATAAAAACAAGTGTAGCTGCGTTACCTGTTGGGCTGAATACTTTTGAAGGTCGTATTACAGACCTGGAAGAAAACAATGGAGTAGTTACCAAGACTGCTGATTACACTGCTACCGTCAACGATGGTGTGATTCTTGTAGATACTAACGCAGGAGCAGTCACAATTACTCTTCCTACTGCTGTAGGTAATACTGGTAAAAGATTTACAATAAAAGTTATCGACGCAACAAATACTACCACAGTTGATGGGGATGGTACTGAAACTATTGACGGTGCCACTACTCAATCACTATCAACTCTTTGGAGTCTAATTAGAATTATTTCTGATGGAGCCAACTGGCTAATTATATAAAAATCGTAAAACATGAACACCAACTCAAACCTTTCTTTGGACGACACTCATGGTGTTGTTCTTGTAGACACTACAAACAATCCTATTACTCTTACCCTTCCTTCCTGCTCTGAGTATCTGACTAAGACTTATGTTATAAAAATTGTGGAAGGGGAGAATAGCTGTACCATAGAGGCTCAGGAATCCCAAACCATTGACGGTAGCTCATCGTATACTCTGTCTAATACTTACGAATTTGTTCGACTGCTAGAGCAGGGAGGAGCGTGGCATGTGGTCTAAATTATTACTATGTACTTTTTTACTTTTTCCTAGCTGCTCTATCATGGCTAAGATGGGAGGTGCTGCTGGAGGTGCTGGACTTGGCTCTGCTGTTGGTGGTCCTGCCGGTGCCGCCGTAGGTGGAGGAATGGGTTATCTTGGAGCGGAGGCAGCAGTACAATCAATAGAGAACGAAGAACTTCAAGAACAAATCCTAAACAATCAAGCCTTGAGAGAATACTACCACCCTATGTCAGCCTTAGATAAGGCGTGGAGTTGGTTCAAGCTAAGCCTTGCTGTCATTGGAATCCTGTTTCTCATTTCTATGCTGTACGTATATAAGCGTAAGAAGTGTGCAGAGCAATGGTACGCAAAGATTGACAAGATTATAAAAAAAGAAAAAGAAAAAGATTATGAAAAAGACTAACGATAGTGAAGAAATCTATAACCTGCTGTTAAGCAATCTGAAGAATGAGTTAGCTAAAGAAGAGGTTTCTGTCCAGGTACTTAAGCTTGCGTTGGATTTCGTGAAAACATTTCAGTTACAGGATGAGGTGAAGGTAGCGAGCAAAGGCATTGAGGATTTTATTGAGAACCTTCCCTTCAAGTAATTTCTAATGATTATCCCTGAGCTATATAAAGATTTTCGTAACTTTGTTTACGCTACCCATCCGTTTATCAAACTCCCGGCTCCGACGCAGCTTCAATACAAAATCTCTGAACAGCTTCAGCATGGTCCTGAACGTCTAGTGTTGATGGCTTTTAGGGGAGCAAGTAAATCTCATCTGGCTGCGCTATACTGCATCTGGCGTCTGTATAAAAACAAAGAAGAAAAAATTCTTGTTGTTTCTGCTACTGCGAACAAGGCTAAGCAGTTCGTTTCTTTTGCTAAGAAGGTGATTGACGTCTGCCCGTTCCTGCAACATATGAAAGATGATAGCCCTGGTCTCTCTTACGAGTTCAATGTGGCTAATGTGGAGCCTAGTCAGAACCCTTCTCTTTCTGCCAAAGGACTAACTTCACAAATCACTGGAGACAGAGCCACCATCATTATCGCGGATGATGTTGAAATCTCTACCACGACTTCATCTGAAGCAAGAGATAAGATTGAGCATCTAAGCGCGGAGTTCGAAGACATCCTTGTTCCTGACAGGAAGGACACCAGAATCATATATCTCGGTACTCCACATGACTCCTCCAGCTTTTATAACAGGCTAGCTTCTAAAGGATACACAATTGAAAAGTATCCCATCTACGATGAGAATGGGGTAAATCAGGAGCCTGGAAGATTCAGCGATGAAGACTTGGAAAAGAGACGAGTGTCTAAAGGTGACTCTTTGTTTCAGCTTCAATATATGCTGGACACAAGCAAAGCTGACATGAATCGATTCCCATTAAGGTTGTCTGACCTCATTGTTTCCCCAGACTTCAAGTTAGCTTCATGTCGAGAGGAGTATCGTAGAACAACTTCTGAGTATTCTTTCGCTGTGAAAGAAGGTAAAGGTAGCGATAGGCTTTATGTTTCAGAGGCTGATGGTTTCGAAGTACCTTACACGAAAATCATTCTTGCTCTAGACCCAGCGGGAGCAGGAGCAGACTCCTTCTCGTATCATATTCTTGCAACAAGGAACTCTTTTATTTTTAGTCTGGCGCACGGTAGGTGGTCTACAGGACTGAACAGACAAGTGATGCATGACATCCAAGCAATGACTGCCAAGTACAAGGTAAACGAGATTGTAGTAGAGACGAACTTTGGAGATGACTTACTACTCAACATGTTGAAGCCTAACGTACGAGTTCCTGTTATTCCAGTCAAGCACTCAACTCAGAAAGAAAAAAGAATTATCTCCACACTTGAACCGTTGCTGAATCAAAGAAAGCTGGTCGTGGGAGAGGATTTTATTTCTGATGAAACTCTCATGTCTCAGTTCTGTAATCTTACTCCTGTACGAGGGTGCTTGAAACACGATGATGAGATTGATGTTCTTGCTATTGGAGTAAATCACTTGAACGCAAACCTAAACATCAACCTCAAAGCTATGCGGGATGCTGAGTATCAAGAGCGTCTTGATAAAGAGATTGAGCAGATGATGGGTGTTGATTCGTCTTTGAATTGGATAAACTAAAAAAGAGGAGAGCAACCTAAGTGTTACTCCCCCCAAAAACAAAAACAATAATCAAACCTTAATCACTTGATATGGTCACTCGACGCTTTCTGCGAGTGAAAGTAAGCCAACAATACAAAGCACAGTGACAACTACTGGTAATGGTGCTGACGAAGCTGCCCAGAAAGCACCATATAAACAAGTACAAAATCCAATCACGTAAGCCAGACTAGCTCCATTTCGTTCTAGCCAAGCCCCAGTTTTTTTTACGCCTGTAGCTAAGAATTTTGCGAAGCTTTTGATTTTCGTGAACATACGTGATTGGAATAATTTCATCTTTCTTTGTCTCTGTAATTATATAGGGGTTCTAAACTTTAAGAACGTATTTTTTTATACTTTTTTTCTAGTGACTTTATCTACGTAGAACTGAGCGTACTCCTCCGACAATTCTTCCATCTTGATAGTGCAGAGATGAGAATCACCTAGCTGATGGCTGATAGTAATTTGCGCGAACTGAACATCATCGTATACAACACCAGCGCTCTCTAAGGCATCCGCAATTGTCCCGAAAAGCTGTTCCAAATCTGCTTGTCTTTTTCTGGGAGAAATAAAGTGGACATATATACTGACGGCACCTTCAAGGGGGTCTGAGTTAAACTGCTGCCGGAACTCTGCTGTAAGCTCACGCTTTAACTCTCGATAATTACCAGGAACATAAGCGTGGGAAGACGTCCGTGAAAATCTGGGTCTTGGTTTCGCAAGAATTCTAGCTTTTGTGAATAGCGAAATCATCTCGCCCCCTTAGGAAGTATGCACTCCCGGTAAAAGAAAATATTATCCTCAGTATGTACAAGCTCAAAGGTGCGCATGTGTTTTTGCCCTCGTAGAATATCTTTCATGTCTTCCACAATGGGGACGTCTAGAAATCCGCGCGGTTCGCTGTTCGTGTCAAATATCTTTTCACAGCCACACAGGGTTCGAAGAACGCAGATATACTTTTTTTCTTCTTTCACTTGAGTCTCCATCCTTTGTGTTTTTGATATTTTCCTTTGATTAGTTTGGTCACGTTACTGCCGTCTAAGTCATACTTACTCAAAAATTCATGACGAGTACAAGTGATTTCC
>Ga0208162_1000786_pt1 | contig 17425 bp, 16 predicted proteins | sample CB_VirMetaG_4_FD_184539 | JGI IMG/M metagenome (GOLD analysis project Ga0208162, IMG submission 184539) | Freshwater to marine saline gradient viral communities from Chesapeake Bay - CB_1508_1M Viral MetaG (SPAdes) (version 4) | ecosystem: Environmental > Aquatic > Marine > Coastal | place: USA... | reverse complement strand
AGTATCAAATTGATGGTGTTGAGCAAGATGGCATTGTTGCAACTGTTGGTTCAACAATTCACTTTGATATGTCCGACGCTTCTACGTCCGGTCATCCCATTGCAATCTACACGGATGCAACGAAGACAACTAAAGTCACTGTTGGTATTGAGACTGACGCAAACAGCAACGACTTAATCTTTACTCCACCAATTGCTGGAACCTTTAGCTATCAGTGCACTCAGCACGCAGCAATGGGCGGAACGATTACCGTTACCGCGTAGTTTTCATAATATAACGCTTATCTGGAATACTTCCGTATTCAAGATATTCAAGACCTACAACACACTCGACGTTATATGACAAACGTCGGGTGTTTCTTGCGTGAAATCCTATGTAGAAAAAATCGTGTGGCCTCACATACATTTTCTCGTAAGGATGCTCTTCTCTTTGCTTTGTATATAACCTTACGTCTAGCCAACTATCAATATACTTATTATTTATTTTTAAATTGTTTAAATCAACGCTTAAATAACCTTCTGCTAAATTTGGCAATGTATTTTGAGAAATTGCTGCTGACTCATATATAAGATCTAATTCAGGAGCTTTTGTATCTATATTCCCCATCTCCCAATACAACTCTTCGGTTTTTTGTTTTGTTGTATTTGCACATTGCCAGCCAGCTTCTTCAAAGCAGGCCATTACTTTATCACCAATAATGTTTAAACTAATTTTTACAAAATGGTTTTCCGCTCCAAATAGCCCAACTGTATCTTCGTATTTAAATGTAAAAGGTACAACACTGCAGGTTTGTAACGAAGGTTTTGTAATTGTTGAACCTTCAGCATAATTTAACTTTTTGCCAGATGCCAAACCTTGGGGCGCTGTGTAATCACTAGCACCATAAATAATATGATTACGGCGAATCTCTTGTGTAACGTCCATCAATACGCTGCATTCTTTTCTTTATTGTATTAAAGTTGCTCGTTTATCAATGTAGATTTTTCACGCATAGTCTTAATTGCTTTGTGCTCAAGTGTACGTACACGATCACGACTCATATTAAGCACTTGACCAATAGCAGTCATAGACATTGGCTCAAGTACATCTTCACCAACTGCATATCGCATACTGATTACTGCAGCCTGCATTTCAGGTAATTCTTTGATAAGGTTTCGGATGTCATCTTTTATCATTTGTGCTTCCAGTAATTTATCTGGTAATTGACTTTCGTCTTCTAGTAAATCAATCAATGCTGTATCTTTGTTTTCACCTATTTTAATCTCAAGTGAAGTAGGTTGTCGTGCTTTGCACATTAAATCTTTAATCTCTTCTACACTTAAGTCTAAGTAATCAGATAATTGAAAAACAGTAGGCATCTCACCATTAATTTGACTGAGTTCTCGTTGTGCTTTTTTGAGCTTGTTCAGATTTTCGGTTACGTGAATAGGTAACCTGATTGCACGTGATTTCTCAGCAATAGCTCGTGTGATGCCCTGTCTTATCCACCAGTACGCATAGGTACTGAATTTATAGCCACGTCCTGGGTCAAACTTTTCCACACCACGTACTAAGCCGATAGTGCCTTCTTGAATAATGTCAAGAAGTTCCATATTTCGCTTGGTGTATTTTTTAGCAACACTAACGACAAGTCTAAGGTTTGCTTGAACCATCTTGTCTTTTGCACGCTCTCCTTCACGTATTTCACGCTTTAGCTGCTTTAGTGAAATGTCTAATACTTTGGCTAAATCTTCTTTAGTTGCAGTATTCAGTTCTTTCTCTAAATCTCTGATGTACATTAGGCGTTGCACTTGACGACCAAGCAGAATTTCTTCGTCGTGCTCTAGAAGTGGAATTCTCCCAATATCACGCAAATATGCTCGGACAGAATCTCCAGTGTGTTTTGTTTGTGACATATAGTTCGCTTGGCTATATATTAATTATGGCCTTAATTCTAACTATTGTCAATAGATTCTCTGACCTTTCATATAAACTTCTGTCGGTCTTTCTCCTGACATTTGTTCTGCAATATCTGCAATACTTCGTCCGCTCATACCTTCATCTACTTCAAATTCATCACCGTAAATACGAGCAAATCGTAAGTTTTCAGATGGCGGTTCTTCCCTACCTTCCATCGCTTCTACAGCCATTGCTTGTGCAGCTTCATCACAAAAGCCTTTCTCTCTGTAGTTGTTGTAATAACGCTCGTAGGTTTCAATGGATGCATCAATATCGGTGCCATGCACCATCATTTCAGCTGCAAGTTGATTGGCAGCCTGATCAGGCATACCGTCAGACTTAAGGTGTTTCCAAATAGTTTGGAATACCTCAGGATCACACTTACACGCTTCGCCAGCTAAACGCACAATATTAAGGTATTACAACTGTATTTATTCTACTGTTTATTGCAATCTTTAGGCATTCATCATTTTCATCATTAATCCTAGCTCTGGTGCTTTACCAGCAGGCTCAGCCATAGTTTTACTTACGGCAATATCATTCACAAATTTTGCACCTTGAGGACCTTCCATAATGCTATTTAAAGTCATTAAACCAGCGCCACCAGTTTGACTTGCTTCAATTGCGTTAGCAAGGTTCTGATTCATATATTGCTGAGCACGTGCCTCTTGTGTTGATTGTGTACTTACTGAATTACGAGCTTGACCACGGACATCAGCTACTGCTTGCGTTTGAGCAGTAATTGCATTCTGCCTAAGGTTTTGCTGAGACAGAAGTGCATTACGCTGAATCTGTGCATTACTAAATGGATTACTAGTTTTACCACCATCCATCATATTTGGCATACCTGGATTAGGTTGTGTCATTGCACCTAATCCACGTTCAGTAGAAGATAAAGCTAAGATTTCTTCTGACGGATTAACCCTATAGTTGAAAATCGGTTGAGCCATTTTACTTTTTAATCTTTAATTATATTGTAGGGGATAAATTAATATCCCCATTCGTTTTAATTAGAAATCTTGTACAAGCATTTTTGCTTGGAATGCGACCGGAGGTGCGCCAGACAGGAACTGCCAAGCTGATTCAGGATTGTTGTCCATAATTTTGCTGAAGTCACCCCAGAAGGTGCGACGTGCAGGCTCTTGACGACCAGGCGTTGGCATTGCTTGTTGAGGACGTTGGAAGCTAGGTGGTACTGCCCTACGTTCTTGTTGAGCAATTTCATTAGCAAACTGTTGTCTTGCTTGTTGTTGATTTAGTTGTTGTTCGTATGCTTCTAACCTGCGTGCCTCTTCATTAGTCAAGGTTGGATAAGGACCATCAGCACCAAAGAATCCATTGACATAATCTGCCAGAATATCTGGATCAGTCAACATAAGGTTCATTGCAGCACGCTCTTCGCTAGCAGCATCGAGCATTACATTCATAGACTGATTACGTCCTACCTGCTCAATCAGTGCATCTTCTACTGCACAGGCATAATTATTAAGCAGTGCTGGTGCTTCTGAACCAAAGTGCTCAAGTACTTCTAATGAAACATCAGAAACTTGACTTAGGTATGAATCAGGAGCGCCTCCGCCTTGTTGAATTTGTTGCAGAATCTGGGCCTGCTGCTGTCGTAGCAGCTGCTCCACTTCCGCCGTTGTATAGGCCTGGGTTGAAGCTTGCTGCGTATAAGTCGGCTGACCCTGGTTGGCCCATACCTGCTGAGGATGGGAAGCCCAACCCGCCTGGGTATTGGCCTGAGGCGTCGGTGTCTGATAAGCCGAGTACCGTGCCTGGGCTTGGGATGCCTGCGGCGTATTCAGGCTGGCGCTGAGAGCCTGAAACGCCTCCTGCCATGGATTCCCCGCCGAACCCTGCGGGGCCACCGCCTGCTGGTAAACCGGGGCCGCTGGGGCCTGGGCCGCCATTGCTGGCATCGGCTGCAAGGGTGACTGGACGCTCGTCGCGTATTGGGAGGCCGAGCTTGGCGCGGCGGCGATCGGCATCGCTGAGGGTGCTTGCGCGGTTGCCTGCATCGTCGGGACTGTACTTTCCACTGTAACTTAACTCCTTACGTAAAAACTCAAGTGATCTATATAAGAACCCTGTTATATCAAGGTTTGGATCAGCTGCTAACGGCTGATTCGGCATTTGTGGATGTGGTAGCTGATACAGCTGACCTAACATTCCTATAAAAGTATTAAATGCTTGTTGTGACTGTTGAACCATCCTAAAAGGAAAGCCGGTCAACATAGCAGAGCGTTCTTCGTCTGTTTTGCTTGGAAAGAGATATTTAAGAGCTTCAATCGAATCGACACCTAGTTCTTGCAGGTTTCTTACAACAATACTATTATTTAAAATGCCTTGCGAATCTTCTTCAAAAATGTCTCCGGTATAGCGCCAGTTTACTTTGCTATTACCATCAGGAATTAATCCAGTCACTCCCTGTGGGATTTGACCTGACTCCATACTAGCATCAAATAAAGTCTTTCTCTGTTTGAGGTAGTCTTTCATTGCGACTTCATAAGTAGCTTGAGCATCTGAATACTCTTCAGGAGTTTCATAGTTTTCTTGAAGAGGAATTGTAGGTTTCTTCAATTCCATTGCTTGTGCAAATGATTCTTCAAACAAGTACTCTTCGTGTTGAACCATCATTGAAAGCAGTTTGCATAAACCAAAGTCAAATAATGCTTTTGCTTTTTTATCTGCTGTTGCTGAAACACGTCCATACAAAGACTTCATTTCATAAGCTGTAGATGCAGTTCCAATATCAATGTCATCTACCCCACCAAGTGCAAGTCTAATTTCAGACCTGTATTGTTTGATGTATAAATTCTGATCACCACTAACTGCATCAGGTGTCATATATGAGACACGGTCAGTAGGTTCTAGGTTTGCAATTACCCTAGGTACTTTGATTTGACCATCAATACCAGCAGCACCAAAAGGTTGGCTAACACGTGTGCTTGGTCTTGAAGCAGGATCATAGAATCCAGCTTGCGAACTAATCGTTGGTTTAAATGCATTATCATCGCCACTATCAAGAATGTCGTGTTTTGGCCTGCTAGATACGAGCGTAGGATTACCAAAGAACTTCATATTCTTGCGAACATTTCGTACTAGTTCATCGTGATAAAGTATTTGATTTTGATATGCATCAAACTCACCACTACCTGTTGCTTCTCCAGTACAGTCAAGATGGTTATAAACTTCAACAGCAGGAATAAATCCTAAGCTATTGGTCACTTCAGTTGTTTGCCCAGCTTGAGTTAAATTAGGCAACCCGTTGTGATTTTCAAATTCAATCTTTTCATCAGACAGTTGTTGCTCAATCCTGTCTTTATATACCTTTAGTCGTATATACTTTTTACGACCACCTCTTTTGTTTGGTTGACCAAACATATCCATCATACTTGGCTCTTTTACAGCAAAGCTATAGATAAGCTCAACGCTTGCTAAATTACCATTTTGATCTCTGTATGCACGGTAGCTGTCTTTAGGAAAATAGAATAATTGATAAATATCTCCTGATGGTCTGAAGTAGAATAAACCTTGACCGTCACATAAGAAGTAATCAATAATACTCTCAAGTTTCATCTCAAGCATATTATCTTCATATACCTTTTTTAGAAATTCTCCACGACCACCATAAGAATCTTGTTCACAAAAAAATTCAATCCCTCTTCGTAAAATAAACAAGCGCATCTGTGCTAAATGCGATTGCACGATCATTGTTTCTACAGGAGAATCTCCTCTCTTCTCCTTTGCAGAATCTAAAATTTCTTGAAATTGTGAGCTAACATTACTCATTGCAAATACACTATTTCTTTTAGTCTAACGATACTAACTAAATCTTAGACCAGCCATTCTGCCTCTAGGAATAAATGCTCCGTATCTGGCTTCTTTTTGACGATCTTCATCTAGTGCAGAACCGAATCTTCCGTTAACAATATTTCTAGAAAAGTTATTGCCAATACTTGCGCCTGAACCAAATGTAGAACCAGAAATATTTACGTTTGTATCGCCACTATTGCCTACTACATTTTTTATGTCTCCAACTTTGATATTGTCATCACCTAAAATATTGTCGTCACCTCTGACTAGGTTTCCGCTACCTGCACCACTATTTCCGCTACGGTTTCCGCTGTTAGTCACTTCAGCAGCACCAGACAACAGATCTAATGCTTCACTAAGATTTTCCATTGCAGGAGAATCTTTCATTCGTTCTTCTTTTGATCTTGCTGGTCTGAATGAAAAATCTACTTTATTTTTACCTCTATCATTTCCGATTTGTGCGCCATCACCAAATGTAGTATCTTCTATATTTAGCAGGGTATCGCCTCTGTTACCGACTCTGTTTGTAATATCACCGATGACTGTATTGCCTTTGCCTAAAATATTTCCATCACCTTCAACGACATTACCGCTACCGTTACCTGAATTGAAAGATCCATTAAAACTATCCCTGATTACAGGACCTTCAGCACCAGGCCTTGGCCTCACTGGCCTCACTGGCCTTTCGGGCCTTGTCGGTCTTGTTATTGGCCGTTCGTCTCTTGGCGGACGTACCGGTCTTGTTGGACGTGGGGGCCTTGTTGGGACTTTAGGGATTGTTGGCTCATCTTCGTCATCAACTGGTGTTGTCGGACCCATAGCGTCGCCAGCTTTTCTTAACTTTCCATATAGATAATCTCTATATGCAACTTGACCACTACCGTACTTAGCTCTAACAGCTTCTTGATCTGCTTTCCAGGCAGCAAGAGTTTCATCGTCAAAGTTTTTATAATCAACCCAATTGTCGGTACCTCCATACTTTGCTAGAAGGCTTTTTTGGGCATTAACAGCTTCTCTTTTAAAGTCATTATAGATATTGGCGTACTCACCCAAACCCTTCATTGAGTCTGTATAGTCTTTGTAAAAATCTTTAGGACCTAAATCACTATACTTTTCACGGTATAGTTCTTTAACTTCATCAGATTGTTGACCCCAGGTTTTCATTCATCTACTCCTTAAAAGTTTGCTTGATTAGCAATTTCTTTTGTTTCATCTTTTGGTTTATTAGGTGAACCAGGTCTTGTAAAGTCAGGTGCTTGATAATTCCCATCAAACATATCGCCTAAGTAGTAGCCTTGCTGTGCTTGAGACATATTCTGATAGTTTGCTGTGTTCATTCCGGCCATATTGTATGCATTCTGTGCAATCCCATTTGGCATCATATTGGCTTGTCCTGCCATTTGCATTGCACCAGCTGCGCTTGCATATCCATTCATTTGAGACTGAGATTGTGCAAACTGATTATTATTTAAAGCTTTATAAGCTTCCATACCTTGCATATTTTCAAGAGCTGAAGATTGTCCAGGTCCGCTACCAAAGTTTTGAGCATTTATATTTACACCATAGTTGTTACCAAAGTTAGCACCAGGACCGAATGTACTGTTGTTGATGTCAAAGTTAAAGTCACCAGTATTGCCAAAACTATTATTTATATCTCCGTAACTCATATTGTTGTTACCAAAGATATTATTGTCGCTGTTTGTCAGTTGGTTACCTGAACCAGCACCACTATTGCCAGACTGGTTACCACTATTTGTCATAGTCGTATTATTGCTATTATTTGTACTATAATCTCTGTTGTCAGTTTGACTCAGATTAGAATTCAATGAATTTGTCATTGTATTGTCAATATTATTACTGTTGTTCATCGTAGAAGTCATATTATTACTATTAGAAGTAGTAACATTAGCACTTGTATTTCCGCTATTAGCGTAGGAAGTGTTATAGCTATCAGATGTATTTCCAGAATTAATCATATTGTTGCTGTCATTAGTACTTGCATTAGTGTTATAGCTATCAGAAGTATTTGTGTTATAGCTATCATTAGTGCTCATATCAGTACTACTATTATCTGTCCAGTATGAAGATGTATTCATACTGTCATTTATACTGTTGTCTGAATTGTCGTATTTGTTGTAGCTGTCAGTAGTAGTATTAGTCGTAGTATTCTGTGTATTTGTATTGAAGCTATCATCAATAGAACGCTGACTATTGTCGTTATAGCTATCTGTAATCCTATTATCACTTTGATCGTTATAGCTATCAGTAGTATTCATACTATCGTTTATGCTTCTATCACTATTATCGTTATAGCTATCATTAGTGCTTCTATTAGAGTTATCGTTGAAGCTATCAATATTTCTGTTGTCTGAATTGTCATTCAAGCTGTCGTTTATATTAGTGCTGTTATTACTATTATCATTAGCACTATTGTTTAGGTTTGTATTGTAACTATCATTAACACTGTTATTGCTATTGTCATTAGCACTATTGTTTAGTGTTGTGTTTGTATTCATACTATCGTTAATACTATTATTTGTATTCATACTGTCATTGATACTGTTATTGCTGTTATCAGTGACTGTTGTATTGCCGCTGTTATTAATACTATTATTGTTATTGCTGTTATTAACGCTGTTATTGTTCATACTATCTCTTATAGAGATTCTATATTGTGCTCTTTCTTTAGCTGCTGTTCTGACTTTATCATCCTTAGATTTTCTATAAATTTTACTCGTACCTACATCATTCCTCTTTAGAAATTGTTGTTGGTTGTATCCTATTCTATTGTCTCTTTTTTTCATATCTTGTGCGATTTCCTCAGCAGAGAATCCCATTCTCTTCAATTCACGCATATCTGCGGCATTATACGTTTTACCAAAATCATAGTCGGCAATATTAGTTACCTGTTGACCTTTGATTACATCTCGACCTTTGTTCTGTACATTCTGACCAGTTTGTAAATATTGATCAGCTTGTTTTACTATCTGATTTGCTTTTCGCTGATTAATAACTGCACGGCCTGACAACCCCCCTTCAGAGTTTGCCATTTTATCAAACTTCTCTAATCGCTTTAAAGCGAGACGCTTTTGCTTTTCTGCGTTCTTTTCACTTTTAAACTGCATCGTACTTAAAGGTCAATACTATCTTGATTGTAATCTAATTGTAGCGAACCTCTACGCAATAGCCCTCCCATTGTTAATACCATACTATCTACAGCGTCATCGTGAGGTGAATGACCAAAGTTAATTAGTTCGTCTTCTAAAATATTCCACTTCCGCCATTTGTTCCAAACAACTTTACCGTGCTCATACAAACCAAGCACTCCTCGTAATCGTGCTAACTTATCACCTTTAAATCCTTTTACTGGTGAACAGCTCAAGTTATATAGAGCACGGTTGTCAAACATTACTCGTTTAAAATCACCTTCAAATGATGACTGATAAGCAACTGCTTCTGGCCAAATAATGCAAGGTGACATTGTGGGAAAGTACTGGCCTTCATCGTTTTCTAAGACAATATGCCAATCAGCTAACATTTCACATAATGTATCCATCTTCTCTAAATTGCCCATACTGCGTACACGCCTTTGGTCAATTAAATATATTTTTCCATCTTTAATACCACCTAATGTAAATACAGTCCAGTCATTCTTTTCTGATAATCCTGCACTTAAGTCAATACCCACGCCTAAGCAGTCATATTCTTGTGGTACTTCTCCTTTAATAATTAACTCTGGCGATATACCAACATCACTGGACTGTACTGCTGTATTTAAATACTGATAAGCAAACGCAACACGATCTTCCATCTTACGTTCGTTTAAGTATTTCATCGACCAGAACTCTGGCCAATACGAACGTTGCCTACCTTCGGCGTCTGTTATGACTGCTTTCTGAATGATTTGTTTCCAATTGTTTTTGGGGATAAATAAAGTTGCGTGGATGTCGTCGAAATGGAATCGGGTACCCAGACAGATGGCCCGTGCACCTTGGAACATAGTAGGTGCAATGACATTGGACCATGTCTGTTCCATCTCCCTTCTAATGTCCGGATTATTGATGGATGCAGCGGATTTAATAGGGTCATCGATAAGCACCAGTTGTGATCGCTTCGATGTAATTGCTCCCTTGAGACCTCCACATGCAATGGTGAAAGCTTCTTCACCCGCCGTATCAATGCCTGCAAAGTCATAGTCAATGCTCCAGTATTCATCACTTCGTTTTATTTTTGACAGTCTAACCATAGGAAAGATTTCTCTATATTTATTAGATGTAAGAATTCCTTTAATTGTCGCAGACTTTGCTCGACTAATGTCAACCATATACGCAATATATAGAATACGAAGCATCTGCTTTGCAGCTGTATGTCTACCAATCATCCAAGCGGCAAACAATCCAAGCACTGTTGATTTAGCAGAACCACGTGGTGCAAGGATTGCTGTATTAGGCCCGCCAATGCCCATTAAACATTCACTATCTTCTCCTGTACATAATTGACTGTGCCATTCCAACATATGCTTTGCTGGTGGTTTACCCATTAATGTACAGAATGCTTGAAAGTTATCTCTTGCTTCTAATACTTCCGGCGAAGGTGCCTTGACAGTTACCTTTGTGGCTTTCATCAAAGCCGTGCGTTTATACGCAAGTGCAATACTTGGAACTGCCATATAACTATTATTTAGTGACTACAGTCTAACGCCACCATGCACGCCGACGTTCTGCTAGTTTTTGTGCTCTTCTGTTCATTTCCCCTGCACGCATAGCAGCTATTGCATTTTGTCTACGTGTTATTTCATATGCAATACGCATTGCTTCTGCAAATCTAGCCGCTTCTATTGCACGTGGACTGTAGCCAAGTAACCTTTCAGTACTTATAGTTGGAAGCCCTGGAAGTTGTGGACGTGTAATTGCCTGTGCAGCATATGCACTCAGACTTTGGTCAATAATTTCCGGTAATTCAGGTAAAGGAGGTGGCGGTGTAATAAACATTAGGAGCTTACTTCGCTGTACACTTTTGCCCATACAGCAGACATTGCATTTTCAATAGGCTCTGCAAACTGTGGGTCATCTTTAAATATATTAGTAAGTTCTCTCATCACACGATCTGCTCCAGCAAGAATTAATCCACGCTTATCAGTTGTTTTGTTTAAACGTTCTGAGACCTCGATATGTGACCTCAGTTCTTTCTCTAAAGCTGCTAGACGTGCTGCACCATTGTCACCTTTTATCTCACCGCTGGTGACAGCCATACGTAGATCTTGAATGTCTGAATGAAGTGCAGCAATTTCACTGTTTAAAATTTCTCGTCTGTTCAACTTCTTGAACTTCATCTTTACCCATCTAACTAAATCGTTAAATGTTCCTGGATATTGCATAATGCCTGCATACACCCATATTTCAATAACTGATGGTGTGTATTCAGCAAACTCTTTAAACTGTTCGCTTTCAGATGCTGGTAATGTATCAAGCCACTCGTCTACATAATTTAAATAGACTTTACCTGTTTTAGTTGCAGTTTTCATTAGAACATTCCTGCCAGTCCTCTGGCGTACTTACTTTGTCTGCTAGCTGTCTTATCTTCTTCTTTAGTCTTCTGAATCATATTCTTGCGCTCTTCTGAACCTGTTGCACCAATTTGATCAAGGGCGTTCTTACTCTTCTTGTCTTGCAACTGTAAATCAATACCGCCTTGTGCCTGGATTTTGCTGACATCAACTTTACCTTGATCTCCAATCTGTTCTCTTGCTTGCACACCTTTAAGCTTCTGCAGTGCTTGATCAATTGCACCTTGTGCGCCAATCTGGCTTACTGCTCCTTTCTGCTTTATGTTTTCAATGCCTGTATCAATTTCTCCCTGAGCTCCAATTTTATCGAGGTCTATTTGACCCTGATCTCTAATTTGATCAAGCGCTTGATTACCCTTTATTCCTTGAAGGATTTGATCCATTGTCCCTTGCTCTTTAATCTGTTTAACTGCTTCTAGACCTTGTGCTCCAATTTGATTGAGCGCTCCACTTTCTTTCATTGCTTGCAGTGCTTTATCAATATCACCTTGTTCAAGAATCTGATCAATTACACCTGCATCTTTTAACTCCTGTAGAGCTTGCTCGTTAACTCCAGACTCTTTAATCTGTTCAATTGCTTGCTTACCTTTGATACCTTGCAATTGTTGATCTAAATTACCTTGAGCTTTAATCTTTGCAACATCTACTGTACCTTGATCTTTAATCTGCTCAAGTGCTTGTAATCCTTTTTCAGATTGTAGCCATTGATCAATTCCGCCTTGTGCCAGTATCTGAGAAACTGCACCTTGGTCTTTTAGTGTTTGTAATTGTTGATCATTCAGTCCAGCAAGTCTTAACTGTTCAATAGCTTGTCTACCTTTGACACTTTGCAGGTCTTTATCAATACTGCCTTGTGCAAAAATCTGCTGAAGTGCCTGTTCGCCTTTAATTCCTTGCAGCTGCTGGTCTAAGCCACCCTGAGCTTTAATTTTGGCAATATCTACTGTTCCTTGACCTTTAATCTGATCAAGAGCTTGTCTGCCTTTTTCAGATTGCAGCCATTTGTCAATGCTACCTTGAGCAATTATTTGTGAAATAGCACCTCTGTCTTTTAATGTTTGTAATTGTTGATCATTTAATCCAGCCAGTTTTAACTGTTGAATTGCCTGTTGGCCTTTTACACTTTGCAGATCTTTATCAATGCTGCCCTGCGCTCCAATTTGTTGCAACGCTTGTTGACCTTTCATACCTTGCAAGCTTGTATCAATCTGTCCTTGAGCAGTGATTTTTTGAATATCAATTTTGCCAGATGCACCAATTTGTTGCAGAGCTTGTTGGCCTTTCTCAGATTGCAACCATTTCTCAATGCTGCCTTGTGCACCAATTTGTTGTAGTGCCCCGCTGTCTTTTAACTTCTGCAAGTCTTGGTCATTTAATCCTGCGAGTTTCAGCTGATTCAATGCTTGCTGACCTTTAATACCTTGTAAGGTTTGGTCCAGCATTCCTTGCGCTTGAATTTTACTTAGGTCAATATTGCCTTGAGCACCAATCTGCTGAAGAGCCTGTTGTCCTTTCTCAGACTGCACCCACTTTTCAACACTACCTTGCTCTCTAATCTGTGCAATAGCTCCAGTATTTTTCAATGATTGAAGCTGTTGATCATTTAATCCGGCTACTCTTAATTGTTCAAGAGCTTGGTCACCTTTAATGTCCTGTAGTTTTGCATCTACGCTACCTTGCGCTCCAATCTGCTGCAGTGCTTGACTTCCTTTGATGTTCTGCAGATTAGCTTCTTGTGCTCCCTGAGCTCCAATCTGCGCAAGTGCTTGATTACCTTTTAGTCCTTGCAGTGCAGTATCTAGCTGACCTTGAGCTTTTAGTTTTGCTAGATCAACATTACCCTGACTTTGAATCTGAGCTAATGCCTGCTGACCTTTTTCAGTATTCAGCCATTTCTCGATACTGCCTTGCGCCCCAATCTGTGCAAGTGCTCCACTGTTTTTTAAGGTCTGAAGCTGTTGATCATTTAATCCGCTTGCCTTTAACTGTTGCAGCGCTTGCTGACCTTTTGTATCTTGCAGGCTTTTTTCAATTGAACCTTGAGTAGCAATCTTATCTAGGTCAACTTTACCCTGTGCACCAATCTGCTGAATAGCTTGTTGCCCTTTCTGGCTTTGCAGGAACTGTTCAACACCACCTTGAGCAGTAATCTGATCGAGCGCACCAATGTTCTTTAACTTCTGAATATCAGTATCATTCAGACCTGATTGCTTTAACTGCTCAATTGCACCTTGATTTTTCTTGTCTTGTAATGATTGCTCTATTGCACCTTGCTCTTGTAGGTTAAGTCTATTTTGCTCACCTTCTAACTGAGTTTGGTTTTGTAAAATATCACCTTGGAATGCAAGTTTTGTTAGTTCTCTATTTGCATCATCTGTTGCGAATTTACTTTGCAGATCATATTCTGTACCTAGTTTCGCCATTCCATAATTAAACTCTTGCTGCATAATGGATGATTGATTTCCCAGCTCCAAGGCAGCGGCCGTCATCATCTGTTGATTAGATATTGCAGCATTGTCGTAGGCCAGTTCTTTGGCCATTTGATTATTAAAAATAGATGACGCTAAATCAGCTTCAAACGCTCTTTTGATTTCAGTACCAGCAACATCATCAGAATCTGGTGTCCAGTTATAAAATCCCTCTAAGACACTAGCAGCATTAAATAGACCACTAGAAATTTGAGCATTGGTGCTCGTTCCATTAGCAGTTGGTGCAGGCGTTTGAGTTCCATCAGCAGTTGGTGCAGGCGTTTGAGCCCCATTTGAGCCTTGTGTACCAATGCCTTCAGGCGGAGCTAGTGTCAATTCTTGTACTTCAGGTTTTGCAAGAAGTTCGTTTACTTGCTCTGAACTAAGTGTTGTACCATCTGCTAATGTGACAGTCGCCATCTTTTCTATAACGCTTTATCTATATTCTATAGTTTAGTAAGTTATTTAGAATAGAAAAAAGCTTAGTCAATTGATATGGCACCTAATGTTAATAACTGGGCTCGGGCTGCTCAAGTAGTCACAAGTCAAAATACAGCAATTAGAAAAAAGTTAGCTGATGATAAACCTAGGTACGATCGAATAGGTCAAGCGTCAGTTCAAGCTGCAGCTAAGAATGCAGTTAATGTTGCAGAAAATAATGCAAGTACTGCTGATACTGCTATCCAAGCAGAAGCTTTGATGCGTAAAACTAAAATTGGAATTGATGAAGATAAGAAAATTAGAGGTATCAAAAAACAAGCTAAGATGACTGGAATGTTGGCAGGTGGTGCTGCACTAATTGGTTATGGAGCTATGAACCTAAACAAGGAAGAAGAGCCTAATGAAGTGGCTAATAGTCTCCAATCGCTAATAGCAAAGAATCAGGCTCGTATGAAAAATATACAAGGAGAATTAGATGCTGTTCGTTCAATGACGTTTAAAGGGGCACCTACAAGTAATAATTCAAATAGTACATCTGACAGTACATCTAGTAGCACACCTATAAGCGGTGGCTCTTCCAGGCCTATCTCGTCAGCTCAGTTTGATAGTAAAAAAGGTAACTATTCAGTTGCTGATATGACACGACTTGCAGAAGAAGCTGGATTTACTCCAGAGCAAGCAAGGGTGATGGGAGCTATTGGTATGGCTGAATCAGGCGGCCGAGCACGAATTGATACTTCTCAGACTATTGATCCGGGTAAAAAGAATGAATATTCAATTGGCTTGTTCCAAGTAAATGCTCAAGCTCACGGAGATAAACTAGCTAAACTTGGCTATTCTGAAGATGACTTACGTGATCCCCGCAAGGCAGCACAAGTTGCAAAAATGGTTTACGACGAAGTTGGTAGCTTTAAACCTTGGAGTGTCTATAAATCTGGAGATTACGCACAATATTTACCTAAATAGTAAACGCAGCACCTAAATTTCCTAGACCTTGTAGCAGTTGCATAATTGCTCGATCTTTACGATCTCTTGCATCTCTTTTATCTTGTTGGCTTAATCTTGCATATTCAAGCTGTAAGTTATCTGCTGATGTTTGAGCAGCTAGTTGTCGTGTAAGCAGACGCTCTTCTCTTTGGTCTTTTCTGTCTTGCCATCTGTTTCTGTTATTTTCAGCAGCCATCTCCTCTTGAAACCTTTGGGTTTCTCTTGACAATGCCAGCTGTTGCTGAGCCAGTGTAGTGCTTGCCCGCTGCGCATCGACAGATGCTCGTTGTTGGTCTTGGGCTATCTTTAACTGTCCATCTGCGATCTTCTGTGCTTCAATTTGTGCAGGTGTTTGAAAATTTAGCGTAGCTTTTTTAATAAATCCACCGATGTTATCTGGTGTGATTGTTGCGCCATCAGCTGCTTTTAGAATTGCTCCTTCATCAACTGGAGCATTTCTAACTAATGCTCTTACCTGATTGTTTTTTTGAATAGCATCTTGTGTCTCTGCAATCCCTTTAGCACCAGGTGTCAGTCCTTGAAGCCACCAGGCAGCGCCTTCACGTTTAACTTGACCATCAGCTCCTACTGACAATCCACCAGATATCCAATCTGTAAATGTATCTTGAAAGATATTACCTGTTTTGTTTCTAGATAGCTTTTGCTCTAGTTTTGTAGGATCCTGATATAAGGTACTCATCAGACCATTCTCCCGCCTTGTAACTGTTGCAGCGCTAGTTCCATTTTACGTTGTTCTGGTGTTTTCTTATCACCGAACAACCACTGTGCACCATCACTGACGGCTTTACCTAGACTTGCACCGGCAGCTATACCAATTGGGCCTCCAGCAGCTCCTAAGAAGCCACCAATTCCCATTGCTGCAGTATCCATTGCTTTGTTGCCAATACTGTCATCTCCAAGCACAATATCGCCTGCACTCAGTAGTGCACCAGCAGCACTCAAGCCTGGAACAACTCTAAGTGCTTGTCTTACTGGAGCACTGCTTGCAAATCTAAATGCAGAATTTTTAGCTACACCCGGAACCATAGATCCAAGTTTGCCTAGGCCTCTTTCTAGACCCATCTGAGTATTTCTGTCAGCTCCAAGCAAAACTCTTCCAATGCTGCCTGGTGCTTGGTTATAAGCAAAGCCGTTAATTGCATCACCAGCTGCTACACCATAACCAAGTAGGTTATCTAAAATATTAGGTCCCGGTTCTGGAGCTACGCTGTAATAACTTCTTGGTACTAATGATGAATTCATTACCGAACCTCTACTGATGCGTTTTTGGCTTCCATACGGGTAACCCTTGATTCAAGTTGTTGTACTCCTCGCACAAGCAGTGCGAATAGTTCGCCAATGTCGATGCACAAACGGTCCAGGCTATCATCATAGTAAGTAGCATCAGGTAGAACCTTCGCATAATCTTGGGCGATGAAGCCGTTATGAATACGTTCTGGATTTGAACTATATTCTTCATTGTAATAAAAGGTGACTGGCTTTAATTGACGCAATGTTGAAAGTGCATCGTCAATATGTTCAATTGTATTTTTTGTACGCTCATCACTTAATAGAACTGAACCCAATAAGCCAACTCCTGCTTTAAAAACACTTCCAAATTCTGATCCAGCCGCTTGTTCTCTTTCAGCTTGTACTCTTGCTTCTGCAGCAATTTCTGTTGCCTTTACATTAGCTGTTTGTGCAATTAATGAATTCCTGACTTTTGTATTTGCATCCCTAATTCCTCTTTCTTCATATCCTGCAGCATCAATATTAGTAGCTGCCATTCCACCCCAATCAGGCTTTTTTAATGCAGCAAATGTTTCTGCAAGTGTTGAGTTTCCAGCAGCCGCTGCTCCTCCTTGCATCTGTCTTGCATTTCTAAAATCAAACTCGCCTGTTGGCTGAAATGGTGCCATTTGTTTTAATCAACCTCTTTGTATTTTAACCAAAGGTATTGCGTGAATTCCAAAAATCATATCCAAAACCACCACTACTTGGAGTACTTGATCTAAAAACACTTCCAAGGCTTGAACCTAGACTACCGACAGCTCCAGCAATTCCTGAAACCGCACTTGCTTGACCCTGCATTCCACCAATTGCTCTTGTAGCATCAGCATTTGCTTCTGCCGCTGCAACTGCTGCTTTGCCTCTTAGAACAGCATCTGCAGTTGAAGCATTATTTAAAGCCACGTTGACTTCATCT
>Ga0208162_1000785_pt1 | contig 17440 bp, 3 predicted proteins | sample CB_VirMetaG_4_FD_184539 | JGI IMG/M metagenome (GOLD analysis project Ga0208162, IMG submission 184539) | Freshwater to marine saline gradient viral communities from Chesapeake Bay - CB_1508_1M Viral MetaG (SPAdes) (version 4) | ecosystem: Environmental > Aquatic > Marine > Coastal | place: USA... | reverse complement strand
CATGTCCTGCTTGAGAATCTTATACTCAAAAGGTTCCCAATTCAATCGTTGCAAAGTTTCCTCGTCCATCTTTCCTGTGTAGTAAATCCACTTCAGTTTACGCATACGACGAAACTCATTCTCTTTACGTTCGAGAATGAGTTTGGCGTCCAAGTATATGTTGAGATACTTGTTATGCAACTGAGGCAGACGAAGAGACTCTGCATCCAGTCTTGTTTCGTCGATGCTCGCATCCCGCTCGACCATCTCTTTGATCTTGTTCAGATTCATAGTCTAGAAGTATAACACACAACAGCAACAAGTCAAGCAGAATAAAATCTATCGATGGTGCTTCTCATAACCTTCATATGGTTCAATATGGTCTCACTTGATTTTTCCATGTAGAAGTTGAGGTACTGACTGCTCTCCTCGCGAGTCATGTTTTCCAGATCAAAGTCGCCGGAATTCTGATCGTAGTTTTGCATGAAGGCATCATAGTGTACCTGTTGTCTGATGGAAGGATTGAAGTTGAAAGCAAGCCTTGCCCAGTAACTATGTGCATACCACAATGCAAAACCATTGACGCCTTCTTCAAGATAGGGTTGAATGACAGTATCAATCATAAACTTATCTTGAACTATCTTGTGGTCATATTCAACTTTACCACCACGAACATACCAAGGACATGTCATTGGTATGATAGGCTTGTTTGTGTTTTGCCTCTCATTGAACAGATGACAAAATCGCACAAGTTCTCTTCGATACTGTGATTCTCTTGCAGCAATATCGTGGTTGAATACATCAGGATCGTATCGATTGTAGAACGAAGGATTGAACCAATCGCATTCTGCCAAAAGTTCTTCGTAGCATCCGTACTTGTGTTCGATCTCCTGTTTCTTTACTTCTTCTGGAGCATTTACCCATGTGTATGAATTGGTCGGAGAAGGATGTGGTAGCCAATACTTGAGAATTGGTAGACCATAATAAGTCCACTTCATCTTTGGAAACTCTTGCTTCATTCTGCGAAGAGCCTTGAGCATGACTCTGGTTGCCTCTTCGTTTTCGGGAGTTCCCTTTCCTGTACCAAGTCCACTGAAGAAGTTTCCTTCATAGTCCAACTGACCATATCCAGTTGGTTCCTCTCCCTTGTAATACTTACGAACATTTTCAATGATGAGATCTTCACTGATGCTAAGACTTCCTGTTTCTTTTCCGTTTTGTCCATCCCAAGAACCATACCAGATGTAATATGTTTCTGCTCCTGCTCTTTTCTTTGCAACCTTGTTCATTTCCTCTTCTTCCTCTAGAATATGAATGGAATCATACATTGGAGGGACAGGAAATCTGCTAGTCAGAACACCGTGTTGTGGATAGAGAATCAATTCTTTGTCTTCTTTTTCCTCTTCCTTTGGTTTGCGAAGAAGAAAAATACCAAGATCAGCACCATCCACGATACCATCTTTGTTTAAATCATAGGTTGCATCATAAGTTCCCCAAGCAGAAAGAAGATCGGTAAGATTGAGTTCTGGTTCGGGTTCTGGAGCAGGTGTCAACTCTGGCTTGGGTCCAATTTGAGGTTCTGGACCGGGAACAAGAGGAGGTGCAAGTGTTGGAGATTGTCTTTTTGTTCTTGGTTCTTGTTTGGTTTTAAAGGGTCTTAGTATTGGTTTTAGTATTCTAGAGAGCATATATGTTTCCTTTTCCTTCGTTGACACTCAGAGTCTACATAGGTTTTATTATCTGTCAAGTATAAAGTTCAAAGTTTTTTAATGTCGTAGTAATCATAAGCAAAGGTTACGTTTGCAGTCCAAGGAGTAAGATCTGTAATTTGACTGTCAAACTCAAATCCACTTACAGATATTGGGAACATATTGTAGAAAGTAACCTCTATGTTTGGATTCATCGCACTGTTGGTAATGAACAATGTTCCTTGTGTGAAGTGTTCTCCTGTATCATCTAGAATATCAATATGATCATCAGATACACTGGTTCTTCGAATCCAGTTTGATATTTCCAACCAATTGGTCATATCCTCGTTTACCAAGAAAGACATTTCAAGTGGTGCATATACAATTTTGCTTGCAGGATGTCTGATCAAAGAGAATCTATTTGGTTGTTCTATAGCAGAATCATATCCAAAACTTGGTAGTGTTACTTTAGTTATGAAGTATTCTAGTTGAGGCATTTCCTTGATGACAAACTTGTAATACGTTGGATAGATGTAGTTTTGGTTTGTTGGTTGTTTCGTAATAGGAGTTTGTGGTACTTCTTTTTCTATCTCCGCTCTACTCTGAGAAACAACAAAAACAACATCAGGTGATCCCGCTACACTAAAGTTTATATTTCCATATCTTGTTTTTGGTTTGGTGTTTTCATCAACTGTGTATGTGATTGTACCATCACCAGTTCCTGTTATTCCGCTTGTTATTTGTAACCAATTTTGATCGCTGGATACAGACCATATGAGATTTCCATCTCCTTCGGTTGTTAGATTAATTTCACCTGTTTTTCCTGCCGCACCAGAACTATCACTGTATTTGTCTAAAACTACCTTAAAATCATAACCACTTTGTGTGAATGTATGAACTAAACCATCAACTAAAATTTGACCTGTTCTTGATTGTGTTGAAAGGTTTTCAGATACGGTATAAAAAATACTTCTGTTGCCTTTGGTGCTTTCATTTATTATTTCGATCCAATCATCTGAAGTATTTGACTCAATATGACAACCTTCTGCATTTACTTGAACATAGAAAGAGTTTGTAGCATTTGAGGGTGGACCTGTTAACGATGGTGGTATTATTTGTTCCACAATACATGGAACTGAATCCTGAAAGACATAATGATCTATACCTTGAATATATGTGTCATCATCTATTTCACCATCGGATGCTTTTGCTACTCTGATTATTGCTACCCTATCATTTCCGGGTTCTTCGTTTCCAGTAACACCAAAAACAATAGTTGAATCACCCATTCCAGTTACACTGCTGGGTTCTAAAGTTAACCATTCATTTTCTGTTTCTGTAACTGCTGTTGTCCAAATGCAATCTTGAGCATTCATTTTGACATCAAACTCAAGTCCAGTACCACCAGAAGGACCAACATGAGTTTCAATTGGTGTCAATGACAATACAGAACAAAAACCTACACCTTCTTGTGTGATTTCAAAGACCAGATCATCACTTAAACCACCTTCAAATACACGAGAAACTAAAATTTCACCAGTTCTTCCATATGTAAAAGGATTTTGTTCTACGGAATAATAAATTGGAATTGGAGAAAATTCCCCAAACCAAGTTAGAGTATGGATTGTAATCCAATCATTATTGGTTGTTGCATGGAAATTTGTATAATCTGTAATATCAAGTTCAAAACTTGCACGGCTATCGGGATCGCTACTTATTCCAGTGTAACCTACTACAGATGATGATGGAGTTATTGATAGTATGCTACTGGGTGCAGAATCTTGTTGTATAAATTGAAATGCGCCACTACCTCCACCACCAAAAGGTCCGGTATAACCATCCAAATATACATATGCTGATCTAGTCAAAGGAGTGGTATTTGTTGTTATTGAATATATAATCGTTTGATTTCCGGTTCCGCCGGTTAAACTAAGACTAATCCAATTTTTAAAATTTTCATTTTCTGGATCACCAGATATATAATCAATTGTAATTCCCCATGAACAATTATCATTGTTCATGGTTATGCTGGTTTCAAAAGTACCACCTGTATATCCTAATGAACTATTATTAAAAGAAAAACTTACTATTGGTTCAACAGAAACCACAGAGCATATAAATGGTGGTTGTTCTACTGTATGTGTGAGTCCCCCAACACTAATTTCTCCTACGCGGGAAACTACTAAGTCGTTTTCACTAAAAGTATATCCAACAGTTGCATCTCCAGTTCCGCTTGTAACTCCTAGTGTAATCCAGTCTGCTTCTGTGGTGACACTCCATCCACAATCTTCGGCACTCATGTCGATATCAAAGGAACCAGTTCCAGCGGTATATTCAGAGAGTGTAAATGAATCTGGAGTTATTCCTACAAGCGAGCAAGTAACTCCTGTTTGTTGAACTTGATGAGTCAAACCACCAATATTAATATCACCAGTTCTAGATGCATTTAAAATATTTTCTTGAACTGTATATATGATGGTTGCATCACCAGTTCCACTTGTTGCTCCTAATGTGATCCAAGCAGCATCTGTTGTAGCACTCCAACTACAATCTTCAGCACTCATGTCAATATCAACTGAATTGGTTCCTCCAGATGAATTAAAAGATAAACTTGTTGGGTTTATGGACAATGTTTCACATGTAACTCCAGTTTGTGAAACGCTATGAGTAAATCCATTAATGCTAATATCACCAGTTCTAGATGCATTTAAAATATTTTCTTGAACTGTATATGTGATGGTTGCATCACCAGTTCCATTTGATAGATCTATTTTGATCCAGTCAACATTTGTTGTTGATGACCAAGGACAATCACCTTCATTCATGTCTATATCAAATGATCCTGTTCCTCCTGATTGATTGAATGAATTTGCCGATGAACTTATTGAAAGAGTTTCGCATGTATGACCGGATTGTGTGATTGTATGAGTAAGACCACCAATACTAATTTCCCCAACACGATCACCACTATCTACTGGATTTTTTGTGATGGTATATGTGATGGTTGAATCACCATTTCCACTTGCGGGATTGATTGAAATCCAACTCTCCTCTGTGGTTGCAATCCACCCACAGTCATCATCACTCATATCTACAACGAAGGAACCAGTTCCTCCAGATCTGGTGATAGAATTTGTTGATGGATTTATAGAAAGTGTTTCACACACATGACCCGTTTGGTTTACTGTAAAAGTAAGACCATTAATTTCAATTTCACCGACTCTACTTCCAGAATCTACTGGATTTGCTGCAATATCATAATTTATCGTCGCATCACCTATTCCACTAGTCGTGTGAATATTAATCCAATCTTCATCTGTTGTTGCAGTCCATGCACATTCATTGGAAATCATGTTTATAAAAACAGTCAATCCAGATTCACCAGTATATCCCGCTGTGTATCCACTGGGAGTAGTGTCAACAATTTGACATGTAACACCATTTTGAACTATTGTATGACTAAATTCACCAACAACAATTTCACCCGCTCTATCTACGCTAAGTGGATTAGAATCCACAGTATACTCAACATAACCATCACCAGTTCCACTTGAAACATCTAAAGTAATCCAACTTTCAGACTCAGTGGCAATCCAAGTGCAACCTTGGTTGCTCATGGACACACCAAAAGAATTCGTTGATCCAGATGAACTTGCATTGTAAGAAATAGGATCAATTGAAATAATACTACAAATAGCACCAAACTGTGTTATTCCGTGTGTTAAACCATTGGTGTCACTATTAACATAGATTTCACCATAGCGATCAACTATGGTAGTATTTTCGGATACGAAGTATTCTAGTCTATCGTCACCAGTTCCACTAGTAACTCCTAGTGTAATCCATGCCTCGTCTGTGGTAGCACCCCAAGAACAAGCGTCATCGCTCATGTCTATGGTTATACCAAGTGTTCCTCCATCGGAATCTATAGTATCAAACGATGGATCTAGAAGAAGAACTTCACAGGTAGATCCAGACTGAGTGATAGTATGAGTAAATCCACCAATACTAATTTCACCAATTCTTTGTGTTTCTGATGAATTGGAATCCACAGTATACTCAACATAACCATCACCAGTTCCACTTGAAACATCTAAAGTAATCCAACTTTCAGACTCAGTGGCAATCCAAGTGCAACCTTGGTTGCTCATGGACACACCAAAGGAACTTGTTCCTCCAGAAGAAGGTTTTGATCTATTTTTAGGACTTATTCCAATCACTTCGCACAATAAAGCATTTTGTGATACTGTATGTGTGAATCCGCCAATACTGATTTCGCCAGTTCTTCCTTCTGATGATGTATTTTCACTAATATCATATGTGATGGTTGCATCACCAGTTCCACTTGTTGCTCCTAGTGTGATCCAATCAGCATCTGTTGTAGCACTCCAACTACAATCTTCAGCACTCATGTCTATGCTAAAGGTTACACCAGATTCTGCTGTATATCCTGCCGAATAATTGTCTGGAGTTATACCAAGACTCTCACAAGGAACTCCAATTTGTGTTACTATATGACTAGATCCATTGATATTGATTTCACCGGTCCTAGTTGCATTTAGTGTGTTTTCAGCAATATCATATGATATAGTTGTATCACCATTTCCACTTGTCGCATAAAGAGTGATCCAATCTACATTCTTTGACAAGGACCAAGAACAATCTTCTGCACTAATATCAATGTTAAATGTAACACCACTATGACCGGTGTATCCTGCTGAATAATTATCTGGATTTATGTCGAGAATTTCACATACAACACCTGATTGTGATATGGTATGTGTAAGACCACCTATACTAATGTTTGCGACTCTTGAAAACTTTGATGTATTTTCAGCAATATCATATGTTACAATTGAGTCGCCATTTCCACTTGTTGTATAGAGTGTAATCCAAGATGCATTTTTAGTAGCCAACCAAGGGCAATCTTCAGCACTCATGTCTATGCTAAAGGTTACACCAGATTCTGCTGTGTATCCTGCCGAATATGAGGTGGAAGATAATCCAATAGTTTCACAAGGAACACCAGTTTGTGTTATTGTGTGAGTAAGACCACCAATACTTATTTCTGCAATTCTAGTTGCATTTAATTCGTTTTCTTCAATATTGTATGTGATGGTTGTATCACCACTACCATTTGTAATACCAAGAAGATCAATCCAATTTGCAGATGTAGTTATTCCAAACTCACAATCTTCAGCACTCATGTCTATGCTAAAGGTTACACCAGATTCTGCTGTGTATCCTGCTGAATAAGAAGTGGAAGATAATCCAATAGTTTCACAAGTAACGCCGGTTTGACTTACACTAAAAATTACAGTAGAAGGTCCATAATCTATAATAATAGAACCAAATCTAGGAGCATTTAGGATGTTTTCAGATATATTGTAGGTAAAAGATGCATCACCAGATCCAAACGTAGCACCTTCAATGGTAATCCAATCATTACTTGTTGTTATCTGCCACTGACAATCACTAGCATTTAAAACTATATCAAAAGAAAGTCCAGTGGCACCAGAACTTTCCACTGAATAGGTATCTGGACTTATGTCAAGAATTTCACATGCAACACCTAATTGTGTAATTTCATAAGTAAGACCACCAATACTAATTTGACCAGTTCTAGAAGCATTGAGAATATTTTCTGTTATGTTGTATGTGATGGTTGCATCGCCAGTTCCACTTGTTGCTCCTAGTGTGATCCAATCATCATCTGTTGTAGCACCCCAAGGACAATCCTCAGCACTCATGTTTATGCTAAAGGTTATTCCACTTTGACTTGTTGGGTTAAAAGTTTTCTTAAATGGATAAATACTAACTGTTTCGCATTCGATACCAGTTTGTGTTACTGTATGAGTAAAACCACCAATACTTATTTCTGCAATTCTAGTGGCATTTAATTCGTTTTCACTAATATCATATGTGATGGTTGCATCGCCAGTTCCACTTGTTGCTCCTAGTGTGATCCAATCATCATCTGTTGTAGCACTCCAAGGACAATCCTCAGCACTCATGTTAACATTGAAAGATCCACTTCCAGTAGTATATGCTGCTGTGTAATTGTCTGGACTTATGTCAAGAATTTCACATGTAATGCCTGATTGTGTGATTGTATGAGTAAAACCACCAATACTAATTTGACCAGTTCTAGAAGCATTGAGAATATTTTCTGTGATTCTATATGTGATAGTAGAATCACCACTTCCAGTGGTAGATTGTAATATAATCCAATCTTCACTTGTTGTTGCTTCCCAACTACAGTCTTGGGCAGACATGGTTATGTTGAAAGTTAACCCAGTATTTTCAGAAAAGTTATTTGTTAAATTGGTTGGAGATAGGGATGTAACTTCACAAGTAATACCCAATTGTGTTATAAAAATAGTATCACCAACGGCAGTTATTTCTCCTACTCTAGACGAACTTATGTTTGTTTCATCTATTGTATACTGGACAGTAGCATCTCCAGTTCCGCTAGTAATACCAGTAGTCATAATTGCTTTCCTTTAAAAGTTTAACCAATCAACATTAGTCGATGCTACCCATGTGCATCCATCATCTTCCATGTCTATGTTAAAAGTAGAAGTTCCTCCAGATGGACCAACTAGATAAGTTAATGGTGTCGTAATTTGACCTGAGCATACATCATCCCCTTCAAGAAACCCATACTCTTCCATTAGAGGAGCATTTCTTACATCTGGATCTGATGATCCATATTGATTATCTATAGGATCTAATCCAAATCCTTCTCTGATATAATTGATATATGCTTGAGCGGTGTATTCTTGTTTCCAAGCACCTTTTCTATTATTTCTTGCTCTTCGTATGAACGTTACAAATGCATGAAAAAATTTTGCTTGTAACTTTGCATTTTCTTCTGGTTCTACCCAACCCTTTCTGAAAAGAGTATCGTTACTTCCTTGATGAATAACTTTCCATAATATTTCAGCATATTCTGATTTTTCCAGAGCATCAAAATCAACTTTTACATTTTCATCTGCTTCGTAAGTAGGATCAATTGATTCCATGTATGTTAAAATAGATCTTTCTGGTTCACTCCAGTTAGAATCAAAGAAGAAATCTGTATTTAGTTCATAAAATGTGCTATTGGGATCAAAGCCCCAACTTTGCCAGTCAGAAAATCTGAACTGGTCGTAATTACTTACACCTTTGAAATAAACATCAGTTGGATCTATACTAGAATATCTATTTCGATCAACATCCCATGTATATCCAATTCCATTACTAAATTGAGAGGGATCTCCTGTTGAACTTTGTATTGTTGTTGTTCCAAGTCTAGGTTGTCGCCAGTTACCCAATTCTCTTCTTTCATACGGTGGATACTCTGGATGATTAATACCACCACGATCATTGTATATATTGTTGTTTTTTACTACCAAGTTCTGAATTTTATATGTTTGTCCATCTTCTTCGTCGAGTTGGGTTTGTATAGAAAAATTTATTCTTCCTCCATTGGAATATATATGGTTATTTGTAAATATTACATAGGAACCATCAGTTGCTCTTGACACATGACTTCTACCTTTTGGAAAGAAGGCTACCAATCCAGCACCATTACCACCAGAAGTTCTGTAGGACTGTGATATAATGTTATTTGTTGCAACAAAAGAATGACCTTCATATGCAGTTATACTAAGTCCAACATCATCAGCAGATGGTCTGGCTTTATCGATAACCTCAAATTGAGTAATTACGTTATTTGAAGCATGTCCACTTTTCCATGAAGATTCAACTGCTTCTACAGAACCCATACTAAACTGTTCGCTGTTCCATATAAATAGATTTTTTTCTACAACTCCTCCAGTTCTAAGTTGCAAACAACCAGAACCACTACTTCTAGATAAAATACACCCCTTTATATGAAATGAATCATATGTAGAAGCATAAATGTTTCTATTTAAATTGCTTCTACCGGGACTGTGCCCCCTTCCTGCAAAATTAATTCCAGCATCTAATCCACCACTGGCAATGATAGTCCACCAATTAGCATCATTAAGTTCGGGTCTATATCCATTTTGATCAAAAATACATTCTTCAATATCGACGGTTGTTGGTTCAAGTGTATTCGGTTCATCTTCTAACTTAGAAACGAACATACCCGATCCGTTATAACTGGTAGTTCTATCATTAAACAAACACCGACGAAAACTAATATTTGTCCAATTTGATCTGTCCATTGATCCTGCATTTACACCAGAACAATCTTCTATTAATATATTTTTACTTCCAGACCTTAATTTTATATCTTTAAGTTCATAACTTGTATTTGAAGACAAACCAACAATTAAATTCTTTTCTAGTTCTTCAAATACTTCAAACCTATTTGTATTCCCTATAGTTCTAATAACTTTAAGTTTTTTAGTTATAGGATTCCAGTCTGTGACTGTAGCAGACATATTTGCATCATTTTGAACGACAGTTTCCCCTATGAAATACTCACCAGAAGAATCTGGATCTAATTTTAATTCTACCTCATCCCACAGTCTATTCTCAGAAGGAGTAGAAGCGTCAGCAACACGAATAGTTTGAGCCGGTGCAGCAATTGAAACTATTGCTATGTTATCTAAAACATAACGTAAACTAATTTCATTATAAACACAGGGTCTTGGTTCTTGCCAAGAATTTCCCCATGATGTTATTACTGCTTTTTCGTTTTCACTTCTACCTCCCCAAAAACCTTCATTCGCAGAAGGTATAATTTGAACTATATTATTGGACGTAATTAAATCTTCATTGAATGTTTGTCCCCTACGGAACAACAACCAATCGGGGAATCCACTTGGAAATTCTGAATATTGTCTATTTATATCATAAACATCAACAGTAATTCCATTGGAATTGCTTTCACCTATCCAGTTATTACATCTCATCACACTAGATGCTTTGGTAATCGTAGCATATGCTTTAATTTCTTCTGGGTTATTGGGTCTAGTTGGATCATCTCCAATAATAGGATCACTCGGTAAATAATATCGTCTTCCGTATTGATTTAATGATGCTGCTGTATCATCACCATCAGTCGCAACATATACTAAACGACTATCTTGTGAAGGAGTTAATGTTGTCCAATTTTCTCCAGTATCTCCAGTCCAAGAAGAACTTTCTTGGCAAACGGGATCAAAGTTAAATTCTAATTCTTGATCACTTCCCTCTGGTAAAGTTTGACCATATGCTTCTTTGTATGGTAAAATTCTTACTCCTACTGGATCATTGCTATATGTTCCACCCACTAAACTTTTCCAAATTTTTCTCTAAAATAATTATTTACAGCATCTGCTGTATAGTTGATATCCCAGTTTCCTTTTCTATTATTTCTGGCTCTATGAATAAAGGTTAAAAATGCGTGATATTGTTTAGCAAGTTCCTTTGATAGTGTTTCGTTGAATATTCCACTATTATTTCCATTTTCATCTGGAACATTCAATGCTAAAGTTTTCCAGTAAGAAATTCTTGGTGATTGTTTTGTACCAGAAGCACCCTCATCCACATATACATTTTCATTTGCTACATAACTAGGATCAATTGATTCCATGTAAGTAACAAGAGATGCACTTGTAGCACCTTCAGACCAACCAGCATCAATTATAAATTGTGAATTGTCTTCTATTATCGTATTTCCAGTTCCAAAACCAGCACCTTCAAATTCTTCCAATTCTTCTGGTTGTCTATAAACATAATCATACCAAAGATTACCTAAACCAAAACCCGGTATTCTGTTACTACGAATTGACCTAGGTGATTCCAATTCAAAAGAAAATGTATTGTTGGATATATCATATGTTAGACCAGAAGGACCAGAGGGTTTAAAACCAATGTTACTTATAAAGTAAAATGGATATGGAACATTGGTGCTGTTAGATGCAGGTTGTCCTAATAAACTATAATTGTTTTTAACAACCAATGATATAATATCCCAGTTATTGGAAATACTATAACATCCTCTACCTCCCGGTGAATAAATGTGATTGTCTACCGCTATAATTTCAGTTGCTCTGCTTGCAGGCTGATCATCCGAATAATACGCCTTAGCACTAAAAGTATACAGAGAACCCCTTCCTCCAGTAAATTCTGGATATACTTGCGTTACTAAATTATCAACAATTACATGAGTTCTATTTAACGTACATGTGGCAGCATCAGCAACACCCAAAGCACCACCAGTGAAATAAGGATCAAATCCATAATGTCCATTATTAGTGGATATGTAATCATTCCAAAATTTTGGAAATGATTGAACAGAACCACCACCTCCACCAGAATCTGTCCACAAAAACACGTTTCTTTCTTTTACTCCACCAGAACGCATTTGAATAGAACCACCACCGGGATTTCGACCAACAATGTTACCTCTACATAAAAATTCATCATATGAAGAAGCATAAATATTTCTATTATAAGCACTTCTTCGTGGGCAGTGACCTTTACCCGGTTCAGTCGGTGTGTCGGATTGACCAAGTTGAGTCCACGTTAGGGGTTCATTTGGATCATTCCTCATCCCATTGTTATCAAACAGAGATTCTTCTATACAAATTCTATAATATTCATTATCACTATAGTGATTAGAGTTATAATTTAAAAATAAACCAGAACCACGACTGTCTGCTAATTTATCGACGCATTTAGACCTTTTAATATACAATCCGTCCCAAACAGTAGTATTGGCATTTCCGGTGACTTGAGTGCAATCTTCGATTAGCACATTGCGGATTCCTTTTTTATTATCATCCCACCATCTGGGATCTGATCCTGAACCAAAACCCACTGTGCAATCTATGGAAATTATAGCAACATTTCCATGTGTTCTCGTAGGTACTATAACATGATCTTCGAGTATTGGTCTCTCTTCTGAATGATCTCCTGCAAAACTCCATGCAGTGATCACTGCTCTTTCTTGTATGTTTGGTCCTCCAAAATAACCCGCATTATAGTCTATAGAATAAAGATTCTGACCATTTGTTCCTCCTAGCATTAAAACCACGAATAAATTATTTAGACCCGGACTGACATATGGTCCACCATAATTAGCATAGTAATCTTCTAATGGAAAAGTTTGACCTCTTTTAAATAAAATCCAGTCTGGATAACCTAATTGTTGAATACTAAAAGCATCACTGTTATATGCATTTCGATCATATTCATCATAGGTAATACCATTTTCATGTATTTCTTGTATCCAACGATTACCACGGACAACTTTGGATGCTTCTGTTATGGTTTTATATGCTCTAATTTCTTCTGGATTATTTGGTGCAGATGGATCACCACCAATGATAGGATCGCTTGCTAAATAATATCGCCTTCCGTATTGATTTACTGATGCTGTTGCATCATCACCATCAGTAGCAACATACACCAAACGGCTATCTTCTGATGGAGACAATTTTGTCCAACCATCTTCATCCAAAGGCAAAGCCCATTTATCAATTTCACCGGTTGCGCCGGTGCTGATGTATGATTGGGTTTCAAGCATCATATCTTTTACATAATCACTTGTCTCTCTTTTTAAAAAGTCTATTGTCGTTTCTTCATTGTTTTCCATTAGAAGCGGTTTCCTTTTTTTATAAATATTCCAATGTTGTAATCGCCGGTACTCCCTTGATTGTGTTCGCAAGGTGTGCCGAATCCAAAGACTGCTTTACGCGGCGGCATCTCTCTAAACCAAATTCGTCCAACTTCACAACGAGGTGCTGATGCCACGATGAACCAAGAGTCCAGTTCTCGACTGCGTTGCTCCCCGGATCGGGTGTGTTTTCTCCACCAAACCTCCATCGCAGATTATCCCGTAGGCGAGTCCCTACGAGATCCCCAAGATTGTTATTGAATGCATCTGATTCGAGGAAGTTGAAGCCGTTGTTCCAGAAACACCAGTATTTAGGCACGATTGACAAGTCAAGCCATGCACTCGGAAGACCGTATCGATTAATCTCATCCTGTGTGATTGGTTCCAGCATCGGATTTACGCGGGTATCGATATAGTCGTCGTGAGGAGTTGCCAACCCAATCCAAAGATTTTCCGGCAGCCATGCGTCACAAGCAAGTTCGGATCCGATTGACGACCGTAAACCGAACGTCTTTAATGACGCCAGCCACGCCAGCCGCGACTGCCTCTTCATCGCGGCACGTTTTTCTTCGCGCGTCACGAACACGTTGGCGTTGGTCGATATCAAAGTCGCGTCGCCGCTGTTGTCCGTCGGTGCCTCGTAGATCTCGTCAAGAGGACGATCCGCCAGCCCCCCGTACAACTGGAAGACCACGATGTCGGCACCCTCGCCGATGCCCGCCGAGTTCGCGGACGCCTCGAACGACACCGCTTCTGCGCGTGCGTTGTATGAGCCCAGCGGGTAGTTCGCGAAGTCGCCACTCCACGTTTGCGTTCCGTCTCGCGTGCTATTTATAACGCCGTCCTCCACACGAAACGCGGATGTGCCGTCTATCGTGGTGTACGGGTCGTATGCGCTCTTGTTGATGCTGGTATTGTCGAACTCGCCGTCCCACGGCTGGTTGTACCACCCGTTCCCGGACAGCGGCATCAGGTTCGCGCCGTGCTTCCACCATTGGATGATTTTCGCCTCAGGCACGGCAGACTTCGCCTCGGTCGCGCCGTACACCGTTGCATCGACAAGTGCCGCATGAGCCTGCTGGTATGTGATCGCGGCAGGATCGACCGTGACGCCATTGGCTTCGCCCCACTGCTGAACCGTTGAGATCACCTGATCATGTGTGTTGTTGTGTCCAACCTCTCCCGGCTGCTTCAAGAACTCGTAGTCAACCGGGATGACGCCGGTGTCATCCGCACCACCTCGCAGGGTGATCTGGACCTGGCTCGGGTTCTCAAAGTTTATCGCAAGCCAGTCGTGTTCGGCGGGATTCCATGCCCCAGCGAATTGACTCGCCATCTCGTCAGCGCGGTCGTACATGGTGATGCCGCTGCTACCGTCGCCACCAAGGTTAATCCCAAATTCGACATCTATTGCAAGATATGCAGGCTTTGCGTCGATACCAGTCACAGCGTAGACAGTCTCGTAGGTTGAAGTCGGAAGCCCTTGAACAGTTCCGTTGTTTGTGATGACGATTGACGATCCTTCCCAGTCTGGTGTTATTCCATTAAAATAATCATTTGTAAATGCTATTCTTGCATCTGCTTGTTGTGAATTATCAAAATCATATGGAGCGCACGCAACATTAACTTGATAATCCATAGCGTGCCAGAATAAAACCCCACCACATGCTGGATTATCAACACAACCTCTTATTTGATCTGTTATAAATTCATAACGGCTAATTTGTTTTTTATTATATTCTAATTGCCCTTGTTTCCAATACACTGTGCTTACAGCAGGAATTATTTCTTTTTTCGGTTCACCCTCTGGTAAAATTTGATTATAGCGATTGCAAATTTCTACTGAGTTATATCTATATTTATATTCTGTTTCTCTAAATGAAACATCGTGATTTTTCACATCTGCATCATAATGATCATAAACACTAGGATGCATCCAATCTATTGCATCCATTATTGGTTTATTTCTTTCTATATATTCAGAAAAAATAACTTCAATTTGATCTTCCGAAAGTCCACCCCAGCCATATGTGTCTGGTGTATAACCTAGTGGTTCGTGTATTTCTGCGTTCCACAAAAGAGGAGGAGTCACACCAGAAACAAAACTATTCCATTGACGGAAAAAAGGAATACCATAGACAGTTACTTTGGTGTTTGGATATTGTTCTTTTGTTGCTTCAACTAGTTCCACTAAAGTATCAATGTTCTGTTGATAATCTGTTCCGGGTCCAGTTTCTCCATATAAAATATTATGATTATATGGATTTTCAAAGTGATGGATAATGTATGTGTTGTCTGGTAAAGTTGAACCCAGATTGTTTATCATCCAATTTACTACTGTTGTATTATCAATAACACCAGTTTGAGAATTGGGGTCTGTAAATGAATATATGTTATAACATTTTTGGAAACCTAGTTCTTCTAATTCTTTATTAGTACCAGATCCGGGCAAACTATCAAAAAGAATTTTATATTTTTGGTTTCTTAGTTGTTGCCACAAAGGAGAACTTGGATTTATTGGAAATCCCTGATTGTATTCTGTTTGTCCTTCAACTACAGGTAAAGGAAGACCCTCTTCTGCATCAATTGTAAATCCAGCAGATAATGCATTTTCTGGATCTAATGTAAATATGCTTTCTTTTTCATATTCTTTTTCTTCGAATGTTGCTTTTGGTGGTGGTGATAATAAAAATGGATGAGACTCAGGAAGTTGAGATTCTATACCCCATTTATGGGCAAGATATCCCTCAACTATTTCTCGTTGTCTTTGCCCAAAGGTAGATCCATCATCCTTTGACAAGAAAATTATTTCTGCTATTCTTGAACCACTAGAAAGGCTATTAATGCCATTGTCTCTAATGCTCGATCCTATTGCACAGAGAACAGCATCTGAAGTTCCAACTGGACTACTGTCACTGAACCCAGTTGAGCCATATGATTGTTTACCATAAGTGATACCATCTATTGAATATTCATATTCACCATCAACCCATTTACAATCTAAAACATGAATGTGATAGTCTGTATCTAAAGGAGGAACACTATCAACTGTAATTCCACCAGCAGAAACATTATCTTCTATGCTACTTCTAGCATCAAAGTAGTTATCTTGATGATAAAAAAGTGTTGCTCTTCTTCCACTAAATGCACTAGAGTCACCATTGGTAAACATCCATTGATATTTTGTGGGGTCTGGATTTACATCCCCATACTTTCCAACCAAGAAAAGAACACCGGAACTTAGATTACCAAACAAATCCTTTGCAGAAATATGATCAAACCATCTATAATTTCCAAATTCTATGGTGTTTCTTGAATTTAAAGAATCTTCAATATAGGTTGGACGATAAACAGAAGCAGTGCCACCTGCATATGCAAGAGAAGCATCTGTGCCGTGATTTGTTCCTACTTTGTCTGACCACTGTGAAACTCTATCTCCAACCAAATTTACTGATGTGGGATCGGCTGCATCCAACCACATAGAAACATCAATAAAATCAGTGGGAACCCAACCAGTCCATGCACTGGTGCCTCCGACTTCTCCAGTGTCTCCCGTATCTCCTGTGGCTCCCGTGTCTCCCGTGTCTCCTGTAGTTCCGGTATCTCCCGTGTCTCCTGTGACACCAACAACATCAATTGGTTCAATGGTATATCCAGATAAGGTGCTTAAAGTTTGAACATATGAAGATGTTTCAGAAAAAACATTTGTGATTCCATAATCACCGGTTACTTCGGTTTTACCAAACCCTTCGCGAATATAGTTGTTAAGAGCATCTGCTGTATAATCTGTATCCCAATTGTATTTGTGGTTGGCTCTTGCTCTTCTAATGAAAGTAACTGCTGCGTGAAATCTTCTTGTTGTTAGTTCTGCCCAAGCAGTTCTTTCTGGTTCATTGGTAACACCACCCAACAAAATATCATATATTTTTTGTGGTGTGGTTTGTGTTGCTCCTTCAACACCAAAATCTACAGTAACATCTATATCACTGGTATATCCTGCATCTATTGATGTCATATATGAAACAATGTCGCGATCTGGTGCAGTCCAACCAACCTGTTCTTTAAATCCATCAAAGTCACCAGTAAACGAAGAAAAAGTATCATATCCATCTTCTTGAAATCTACCGAATGTCATGGACGTAGAGCCTACTCTAAACGGCATGAGCATTCCTGAATCGGCGGTATACCCGTGATA
>Ga0208162_1000784_pt1 | contig 17448 bp, 17 predicted proteins | sample CB_VirMetaG_4_FD_184539 | JGI IMG/M metagenome (GOLD analysis project Ga0208162, IMG submission 184539) | Freshwater to marine saline gradient viral communities from Chesapeake Bay - CB_1508_1M Viral MetaG (SPAdes) (version 4) | ecosystem: Environmental > Aquatic > Marine > Coastal | place: USA... | reverse complement strand
CACATCAACATTGGAATCAACATGTGTCAGGATTTTATTTCTTAAAATGTAGTGAGAAAACATCTTATCCAATATTCCATGAACCAAGACCTGGTGCAGAGATGACAAAGTTACCTTTAAAAAATCAATCACAAATTACAATGGGTACAAATCAAGTTCATTATAAACCTAACCCAGGAACAATGATTATTTTTCCAGGTTATGTCCCTCACGAGTTTGCAGTTGATGCAGGACTAGAACCTTTTAGATTTATACATTGGAATATAAAAGTTGTTGAAACAGCAATATCAAAAGAAAGGAGTCAAAAAGATGAGCTTCAAAAAAAATAAATATATAGTTATTAAAGAAGCTGTACCTAAAGAAATAGCAACATTTGTTTACAATTATTTTTTACTTAAAAGAACTGTTGCAAGAACTTTATTTGATCAAAGGTATATCTCTAATTTTACAGAGGAATGGGGAACGTGGTCAGACTCACAAGTTCCAAATACATATTCGCATTATGCAGATATAGCTATGGAAACTTTGTTAATGAGAACCTTACCTGTTATGGAAAAGAAAACAGGACTTAAGTTAAATCCAACATATTCTTATGCAAGAATATATAAAACAGGAGATGTGTTGCATAGACACAAAGATAGATTTAGTTGTGAAATATCTACAACTTTAAATCTTGGTGGTGATCCATGGCCAATCTATTTAGAACCTAAAAAGAATGTGGGTATACCTGATGGTAAAAAGATAACTGTATCTAGCCAAAACAAAGGTGTTAGAGTTAATTTGAAACCTGGAGATATGTTAGTTTACAAAGGTATGGAATTAGAACACTGGAGAGAAGAGTTTCAAGGTAACGACTGTGCTCAAGTATTTTTACACTATAATGATCAAAAATCCAAAGATGCTGCTCAAAATGTAAATGATCGAAGACCGCATTTAGGACTTCCCGCTTGGTTTAAAAAGTGATATAATCTTTAGATGGGGGCTGTACTCCACCATACCTACAGCCTCCTTTTAAGGATTATTTATGAGTTTAGGATTTGACGCAATATCAGCATTACCTTTCGCTACATCGGGACCCGATAACGCTGTAAATGTATCTATATCAGCAAACCAATTAACACTTTCAATTGGTAGTGTAGGTATCATAGCAGATTCAATTACAGAAGATTTAGTAGCAAATCCATTAACTTTAGGTATTGGTACTTTAACTATTACAGGTAAAGCTAATATAGCTTTAACAGCAAACCCATTAACACTAGGTATTGGTACAATTACAGTTACAGCTGATGCAAATGCAACAGCCACAGCAAATCCATTGACGTTAGCAACTGGAAATGTTACAGTAACAGGAACGGCACTTGTACAACCTAATGGTTCACCATTAACGTTGGCTACAAATGACGTAGGTATAATTACATGGAATGATATTATTCCGGGAGCAAATATGGTTTGGACACCAATAGATCCAAGTTAAAATTATGGCATCAACATATTCATCAGACCTTAAATTAGAGATAGTAGCAACCGGCGAAAAAGCTGGTCTTTGGGGTACTATCACAAATACTAACTTACAAATTTTAGAACAAAGCGCTAGTGGTTATATCGAAATAGATATGGCTGGAGCTAATATAACTTTAGATTTAACAGATGGTGCAACATCAAATGGTAAAAACTTTTATTTAAAACTATCTGGAACTTTAGCTGGTGACAGAACTTTAACAATGCCATCAGGCTCTGAAAGAGTTTTTATTATTAGTGATGAAACAGTTAGAGGTACATCTAATAGAACATTAAGTGTTTTAACAGCATCAGGCACAGCTCAACCTGTTCCACCAGGAGCAAGTTTACTTTGTGTTTCTGATGGTACAAATACAGTTACAAGAATTATTGAAAAAGGTTATGTAACTATAACTGATTCTAATTCACCATACACAACAGTTGCAGGTGCACAAATTTTAGCAAATACAACAGCTAACCCTATTACAATCACATTACCCACTTCACCATCTACAGGCGATGAAGTTACAGTTGTAGATGCAAGAGGAACTTTTGGATCAAACAATTTAACATTTGATAGAAATGGCGAACCTATTAATGGAGCAGCTTCTAATTTAGTTTTAAACACAAATGGTCAAGCTTTGACATTAGTATATGTAGATGCAACAAGAGGCTGGGCTTACAAAACAAACACAGCATAGGAGCTAACACATGGCTCTAACCAAAATTAAATTCGCACCTGGAATAGACAAACAAGACACAGCTGTCGGCGCTGAAGGTCGTTGGGTTGATTCTGATAATGTAAGATTTAGATATGGCCTGCCAGAAAAAGTTGGTGGTTGGCAATCTCTAATTAATGATACTATCGTTGGTGTAGCAAGAAAGATGTTACCTTTTGTTGACAATGATGGAAACAGATATGTTGCAATTGGTACAGATAAATTTTTACTTGTATATTTTGAAGGACAACTTTTTGACATTACACCTTTAAAAGCTGATATTACTGGTGCAACTATTGCAACAGTAGACACTTCAGCAACTTGCACCATTACAACTTCATCAGCACATGGAATAAACGAAGGTGATATAGTTTTATTTGATAGTGTAACTTTACCAGGTGGTACAGGTTATGTAGCATCAGATTTTGAAGATAAAAACTTTCAAGTTATTTCAGTTCCAACACCTACAACTTTTACAATTACACAAAGTTCAAACGCAACAGGAACTGTTGCAACAGGGGGTAGTATAACTTTAAAACCTTATGAACCTGTTGGTCCTGCTGCACAATCTTATGGATATGGATTTGGTATTGGTAATTATGGTGGAACGGTTACAGGTTCTGCAACTACAACTTTAAACGGTGGTATTGTAGCAGCTGACACAACAATTACATTAACTGATGCAAGTTCTTTTCCAACATCAGGTACAGTTTTAATTGGTAATTTTTCTTCTGGTAATTACGCTTCTACTTCAGAATTAGTTACTTATTCAGGTAAAGCTGGAAATGATTTAACAGGGTGTACTAGAAGTACAAATGGAACAACAGCTCCATCATCTACAGCAACAGGCACTACAGTAACTAATGCAACAGACTGGACAGGTTGGGGTGATGCGGTTGAAGCATCAACTGTTACACTTGAACCAGGCTTATGGTCTTTAAGTAATTTTGGTGAAGTTCTTATAGCAACAATATTGAATGGTAAAACATTTACATGGAATTCAGGGATCGCGGCTAGACTTACAACAAGAGCATCAACAACAACTTCTGGATTTGAAACAACAAATAACCCAACAGCAACAAGATCAACTTTAGTTTCTCCAACAACAAGACATTTAATTCATTTTGGAACTGAAACAACTATTGGATCTCCAGATACACAAGATGATATGTTTATAAGATTTTCTGAAGATGAAAATATAAATGCATATGTGCCAGAAGCAACAAATACAGCGGGAACACAAAGATTACAAGATGGTACAAAAATTATGGGAGCATTAGTTGCAAAAGAAAATATTCTAGTGTGGACTGATAACTCACTTTACACAATGAAGTTTGTGGGTGCACCTTTTACATTTGGTTTTGAACAAGTTGGAACTAACTGTGGATTAATAGGACAGAACGCTGCAATTGAAATTGATGGTGTTGCGTATTGGATGGGTACAAATGGTTTCTTCTCTTTTGATGGTACTGTTAACTCATTACCTTGTTCTTTAGAAGATGATGTTTATGACAATATTGATACTACAAAAGGTCAACAAATTAATGCTGGTATAAATAATCTATTTACAGAAGTAACATGGTGGTATCCAACATCAGGTTCTGATTTTAATAATAGATATGTTGCTTATAATTATGGTGAAGATAATGCTAGATTACCTATGGGTAATTGGTATGGAGGCACAAATACAAATTCAATTAGAACAACTTGGATTGATTCTTTAATTTACCCTAAACCTTATGCAACTGCATTTAACAGTTCTAACACAGGAACTTTTCCGGTTGTTGTAGGTGAAACTGGATTAGGTCAAAGTGTGTTGTTTGAACATGAGATTGGTACTGATCAAATTAATCCTGATGGTAGTACAACAACTTTAACATCTTTTGTACAATCATTTAGTTTTTCTTTACAAAAAGATCAAAGTGAAATCTTTTTAGCTATGAGAAGATTTTTACCTAACTTCAAAGTTTTAACCGGAAACAATCAAGTCACAATAGGAATTACTGACTTTCCAGCTGAATCTTTATCAGATTCAACATTAAGTCCCTTTACAATTACCTCATCTACGAATAAAGTAGATACAAGAGCAAGAGGAAGATACGCCAGTATTAAAATTGAAAACACAGGATCAGGTGAAGCGTGGAGATTTGGTACGTTTCAAGTTGATCTACAACCAGATGGAAGAAGATAATGACAAAAGTAGTAGTAAGATTACCTGAACCTAAAAAAGAATATAGTGAAGATAATCAAAGACAAATTAACAGAGCGTTGACTAATATTATAGAACAATTAAACTCAACATATTTAACACAATTAAAAGAACAATCTGAAAGATTTACTTGGTTCAATTCTGGAGGAATACGTGGCTAATATTTATAAAAACGCACAATTTGATTTAACAACTACTGATGTCACAGACATTTATACTGTTCCATCTAACTCAAGAGCTATTGTACAAAATATTCACACAGCGAATGTAGGTGCAGCTAACACTGAAATAAAAGCTTTTATATATGATGATTCTGCATCAACATCGTATCAGTTTGCAGAACACACAGTAAACTCTGGAGATTCAAAATCTATATCTGATGGATCCATCATATTAGAAGAAAATGATAAATTACAATTACAAGCAGGTTCCGGAAACATATTTGAAGGAACTTGTGCAATACTAGAAATCAACAGGGAGGACAGATAATGTCATTTGTAGAAACAGAAGCTTCTGTAAGGTATGAAGTAATAGATGGTAAAAGAATACCTATTATTACACCTAAAACAGAAGTAACATTAACAAACACAGTTACTGGTAAAGAGTATAACTCTGATGCTGAAGCGTTGCAGGATGTTCAAGATCCTAATACATCTACAGAAGCAAGCCATATCAAAAGAGATGTTCATGTAACTGTAGAATCAATACCTTTAGGAACGGCTACAAATATCAGCGATTGACGGAAGTAGGAAAAACAAGTAAAATTAAGAGTTATGGGATTATTTAAATCAGCAAAAAGAGCAGTTAAAAAAATAACTAAACCAGTAGCAAAGGTACTTAATAAAGTTGTACCTAATGAAATTAAACCATTTTTACCTTACGCTGCAGCAGTAGCACCTTATTTATTACCAGCTGGAATTGCAGGTGGTAGTGGTATTACAGCTCTATTAAGAAGAGGTGCATTAACAGGTGGTATTAATCTCGCATCGCAATTATCACAAGAAGGAGCAGAGGAAGGAGACTTTTCTGCATTATCTTTAGGACTAGCTGGATTACAAGGAGCACTTACAGCTCCAGGTGCAGCAGAAACTTTTCAAGGCATGACTACTGCAGGAAGTCCAGAATATTTACAATTAGGAGAACAAGCAACTTTAGCTGATGCTGCTGGTAATATAGATCTTGCTAGTTCAGCATTAGGAGATCAGGCTACAATGTTAGCTGATAGAGGTTTATTAACTAAAGCAGCAGACTTTGGTCTTGGAAGTTTAAGTAAAGGAGCTGAAGCAATTGATACTATTATGACTGCAGGAAAACAAAATCCATTTAGTATGGAAGGTTTAAAAGCAGCTTCAATTCCATTTACACAAGGTTCTGCAGATTTAGGTATAGCTACAGCTAGAAAAGCATTACAAGATTATGAAGCAGAATTAGACGCATTCAACGCATTAGCGGGTGAACAAAGAGAAGCATCAGATGAGGCTAGAAGATCAGCTATCATTGCTTCAATGACAAGAGCAGATTTTACACAAGATATTATAGATGAAACATTAGGTCAATTAGGATTAAAAGATGGTGGTATAGCAAGACTAGGTTTTGATATGGGCGGTGATGTTTCTTTTGGTGGTATTACAGAGGCTGTTAAGAATGTAGCAAAAGAACCTAAAAAGTTTTTAGTTGATGAATTAGAAGTTACTGTTCAACCAGGCCAGTCTGAAAAAATGGCTATTGTTAATGCCATGTTTAATGATGTTGATGATGTAATGTCTGAAGATAGAAAAGCAGAATTTTATAAACTTTATCTACCACAATTAAAAGATAGTGGAGAAATATCACAAAATGATTATAACAGTCTTATTAAAGAATTAAATTTAATAGAACTAGATAAAGATTATAAAGTAACAAAAGATCCTAAACTTATTAAGTTTATTGATAAACTTCAGCCTGCAGCTGAAGGTATTGATAATTTATTAAAGAAGGTAGGTATAGACGTAGATAAAATGCGAACTGGACCTAACATCAGAAAGGCTAAAGGTGGACTTGCTTCTTTTAAAGATGGTGGTATAATGAATTTAGGTGGTAAAGAAATGGATATGAGAACAGGTGGTTTCATACCTATTGGTGCCAAAGAGAGAGCGGACGACGTCCCTGCAAGATTAAGCAAAAATGAATTTGTAATGACTGCCGATGCTGTTAGAGCAGCTGGTGGTGGTAGCGTAAATAAAGGCGCAAAACGCATGTATAATTTAATGCATAACCTAGAGGCAAGAGCATAATGGCAGAACCAACTACAATATCACAAGTATTACCCGCACCGATATTAGAAGGTGCACTTACAGCATTTACTAAAAAATTAGAACCATTAATTGGTCAACAAATAAACACAGCGGCATACGCACCGCAGATCGCAGCAGAGTCTGCACTTCAACAACAAGCGCGGACAGCGGCTGGTGGATTAGGTTCACTTACAGGACCACAAGCGTTCGAACAATTTATGTCTCCGTATCAACAAGAAGTTATTGATACAACATTATCTGAATTTGATAGACAAGCAGCAATTAACAGAACAGGTATGAGAGATAGAGCTATTCAATCTGGAGCTTATGGTGGTGGACGAGAAGGTATTATGGCTGCAGAATTTGATTCAAGAAATTTAATGCAAAGAGCAGGATTACAAGCACAATTATTACAACAAGGATTTCAACAAGCACAAGCAGCAGCGGCACAAGATTTAGCTGCAAGACAAGGACTTGGAACTTATCAAACACAATTAGGTCAAGCAGGCCAAGCACAAACTCAAGCTGGATTAGACGCAGCTTCGGCAGCAGCAAGAGAAGCACAATTTGAACCTTTCACTAGATTAGGTTTAGTAGGACAACAACTTGCACAGATTCAACCAGGTGCATTCCCTACTCAAACAGTAGGATATGCTGCGCCAGCAGCACCAGCTAGTCCATTATCTACAGCTTTAGGTGTTGGTACTGGTATCGCTAGTATTGGATCTAAACTGGGATTATTTGGATAATGAGTAAAATATTAAGAAGACCAATGTTTCGTGGAGGACCTGTATCAAGTTATGGAACGGGGATCGCTTCGGGTTTAGGATATGAATTAGGTGGTAGAGTTGGTTATCAAAGAGGTGGAGGAACAGGTAGTTATGGTCCTAATTATAGTGCTGCCCCAGCAGGAATAACAGGAGCACAAATCGTAAATTTTATTAGAAACAATCCTAAATTTGGAGGATTAGATTTTGGTGGTCAATTTACAGGAAAAGATTTAACAACACTTTTTAACCCTAATAGAACATACAGTCCAATAAGTTTAGATCAAACTGGAAAAGGTAGTGTGGCTAGTGGTAGAGGAGCTTTTTCTGAAGGAGATGTTACATCTACTCCTGAATTTTTAAAACTATATCAAAACATAATTTCTGGCGATACTTCTATGGCAAGCTTACCAGGTGAGGGAACAAAAAGTGATACAAGTGATACTGCAACTAGTGAAGTTGTTAGCGAAAATATTGTAGATGAATTTGCAACACCATCATCAAAAAAACCAAAAGAAAAAGAACCTGAAAAAGAACCTGAAATTTTACCACCAGAACCTGAAAAAGAAGAATCAGTAGAGTATACAGTTGAAGATTATATTAAAATGTTAGGTGGTGATAAAGCTAGACGTAGAGATTTAGGAGATATGTTTGGTAGAGCATCAGCGGCTTTCTTTAAAGAAGGAGATGTCAGATCTGGAATTGCTAAATTTATGGAAGACGAATCTAAAGCAGGACCAAGTAGATTAGAAAAAATAGAAACAGCTGCAGGTACATTAGATATTAAAGATAAGATAGCAGGTAAAAGATCAAAAGAAAACATTGATCTTATGAAAGAAAAGGTGATGTTTGAATTAGGAGCAAAATCAGCTGCTTTAAAAGAGGCTTCAAATATTAAAAATATGGAAACTGGTGATGCATTAACTTACATAGCAAAAGAAATTTATAAAGGAACTGGTAAGGACAGATCTAGTTCTAGAGTTTTAAAAACTTTTTTAGATATTAAATTAGACACAGATGCAAATATAAAAAATGTAGGAAATTTAGGTGATTTTAAACTTGATGACTTACTTCCAGGAGTTACAATTGTTACATCAAATCAGGGAAAAAGAGTTTACTTTAAAAAAGGAAATGACGTAAAACAAATTGATATAAATCAATTATAAGGAGTAACAAATGGCATCACTTACACTTGCTGATTTAGAACAAAACGATCTTACTCCTGAAGCAGCAGAAAATAGTAAACCCAACGCTTTTCTTTCAGCACTAGCTGGAATAGGATCTGGTCTATTTAAAATTCCGGAAGGTTTTGTTTCACTTGGTGCTACATTATTAGATTTAGGAGCTGACACCAACAAAGTTGCTAAAGTAGAGGAATTTTTTGCAAAGATAAATCCTTTTGATGAATATGCAGAAGCGACTACAGCAGGTAAAATTACAGAGCTTATTGTTAACATTGGTGTTCCTGCAGGATTAGCTTTTAAAGTAGGAAGTGGATTAGCTAAAGGAGCTTTAATAGCAAAAAGAAGTGATAAGTATTTAGATTTAGGTGGAGATATGTCTAAAGCTATTCAAAAAAAATTAAAAGGTACTAAATTAACAAGACCAGAAACAAAGTTAGTTGATGCAGCTTTTTCTAAATCAGCGACAGGTTTAGAAAAAACTATTGCTTATGGAACAGGTGCAGGTCTTGGAGGAATAGCTGAAGGTTTATTTGTTGATGATGTTGCAGAAGCGGGTAGCTTTGGAGATTTGGTAGGTGGACCTACCGCGTTAGATAGAGATAAAAAAGATCCTGAAACTGAATTATTAAACAGATTAAAATTTGGAATAGAAGGAGTTGCTTTTACAGGTATACTAGGTGCTGCAGGTAAGACTATTTCTAGAATAAGAAATCAAACAGGAACAGGTAAAGCTATAACAGGTAAATTTAATCAATGGACTGATAAATACATATCACAACCTTTAAGAGCAAGAGGTCCTAAACCTCAAGCAGGTTTTGATATAGAAAAAACTATGGAAGGTAGAGTTGCGAGAGATACCAATGTAGCAGAAAATGCAATGATAAGAATAGATAAAATTGCAGGTAAAATACAAGATAAAACAAAAAAAGCGTATGGTAGTAAAACAGATAAGAGAACTAGAGAAGTATTAGATAAAAAATTAAATGATTTTTTAATGAGTGACAATTATTTAACTCCTAATATAAAAAAAACGGAAGGTATTAAAGATATTCAAAAAGGAAAACCAGGATATCTTTTTGATGTAAGAAAAATACCAAAGACAGATCCTATGACCAATCTTCCTTATCGAGCAGGTTTTGGTCAATTTAAAGATTTAAAACCTGGTAGTAAGTTACCAGAAAAAGCTAAAGTATTAGATAAAAAAACAGGTCAATTTCTTAAAGATAGAAAAGGAAAAAATATTTTAGAAGATACTATGTCCGATGAAGAGATAGTTAATATTCAATTTAATAGACCTAATGAAAAAGCATTAAATCAATTTAAAACAGATTTTAAAAAAACATTTAAAGCAACAGATCAAGAGCTTAATGATATTATTGGAGAGTATGACCTTGTTAGAAATAATACAGAAGAATTGTTAACTGTTTATGCATCACGACTGACTCCAGAAGCATTACAAGACTTTGGTAAAATGATGAGAGAGTCTTTTAAAGATGCCTTTGATAGAGGATATGATGTATTTCAAAAAAATAAAGGAGATTTAGCACTTGCCAAAAACTATAGACCTACACAAAAAGTATTAGAAGAAACAGCTGAATCTTTTATGAAAGATGTAGCAAATAAAAGTAAAGGTAAACTTAAATTAACTAAACAAGAAGCTACAACAATGGCTGATGAAATTTGGGATGAAAGTAAATTAGCCAAGGGAGTTTTATTAGGTGATGGCACTGCAGCTGCGGGTCAAGTTTTTCTTAAAAGTGTTCCTGATTTTTATGTTAAATCTGTAGCTGATACTTTAGCCAATACTAAAAAACAAATTGTAGGTCAAAGTAATGTTCTTTTAAAAGATCTTACTCCACAAGGTCAAAAAGTTATAAAAAAATTATTAGGTAAAAAAGAAAATCCAATGTCAACATTAGTTGAAGGAACAGCAAACTTATCTTCTCAAGTTAGGTTCAATCAATACATGGATGATTTAGCTAGAGAAAATAGTAGAAGAACTACAGCTTGGAATCGGTGGAATAAGGGATATGAAGAAATAAATCCTAAAACAGGAAAAAAAATTATAGTAGAACCTCAAACCGGAAAGGAGCCTCCTATTCCGTTTTTATTTGACAACACTGGAGTAGCACGAAAAATAGCAGGAGGTGATTCTCGTAACTATGATCAAATTTTAGGGAGAGCAGCCAGATCTGCTCAAGGCACAGCTTTAGGAAAATTTACAGATCCTCTTGCTAAATTAAAACCTATAGACGAAGCTGAAAGAGCTGCTCAAATTGTTAAACAACAAGATGCTAAATTAGAAGCATTAGAAAAAGCAAGAATTAAAGCAAAGGAAACCGGAAAACCTTTAACAAAAAGTAAATTAGATAAAATAGCAAAGAAAGCTGAAGAGGATGCTTTAGATGATCTTTTAAATCCTCTCGCTGGAAAAGTTGCATTTAAAGAATATGCTGAAGCTTTAACAAAAACTAAAGAATTATCTAATAGTTTTTTAGCTCAAGTATATCAAAACACAGTTCTTTATCCTAAAGCTACAGCACAAATGGCTAAAACAATTTTAGCTCCATTTACACACGCTAGAAACTTTATTAGTGCTGCATCATTTGCTGGAGCAAATGGTTTATTACCTTTTGGTAATACAGACGATGTAAAAAAAGCTTTCAATGCTTTACAAGGTTTTGGTATAAGAAAAGATAATCCTTTATATCAAGAGCTGTTAGAATTTGGAGTGGTTAATTCTCAAGTTCAAATAAGAGATTTGTTGGGATTGATGGAAGACGCAAAGTTTGGTTCTATATTAAATAGAGTAGGATCTAACTTTAATGGAGTAAATACTTTTTTAAAAAAAATGTCTTCTTTAAGAAAAGGATTTGAAGATGCATATACAGCTGAAGACGATTTCTGGAAAATATTTACATACTTTGGAGAAAAATCTAGATTAGAAAACGCATACAAAACAGCAGGTTTAAAAGCAGGTATGGAGTTTATAGATCCTAATGGTGTTAAACAAATATTTAATGATGAATATTTAAAAAGAGAAGCAGCTAATTTAGTTAAAAACCAAGTTCCTAATTATGCTTTTGTATCAGAGGCAGTAAAAGGAATTAGAAGATTACCAGTTGGTAACTTCGTAGCTTTTCCAGCAGAAATTTTAAGAACAGGAACAAATATTATAGACAGAGCTTTAGATGAAATATTTTACACCGTTAAAATTAATGGTAAAGAAGTTAAACCTTTAAAAGCTAGAGGTTTACAAAGACTATTTGGAATGGCTACAACAACAACAGTTATCCCTGCTGGGTTAGTTTCTGTTATGTCAACTATATATGATATAAGCGCAGAGGAAATACAGGCTATGAGAAGATATGTTCCAGAGTGGTCTAAAAATTCAACATTAATACCTTTTAAAGATAAAGACGGTAATATGGAATATATAGATTTTTCACACATGAATGCATACGACACTTTAGTAAGACCTATTCAAACAGTTGTTAATGCAGTTACTAGAGGAGAAGAAGATAAAGATGGTATCATGGGTGATTTTATTTTAGGTCTAATAGAATCAACAAAAGAATTAGGAGAGCCTTTTATAACTGAATCTATGTGGACAGAGGCTTTACAAGATGTATCTCCTATTTTAGGTAGAGGTGGTGTTGATGCACAAGGTAGAAGAATTTATGATTTAGACGTTGATAGTGTTGGTGATGCTTTTGCAAAATCAATATTTCATTTAGGAGAAACACAATTACCTTTAAACTGGAGACAATTAGAAAGACTTGGAATGTCTATAATACCAAGAGATAATAAAGGTAGATTTAATGAAAGAGGTGATCAGTTTGAATTAGGTAACGAGATATTAGGTATTACGGGTTTAAGACGAGTTGAAGTTAATCCAGAAAAAGGTCTTACATATAAAGTTACAGACTATAAAAAAGGAATAAGAGCATCTAGAAATATCTTTACTAGAAGAACTTTAAAAGGCGGCGAGGTTACACCAGAAGAAGTAGTAGATGCTTACATAGATTCAAATAGAGCTTTGTTTGAAATAAATAGAAATATGTACAAAGATATACAAGCAGCTCAAACACTGGGTTTAGGTGAAGGAAAGATAGAAGATATTATGATAAAAAGAGGTGAGAGAAAAGCATTTAATTCTTTAATAGATGGAGAATTTAGACCTTATAAAATGTCTAATGATGTTGAACAAATTTTTGAAATAAATGCAGAAAGATTAGGAGTTGGAAATCCTTTAGATTCAGCTTTAGATGTTATTGATAATCTATATGACATATTATCTCAAACACCTACATCTTTAGATGTATTTCCTAATTTACCAAATCCGTTTAGACAATCTATTATTCCTAATTTAGGTCCAGTTAATCAAGGTAATATACCAGCAAATGTTCAAAGCGCTCCAGGTTTTGTAGGACAACAAAACATAACCTTGCCTTACAATCAATTAACTCAAGAACAAAAGCTTGACAGAATAAACGAAATATTTAATAACGGCTAATTATGGGCATGAAACCTAAAACAACAAGAGAACATATTTTATCCCTGTATGGACACATATCAGGCGTCAAAAAGAATTTATCACACGTACACCAAGACGTAGAAAAATTGGGCGGTAAGATAGACAAGTTCTATTGGGTTCTTTTGACTGTAGCGGGAACTGCAGTCGTCTTTGTGTTAGATAAGGTATTTACATGAAATTAAGTTCTAACTTCAGTTTAAGAGAGCTCACTAAATCACAGACCGCGGAGCGTAAGGGTATTGATAATACACCAACAGATGAACACATAGAAAATTTAAAGTTACTTTGTGAAAATATTTTACAACCCATCAGAGATGAGTGGGGCGTTGTAAGTGTATCATCAGGCTATCGTTCACAGGCGCTTTGTCAGGCAATCGGCAGCGTAAGCACCAGTCAACATGCTAAAGGCCAGGCGGCAGACTTCGAATGTCACTCTATAGATAACAAAGAATTATTTGAATGGGCTACAAATAACCTAGACTTTGACCAAGCAATTTTAGAATTTTATACTGGCACACCGGAGTCCGGATGGTTGCACATATCATATAACAAAGATGGTAATCGTAAACAAAAGCTACGAGCATTTCGTAATGATGCTGGTAAGACTCAATACGAAAATATCTAGCAATGAAAAATAGTCTTCTGGTGCATAAGCATCTTATTATTCGCGCCGAAGCTAGTCGACCACCAACAGACGAAGAACAATTAAAAGAATGGATGATGGGTTTTATAGAATCTATAAACATGAAAGTGTTTATGGGTCCTTATGTTAAGTATTGTAATATGCCTGGTAATAGAGGTATTACAGCTGTTGCAATTATAGAAACATCACACATAGCAATGCATATTTGGGATGAACCTAAACCTGCATTAATGCAAATGGATGTCTACTCTTGCGGAGAGTTTGATCACACAGATATTTGTAAAAAATTAATGAATGATTTTGATATACACAAAATAGAATATAAATATCTTAATAGAGAAACAGGATTAGTTGATCTCTAATTATTGTGGTGGTTCGTCTGCACATATATAACCAATAACTTTTTTATCTTTATACATATGATAGGTTCTGCCAGAAAACAATGTTTTCTTTTTATTCTCTATTTGTGCCACGTTTGTATGAAACCAACCATCACAAGTTGTATTGATTTCAAAAGTTTCCATCTTAATTTCATTACCAAAAGTAAGATAAAGTAAAGTTATAATTATAGGTTTCATATCCAGTCTTGGACTGTATCACCCATAATCGTAGATGCAATATTAATTTTTTTTCTTAAAGCTTTTATAATCTTTTCATCAACAGTTTTTTCTGCTATGAGATCCACATATGTTACTGGCTTATGCTGACCTATTCTATGTGCTCTATCTTCTGATTGTAATCTTTTTTCTAGATCATAACTATTAGAATAATAAATAACATTACTAGCTGCAGTAAGTGTAATACCATAACCACCCGTCTGTGTATTACCAATAAAGTATTTTACATTTGAGTTAGGATCTTGAAATTCTTTGATAGCGGTTTGTCTATCCTCTGATGATACTTTTCCATAGTATTGAACTACACAACCCTCACCATATTCTTTTTCTAATTCTTTTGTTATCTGCTCTATATCGTGAACATAATTAGCCCAGATAATAACTTTACCTTCCATCTCATCAATAACATCTATTAGTTCTTCAATACGATTATGTTTAAAATTTGTAATTTGACCATCATCAGATTTCAAATGACCACAAGTAATCTGATGTAATCTCATGAGCTGTGTTAATACATGCGGAGCTGTAGCCATCTTACCTTTGAGTTGAGCGAGGGCCGCGGATTTCATAGTAGCATAGGCTTCGTTTTGTTCTTTAGTTAACTCCACAGTTCTGTTTATAAAAATCTTTTTAGGTAAATCTAAACAATCTACTTTTTGTACACGGTATGAAAATGCTTTCAATATATCCTCCAATTCATCTAGTCTTTGATAACTAGCAACAATTTGTACTCTTCGACCACCAAAATTTCTATCCACCATACGAGCATATCTATTTCTAAAAGCATAATAAGAACCATGATCTAATAAATTTTCATTAAGAAAAGCACATTGACTATATAAATCTAAAGGACTTTTAGTAACAGGAGAACCTGTAAGTATTCTTCTATATTTAGCATGTTTACCTAACATTAAAATAGATTTTGTTCTTTTGGCTGATGGATTTTTTATAGTTGTAGACTCATCAATAGTCATAAGTGTTTTATGAGTTCTTAAAAATTTGTAAGCAAACTCTACACCTTTCTTTGTACTAAATGCTTCAACATTCATTATAAGGATGTGAAGGTCTAAATCAGGTTTAAATAGTTGTTGATACTCTTTATCCTTTGCTTTGGATGTTGTTGCTGTCCATAGTACCATTTTAGGTTTAATATGCCTAACTAAATGTGTTGGTATTTCTTGTGACAACCAATTAGTATATACACCTTTAGGTGCGACAATTAGCGCACCATCTATTTTACCTTTGTCGTAAAGCATTGACATATTATCAACCAACACTTTTGATTTACCTGTACCCATCTCCATAAAATAGCCATATTCTTTCTTGTTCCAAGATTTAGATAATGCAACTAACTGATGCGCGTAAGGCTTTGTTTTAAATTTATAATCCATAATTTTTTTATTCTTTCTACTTGACTTTTGATATAATGATCTTTATATCCTTTGTCAAGAAGTAAGAAATGAAAAATAAAATATTTGAATTATATAAACCTAGTTCTTTGGAAAGTTTTTTAAAACTATTAAAAACTAATCCACAAGAAAAATTTGTTTATGTGATACAACAACCACCGCCTAATATAAATATATTAAGTGCATCCGACTTTGGATATCTTGTAATTTGTTTGCCTAATAGAGATCAGGCAATATTTTCTACTGCACCTTATGTGCAAAAGATGAAAAAGAATTTGCAAGATTTTAAAAAGGATGATTATTTATTGGCAGTGGGTGACCCAGTAATTATTGGATTGTCATCAGCAATTGTTAGTGATGTTACTAACGGACAATTTAATATGTTGAAATGGGATAAACGTGAGTATAGATACTATCCATTAGAGTTTGATATGTATCAGAAAGGAGAAAAAAATGACTGACGTAAAAAATATGATGTTAGAAGACACAAAAGATATGTTGGATAACATTGAGATAACAGACATTGCAAAGCAGTGTGTTATGTTAAAAGAAAAAGAAGATGAAATAACAGAACTAGAAGAAAAGCTAAAAGCTAAAAAAGCTGAAGCTGATGATATTGGTTCTAGAATTATTCCAGAACTTCTTCAAGAACAGGGATTATCAGAAATTAAACTAGCAGATGGTAGTAAAGTTTCTGTTAAGAAAAGATTTAGGGCTACTCTTCCTAAAGATGATTTAAGAAGAGAGAGTGCCTATCAATGGCTTCGAGACCAGGGATTAGGAGATATTATTAAAAATAATGTTTCTGTAAGTTTTGGTAAAGGAGAAGATAACAAGGCGAACCAATTGGTGGACCTTGCGGTTGCTAATGGTTTTACTCCGCAGCAGAAATCTGATGTGGCGTGGAATACATTAACAGCTCTATATGAGGAGCGTGTCAAGGCCGGCCTTGACATGCCTTCTGATGTCTTTAGTCTTTGGATTAAGGACGAAACAAAAATCAGCCGGAAAAAATAAATGGAGGATGTATAATGGCTAATGAAATAAAAGCTAAAAACACAGGATCAGTTTCGTTATTCGGAGATGATCTACAAAAAGGTTTTGAAAACATGACGCAAGAAGATATGGCGTTACCGTTTATCAGAATCTTGGGACAACTTTCACCACAAGTAACAGAGGGTGATAGTAAATTTATAGAGGGTGCCAAACCTGGTATGATCTATAATACAGTTACCAGCGAGTTATACGATGGTAAAAAAGGTATCAAGATTATTCCTTGCTACTATAAAAAAGACTATCCGGAATGGTCTGATAGAGGAGATGGTCCAGGTGCGCCTGTAGCAACTCACTCACCAGGAAGTCCGGTAATACAAACAGGTAAGAGAGAAGGCTCTAAAATTAGATTACCAAACGGTAACTATTTAGAAGAGACTGCTTATTACTATGTAATGGTAGAAAACAAACAAGGTGGATATAGTCCAGCTTTAATTACTATGAAATCAACACAGTTGAGCGTCAGTAAAAAATGGAATTCAATGATGAAGTCTGTTCAAATTGACGATGGTAAAGGCGGATTTGCTGTACCACCTATGC
>Ga0208162_1000780_pt1 | contig 17473 bp, 33 predicted proteins | sample CB_VirMetaG_4_FD_184539 | JGI IMG/M metagenome (GOLD analysis project Ga0208162, IMG submission 184539) | Freshwater to marine saline gradient viral communities from Chesapeake Bay - CB_1508_1M Viral MetaG (SPAdes) (version 4) | ecosystem: Environmental > Aquatic > Marine > Coastal | place: USA... | reverse complement strand
TGATTTACGACGAAGACCAGTTTCATTCACTGAATTTGGTTGATTATGGTGATGGTCTATGGCGTGTAGAGACAAATCTACTCGATCTTGACTGCCGATCCGGCGATCTTGGTGGAGATTTTGTTTATCATGAGTGATTCGCGCCCTGAGTGGGATAAAATATGGATGGAAATGGCACATTCCATCGCGAGACGGTCGTATGACCCCAAATACAAAGTTGGCGCAATCGTAGTCAGTGCCGACAATACATCTGTATTGGCGTTAGGCTACAATGGCAATTTTGCTGGCGGACCAAATAGACGCGATTCTAACGAACGGGGCAAATCTGGACTAATTCACGCGGAAGTCAATGCCCTATTGAAGATGGATTACCATAATCACAAGCGAAAAGTGATGTATGTGACCCATTCGCCGTGTATTATGTGTGCAAAGGCTATCATTAATGCCGGAATTGACGAAATTGTGTATGCGCGCAAGTATGATTACGAGTCAAGCTTTGAATTGCTGGCGTCTGCTGGCATTGTTGCGAGGTATTATGCGTTCTAAACCGTCGTATGTAGACTTTGAGTCCTCGACCTATGCTTGGTCACCTGACATTGACTATCGGGAACACCCCGAATTGTATCGGATTGGTCGGGGACAGCAAGGCGTGCTCACATGCCAACCATATAAGGGTGAGTTGTGTCCACATTGGCGGTTTAAGACGCCGGAAATAGCGCTAGAATCTGCACAAAAAATTTATTCGCTGTTCTTATCGTATGTAAAAACTGGCGACTTTGTAGGCGCTGACATGGCGAAAAAGTTCCTGCACATGGGTTTTACACGGGCTCGTAGGTATGCAAATCATGCTAGTGGGCGAAAGTGGGCTAAGGCTGCGCCTTCTCGTGGAGGTAGTGCGGGAGTGAAATGGAAAGTTTTACCGCGAGAAAAGGATTCGCGAACGAACGAAAAAGCCAAGAGTGCTGAAATTTTTTACGCGTTTTGGAAGCGGGCAAGAGAGAATAGCGACTATTTAGCTATGCGTAAGGAGCACAAGCAACTCTATGAAACTTTTACTTGAAAACTGGAAGAAATTCCTAACCGAAGCGGAGGTGGATTATTTTCCTTGGCTGCAGCAACTACGGGATAACCCAATAAAATTTATTGAAGATCAACAGGACAAGGGTGGACGGGTAGGCTCAGGTTCATTTAGAACTGTAGTGATTCCCGAAGAAGACAAAGACTTTGTTGTAAAGATTCTACGTTACAGCGAAAGAGAATCTTATATGAACAAGGTTGAAAAGCTGCTTGGTGATGAGTTCCCTGATGTGTTTCCAAGAGTATTCGCTCATGATCCTGATTATCGCTGGATTGTCATGGACCGCGTGCAGCCGATCTCTACCAGAAATGACCAATTGCTAGAAGAGGCAATGATCGCTACAATGCCTAAGTTATATGAGTATGCTTATGATCTACTCTCATTAGAAGATGGTAGTCCAAGTATGGATACCAAGCCTTTCGACTTATTCAGATACGTTGTAATGGCTGCTGCTCCTCGTTTGCACCCAACTGACTTGCCTTATGGCGATAACACAGAGAGAACAAATAGAGTAGCCAAGATTCAACAGTTTGGTCTAGCCAACGAGCCTTGGTTTACACAACTATCCAAGTCCATGAAGAGATACGGCGTAGATTGGCGCGACCTCGCGGAAGGTAATGTTGGCATAGATATGAAGACCCACACCCTCAAGATTATTGATGCTTCTGTATTCTCGGATATATCTGGAGAAAAAGATTGGAACTGATAATTGAAAACTGGCGCAAGTTCTTAACCGAAGAACAAGGCGAATACATCGGAACTATTGACGATGTAGGCAGAGACCTTTACCGCATCTCCAAACGCTATGGTGACAAGGGTGATAACTACGAACGCTTCCAGAAGGGAACCAAGGTCATAAGGTCGCGAGACAGGTCCGCAGATGACGGTGAGGCTTACCTAAATTCTGATGGCAACCCAGAGCATAGGATTTATTTTTTTGGTTCTGGCGATGACGCCAAGGCTGCTATGATGTCCGATACGCAAGAGTTGGAAGCAATTGTTGGAGATTTTTCTGACGAAGACAAAGAAAAAGGTATCAACGAGAACCTGCTGCTAGTGCGTATTCCGATGAATCAAGTTCCAAAAGAGGTTGAGTTCTTCACCGATTACGAATTGGAAGGAACTCCCTACGATGCTATTTATGGTGCGTACCCAGATGGTCGTGCTTGGACTCTCGCACCCAAAGCAACTGACATTCAGTTAGCGACCGATCTACTTAATTATGAAGAGGATGATTATTACTATGAAGATTTCTAAAACAAGACTAAAGCAGATCATTAAGGAAGAGCTTGAAAATGTTCAAGAAGAATCCATAACAATTGGAAGAAGAGCAATAAAAAAAGAAGCTATAAGAAAGATCAGGGAGGCCGGCAGTATTTCAAACGGAGATTTGGCCGATTACCTTTATGACTATTTTGAACGTTTTTTTGATGATGAAAGCGGTTTTCAATACATAGTAGATACCATTGAAGATGTTCTTGAATTGATAAGCCCTAGATACTACCAGTACGAAACTGACACCTTTTCAGCGCCATCAAGATCAAAGAACACGATGAGATAAGAATCAAATATGGAGTGATGAACAATATTATGAAGATTACTAAAGCAAGACTAAAACAGATTATCAAGGAAGAGCTTGAAAACGTTCTAGAGGGCGTTGAGAAGGCTTGGTGCGTGGGCTTTGAGAAAGATGGCGAAACAGAGCACGAAACAGTTTATGCTGATGCTGGTGGTATTGCCGAGAGAAAAATCAAAAAGAAGCACGACATTGGCGATAAGGCTATCAAGAGCACCAAAGAAGGCAAGTGCAAGCGCTCCGTTAACGAAGCAAGGTCGCCAAGAAGTGCCCTAGCTTTTGCAAATCAGGTTCATGAAACACTAAATAGCGCCAAGCCTCCATACTCTTTTTCTGGAAGTGTAAAAAGAGCAGGCACTTATGATACTATGCGAACAGGGTATGGAAAATTCTTAAAAAAAGATTATTTTGATGATGGTGATAAGCCTGACATTAGTACACTTTTATATGACCTCAGAGTCTTCCCAAAGAAAAAAGAATATCTTCCTGAGCCATGGAGTTCGAGTGACCTAGACACCTCCGAGGCAACCCTTGAGGCGGTAAAAGAAATTTTACAAGATGCCTACGGTCCTATCAAAAAAATGAATATGAGAGGTCGAAGGCAAGGTGTGGACGCGATTCCGGTTGGCAAATACGCAATTGTTTTTGGCATGAGAGATACCATTCTAGGAATCTCAAAAATTCTATAGAGATTGAAAATATCATGAAAATTACCAAAGCAAGACTAAAGCAGATTATCAAAGAAGAACTCACCCGTCAAGACAAGACCGATGTAAAGAAGATGGTCAAGGACGAACTTGAGAAACTCCTCAAGAAGAAGGACACCAAGGACGAAATGGGCGAGATCGTAAAGAAGATTATGAAGAAGCTTTACAAGGATCTTTCACTAGAGCACCCATACATCATTGACCGCATCAAAATTTGATGTTATATTATAGATGTGATTGACGACAACACCGATCCATTCGCAGCCCAGTACGAGCAAGCCGTACTGGGTGATTGGGTTTACTACCCAAAAACCAAAGTTTGTGGACTAGTTATTGGGATTGACAACCAAACTGGTTTCATGCAAATACATTGTCTTAGAACAATGAATTTGAGGTGGGTGACTACAAACAATTTTGGTCAATACAAGGTGTTATGATTGAGGGCGATCTAGTTAAACTCAAAACAAGATATCCAATCTGGCTTTATTCTTTTGGGCTCTCCGATGGAGACCTAGGAATAATCTCTAAGATGGAAGACGAAGACATCTTAGTTTACTGGTTGAGAATTCGACGGGTAGGCTATGTTAAAAAACATTTACTAAAAGTTGTTGAATAGGAGACATCATGAAAAACCAATTTATCATTGGGTTGTTTATGCTTAGTGGCTGTGCAACCATATTTTCACTACACCACAAGCTCGATAATATCGGCAATGAAGTTGAGCGTGTGCAGGTTGAATCTATTATCTCATCAGGTAAGGCGATCTATATGCCCGGTAGTGTGTGCCTTATAAAGGCTACTTCTGATATTGATGTAGCTAAAATGCGCGAATTTGCGGCTGCGTGCATAAACTCTCACAATGATTGGCTCCTAATCAACAGTGGCAAAACTAATTACAGTAATGCCGCAGAACAGATACAAGACTGAAGATTTAAAGCCGGGACTTCTCATACGAGATGTGCAAACAGGCGATCTCGGCTTACTAATAAAAAAATTTAATATTTTTTCTTCTGCAGAGCATGAACCAATTTGGGTCTGGGCAATGACTTGGACTGGTCCAGCAACAGACGAATATAACCGTAACACGCCATTTCTTGAAGATGCTGTGCTGGGTTTATTAAACGGTGGGGTTTGGGACTTGGGGGGCGATGAGACCCCTTGAAGAGTTGCGCGATCAGGCTTCACATGTTATATTACATGTGGGTGACATGATTTATGACATCCGAACCAAATCAAAGGGATTTCTAACAAAAAGAGAAAGAAAAATAGACATCATCGAAGACGACATTTATGTATGGAGTATTGTTTGGTTTTCCCAACTTGAACAAGAATTTAATAATTTAGACTTCATAGAAGAAGAAGGCTTGAAGATGTCTATCATTATAGGAACAATTGAGTTATATAGCATCACACAAGGAGGATAGATGCCCAGTTGGAACGCTTACAAGGTCTTTGCAAACGGCAAGCGAGCAAAGTCACCTTATACTACATTTGATGCCGACGATGGTCAGCATTTTTTTGAGACCATCTTGCCCACCTTAAGTGAAAAGTTACAAAAATCAAAGTGGACTATATTAAACACAGATGCGCCCCAAGAACGAAAGGCTGAAGTTAGAGACGAAGCCAAAGAAAAATTCATAAGAGATAGAACTCGCGTCCTTTCAGGATTGGCTGCCAAGAAGTTTCCAAAGTATGCCGAAAAAAAGATTGAGTCTTGTCTCATGATGTGCTCTGAGACAGATTGGAAATGGGCTTGGTGCATTGCTGAAGCAAGCACCCTACGATACCTAGGTGAAGTGTCGGAGAAATTTGAATTGAGGAGCAATGCTTTAGAATGGATGGAAAATCAGGTTGGCACTCTGCGCACAAAGTCGGAGATCTCATAAAAATTGTTGATAAACGAATAAATTTAGATGATAGAGATTCAAGAAATGGAGATCTAGGAGTTGTTATAAAAACGCCACAAGAACATACTGGAATCTTATTTATAGAAGCCTATATGTTCAGGACAGGTAAGGTGCGATGGTTTTCTGCCAGCGAATTAGACATAATTTCAAACATTGATGAGTAGCTCCCTATTTACTTAGAGGGCTCTCGCTATGAAGCAGACCAATAGTTTTGCCGATACCATGTCTTTGACGTGTGTATTGATAAACATTGGTCTGTTTTTGTTTTCTATCGCTACTGAACAACCACAATTGATGATACTTGCACTATTTAACATTGTTTGTTTTTTAATTTATTTTTTAATAATAGGGTATAAATAATGTATCAAAAATTTTGGAATCAGTTTCTCATAGAGGCGGCAGAACCCACCTTTGCTTTAGATAACGACAAGCCTACAAAACAAGATCCACAACCACAGCGCCGTGCTCCCACAGGACTAAAACTTTTCTTATCAGAGAAAGGATATTATCTAGATAAATTACTGGGTTCTGGTCAAGATGGCAAGGTCTATAAAGCAACAAACAAGAAAACCGGTCAGGCTGTAGCCGTTAAAACCGTTCAAGCATATCAAGGAGGCGGCGCTTCTGCTGGTAAAGAAGTTCAAAATTATAAGTTTGTAAAAGATAACTATAACTCTTTTGGCGCTTACAAGAAATATCTGCCTGTTGTTTATGAAGCCTCAATGGAAGAAATTCCATTAGAAGGCGAAAGTATGGATGGCGTAAAGGTGCCGCACGCCTTCATTGTTATGGAGCAGTTGGAGCCACTACCAACAGATGTTGCTAGGGCACTATTTGCTGCCCTCGGCAACTCAGAAAAAAATAAAAGAGCAAGAGAAATCAGAGATAAGAGACTTCTCAAGAACCCTAAATTGGTTTCTTCACTCTTGAACATTGCTTGGAACATGATGGGTGATGATGGTAACTACCTGACCATGGATGCACAGTTTGCCGCAGAGAAAAGAATTATGGAGCGGTTTTTCGCAGGTAGATTACCTGCTGTGCGCCCTGATCCTTACATAAGGAAGATGGCGATGAGTGATTTGGGCAAGAAACTTATGATGCTCTACATTCAAATAACCTATCAAGAGATGTTGAATCATCCCGAGAACGAGGGGCACAAGGAAGTTATAGAGCAGTATAAAGAACACATGAAAGAAACACTCCTAATATCCTTTGAAAAAGCATACTCAAAGCCCCTAGTGTCTGGTGCAGAAGGACGAGAACTATCGCAGACCTCTGCTCTTCGTGGTATGGACCAATTCCACGGACAAGAAGACGAACTAGAACAAGAGTTCCCAGAGATTATGTTTGTTCGAGATGCAATGAAGAAGTTTGCTAGTCGCGAGTTTAGACCTTTTGATGTTCACGCTGGTAACGTTATGATGCGACCCGGTACAAATGATATTGTTATTGTTGATCTCGGAAGGTTTAATACATGAAAACCATAATGGAGGAGTGGAGAGGATATATGACGGAACGCAACAACAGAGAAGTAGGCTCTTGTATTATCGTCGATAATAAAGATAGGGTGCTTGTTCTCATGAGGGGCTCTACAGATCCTTGGAAACCCGGTTGGTGGGATTTGCCCGGAGGACACCTTGATGGTGAAGAACTACCAATCGAAGGAGCAATCCGCGAGACAAAAGAAGAAGCAGGACTCACTGTTCGCAATTTACAAAAAGTCGATATGAAACCCATGGGCAGAATCGTGAAATATTTCTTTGTTACTCGTGACTACGATGGCTCTGTATCTCTTGATCCAAACCCAAAGACAGGAATCACAGAACATGACGAATATAGATGGGTTTCATTAGAAGAACTCATGGACTTTAGAGAGTCACTTGTACCCGTGTCGATTGTAAGGAAGGCACTAAATATAGTCAGACTATGACCGGGAGGATCAAAAAGTGATTTTTTTATTTGTTCTCGCGCTAAGTGCGCTGGCTAACGAGCCAGAAGATAAATCTGCTCAGATTTTCAACAGCTATTGTGTTAGCTGTCACGGAGCGAATCTAGAAAAGGTTCCTTTGAAAGAAGACAGTACAAATGAGCAAAGAGTGCAAGCCATCAATACAGGTGTTAAGAACATGCCACCGTACAATTGGATTTTAAGCGATGGTGAGGCTGAGAGACTAGTTAGGTATATGGAGGCAAAATGAAGTTTCACACAAGCTGGCGTAGATTTCTCACTGAAGGCGGGAATGTCTTCAAAGGCGAGAGTGTTGATTCTATTCCGCTCGCTTTTATTCAGCCAACACTAGAACAATACTACGAAGAGTTGTCTAGACTCTTTCCACAGCACGCTTCCAAGTTTGCTGACTTTACTCCGCTGGGCTCTGTCGGAAAGAAAGCCAAGTCTGGCGACATTGATTTGGCTGTTGACGTTGAAGAATTATTCCCACAAGGCAAGGTGACCGACGAAGACTTGCAAAGTTGGAACCTTGACCCTGCCGCATGGCGTGCGACCTATGAAAAGATGGTCAAGCGTGCTAGAACAGCCAAGCCAGCAGAGGTAGAACTGCGTGCTTTTCTGTATGAAATTGCAAAATACATTGGTGAAAACTCCCAGATCATCAAGACAGATCTAAAAAAGGTGCGTCCTGGGCAGATGTTCTCACTCTATCCTCAGATCTCGGACTCTGGCGAGCAACAAGATGTTGGCGTCCAGATAGATTGGATGATGGGCAACCGAAAATGGCTTAAGTTCTCCTACTTCTCGCCAGATCCCACAGAATCTCAGCCACTTTTGAAGGGACTACACAGAACTCAGCTACTTTTGGCTATGTTCTTGGCGAAAGACCACTCGTTCAAGCATGTCGGTGGAGTTTTTGACCGCAAGACAGGTAAAAAGGTGGCTCACAGCCCCGCAGAGGCTATGAGACTGCTCGGAAAACTCTATTCGTCCAATGTGTCGCCTGAAATTTTCAATAGATTTGAGAGCGCCCTAGAGTGGTTAATGGACAATGCGTCAGAAGAAGACAGAAACAGAGCACTTGATGCTTATTTGACAATTCTTGACCGCACGAAGGGCAATAAAGAGACCCTGCCAAGCGGAGAAGAAAACAGATGTGGCTACATTCCACAAGAGTTGGAAGATTATTGGCTTCAAAACTGGAAGCGTCTTGGATTGAAAGGTAATATTCTCTGCAAGACTGCGAATGATAGGCTCAGAGCGGCAGTTGAGGGTGGAATGCTTGAAGAAGCGGCTACACCACGCATTGCAAACCTTGGAAATGCCGACATTGTTGCGCTAATTGACCTAATTCTCGGTGAGGAATCTGTTTTGGACGCTTCTGAGAAGCTAGCAGGACAGAATCTGTCTGTAATTATAGACAGAGGTGATGTCTACACTAAGTATAAGCAGCAACCAGACTTTAGACCAGCACGCGAGCCTTTCAAATCCATCTTTGCAGCGCACGAAGGTGACGGAGAATATACTTTTGAGATGATCTCGCCCGATAACCGACCAGATTATGTGAATTATTTGACCGACAACACCATTTTTGTGGATTTTTCTGGACGACTCACACCAGAAATGGCGAAATCTCTATCCAATGACCAGAATACTTTTATGACTAAGGGTCAAATCCGCCGCAATCAGTTCGATTTAACCGAAGATCAACGGAAAGAGTTGGTTGGTTTGCGTTCGAGAGCAGAAGGAAGGCTCAGAAAGACAGACAAACAAGAGATTGCTGAACGTATCAAGGCTATTATCCTGTCTCCAAACGTCCAAAGTGTCCTTGGTGGAGGCGTTGAAGGTCTTTACGTCACTGGTGGAGAGAAGGATTTCAAGATTCCCAACCCAACCTACCAGAATTTACAGAAATTACAGGCTGGAATCTATGCTGTGCTCTCCGGTAGAGCAGGAATTCGCAAGGCAGTCGTCAAACAACGCATAATTGACGGCGAAGACAGCGATAGAATAGTCCAAGACCTCCGCAGATTTCTATCATTTGCTCAAAACGATATCCCAGCGGGCTACAGAATGTTCGTCAGTCCTGAAGAAGCCATGGATCTTCTATCAAAAATGGAAACACCCGAAGGTAGAAAGCAGGTTTATGTGTTCTTGAACAAAAGAATCAAGCAAAAGAAGGATTGGTATTCTCCCGAGCAACTAGAAGAAGCCAAGAAATGGTCGAGAAAGTACAAAAAAAGTATAAACTGCTCTAGCCCCAAAGGTTTTAGCCAAAAACAATACTGTAAAAGACAAAAGCGTGGCGGTAGTTACAAGTCTTAACTAATTATTTGGCAACGGAGGGCTCACTATGCCTGAACAAAATTATAATCAACTTGTATTAGCACAACTCCAGTCTCTTTCACAGGCTATGGAGGCGCTTCGTCTAGATCTGCAGGGTGTTAGACAAGAATTAGCCGAACTAAAAGCCAAAGAAGACAAGGTTGTAGAGCTTCGCGAATGGAAACAGAAGATTGATGATGTTATTTCACCTCCTCAACTTGGTAAACTAGTTGAAGATATTCAAGATCTAAACAATTTCAAGACAAAAGCTGTTACAATCTTCGCTGTTGTTCAGTTTGCGATGGGTGCTATTTTGTTTGCAATGAACTTTATGGGTTGACAACACTTCGAGTTATGTTAAATTGTTAACATAGGAGCCAAAATGCAAATAGGCGATTATGTAGGACAAATCCACCCAGCCTCAGACATGATTCTTAAAAAAGGAATTGTTGTAGAGGCAAAGAAAGAATCTTATGAAGTCCAATGGCTTTCATTTAACAAAGATTTTTGGATGGAATTTGAAGGTGAAGCGTTCGCAGAGCTAAACAAGCGCTATTTACTAACGAGGATGTCATATAATCGTTCTAACGACAAAGCCGACATCATTATTCTAAGTAAAGTAGGTGCAAATGGCGTGGGATGACCTCGACAAAGACAGAATTGAACAGATAATTCGTCAGATAAGCGGTAAAGAGCTTAAAGAAAGCACCGAACTTGTCTCGCCTGCCATGATTAAGGGGTCTGGAATCATTTTTCTCTGGGCTCCTACCAAAAAAACACTAATAAAGGTCAATAGAGGTATTCGAGTTTATGTTGTAAGCTACGACATGGATGAAAAAGAGAGAGTTTTAATTTATGATGGCTATAACCTACTCGCAATTCACCCTGACGACCTAATAGAAACAGGATTTAACTAAAATGATGCTAACTTTTGGAAAAATACCCAAAATTGTGCTTACTGTAGTATGTTTTTGGCTATTTTATGCGTTTTTTGGCTATGAAGTTACAGTTATAACAGGAATTGGGTGTATTTTAGGCAATTTTTGGTCAAATTCACAACATTTGTTGTAAGAAAGACCATAACAGGCGCTAGTTACACTTGAAAATGGAAAAAAAGAACAATTTTGGTGAAATTTCTTCTGAAAACATCAAAATTGGTGATATTGTTGCTTGGTCTCGGTGGGATCCATCAATATCCAACTGGAAAGAGCACCTTGGAGTGGTCTTGGAGGTCAAAAACAGCATTATTTCTAATAGAATGGTGTGTATAACCCTTATAATGCCACTAAAAGACCCCAAAATACCCGTAGAATTGTTCACTTTTTCACTAAAACTAATATCCTCAGTAGAGGAAAAAGAGGTATAAAATGGATATAATTGACCATATTGCTATACGTGTAGCTAACCTAAAGGAAGCCGAAAGGTGGTATTTAGACCATTTGAAAGCTGAAGTAACCTTCAGAGACCGTAAATACATCCGGTTGAAGGTTGGAAACACGAATATAGCCCTTATTGATGAGGTTTATTACCCTTGGGCGCACATCGGGGTGCTTGTAGAGAACCAAGAAGACCTTCCAGACGAAGGTTCAAGGATAGAGCATCGCGATGGAACAATAGGTGTCTATGTTAAAGACCCATTTGGAAACTACATAGAGTATATTTGGTATTCACCAGAATACGAGGAAACGTTTCTCAAATGAAAGACATACTACAACCCCTATTTAAACAGTTTATGCCGTTTGCTCAAAAGCGAATGGGATTCGAGAAGCCACCAAGAGTCTTCTTGCGCAATGACCCACAAAATGCACAAAACCCATTGGGCAAAACGGCTTATTATGATCCAGAGCAGATGTCGGTCACACTTTATATCAATGGACGACACCCAAAAGATGTTATGCGTTCTTTGTCTCACGAACTAGTGCATCACACCCAGAACTGCAATGGTCAATTCGACAACACTATGGAAATGGGCGAAGGCTATGCTCAGAACGATGAACATCTCCGTGAAATGGAGCGCGAAGCCTATGAACAAGGCAATTTGTGTTTTCGTGACTGGGAAGATAGCATAAAGGGCACTATTTATAATGAATCTTTGCAGAAAGGAGCAAAAAACGAAATGTCTATTAAAGATTGGAAAAACAGAGAGCTACCATCTCTCCTAACAGAAAAATGGGGCTTCTCATTTAACCTTTTGACTGAATCTCAGGATGAGGAAGCCATCGAAGAGGGTCGTTACGACGATTACGACTATGATCTTGAAAAAAGAGAAATGGAAGCCGAAGAAGAACTCTATTCTGAACCAGAGGGCACCGGTTCTCCTGCACAGAAGCGACTCGATAGAGAAATGGAAATAGATAGAGACATAAAGGCTTCTCGTATGGATAGAAAATTTCCTAGAAAAATCAGAGAGGAAGAAGAAAAGGAAGAAGAGCTTGATGAAGGCGCTGCCTCTTCAGGTCGCGAACTATCTGGCGATCGTGAACAAAATGATGACCGTCGTTCTTCTCAAAAGCGTGGTCGCCCAATGGAAGAGGCAGAAAAGCCCGATTTTCCAGATGTAGACGGTGATGGCGATAGAGAAGAGCCCATTTCCAAGGCTTCCAAGGAAAAGAAGGGCGACAAAGAAGAGAAATCCGATAAGGATACCTCCAAGGTGCCACCACAGCTTCGCAAGCATGTTAAAGGCAAGATGGACGAAGCCAAGCTTCGACGCATTATTCATAATCTGATTATTGAACAGGTTGAAGAAAACAAAGTTAGAAGAAAGATTCGTAACCTTGTAAAAGAAGCCACAAACAGAAAGGAGACCAAATAATGGGTAAGAAGTGGAAGAGACTATTAGTCCAACGTAGAAGAAATGGCAGAATAGAAATGCCAACAGAGAGACCAAGACCGGCTGTTTCTAACTCCGAGATGATTGAGCGTATGGAAGCTGCTGCTCCCGCACCTGCTCCAGAACCAGAGGTCGCCGAAGAGACACCAGTAGTTGAGCCCGAGGCTGTTGTTGAAGAAGAGCCCGTCGTTGAGGCTCCGAAGCCAAAGCGTCGTCGCTCTACTCGTCGCAGAAAGACTACAAGTGAGTCTTGATAATGTCTAGGTGGCGTGACTTTCTTGATGGTGTAGAACCAAGCCGCGACCTTGAGAGTCTTTTAGAGACTCTTGAGGCTGAGCTTAAGGAACTTAAGGCTCGCAGTCTCACAGAGGAAGCGAGATTATCTTCTATTAGAGATAATCTAACAGAGGCTAGACTAAAAGTCAAGAAGTTGAAGCACGAAAATTCTGTTTTAAAGAATAAAGTCTCCATACTTGAGGAAGACTTAGACCTGTAGGAGGCTTTTGTGTCTGATTTGGTAAACAGCATAGATGAACTCATGCTTGAGTTGGAAGATGAAGATGGCGACCCCGTTGGTGGTCGCACTATCGCTATTGTGCCCGGTGCCTTCAAGCCACCGCACTTAGGTCACCTCAGTATGGTTAAGCAGTATGCCGCAGAGGCTGATGAAGTAGTTGTACTTGTTTCTTCTCCTCTCAAAGCAAGCAGAGGCATTGGCGGCAAAACCATTTCAGCCCGAGACTCACAGCAGATTTGGGAAATGCTATTAGCAGACCAAGGCTTGTCCAACGTTCGTGTTGAGATCTCACCAAAACCATCGCCTATCACAGCGACATATGAGTACATTGATAAGGATGGTCCCTTAGAGCCCGGTATAAGACTTATTCTTGGCGCTAGCCAGAAGGGCGGCGATTTCAAGCGCTGGAAGTCTGCTGCTAAATACGTCAAACCCGGTGTTGAACTCCTACCACCAGAAGAGACTGCCGTAGTCCCAGCTAACAGACCCAATGGAGAGCCGTTCAGCGCCACTGACGCTCGCAAAATGTTAGAGCAGGGTGAGAACGCCGATGAGTTTTTTGGAGCCGGTAGAACGGAAGATGTGCGTTCTATACTGGGTCTCGATACCCCAATAGAAGAGATGTCAGCCATGGGTGGCGGCGCTGTCGAAGGATACGGAGCACCGCTTGCTACGAGAAAACAGAAAAAGAAGAAACAAGATGAGTATAATGAGCTATACTTATACAAAGAAGTCTTAAGACTACTTATGAAAGAAGGTATCATAAAATGAAAACTCCAGAAGATTTGCTTAGAGAGAATGTAAGAGATTTGATCTCTCTTGTCAAGAAGAAAAACAAGAATACTCAATCTGAAGAGAAGCAACTAAGAGCTATAATTCGTGAGTTCTTGCAGCACGAGCTAAAAGAGGCTGCAACTCCTGACAACGATCCTGCTCCACATCAATCTACTGGTATTAATGTTCTCGAAGACCTTCTAAAGAAGATCATACCACAAATTGAAGATGATTACAAGCTTCTTACAACCTCTGAGGAACAGCGAGAGTCATACCGTGCTCACATTATCGATGCTGTGGTTAAAACCCTCACTCCCGTTGAACTCAACAACGACGCTCCTGAACAAGATCCAGATAATGCTGATCTAGAAGAAGAAGTCGATGTTCAGATCTCCGACGATGATGAAGACGACGACATGTTTATTGATATCAATCCCGAGGAGCCTGAAGAAGAAGAGGAAGAGCAGGATCCAAGAGATGCTTTCGGTATCGAAGGTAAGGATACCACTGGTCGTAACATGGCGTATACAACTTTTAAAAAGATTGAATCTCAAATCATTGATGCTTACGACATGCTCTCGAATCCCGAAGACCAAGAACTGTTCTTTGACTATCTGATTGCGAATCTTAAGCTATACTTTGACAAGTTTGAAAACGAGATCCAACCAAATGTGGAAGAGCCCACCAACCAAGCATATGATTCTGCGAAGAAAGAACCCGCTACAGATGCTGGTGATGAAGGTGGCGAGACCCTAGATCTAGAAATTTAGTTTGACACTTTGTGATGTGCCTGTTATGATCTTTATATGAAGAAGAGAAGATCAAAGTACAAGCATAAGAGTGTTATTAATAAATTATTAAATAATAATATTATAAATGAAAGTAATCTAACATTTATTGATAGTATGACTTTAGAAGATTTGATTGCTGTTAAGTTAGAACTTTCTGCAAGATACATTAATAATAAACTTTATGCTTTCAATTTATTATCTAATACTAATAGACTAGTTAAGGAAGCAATAATCAAATTTGCTATCAGTGTTACTCAGTCTAAAATGGATGCAGCTAGATTTCTTGGAATAGATTATGAAGGTCTGCGTAAGTTAGTAAATGAGTATGACTTACAGGATTACTTTGATGAAACTAATAATTGAAAACTTTAGAAAACTTATGGAAGGCGAGGTAATTCAATTTCCTCAAGAACCCAAGACTTCAGAAGAAGATGTTCAAAAAATTCTAAAATTAGAAGGTTTAATAGGAGATGAATTAGGTAAAATTTATGGAAACCAGTCTTCAATCCCTATTGAAGTTATTGAATCAATGGATCAATTTATTGATTTAATTGAGGGCACACTTAAAAAATGAAACTAATAATTGAAAACTTTAGAAGGTTCTTGACAGAACAAAACTTCATTTCTGACATCCCATTAGAGACCGATGAAGAGGGAAATATTATTCTTTATCACGTCTCAGGAGCAGAAGACATTGAAGAGTTAGACCCTGATGTAGCTGCAAGAAATCTCAAGAATTACACAACAGCAGAATATAGAACTTGGGACAGACCTAGAGTTTTCTTCTTTACTCGTCTCGGACAAGAAGACACGGGTATTGGAAGGATTGATGGTGTCCCCTATCGTGTTAGGTTGAGACCAAATCAACTCTATCCAATCATGGATGACCCGGCAGGACTATCATCCAAGCAAGAACAGCAAAACTGGATGGAAGCAAACATACCTGAGTTTGCTGAAAAACTACAGGCAGCACAGAAATGCTCATCGTCAGAACAATATAATCAGTGGCATATTTGTTCTAAGACACCAGACTCCGATGGTTTGGCTTTTACAGAGGAGCGCTTTGCAGGAAAGAAATTCCTTGTTGACAACCCCAAATTCCACCATCTCAAGCCAAACACATACGAAATGGTTGCCAACCTAGCCGAAGAACGTTATAATAGTATAGGATTCATTTACCCGCAGAGCAATCAACAAGACAATCAAATTGTCGCACTGTGGCGTAAGGTTCCAGCAGAGAAATTAGATAAAGACTTTTACTAGGAGGAAAAATGATTGGAAATACTGTTTGGGCTAGGTTTGGAGAACGACACCTTCGTTTTGGAAAGGTGGCAGAAACTAAGACCTGTGGCGGCTGGGCTTATGTCCGAGTTGATTGGGTCGATGATAGTGCATTTGAGATGGATCGCCAGAGGGTGATCGAATTGAGAGGGAGCGATCGATACTCTGATTGGTATCGTATTGACAAGGTATCGTTTTTTGACAAAGAAGAGCTAGTTAGTAAGATTAACAAGCTTTAAAATATGTATGTTCTGCCCCGAGTTCGGCGGGGATTTTATGGTAATCAGGTCCATGTCTATCACGACCTGTCGGCATCTGAAACCGTGATTAAAATGTAGGCTAGCTGCGGTGAGCAAGAGACCCGCACCGGACACCCACTTGGGTTCAAAAATGTATAGAATAGATCAATGGGTTACCTACTGCCAGTTTCCAGATGCTCAAAGTGAGAATCTGAGAAAAGGAAAAAGGGCTGTCATACTTGATAGACTCCCAAATGACTGTTATGAGATTTATATAGATGACCCAGAAATTGATGATAAATGGAGGAGGAAGATCGTAAATGCTGAGAATCTTAAACCTATTGACTAGTTACTTTGGTCCATGCCCATGTTGTGAGTGCGACCCTTGTGACTGTTATGATCAATAGAATAAAATTGTTTTTATTATGCTTGTTCATGGTAACATGCGTAACAGATTATTCTGTGATAACAAATCCAGATGTTATCGTTCAAGATACGTCCATCAAGAGAGAGACCAAAGTTGTTGTTGAATATTTTGTTCAACCAGATAAGCCTGAAAATCTTGATGTATTATTCGTTATAGATACATCTTGCTCTATGTCTGACAACTTTGAGAATGTATCGATTGGTCTCGATCTGCTACGAGGAGATATCGAGAATCTAACTTATGACTATCAGATAGGGATGATTAATTCCTCTCTGCGAGAACAATATTTTGTTGGACCTTTTGATACTGACTCCACTACATTAGACATCTTTATGGCTCCTTATTTTCTCGCTATAGATAATAACGAAAAATTGTTTACATCGATGTACCAGTTTACATCCACACCTGAAGGTTTATCATTTTTGAGACCAAATGTAGATAAGCTGTATGTTTTTATTTCTGATGAAGCAGAACAGAGTGTTATTCCAGTAACAATGTTCAAAGATTGGATGGACGAGTATCACTCTGAAGTGCAACACGATGTTGTTGTAATTGGGATTAGTGATACCAGTTCCGAAGAGTGTAGGCAGTTTTTTTATCTAGACGAAGATGATGAGAATAGATTTTTAATTTTTGCAAATTACTATAATAAAATGATTATTGATATTTGTGGTGACTTTCAGCTTGCACTTGCAGATAGCAGCTTTTTGTTAAATCCGATTACATACAAGAATCTTGATGAGACACCGATCGAAGACTCAATAGTTGTCTACAAGGACGGAGAAATCCAACAAGACTGGTATTACCTTGAGTCAACAAATACGGTATATTTTGAGTTTGAAATCGAACCGAGTTCTGTAGTAAAAATTGGTTACAACTCCTACTTATAATTTTGGAGATAAAATGTTAACCGCCATGGGCGACGTTATGCGCGAAGCCTATAAGAGAAATTGGATTACCACCCGAGATGGTAACGTAGCACTTAGAAGAAAAGATTCTAATGTTATTTACTTAACACCTTCCGGTATTAGAAAGACTCTCATTTGCCCTGAGATGATAATCAA
>Ga0208162_1000778_pt1 | contig 17474 bp, 2 predicted proteins | sample CB_VirMetaG_4_FD_184539 | JGI IMG/M metagenome (GOLD analysis project Ga0208162, IMG submission 184539) | Freshwater to marine saline gradient viral communities from Chesapeake Bay - CB_1508_1M Viral MetaG (SPAdes) (version 4) | ecosystem: Environmental > Aquatic > Marine > Coastal | place: USA... | reverse complement strand
TTTAATTGCTCTGGAGTTAATACTTGCTTTAAATGATGTAATACATCAGACTCAACCTCAACATCACGATAAATAATGTTTCTAATTGTACTAGGTACTTCTACTTTTTCTTTGACATCTCCATTTTCATCAAGTACATTATAGAATGCTGAAGTATTAGGCATGGTCTTGGAAGAGTGAATTTGTTTAATTCTTTTAAAGAATGTATCAATTACACTTCCGTCTTTATCTGACTTATAAAATGCTGGGTCACCACCTGTAATCAATACAATTTGGCCGAAGTAAGCCATGTGGTTTCTCATAAAATCAGTAAGTAAACCCTTTAAAGCTTTCCTATTTGAATACTTACTACCTAAAGAAATATCATCATCATTCAAAATAATATCTACTAAACCTTCTACTCCATTTTCAGGATCACCTTCTATTTGTCTGTCTATCCATTCTAAAACTTCTTGATCATTTTTTCCCATTTCTTCAGTAATGAAGAATCTCTTTCCGACATTATCCTTGTATGCTTTAGGTGCATTATTTTTTAAATTATCAGCATATCTAGTAGCATTACGTTCATTTTCAAAATTAATTAATGCTTGAATTCCTTGACGAACTTTATCTTCATTTAATTTAGGAACTTTAATTGCTTCATGAACTGGAGAATCAGAGTAAATAGGTGCTGGAATAAAACCAAATTCTTTATTTCCATTGTTTAACCACCCTCCAAGTAAAGTATTCCAATGCTCACTAGCATTAAAATTCTTTGAACGAACGCCTTTTTTTTGATGACCTTGTTTAAACCCTTCAAGAGTACTTACAGCCATTTGTTGGAGTTCTCCCCACACTCCATTTAATATAGGTAACTTTCTATAAAGAGGGTCTTTGAAAAATTTAGATTTAACAAAGTTAGAAAATCCAACTCCAGCTCCCACTGTTTCTTCAGCTAACCTATTGAAAAAGTGATTAATAAAGCCTGAAGTATTCCACATGTAAAGTGTCTTACCATCTACACTATATGTTACTTCCTGCCAGCTTTCAGGATAGTATTTTATTAACTCATCTACAATCTCATAGAATGAGTTTTTACCTTTATTATCAGAAGCTTTTCTTTTAGCTAATGCAGAACGTAAAAGTTTTTCAAACTTTTCCCTTAAATCATCCTTTTCTTCAATTAATCTAACTGTTTCAGGAGGAGCATCACTTAAAAAATCACTTAATGAAAATTCATTATTTTTATTTGAAGGATCTTCTTCAGCCTCTATATAAAGATCTTCCAATTTATCTTTTAAGGTATTTACTAAACTTCCTCTATTGGAGTTAATAATTCTTAAAGCATTGTCTTCTGTTTCTTCACTTCCTAGTTCTTCAAGTAAATCAGGTGGTATATTAGATGGTATATTAGAAGGAACACCTTTTTTAGATTTAAACTTTTCTTCATATAAGACAACCTTATTATCAGAATGGCTTAGTTGAGCAATAGAAAATAATTGGTTTACTAAATCATTAGCTGCTTGATCTTCTTTGTAATTTTTAATTAATGGATAAAGGGAATCTCTAAAAATTTCATGGAATTGAATTTTACTTATCATGCTTCTAATGCTGGTAGAATTACCAATTGTTCTTTGTAAAGAAGGGTATATTTCAGAAGGTGTATAAAAAACAGCTAGTCCATGAAACCCAGCACCTTTTTTTATACGAGCTAATACTCTTCTTAACTCATTTGTTATTGATTTCTTAGGTGAAATTTCAGCTTGATTAACAGCCCAATATTCTGCCTGACTTCCTTTCTCTTCATCAAGAGTATCAAGTTCTTTATTTGTATCATCTAATGTACTTTCTACTTCTGATGTAATAGAAGAAAGAGTCATGTCTTTAATGTTCACAGTAAACCCTCTTTCAGTAAATGCACTGAGAACATCATAATATAAAGGCCCTATTGTAGGATTACCTTCAGTTATAAACTCAACATTGTTTGTTGTGTGAACAGTACCTTCTTCATCAACAACTTCTTTTTGTGAAAATTTAATTTCTTTTACATCAGGCCTAAATCCTTGTACAATACTAAGTATTTCACCTTCATCAATAGCATCAGCATCATCATTTTCTATATTTAAATAAAGGTTAGTTGCTAATTGACTTAACGCTCCTCCTTTTAAAAGGGAAATAAAATAATTTCTTGCAATATTACTTTGGCCAATATGAGATCTATAAATATTAACTAAAGAGTTAGTTTTTAATTTATGTTCAATTGATATATCAAAAAAAGCAAACATAGTAGAGACTATCTCAGCTCTTTGTTTAGAATCAAATTTTAATGGAGAAAATCCACCACTTGCAAAATCCTTTACATATGCATTTTTATACTCACCTAAATTTATTCTTCTAAAAAGGTCATCTATTTTAGACCAATTACCAGTAACCCTTCTAATAAAGTTTTTTAAAGTTCTAAATAATTTTCTTAAAAATCCTCTGACTCCAGTGTCTTGTATTCTATAGTCTTGAAATTCATCAGCCATTTTCTCTTCTAAAGCTAATTGTTGAATAGCTTGTTCCTCAGTCATATTAGGATAACTGCTTTGCATAGCTTGCTTTCCAAACTTTTGAACAAGTGCTCTGTATGAAGCTTTGGCTAACCTTAAATCATTTTTAGTAATATTATACCTTTCTTTAGCTTCTCTAAATAATTCAGCTCTGTCTTCTTTTGACAAGACACCATTAAAGATTATATGGAATGCTTCATGAAATACAGTCCTGTTTGGTGCTAACTTTGATATTTCAATAAAAGCCCTTCTAGCAAGACCATATGCTTGAAAAGACCCAACATTAATTAGACCATCAATAATTTTAAGGGGAAAATCTCCAAGAATAGATCTTAAATTTTCTCTTGCTTGATCTTCATCTAAAGTATATGTTTCATCTCCTTCCTCATAAAGTGATGTTTTATTATCTTTATTTTCTCTTAGGTCAATAAAATCATCTCCAAAATTAATTTCATCACTTTCATCTTCATCTCCAAAAAAGTCTTCAATTATATTAGAATTCTCATTAAGATCATTTGATGTAACAGATGGTTCTTTTTCAATAATTTCTTCTTCAGGTTCTTTTCTTGAAGAAGATCTTTCTTGAGTAGTAGTTTGATCTTCAGGTTTGTTAGGTACTTCATACCCAGTAAAATAAATTCTTGGACTAGCTAATTTGACACCAGATGGTAAACCTGTTTCTGTTCTATCAATAACTTCCTCGATATAACCAGGTTCTTTTAATCTTGCAAAATCTATTTGTGAAGGTTTATCATATATCTTTCTGCTGTCAATATATTTTTTAGGTTCAAATACACCATCTATGTTTTGAAAACCTGGTACAAAAATCAAATTAGAATTAAAATCTGGTTCAATTTTTCTTATTGTTTCACCATCTTTTTTTACTTCCATTGCAAATCTTACAAGAGTAAGTAATTGAGATCTAAGTTCTTGAGCTCTACCACGTCTCCAATTACTTAATATTTCATCATCTGTTTTTTCAAGAGCTTCTTTATTTTCAATACCTAATTCTTTAGCCCTTTCTGAAACTTGTCTAATTTCTTCAAAAATAGAATCTACTTCACTTTTTATTTCAGGAAGCTTACCTACGTTTCTTTCATATACTCTAGCCCAAGTAAGTTTACCTCTTGTATCTCTAGTGAGAATAAAGAAGTTAGCTTGATTATCTTTTAATCTGTCAGAAGTAATAATTTCTTGTAATTGTTTTTCTAAAGATATTAGTTCTTCTCTAAGTTCGTCAGGTATAAAACTAGTTACTAATTTAAACTCACCTGGTCTTTTTAAATCTGGAACAGCTCCTGCAAATACTTTATCTATTTTTCCTTCATCTCCCCATACTTGACTAGTGGGTTTTCTGTTCTTTTCATTAGTATCTAAAAAGAAACCTCTATACACAGTGCTTATAACAGCTGATCCAGAAGATTCTATAAGTGGTTTATTAGGATTTCTTTTCCAATTATTATAAAGTTCTTTTCTAATGGCTTCTGTCATTACACCGCCTCTTGTAGAACTTGGTAATACACCTACATAATGTTTGCCACCATTTTCATCATATATTACTGTTACAATAGCTACATTAGATTCATTAGTACTAGGTCTTTGATTATATTCTAACTGAGTAGGTAGTTCAAACTTTACAGTAAAATTATTAGGGTTTCCATACTCATACATACTTCTTAGAAAATCAACATCAAAGGTAACCCCTGCTTCTTCATATTGACCGTCTAATATAAAATTGTCAACTATAGGATTGTTATCACCATCCAACATTAATTCATGTCTATTCTCCTCTTTGTTAAACCTTACTCTTAAGTCAACAGTATCAACCTTTTCTTCTCCTGAACCATCAATAGCAGGTGAATCAGAAAAGCTTGAAGAATCTCTAAGCTTAGCTATAAGAGTTGGATTAATATTGTTTTCTCCTATAAATTCTATAAACTCATCAAAAAATAATTGCTCATCAGAATTATTAAATATAGGAGATTGACCTGAAGAAATAGCTTCAAGTTTATCAATTAATACCTCTAAAAGTTTTTCAAGATGAACAGAATTACGGCCTTCAATAAATCCTAATTGCCTAGCTTTTGAATAATGATCTTTAACTATTTTGTTAAAAGCCCTTGTGTAATTAGTGTCATCTGGATTTTTAAGATTTTTAAAGATTGAGTTTTTAAAGCGAGAAAGAAACTTCTCAATATTAATATCAAAAAATAACTTATTGCTTAATAACCTAATAAGATTATTAAAGCCTCTTCTTTGATCATCATTTAAAGAGGTATCATTAGCTTCAGAAACCCATATGTTTTCTAGAAACTTTTCTATTTTTTCTACTGGAGTTAATTCTTCTTCAGAAGGCCCTGGAGCACCTCCTTGATCTCCAGGCTCTTCTTCTTTAATTAGCTCTAAGTTCTTAGTAGATACAGTTCTTATGTTACCACCTTCTACTTGAACTTTAGCTAATGTAGGAGATTTAAACTCAATAATTTTTCCTTGCAGATTATTCTTAATACCTGTTGGAGTAAGTAATTTTACAGGACTACCTTTTTCTAAAATGTCCCCATTTATATCAACAGATTGTTCTGTTTCAGGCTTACTTTTTAAAGCTGCTAATTCTTCATCAAACTTGGTTTCAAGTTCTTTTAAAACATTTATATAACCCTTTTCTCTTGCTGTATTAGCAGCTATCATAAACTCATTGGCAACTACCTTAATTAATTCATCTGTGTATTTATCAGGATGTAATTTCTTAGCCAGCTCTCTATAGTATTTATTAGCTTCTTTTTTATCTACTTTTTGAACTTCCCCTCTTAAAGTTTTATTAATAGCATTAAATAGTTGTTCTCCTAAATTTTTAGGAATAAACTCTCCCCTTACTTTTGTACCTTCTTGATTTTCATCAAAATTAAATAATTCATCACTACCAAATATTTTAGATATAGTGTCTTGTACTCTTTTTTGTATAATAGATTTTTCATCTTTTAAAGCTTTTAATTCTTTGTAAGCTTCACTATTTTTTCTACCTGCTCTTTCAAGAGCTTGCATAGCTTGCTCTCTAGTTAGTTTACCTTCTTTAACTGCTTTTACATATTCAGCATCATGTTCAGTATTGACTCTATCTTCAAAAGTTATATCATCTACTTTAGGATCATAACCTTGAGTTACAACCATATGCCCAGCTTCAACTATAATACCTTTGAGAATAATTTGAGGAACTTTAGCCCTAGTTATTACTTCATAATTTCTATCAGAATTAGGGTTATCACTATAAATAAAATCAAAATCACCTAAATCTCCATCATCCCAAAGCTCTCCTACTTTTGTATTAATTTCAAATCCAAGTTTTTGAAGTTTAGCTTCTAGTTTTTTTATTTTATTTCTAATTTCAGGGGTCTCTAATGTTTTATTTTGATTTAACTGATATTTTAGCCTTTCTAAAGCCGTTATAACTTTTATAACACCACTTTTTCTAACCTTGTCAGTTAGTAATTGACGTTTAATATTTTTAGTCTCCTTTTCCCTATTTGTTGTAAAATCACTTCTTTCTTTTTCTATTTCTTTTTCGGTAATTTCAAAGTCAGTATCAAAATCCTTATCTATTTCGGCTAAAGATTTATCAACTACTTTTTTCCCAGCATTACTTAATTTTTCTTTCCTCCTTCTTTCTATATCAGCTTCAATGCTAGAAACACCACTTTCTTTTTTATCAGTTTGTTTTTTATCATATGTGCCTCTAATCCAAGAAGCAAATGATTGTTTATTGTTTTTATATTCAGGAAAATCTTTTTCACTAATTGCTCTAAGATACCCTTCAAATACTTTAAAAGTTTCTCGTGCTAAATCAAGGTCTTTTACTTTATTTAATGAATACCCAAGATCTATATATATTATTCGATTAGCCTGAATATAAGTAATTTCATTATTTAATAATCTGTCTATTACTTTTTGGATTTTTTTAATTGCGTCTTCTAAAGCAGCTCCTTCTAAAAGCTTTCTATAATTATAAAGGTTAGGGTTTTTAGTTACTGTCTCACTTTTTTTTACAAGAATAATTAACTCATTCAAGGCCTTAATTTGATCTTTATAACGATTATACAAGTCAAGATCTTCATCTTTAGGCTTACCATTTTTTTGTTCTAAGTCTTTTTTTGAATTTTCTAATTCTTCTAATTTACGTTCTAAATCAGCAATTACTTTTTCATCCTTTGATAAACCTTCATTTGCACCTGCATCTCCATCATCTCCTTCATCTCCATCATTCCCCCCATCATCTTCATCACTTTCTTTTTTAGGTTTACCAAATTCAATATCATAAAGAATAGGATCTATTATAGCATAACCTAATTCTTCAAATAAGTTTTTCTTTTCTTCATTAAGTTCTGCAAGTTTTATTTTATCTTTTTTAGTTAATCTTTTCTTCTTAGCTAATTTATTTATTTGATTATTTATTTCAGCTAACCTCTTTTCATATTTCTCTGATACTTCTAAAGGAGTATCAAAACTTACATCAAACCTTCTATCTCTAACATTATTTTCATATTCTAAATCAGCTTGAGATACTGTAATAGTTTTTTTAGGACTACCATCTTTAGGTACTCCCATTTCTTCAAGCACATATTTGTCTGATGTTACTTCAATTACTTTGTAAGGAATACCGTCTTTTGAAACAATAGAACCTTTTTTATATACGGGAGCTTGGCCTTTAGGTCTTTCTTTTGTGTCTGTTTTAATGTTGTTAGCTTCATTAAACTTCTGCCTTGCATTTTCTAAAAACTTAGCTTTAAGATTATCAGGCAATGATGCAATAAAAGGATCTTTTAAAAGTTCCTTTTGATAATCTCCAACATTATCAAACTCTTTAGGATTTACTTTTTCAGCAGCAGTTCTAAGTTTCTTTGAAAAGGCATCAAAGACCTCAGCTTTTCTTTGAGACAACTCAGTCTCATAATCAGGATTCTTTTCGTCTCTTTGTTGCTCTTGTTCAAGAGCATTATCAATTTCTTTAATTAAAGAATCTAAGTTTGAATAAGAATTACTGTTCTTAAGACTACTCTTAAAATTCTTACGCTCTTGCTCTAATAATTTTTCTGATCTTTTACCTTTCTTTAATTCTTCAAGTTCAAAGTGTTTTGATTTTGCTTCTAACTCATCTCTAAGGGATTGCTCAGCTAGATTATTAATTTCCGCCCATTTGTCACTAGTAGTATCTACAGTATAATCACTTGGTTTGAAACCTTCTCTTTTTTCAAAATTATTAATTTCAGATTCAATTTCTTTTAATTTTAAATCAACAGCTTGTCTTTCAAACTCAGTTAAATCTTTTCTTTTAGATTGTTCAAGAGCTAATTTCCTTTGTAGCTTAAGAGTTTGATATTGTACTGCATCATTGCTAAATCCTCCTTCTGCTCCAAGAGACATAATCTTTTCCTTGGCACGAGTAACTTGTTTACCAAACCAATTTTTTACTCCACTTAAAGATCCAATTAATTTACCAAAAGGATTTTTAAAATTTCTTTCACGAGCTTCTCTATTAGCTTGTAATGATTCAATAGCGTCTTGTCCTTCAGGTGTAGCACCATCATCAGATAAGTCATTAATTACTCTTATTGCTTCATTATAGCTTTCTTCATCTGCTGTCTTTTTATTAAGACTAAAAGCTGATAATCTTTTAATAGCATTTCTTCCTAAATCACCAGCTGCTTGAAAAGCTAATCCTCCTGCTGCACCTAAAACAAAACTTTGCATAATCTCAGGATCTTTCATATAGTCAGCATATGAAATATCTCCTGCTAAATTAATTTTTTCTCCTCGAAGGGCAGTCTTAGCAGCTTCATTTGTAATAATAGATTGATATACTTCTTCTAAACCTTCAGCTAAACCTTGACCTGTATAATTAAAAACAAAATTTGCAAATTTCTTACCTAAAGAATCGCCTGAAAAGACATTAAACTTGAATGCTCCTAACATACCTGCTGTTTGGAACAAGTCTGTTATTAAACCAGCATATCCATATTTATATGCTTCTAAAGCAGCATTACCTGCTTGAGTATTATTACCACCCATAGCAAGAGTCTTCTCATAAGCTTCTTTTGCTAAAGAAGCTGATTCAATAGATCTTGACCAAATAGATAAGTTTAAAGCATCTTGAAATCTTTCTGTACGATTTGTAGCTTTTACAGCTTCTTTAATGGCATCTTGTGGTTTGTATCTAAGATCTAAATATTTTTTAATCATTTTAGGAGATACTGTTCCTTTAACAGCATTAATCCCTACAAAACTTTTTAGACTATTTAAACCAAGTTTAGTAACTCTAGCTCCTAGTCCAGCTGGAATAAGAATAGCTAATGTAGAAGCAATACTATTCATATTGTTAGCCCAAAATTCAGGGTCTAACATATCAGAAAAAGATTCTGGTTGCTGAGCACTACGCTTAGCATATACATCCAATGGTTGGAATTCTTTAATAGAATCCCCTAACGTAATTAGAAAATTTTGAAAATCTGGAGAAAAACTTTCAGATAACAAATTAACAGGAGACATTTCTAATGCAGTGCCTGCAAAAGAAATAGATTCTCCCAACACATAAGGAATTGCATTTATAATAGAATTAGTAACTGCTATATAATCTGGTTGATTAGCTGCTTGATAATCATTAGCATTAAAATCATACAACCACCCTTTTGCATATTTACCTGCAAGATTTTCTGGCCCTCCTCCAACTCTTGCTTCAGGAACACGAGTGAATCTGCCATAATCCTCTTGAGATATGTAAGTACCTTCAGGGACTATTGAAACATTGTTACTAGGTCCAGTTCCATTTTGAGAACCGTTAGTATTACCATCAGTATTACCATCTACAGGTGGGTCAGTATTTTCAAAATCTTCAATCATGTTTATATTTTTTATTAAGACTTATTTTTATCTTTCTATAATAAGATTTAGTTCATTTGGATTTCTATTATATTGAGACTCAGGATTTTCTGGATTTGCTGCATCCATTCGAGTAATCCAATTTGTTTTTACATTTTCTAAATTCCAATAATGAAGTTCCCCAAGTTTTGTTTCTGCCAAAGTATCTCCTGTAATTTGAGTTGCGTTTTCACCATTAAAACCATTAATTGAAAATATAGGACCTTGTTTAAAAATTTCTTCAGTTAGTTTACCTTCTTCATTAGTAGGATAAAATAAAAACTGTATTCTAAGGTTCTTTTCAGATTTTTCTCCAGATGCATAATAACCTGCATAATGTACTGCATAATTACGATTGCCATCATTTCTAGTTAAATAGTTAGTTGTTGTATTAACTTCTTCTTGAATTTTTTCTAAAGTTTTTAATTCTTTTTCACTTAATTGACGACCATTTTGTTTAGCAACTGCTATATAATCATTTTTCCATTTTTCAAATTCTTGTTGTTTAAGTTTTGTAATACTATTATTAATAGATTTAGCAACAGGTATTACATTAGGGTCATTACTTTGTTTTTGACTTTGATTTGCATAAGCTGATTGAGAACCTATAGTATAATCTACATTTTCAAGTGTTACCCAATTCCCAACTGAACCAGCAAATTTAGAAGCAAAATGAAGTCTATTAAAGAAAGCTTGATTACTTCTTTTTACATTTTCATTAGATCCTACAAAAGCTAAATGACGATCTCCCTTAGCATCAGTAGCTGTTATTACAGTTGCACCGTATGGTATTGCAGAAGTTAAATTAGTAGCTACTCCATTAATAGCTACATTTTTAGAAGTTAGTTTTGCACCACCCATTATATTTTGTTCAAATTGGGCATAACTTAAAAACTCTCCAGTTACTGCAGAAGTAAAAGTTCTAGCTACTAAATTACCACCACTACCAAAAAGATAGGTTGAAATACCAGCAGCATCTTCAAGTGGAGCTCCGTCTTTTTTGCGTACAGCCTCTGAAACAAATTCTACTTCCATATTTCCAGGATCTTGTAATTTTTTTATATATCCATTAAAGTAATCTACTACTTCTTTTCTTTCTTTATCATTTGTAGGAGTCATAGTAGATATGGCACCCTCTGCAAAACCTGTCATTAAAATACTTCTAAAATAAGGATCATCTTTTTCTATAATACCTCTAGATTCACCTGAACCAATAATAGACCCTACTACACTTTGTACATTATAAGCTGAAGGTGTTTCACCTTTTATTAAAGGATTCCATACTTGATTATAATCTTTTGCTAATATTTCTATTGCTTGATCTCTAGTAATAGGAACTTTACCTTTCATTTTTTCTATTAATTGTTGGTTTCTTTTGCTATTAGGGTATTGTACATCAGTTACACCTGTTGCATATTGGTTTACTATTTTTTCATCTCCTACTGGAAGTCCAGGAGCTTGTCCATGAAGCATTACATATTTTATTAATTCTTCTTGTTTTTTTAATGCTTTGTTAGAAACTATTTGTTCAACAGTAAGATTATGTATTACCATAATATTACCAGCATCATCAAAACCTGTAAATTCCATGTCCACTACTTCTTTTTTAAATTTTTCAACATTATCTTGATGTGGATCTCCGGCTTTTACCGTAGCACCAACTGATTCTGATTGCATATTTTGCTTTTCAAATTCATCTTTAGTTATATATTCAGGAACAAAAGAAAGACTTGTTGTAGTATTTGTATATACAGCTCCTTGAATAGGTGTTTCCGCATATTGATTCATCAACATGTTTTCTTTTAACTGTTTATAAGATTTTGATTCCATTCCTTTTATCCATCGAGCTTTAGCTTTTTGAGATTCTTCTTTAAAATAACCATCAACCTTAATATTAGTTTGCCCTTCCATTACTAGGTATTGTTGTTTCGAACGAGGGTCAAGCTCATTAAACATTGTTAATTGTTGTTCTATAAATTTCTCTTTAAGAGTGTCTTCTATGCTGGTATAATCTACAATAACAGATTTACCACCAATATTAAATTCTTTATAATTAGGATTATCTCTTAACAAGACTGTTTTTTCATAATAACTTAAATCTTCAATAGCTGTCCCATTTATTTCATCTACTTTATTTTCTAAAATTAAATCAGCTTCAAACTTGGGAATTATTAAATCAGCTTCAAGAGAAATTTGATCTCTTGTACGATCCTGACCTTTTAAATATGACTTTATAGCACCTACTACCCTACCTAGACTAACAACTTCTAAACCATCTTTGGAATACCATTTACCTTTTTCTTCATCAAAATCTAATGTTTCATAACCAAATGGCTTAAAGAAACTATTGTTAGTAAATTCATCTTTGGCCAACTGTTGTATATTCACATATTCTACATCAGTAATACCAATAAAGTCTTGACCACCCCAAGTACCATCATCATTTATTGTAGGAGGTTTTGCAGCAGGTCTTGTATAGTGCTTATCTCTATACTGGGCAGTAGCATCTTCTTGGGATTTATCATAGTCAGCTCGATGTTTTATTGCTTTATTATACTCTATTTCAGTATCATATCTCCACCCTCCAGGCTGACTACTTAAAAATATCTGTTCTATTAATTGATTTTGTAACTCTTTAGCTTCAGCAAAATTACCATTTTTATAAGTTTCTGATATTTTATTTCTCAACTCAATTTCTTTGCCATACATTGTATCAACAAAATCTTTCCACTCCGGTAAATATTTAGGTTTTGCTATCTGTAAGGGACTCCATTTATTTACAGTAGTTTTACCCTGCTGATTTTGCTGAGCTAATATAGTAGCCCAAAACTTCATGTTAGGTTGCCAAGCTAAAGGTTCATATAACTTAAAAGATAAGTCTAATTCCCCAGGTTGATCATATCTATTTAAAGCCATAATAAGTTATTTATTTTCCTACAGTTGTTGCATCACCTTGCACAGTTGTAGTAGTATTGTTTGCAGCAGCTGCTGCTGCTCTTCTTGCTTCTTTTATTGCATCATATGCATCAAAAAGCACTTTCCAATCTTTGTCTGTAAAATTAGCAAGTGTTTTATTTTGAAGGAGTTTAATAACTTCAGCTGCTTCAGGAAATGCAAATCCTAATCCTAATAAAGCTTCTTGTGTACTCATCATAGCAATCTCTCTTTGATTCTTAGCTGCATCTTTCATATATTGTAATTGATTTAATGTAGTACCTGTTTGACTTAATTTGTTAAAGAAGTCACGTCTGATATTTCTTGTTTGTGCTCTGTTGGCAGCATTAATATCATCTGTTTGCATTTGAATCTGAGAAGTAACCATTGCATTCTTATCTCCTCTTGCTCCTCTAGCCATAGCCATTTGATCATTGTATTGCTTAGCTGTCAGTAAAGATTGTGATTGAGCATCTTGAGCACCTCTTGTAATAGCATTTACCCTATTTAAGAATTGACCGTAACTACCAGCTCCTTTACCAGCTGCTTGCATTGCTGCATTCTTTTGAAGATTAGCTTGGTTTAACATTACTTGAGAGTCAATACCTGTTTGAGCAAAGTATTGATCTTGTGCACCAAAGTTAGGAAGTCTTGCTTGTTGTACTTCAGGTTTTTGAAGAGCGTCTATTCCTGATGCTACTAAACCAGCTCCTTTTAACCAAAGGGCTGTTTTATCTAATCCTGATAACTCATCATACCAAGATGGGTCTTGATCTTTTTTATATTTTCTTTTAGCTTTTCTTAAATCAGCAGTAGTTAACTCTTCATTTTTACCTACACCAGCATATTCTCTAATTTGATCTTCAGTAAGACCTTTTTCATCTCTTAAATAATCATCTAATTTATTATAGGTTTTTATATCTCTAGCAGTAGATTTAAGAAGACGTGGATCACGGGAAGCTTCTTTTGCTAATTGATCTGCTTTATTAATAATTGGATTTCCTTGAGCATCTACCTTAAACTTAATTGGATTTCCATCTTTATCAGTAATAGGATTACCATCTGGACCATTTACTGTTCGACCATTATCATCTTGAATATATTGGGTATATGGACTTATAGGGATTTTACCTTTTTCAATCTTTTTTTCATATCTAGGATATTTTTCATCATATATTTTTTGAGTTACTTCTGTTAAATCTATATCTTGATTGTCAATTTTATCAACAGCTCTTTGTCTTCTTTTTTCAGCTTTAGATTGTTTTTTATCAAATTTAGCTTTCCGTTCTTGAAAAGAAGCTTTTTGTTCTTGTCTAAGATCATATTGTTGATTTAAAGAGGTTAAAGTAGGATTATTCTTATTAGCAGCATCTAAAAAAGGAGGATTTGAAGAAGGAGTCTCAAAAGAAGGGGGGAGTTGAGTAAGATCAAGACCTCTAAAAAATTCACTTTCTTCACCTGCATTATTAGTTTGTTGATTCTTATTACCAAAATTAATTTTAGGCAATCTAACCTTAGGTAATTTAAATCCACCACCACTAACTAATCCATCACTAGCCATTATTTTACCATTCTTAGTTTTTAACTTTCCGCCATATTTCATTTGAGGTTCTCCTTCAGCAGCTTGTTGTTCCATCATAGCAGCTTCTTCAGGTGACATTTGTTGACCACCACCTTGTTGCTGTTGTTTAGCAGCTTGCTGTTGCATCATTTGTTCTTCTGTCATAGCTTCAGCAGCTTGATCTCCAGGACTTTGCATTTGAGATTGTTGATTTTGGGCTTCCATTTGAGCCATTTCTTGCTTAGCTTGCTGCTGTTGCATAATCTCAGCTTTTATCTTCTCAGCATATTTAGCAAGTCTAGCAAGTTCTCTTTCTTTCATGGCCTTTGAAATTTCATCTTTGTAACGACCATATTTCTTTTCTATCTCAGCAGCTTTTTGAGCAACTGTTTTACCATCTGGTAATGTAATTTCATCTGAAAACACAAATCCATCTCCTGGCCCAGAAGATGAATAAGTTTCTCTTTTTTCTACTTCAGCTACACTTTTTCTTGCAGACATAGAAGGATTACCATTAGGATCAACAGCCATTCCTCCCATAGAGTGAGGAGGTGCATTATATTGTTTCATTGGTCCTCCAAACTGATATTTCTTAAGTCTGCCACCATACATGTATGGATTACTAACTTGAGGTAATACCTGACCAGGAGGTAATTTTTCTTCAGGTTGATTTAAAAATGAACCTGCTACTCCAGCAAGTGTGGATGCTACTGAGCCTACCCCAGGAATAAGACCTAATGCTGGAGCAGCTGTTTGTAAGATCTGTCCAAATTTATTTTTATCTTTCATAAGCTTCTGTTTCTGTGCAGAGTTCTAATCAAGTCAACAATGATTTTATCTGTAGAATTATAAAACAATCTGACTTTCCAAAACCTGCTTTTAATTGGGGTTATATAATACTGAGATAGATTCGGGTTTATATTAATAGGTACTTTGTCAATAAAAAATTGTCCTCGGATTGAGTTCCATGCTGATGTAAAATTTGGAACATCTGTGGACATATTATATATTTGATTTACTCTATAATGATCTGTAGCAAATGCTACTGTTGCTTCATCTCCTCTAAAAAATGGAAGGTGTGTGTCTTTTGGTATAAGTTTAAGTTCTCCTGAACTTTGATCATCTGTGTATACAATCATTTTATCAAAAGTAGGAAATCTTAATCTTGACCAAGATTTTGTGACCCCATTCCATTGTTTTGTATATGCATAATAATCTATGTTGTCAATATCTGAAGGTTCTAGATTTTCAGAAGTAGCTATATATTCTATAATAAAAGGATCTCTATTGTTATAAAAAGTATTAAAGATTTTACTATCATGTTTCCAAACATCTTTACCTTGACAAGAATAAACGTGCATTGCATCATTAAAAACCCAAGTTGGTAACCAAGAATGAAATGATGCCCATGCCATTAATTCAAACGAAAATGAAATAGAAAAAGATCTGTTTTCAAAATAATCAGGATCTGCAAATTTAACAAAAGTTAATTGTTGTGTTTTAGCTTCTACCCATAAGAAACTATTGTAAGTAGATGAAAAATAAAGACCTGTTGTTTTAGGAATGCTAGATAATCCTCCACCAAACCCAAAACCAAATCTTTCATAAATACCTACATAATTTATTGGATAGTAATCTTTTTTGTAAATAAATACTCTTTTATGAAACGGATCATAAGAACATTTAATTCCCACACCTGATACAATACTATCAGTTGATATATAAGGATATAAGTCTTTTGGAAGACTTATTGGTAGATTATCTCTTAAGAAATTTTGATTCCCATATTGCTTAGATGATAATTCTTGTGGCCCTTTTGGAGAAATAAGAAATACTGTACCATTTTCACTATCTACATAAAACCTACCAAACTCAGTATCACATTGTGCAAATCTTCCTTGTGATCCTGCGTATCCATAATCAGTTTTTGAAAATTGATTAGGTGGTAAAGCCAAGAAATCTCCTGTACCTAAATATACTGTGCTTACATCTGTTTGAAGTTGTTGTGGATTAGGATATAAGGCATAGAGAGATTCCCATGTATGCACCCACAATGTTTTACCATCATAGTAAAGCCCTGATATCTCTCCTGTATCCTCTCCAACAATAGTATAATTCTCATTAAGATATGATCTAAATTCATCATTGACACTTTCTACAAATTGAGTATCTGACCATACAATATGATTAGGATAATAACCTAAACATTTAGAACAATAATCGTATGTTAAAGGCAATACTCCAAAAGGTGTGGGATTTAAAACAGAGTAGTCTTTATTATAATAAAACTGAATAGGTTTAGGATTTACAGAATAATTACCATTTGTATCTAAATCTCCAAACTTAGAAAGTACAAATTCATAAGGAAATCCTTGCAATCCATCACTAATTATAGAAGATGAAATAGTACCTCCGTGTCTTAAACCTACATTTACTTCAGATTGAAAAAAGATATTTCTTAAATATCTTACATTTAAATCCCAATGTTTTCTTTGAGTAGAATCTACAAACTCATGCCATATAGAAAAAAATGATAATGGGGCTATGTAAGTATCTCCTCCAAATAAATCTACCTGATTGTCTTTTGATAATAATTCACTTGTAATCTTAGTATACTGAATAGCAAATAGATTAGCATGTATGTTCCAATTGGTTTGTTTTAATAAACCCATCCGTAATCTAGTTGTAGCATCCTCTGGGCTTGGACTTATAGGAGGTATAGGTCTTAAATCATCAGATGCTACAGCTATATTAAAGGTATTATATTGGCTTCTATTAACAACTGATTCTGGAAAAATAGAAGTTGAAAGAGGAATTACTTGATTAGGTTGTACTTTTACAACTCTTTCTAACCTAAAATCATTACCTTCTGATACAAAATCGAGACCTGGGTTTATAGTAGAATAACGAGTACTTAAAAATTTAATATCAATGTCCTGATCATCTTGATCATCTGCGTAATCTGTCTTTTTTATATAATTATTATCTGGGTTTAAATGATAATAATGTCTAATATATTTACCTGTAAGATTAATGTTTTTATCAAAAAGTGTTTTTGGACTAAAGAATTGTAAATACTTAGTCCAAAGTTTTGCATCTTCAGGATCACCTTGACCTACGTAATTGTAATCTTGATTTAAAAACTTTAAATGTATTCTTTCTACATTATTATCTTCATCTTCCTCATTATAATATTTATCTATTTCTGGTTTTAATCTGGTAAAAGCAACAGTATCAACTACATTTCTATTGACAGGATCTCTTTTACCATATACAATATAATGACCTACTATATCAGGATGAGGGTATTGAACATTAGTAACCCTTATACCCAATCCTATAGTTAATGGGTTAAATTGTGAATGCAGAAAAAACCTACTAGTTTCAAAATCTGGAAACCTATGATGTCTAATATTTTGACCTACTAAGTTTCCATAGATGTAATTATTTCCACATTTAATATTTGGATATTTTGTTTCAGTTTCATAGTATGACATTCTTGGGGTATAAGGCCCATCAGGGTCAAATAAATCTGGAGTAGT
>Ga0208162_1000777_pt1 | contig 17483 bp, 20 predicted proteins | sample CB_VirMetaG_4_FD_184539 | JGI IMG/M metagenome (GOLD analysis project Ga0208162, IMG submission 184539) | Freshwater to marine saline gradient viral communities from Chesapeake Bay - CB_1508_1M Viral MetaG (SPAdes) (version 4) | ecosystem: Environmental > Aquatic > Marine > Coastal | place: USA... | reverse complement strand
GAAGGTTGTCCACTATATACCCAAGACCCATTTTTAGAAAACCATAATTTTTTAGCGTCAACATCAAATGCAACACCGATTATATTTCCAGTAGTATATGTTGTTCCAGATTGTACGGCACTACCTCCAGTATCATCATAAACATCTCCATTGGATCTATAGGAAGTTCTATTTTGAACGTTTGATGATGGTCTAGTTGCTGGTGCAATTCCACACATTACAGATCCGTTAAATGGATTTGCTCCTATATGAGTTTCATAGTACCATTTACCACTAGAAACTTCAACAGTACCAGACATTTGACTGGTACTAGTGGTAGATTCTGTAAGACTTAAGTTTCCATTTGTAACAGATAAATTTCCAATTCCATTGAATAGAGGATTCCAAGTAGCAAAATTATTCGCAGTCGTATCAGGAACTGCTCTCCAACTCTCAATACCTACTGGTGTATAAGGTTTCGGAACATCAAAACCACCTTTGTATTTTGCTACACCTTTGTAGACTCGGAGGTCTTGTATGTAACCATTCAACAATTCGTATTGTTGGTCACCATCCCAAGCACCTATGGTTGGTGATCCATCAAAATTTAAATTTGATGTATAATTTGTAGTGACTCCAACTGCAACTCCATTCATATATTGCATTAAAGTATTTCCAGATAGACATACAGAGATATGACTCCATTGATTAGTCGGTACATCTACGCCAGAATTATATGCACTTGTACTTCCTTCACCAGTTCCTCTTGAGTTCCATCGTAGTACTCCAGTACTATGTCTCATTAATTGCCAATTTTCTGTCCCATTAGACAATGATATAAATTGGTGAGTCCCAGAAAATGATAGTGGATGGACCCATGCTTCTATAGTAAAATCTCCAGTTCCAAAATTAAAATCAGAACTTGAACTAACTTCAAAATAATCACCAGTCCCATCAAAACTTAAAGCACTTCCATAGTAACCATGAACAGCAGATCCCGATATATCATTAGGACTTCTCACACCAGCCCCACCATTTACTGTAAGAGTTTTATTAGTTCCACTACCTTTAATATCCGCAGAATAGTCTGGTATAGTTGTTGCTTTTACAGAGACATTATCATAAGAACTAGAACCAGATGGGTGTGCGTAGAGTGCAATTCTTGTTGTGGTTGTATCAGCGGTGAAAGTTCCTTTGTATGTTCCAGTGTAAAAAGAATATCCTATATTGGTATCTAAGGTTCCACCATTAGCAGTACTATAAACATAAATTTGACCGTGTGATCCAGCAATATCAGTGATATCAACACTCAGTTCATATGTTATACCAACTACCGTTGTGATATCTTGATATGCAACTATTGCACTAGTGCCTCTAGTAACTTTTACTGTTCCATCAGATTGGCGAACAAGAGTACCAGTATCAGTAATTGTCCATCCAGATACATCACTATCAAAAGTTCCATTAGTAACTAATTCGGATCCTGTTGGTTGTGTATTAACACCAGGAACAGCAAGAACCAAATTAGCAGCATAAGGATCAGTTCTCAACTGACTGACATAATTATCAGAAGTTGTTGGGAGACCGTTGCGTGGTTGTGGTAAGTCTTCACCTTTCAGTGTGATGATACTGTTAGGAGCACAATGGAAGTCAGCACCAAAGTTAGAACTATCATTCATTGGTAGATAGAATCCATTAACTCCAAAACCACCTCTACGGTTGATTTCAGTCTTGATGACTCTTGGTGTCTTTGGAACCCATTGTCCTGGTCTGAAATCAGTTGCTTGTGTAGAACCAGCAGAGATATAACCGTTTCCGTCCTTATAGAAACCAAACACATCTGGTGTGAGTGCTTGACCGTCTATGAAGAAGACATCGGACATTTCACCTTTAAAAGCATCTAGAATAAGACTACTTCCAGAAGAACCGATATAGTGACTTACATTATTATTAATGTTATATTCGGTGTTATCTGATGGTGCATATGTAATTGTTTTGTTTACCTTAACACCATTTAAATATATTTTTACCCTATCATTTTGTGTACTATTTGTTGTATCAATAGACACAATAAGATGAAACCAGTTTCCACAATCACGAAAAAGACCAACATATCTCTCACTCAATACTCCTGTTACACCTTCAGTTGCCGATATTATTCTTAATTGATCACTATTGCTAACCTCAAACAAAATATAAGTTGCATTTGCAGCATCGTTACTTGCCGCAAAAAACTGATTACGATAAGATCCACCAACTTTATTTAATTTTACCCATCCACTCCAAGTAAATACCTTACGATTACCAGTGCTTGTAGGAGTTCTTTTTAAATATTCGTTCGCCATTATGTCTTACCTCAACCTAAAATAACTGAACCAGTTGGAAAATAATCCGTGATTATCTCTACCCAATCAGTGCCGTTATAAAACTCTAGGGCACTATTGGTAGTATTAAATCTCAAAAACGGATTATCACCTGTCGGTCTTTGTGTAGTAGTTCCTTGAGGTAATGCAAAACCATCCGTTGCCTGTGAGGCATCAACTGCACATGCTGGACTATCAGTTCTAATTCCAAGTGATGATGCTGTACCAACTAAATGAAAATCAGATCTGGCAGTAACAATACCAATCGAATCTACGTTAGTTACATCCTCATAAGTTAACGTTCCTGCAATCGAAACATTAGTAAATGTTCCTTGAGGAGCAAATATTTCCGAAACAAAAGAAACTTTTTGATTTGAATCTACATCAAACGTTTTTTCTGTAGTATTAATACCAACAGTTGTAATTCCAGAAGTCTCCCCATTAACAGTGACTAATACATCACCATTTGAGTTAGTAACTTTTACTTTTTCATTTACTGAGGGGCTCGATGCATCTGCCTTTGCCTCAATATTACTAACGCGGAGAGTGCTCATTCCTTTATATAATTCTTTCTAGTATTTAGACTACAACCAGAGTGGAACCTGGAGCAACATCAACAGTAACACCAACTGCAACTGTTGTTGGACCAATCAATAATCCATTTTTTCCTGATGGAATGTTTATACTCTGCCCAACGATTTGATCAATAATTAAAGAACCATCAGTGATTGCAATATTTCCATGTGTTTGCAATGCACCTTCGGAAGATGCAACACCAGTAACGGTTGTTGTGTTTATACCAACTAGTTTAGTTGTATGAACACCAACAGGACTCGAAGCCCATGTCCCACCAGCACCTGCATTACCTCCAGAGATGCTGATATCGAGAGTATTGGTTCCTGCATTATATAAGAAGGTATTTCCAGTTCCTACAAAGTTAAGTTGAGTGATACCAATACCAATCGAATCGCCAGCAGAACTAATACCGACGCCTCCTACATTTGCCGCTAACTTATCAGCAGTAACAGAACCATCAACAAGTTTTTCTGTACTGACTGTACCATCTGCTGGCACGCCAACACCAAGTGCCACACCAAGTGCAATACAAAAGAAATCATCACTACTTTGTGGTGGTGCTGCAAAAATTATTTGACTTAGATTAATTTGAAATGCCGATTCTGGTTCTTGGATAACACCACCAAGAGAAACTAAAATCGAAAAAGCAGATCCCGGAAAGAATGCCTCTCCACCAGAGGTCAAATTAAAAGTAGTCGTACTACCATTAAACTGTGACGAAATATCGTCCAGTTTCAGGTAATTACCAGCATTTAGATCTCTACCAAGGTATGGCATAACGGTTTTTTAAATATTTATCCAGAGACTTCATACATTACAAACTGAACACCTTGTCTTTCCTGATCTCCATATTGCCTATTAATTCTAAGTGACCCATTTACAGTCCCCCAAGGTCCAATCGTCAAAGTATATGTGCAAGTTGATGTTGTTCCAGGTTCATCTCTAACCACTTGATAACAACCACCATGACGATGGTCTGATGATAACATATGCCAAGCATATAAACCATTACCAGTAGGAGACAAGTCTCCTCTACCACTTACATATTGGGCAGTAGCACCACCAATACTTCTTTTGATTCCAGCAAACCACTGACCACCACTTCCATCAAGTTGTGCTCTCAATCTTACATCGACTAATATTTTACTATCAGATCTTGTTGGTGTGATTGATCCCGATAGGACATCTGTCGTCGTTGTAAGTGATAGTGCGGATCCATCATAAGATGCATATGCTATTTGTATGATGCCTCCACACCATGAACCAGAAGATAGTCCGTCTCTTGGAATAATTCTATTTGTTCTTAATTCTGACATTATGCTGAAAACTCCGTAGCAGATAATGAATTTAGTTGTCCAGACCAATTAAATCTAAAAGTATTTCCACTATGACATCCAATATAAACCGTATAAGTTACTTGACTTGTAGTATTTGGTGTATCTATAAACTGAAATGTGCAAAAATCATTATAACTACCTAGTGGATTTCTAGAAGGCATCCATTGTAACCAATCAGTATTACCTCCACCAAATTGTGTTGCTAAATTAGTTGAGTCTCTAAACAAAGTAATTTTAAAATAATCAGTAGTTGTATTAGTATTAAACCACCAGTGATAACTACAATTTAAAAGTATTTTACTGGAAGTGGATGTTGGTGTTATATTAAGAGTAACTTCTGATGCTATTGGAGTGGTGCTGGTGCTACTGTTTGGACTGTCATCACCTTTACTTTGATAAAATTTTGTTTGAATAGCACCACCCATCCCTCCGGTAGGGACACCATTAACAGGAATAATTCTATCTACTCTTAATTCAGAAGCCATTTATCAAGCAGGTTCGGTGGGCCAAGTAACAGAAGAAAGGTCAAGGTCTCCTCTCTCGTCCAGCGTAGGAGTCGCCGTAGAAGGAAGGTCACGAAGTGCCTGACGGTATGCCTTGAAGTCGGCAGAAAGGTTTGTGCCAGTCTCTTTTGCCTTTACAACTTTCCAGTCAGTTGCTGCGAGTCTCTTGTCTCTCTCAACACGCAGAAGTCTTACTGGTTCTTCTGCTTCCAGTTCGGCAATCTTTGCGGTGATTTCTGCTGCGGTTGGTTTCTCGTATCCGTGACCGTTAATCCACTCCAAACCAGAATACTCATCACCACGCAGAACCCATTCTGCTCCTGGTGTGAGTTTTTGTAGTGCTGCTGGAATATCGTATTTCATAGTAATAGTTGTTTTATTTTTATTTATGCTTGGATCTCCAAGACCTCAAAGTGACTAACTGCTCCAAGTGCAGCACTACCCCAATAAAATGGATATGAACTATTAGTAGTCTTAATCACTACTCTAAACACAATTCCATCAGAAAGAGTGAGTGATGGTCCTTGTCCATCATTTACGCTGACAATATGTGTAAAACCTGGAAAATGACTGTCTCCAGTTTCTTGATTGTATGACTGAGTACCACCACCAAGTTGAGTCCAGCTTGACCCACTATCAGTCGAATATTGGAATGAAAGAGATCTTACTATATTAGCAGATGAAGTTGTTCTTAACTTAGTATTATGAGTCAATACTAAAATATTATTACTTGCTTTTACATCAGTTAAAGTTATTCTAAAAGAAGTTGGACCTGCTTCTACCCAATCAGTTCCAGTAGATGAACCAGAATCAATGGTATATCTAACCAATCTTTGTAAAACAGTGCCAGGTGCTGCTTTACTTAAAGACCCTGCATCAATACTCAATGCCGAACCAGAACCAGATAATGATACACCGTTTGATAGATTAAGAGTTCCCATGTTACCTCCTTATACGATGACCCAAGTGCCGTCAAGCGTCATAGTCGAACCAAGTGTGACTGGTCCAGCATTTAACGCATTGATACTTGCCGAAATATAATAACCATTTGGGTTATCCAATGTTGGATTGAATGCTAAGAACCCATCACCGATATACATTCCAACAAAAGAATTGCCAACTCCTGTGAGATTAGTGCCAATAGTACTATTGGTATGAACACCAACGTTTCCAGTGAAGTTGGCACTACCCCCTTTGATATTAACCGAGTCGGCAGTTAGATCTTTAACCGTAGTCTGTTGAGCAGTTACGGTTATAGTCTGACCGCCCCCTACCGGTTGTATTTGATTTACATTCAGAATACTCATAGGAGTTTTTTAGGTATTTATCAGGTTGGGTAAGAGATGATGACGATACCTGAGCCACCAGCAACAACTTCATTTGGAGCAAGTGGTCTAGTATCTTCTCCTGCACCGCCAGAACCTCCACCAGTGTTTTGTTCTCCATTGAATCCAGCATTTCCACCACCACCAAGACCACCTTGCCCTAGTTGATATGGTCCAGCACCTGGTGGCGGATCTCCAATAAAGTAATCACAACCGCCGCCGCCTCCAGCATAATACTTACCCATATACATCAGACCATCACCACCGTGGCGTGCTATACCAGGAGCACCTGCACCTCCTCCACCACCAGCATAAGATGGATATGTTCCACCAGTCCCACCAGGATTTCCTTGTCCATCAGTTCCAGAACCACCAGGTGCTGTTCCAGGACCTTCTCCTCCTCCACCACCAGAACCACCAGATGCTCCTGGTATTTGAGATGTATCATTAGTGTTAAAGGCACCTCCTCCTCCACCACCAGTAGCAACAACATTTACTGTTGCTGGATAATTACTTATTGTTGTATTGGACCCATTAAAACCTCTTCCACCAGAAGACGAATTTGCGGGAGATGCATTATATCCACTTCTTCCACCAGCACCAACAACAATATTATAAGTGGTCACTGCAACTGGCAAATTATTAGAAAGTCTAAAACCACCAGCTCCACCGCCGCCAGTACCACAACGGTCATCATTATATTTACCCCCTCCTCCACCACCACCAGCAACACCAAGATATTCAATCGAAGTTAGTTCAGGACTTGTAACTTGGAAATTTCCTGATGAGTAGAAAGTATGAATTGTTTTTCCATCTTCATATGAGATAATGCCACCAGTTGCTTTTGCAGTTTTTGTACTTTCTATTACATAACGAACAACCACAAGACCAGAACCACCAGAACCACTTGATGATAAGGCTATGATATTACCATTACCGCCTCCTCCACCACCAGTGGCAGGGCTGCCATTTTCAGCATTACCGGCAGATGATGGTCCACCTGCGCCTCCACCACCTGAACCCGCAGTTCCAGCATTTCCACTAGCAGCGGACCCACCACCACCGCCGCCAGCATAAGTTACAGATGATCCAGTGATAGAAGAAGTTGACCCGTTTCCTCCAGGACCTGCTTGTCCTGGAGCTGCATCTGTGCCATTACCTCCGGCACCACCACCGCCGCCACCATTCCTATAGGTCGCTCCATCAGTTGAACCATCGCCACCATCATTTCCTTGACCAACAGTTCCAGTTCCACCAGGAGCTATTGTAGATCCAAAAGATGCTCCACCACCGGCAGAACCACCAGATTGACCTGTTGCTACAGGAAGACCATTATCAGATCCTCCCCCACCTCCACCTCCACTGGAAGTGATTGTAGAAAATGTAGAAGATGCGCCACTACTTCCAGTAGACCCTTGATTTGTATCTCCAACTCTAGTCTTACCAGCACCACCGGCACCAACAGTAATTGTATAATCTTGTTTGGATATTGGAAGCGAGTTTCCTGCTCTGAATCCACCGGCGCCTCCTCCCCCACCTTGGTTCCATCCACCACTACCACCACCACCAATGACAAGGTAATCAACTTCTGCACTTGGTGGTGCTGACGTTACATGTAGTATACCAGAATTAACAAACGAATGTGTTCTATATGTTGTTCCACCAGATTCATACTCACCAATTACACCACCAGTAGCAACTATACCAGTGTCTTGTGAAATCTTATACCAAGCATTGCCATTATAGACCTGGATGGATCCTAGATCACTATTAAAGATCAGAGTTCCAATGGCGGTGCTGACACCAGCATTTCTTCCGCTGTTTGTAGTGGCACCAATACCGATTGATGTTGGATTTATAAAACTATTACCTACTACAATACTTGATGTCGCTGTAATTACACCAGCATTAACATCACCAGTGACATTACCAGTGACATTACCTGTAAAACCATTTGCAGTAATAGATCCTGCAACTTCTAATTTTCCTACGGGTTGGGTGGTTCCTATGCCAATATTTCCGGAACCATCTTGGTGAACACCACCAGTTCCAGATTGATGCAACCAACTGTTGAACCGAATATCAGACATTTATATTACACTTTTTAGATATTTATCAGGTTGGGTAAGCAATGATGACGATACCAGAACCACCAGCACCACCATAACCATAGTGGCATCCACCACCACCACCGCCAGTACCAAAGTCACCAGTATTAGCTGTCTGGTTAGGGGACTGAGCCGTGCCATTACCACCACCTTCATATCCCTGTCCAGGTGCGTTACCACCACCGCCACCGCCACCAGCATATCCAACAGCAGTACCACTGATGCTAAAGGTTAAACCTCTACCACCACCTCCACCAAGACCATTTGAGTAACCGAGTGGTTGTCCATTAATACCATTTTCTCCGGCGCTACCAGCACCCCCGCCGCCGCCACCAGCTTCCCAAATACCAGGAACATGTTGTCCAGTTCCGCCTGGATGACCTTGGAAACGAGAAACTAATAAGTTATTTGGACCTGGTGCCTGAATACCATTTCCACCAGCTCTAACAGTCTGTGGTCCAGTAGGGTCACTACCTCCTCCACCACCAGAACCACCAGGTGATCCCGCATCACTGTTAGAACCACCAGCACCACCACCATTTACAACAAATGGACTACCAAATGTCACAGAACTATTTGTGCCGTTATTCTCTGCTGCGCCACCAGAACCAATAGAAATCGTATATGTTCCTGGTGAGATTGGAAAATCATTTCCGTATCTTAAACCACCAGCGCCACCTCCTCCACCAGAGAATGAACCTGGTCCACCATTACCCCATCCACCACCGCCGCCACCTCCAGCTACCATAAGGAAGTCGATAGATGTCAGAGTTGGATCAGAAACAACAAAACTACTAGTGTAATTAAAGGTATGAATGGTCTTTCCATTTGCATATGATATGTTACCACCAGTTGCTTTTGCAGTTTGATTTATTGAACCAATTTCATATCGAACAATTACAGTTCCAGATCCACCCGTTCCACCTTTAGTGCCTGGAGTAGGAGAATAATCTCCTCCACCTCCTCCCGCACCAAGTCCCATTGCTCCATTCTGACCATTTTGTGCTGCTCCATTAGATCCGTCCCCTCCACCACCAGGTCCACCAGTTCCGCCAGTAACACTTTGAGGAGCGTGACCACCGCCAGCACCGCCACCTGCATAAGTTACTGACTGACCAGTAATAGATGATGTTGCTCCATTTCCTCCATTTCCACTCGAAGTGCTAGCAACAGCATCGGCACCAGCTCCTCCAGCGCCGCCGCCACCACCAGCAGAATTGGTAGCACCTCTCCCACCAGGATTTCCTTGACCTGCAGTTCCAGTTCCCCCAACAGCTCCGCCACTGCTCCGTCCAGATCCACCACCAGATCCACCTGGAGCTCCTGAATATATGGCACCCCCACCTCCTCCTGTGGAAGTGATTGTAGAAAATATCGAATTACTACCGTTTGCTCCATTGTAGGATGCAACATTTGATTCACTACCCTGTCCACCAGAACCAACTGTAATGGTGTAAGATTGTTTTGAAATTGGCAGACCAGAACCACTTCTCATACCGCCGGCACCGCCACCACCAGCACCTTGTCTAGAACCACCACCACCTCCTCCAGCAATCACAAGATAATCGACTTCAGCAGTCGGGGGTGCGGATGATACATTAAATGTTGATGATGAATTAAATACATGCACTCTGTAGAGAGTGCCAGAATCTGCATACTCGTCAACTAATCCACCAGTAGCAACTATTGATTCTTTTCCAACATCATTCCAAGCGTTTCCATTATAAACCTGAACAGATCCAGTATCTGAGTTAAAGATTAAAGTTCCTTGTGCTGTGCTGACACCAGCGTTTCTTCCACTGTTTGTAGTAGCACCAATACCAATAGAAGTTGAGTTTATAAAAGTATCACCAATGGTAATCTGTGTTGTGGTAATACCTAATGCATTAGTTGCTGTTGTAGCAGTGCCAGTAACATTGCCAGTAACATTGCCAGTAACATTGCCAGTTATATCACCAGCAACAGTTAGAGCACCAGAAACAGTTGTAACACCAGAAATTACTGGACCAGTATCAGTAAAACTGACTGTGCTCAGTCCAGTTCTGTTTTGTATCTGATTTACACGAATCTCCGATGCCATCTTATATTAATACTTTTTTAGATATTTATCAGCTTGGGTAAGCAATGATGACGATACCGGAACCACCATTGCCACCAGATCTTTGATCTGAGAGAGCACCAGGACCAGCAGTCGCACCACCTCCACCTCCTCCAAGACCTTGAATTCCAGGATTACCGCTATTTCCATTAGGATCAGGTGATCCAGCTGCTCCTCCTCCACCTAAACCTCCACTTCCAGAAAGTCCGCCGCTTGGTCCGTAAATGCCACCGCCACCACCGCCAGCATAAGTTACTGATGTTCCAGAAATAGCAGATGCTGCTCCGAGTCCTCCATTACCACCAGCAGTTGGTGTTCCTGATTGACCAGCGCCACCAGCACCGCCACCGGCGCCAGCACCATATACTGGCACACCCGGACTACCAGCACCTCCATTATTTCCTTGTGGAGGAGAAGTTGGTGGAGTATTTCCAGTTCCACCAGGAAGAATACCGCTAGGACCCTGGGCCCCGCCGCCGCCAGAACCACCAGGTTGACCTGCATTTCCATAAAAAGATCCACCGGCGCCACCTCCTGTTGAAGTTATAGTGGAAAATACTGACGGAGATCCATTATTTCCATTATTAGCTTTTAGATTTCCTGCGCCACCACCACCAACAGTAACTGATATACTTCCAGAAATCGGCAATTCACTACCAGTTCTAAAACCACCTGCACCTCCTCCTCCGCCAGAAGCCCAAGAGCCAGGACTGGAAGCTGATCCACCAGAACCACCACCAGCGACCACAAGGTAGTCAACGGACGTTAGTGCTGGATTAGTAACCGTAAAGGTTCCTGATGAATAGAAGGTATGAACGGTCGTGGTTGGTGTATAAGAAATCGTACCACCAGTTGCCTTGGCGGTTCCTCCAACCTGTCCGATCTCATAACGGACGACTACGATACCGGAACCACCGGAACCACCAGCAGCTAAATGAGGAGATCCACATCCAGCGCAACTAATATATCCACCACCACCACCGCCACCAGTTGCAAAGAGACCAGCACCACCTAAACCACCAGGACCAGATGCAGTTGGACCACCATTACCGCCACCACCTACACCTCCAGTCCCAACAGTTGGGTTTGCTGTACCAGCTCCGCCACCTGCATATGCTGTTGATATACCACTAATAGACATTAGAACTCCAGCACCACCATTTCCACCAGAAGTAGTTGTTCCATCAGCACCAACACCAATAGCACCGCCGCCGCCGCCAGAACCTTGCGCTATCGTTGGATTATAAGGTGCAGCAACTCCACCAGGTCTTCCATACCCAGTATCGGGAGAAACAGTATCTGGAGTACCAGCGTTTCCTATACCAGAACCAGCAGAAGTTGTTTTATTATTTCCATTTCCACCACCAGATCCACCAGGTCCTCCACTCTGGCTATATCCACCACCATATCCACCACCAGGAGCAGTTATTGGTGCTGCTGGATTTGCAAATATTGATGATCCACCTTGAACACCATTTCCGGTAGATCCTGGGCCACGTCCACCAACTCCACCTGCTCCAACCGTTATTTGATATGAACCTACTGATATTGGTTTAGAATTTTTATATATTACTGCTCCAGCACCACCACCTCCTCCAGGTCCTTGATTACCTTCACCACCACCTCCGCCGCCACCAGCACCAACAACCAAACAATCAACGGTCGCAGAAGGGGGAGCAGACTGAATGGTAAAGAACCCAGAGTTAGTAAAGATATGAGTCCTATAAACCCTACCACCTTCAACATACTCATTCACCAAACCACCAGTGGCATTCATTGCCTCTTTGCCGACATCACGCCAGGCATTACCATTATAAACCTGAACGGACCCAGTGTCGCTATTAAAGATTAAAGTTCCTTGTGCCGTTGATACACCAGCATTTCTACCAGTTGTGTTTGTGGTTCCAATACCAATACTAGTTGCTCTTAGAAACGTATTGCCGACATTAATACCACCAGAAAACGTAGAGACACCAGAAGTATTTACTGTTCCAGTCAGGTTACCAGTAACATTACCAGTAACATTACCAGTAACATTACCTGTAACATCACCAGTAACATTACCAGTAACATCGGCACCAATCGCTAATTTATTTCCACTAGAATCATAAAAATCAACAGCATTACTTTGTGCAGTAATACTATTAATACCAGATACACTATTTTGACGAATGATAGCCATTTATATAATTCTTTTTTAGATATTTATGATTAGAATTACCATGTTGCAAGTGATGCTCTCTTCCAAGTATTGTTGGAGGTGCAGATATAAACATAGTTGCTATCGTACCTAATGTCACCAGCAGTTCCAGTAGAAGTGGCAGTAACAGGAGCAGTGCCAGTTGCTCTCAAGTTTCCAACTACAACATTACTGCTTGATTCTGTACTAATTCCCAATACATCAAGAATCAGATCATCTCCATCAGAAATAATTAGATCAGCATCACCATTAACAGATATTTCTGGATATTGTGTAAATGCTATGTTATTGCCAGTGGTATCGGGAACGGTAACTGTTAATGTTGCACCTATACCTAAAACATTATCTACGTAATATATGTGATTACTTCCAGTAATTGCAGTACCAAGACCACCCCCACCTACAGGAGATCCATCTGCTTTTATAAAATCTGTTGCGGTAATGATACCAGAAACACTGACACCTAAACCAATTATATTACCAGTAACTCGTGTAAGACCCATATCCTAGTACCTCTTATGGTGTTATTTCCATAATGGTCAATGAAACATCTAAACTATCATTAACATCACTCTTTACAGTGACAGTATCATTCTGTTCTAATACAAATTTATTTCCTTGCATAACTTCAAGTGATGATCCTTGAGGAATAGGAACGTTCTTAAGTATGCTTACGTTATCTGCAGCATCCCTAGTCACTCCCACACCAACATTAATTCCACTTCCAGAAGTATTTGCCAAAGTAATACCAATGATAACTGTTGCAGTAACTGGTGAAAACGCAGTATAAATTCCAACGGTTGTTACACCAACACTTGCCTTCGTTTTTAATTTAAATGTATTTGCCATCTTTTATTATCCTAGTGCGATTGCAAGTGCAACAATATCATCCTGTGATGCTGTAAGAGAAAGGACACTTGTTCCATTAATTTTAAGATCTGTTGAGCTATTTATATCTCCCACCACATCGAGAGAATAAGATGGTTGTGTGGAATTAATACCAACATTTCCAGCATCAGTTGTTGTAATAACTGTTCCACCAACACCAACATTAAACTGAACAGTTGTTGTGATTCCAGATGCATATAAATTGTTGGTTGTTAGGATACCAGAGAAGTTTCCGTTCTTCCATCTCTTAGTAGTACTACCAAGATTGTAGGTCCCATCAGCATTTGGAATTAAACTCGAAACAAACTCACCACCAATATTAACATCATCAGTATCAGCATCACCAATATTAATTGTTCCACCACGGAAGGTTACGACACCAACGAATTCGGAATATCCACCAACATAAAAACTTCCACCAATACTTACATTCTTATTAACTCCAAGTCCACCATCAATCTGAACAGAACCAGTATCTGGATCACCCAGAGTATTATCGGTCGCATTCTCAAATGTTGATATGCCAGCAACTACGATTGCAGCATTTACATCAACGTCTTTTGTAAATGTTGATAATCCAGTAATTCTAACTGTATCTAACTCAGAATGTCCATTAACCTCAATACCAGTTGAATCAACAGTTAATTTTGTAACTGTATTATGTTTTAATAAAATATTTCCAGAGTTTCTAGTGTCAAGGGTAATGCCACCAGTGCCAGTAGAATTACCAAGAATTTGTATTGCATGGGCGGTAGAGTTAGGTAGAATAATTGACTGCCTAGTAGCACCAGTTCCACCACCAGTAATTGATAGGTCTGCACCATTATTATGAAGATTTGGTGTTCTGATAGTCCCACCAACTATCAGATCAGTATTAGAACCAGATAGTGTTACATCATTAAAGAATGTAGTAACTCCGGAAACACTTAACTGATTTGCAAATAACGTTGATTCTGCTGTTGCAATACCAACAAATGTTGAGATACCACTTGCTCTAAAGTGTCTGGTTTCAATATCTAAACCGATGGTTGTACCGCTGGAAACGGATAATGCACCAGTAATAGTTACATCACTAAACGTGGAGATACCAACAACGTTTATGTTACCACCATAACTGATTGCTGTACCGCCAAAATTTTCTATCCACGGCGTTAAGATGCTGACAGTATCTGCAATACCAACCCCGTTGGTTTCTCGCCTTGCAAATAGATGTCCGTCGTAGAAATTAAGAGCTAATTCCCCTAACTGCAGATCTCCAAGATCTGGTCTTTTTCCAGATACAGCAGATCGTTTAAGCTTAAAAGGTGTTGCCATTTATCGCATTCGGTATTTACCAAAAAGGAGACTTATATAAGTCTCCTTTTATTTATGAGGGTTAGATACCGAGTGCTTTTGCTGCCGATGTGTGATCTGGAACTTCTGCTTTTTCTTTTGGTGTAGGAGGTTGTGGTTCATCATCAAGAAGAGAAAGTGCTTCCAATGCACCTTCAATTCTCAGCAACTGTTCTTTTTTATTATTAAATTTTAACTGCATCTCAGTCAGTTCTTTGTTTATATTTTCACCCTGTGTTTTTAGGGTATCAATCATTTCTTGCTTTTTCATTTTTATAAAATCAATATATTATGTAGTGATATCAACTACTCCTTGAGTTCCTGCCTCTAGAAGGATTTCACCTTCATGAACATTCCAAGAACCACCAACACCACCATCCATGTTAACTACAATTTCATTGGTGGGAAGTTGCTTCATGGGAGTAACATCAACAACACTACCAGAAAGTCGTTTGTTTGTAACGTCAATAATTTCACCAGGATAAGGAGTGAACTGATAATAGTGTCCTTCACCCCTCATACCAACAAGAGTGGTGGCATCACGGAGGGAACCACAATCGGCAATCTTTTTACCTGTTGGATCAAATACAGAATAATAACCGTTCATTTCTTTTCTTCGTAAAGATGGCGTGGTTTAAATTCACCTTCTGCAAATGGTTGTGAAGGTTCGAATGGAGAACGCGAAAGGTTTTTAATTACAATGAACGCATCTTTGTTATACTTACGAGTTCCAATGGGTGATTGCCATTTTTTGTTGTAATTTTCACCAACATCAATACCAGAAACTGATGTTCCACCAATCTCTACAGAGATCTGATCACCAGGTTCCCATTCAAGTTTTTCTATAATAGAAGCAATCTGCTCATTAACAGTGGGTTCAGTCATAATCCTTTCTTCTGGTTCCAAATTTCCGTGCATGAAAGTTTATTCATCTTAATATAATTATACCACAAATTCTCCTACTGAGTAGATATATTTTCTCCCCATCATTATCCAGTAAGGAGTGAACAAATCTACAAAATGCTCATCAATGAACTTAAATTTTTCATCGATAATTTGCCTCCCAAGAACTTTAAAGTGTGCTTTTGATAGAGCATAAAATTCTTCCAGTGCATCATCATCACCTTGTTTAAACCCACGAGTATAAAGGTCCCGTGCTTCATTCATGATGTTATGACATTCCTTTGGTAGAGTAACTTCTGTACCATCAGGCAATGGGAGAACTTTATTTTTAATTGTTCCCATAGAAAGTTTCATACACTCTCTAGTCTGCTCTGTAGAAAGTGCTCGAATATCACCATCTCTAAAGGCATACTGAATACACCCATTAGTACATTCAATAACCCTAATAAGTGCAGTAGCATCAAGAACTTCAGCAGTTTGTATAGACCAAATATCTTTCCAATACTTATAATATTGTTCGTTAACTTGCATAAAAAAGAGGGTTGTTACACCCCCAATTATATCAGATTTTATTCATCAGTCAAATGATCGGCACAGGTGAGTGTATCACAAGGAGGACATTCTTTTTTAATGTGATAGTTATCAAGGGCACTTTCGAGTGCTTCTGTTACATTCTCTTTGAAAGAACGATAAGGAATAAACAACTCATCATCCTCAGTCTTATAGTCCTGGTGTGTCTCTTTGAACTTACGATCTACATCGTACAGGAGATTTGTTACGATGTCATTGATGATTTCAATAGACTTTGAGGTAAGTCCGTTCCAGGATGTATTGGGGAACATATCATCCTTGACACGATCCAGCAATGCTTTCTTACAATGCCATTGACTATCAAAGATCTGGGTAAATGCTTCCCAGTCGTGTTGGGATTTGAAATGTGGGATACTCATTATGCTACTCCGTTTGCACTATCTTCAAAGTTATTTTTATAATGGGCATTCAATTTTGCCCATTGAGCATCACGCTCTTTGAAGTCCTGGTATTTCTTCTCCAGGTCCTCATCCATAGTCAACTCATACTCTTTACAGACCTTACGCTGTTCCTCTTCACTCACATAATCATTGAAGACCAATGACATAGCACCACTACGAATAGATTGAGGGCACATGCCTACACATAGCATGAACTTCTCAAATAACTTGAAATACTGCTTGCAGTTGAGGTCAGCAGCAGGTGCAGTGATCTTGTAATGCTCTTCAGGGAGAAAGTCATCATCACCAATAGTAGAACCAAACCCACCATAGGAGTGAGTGTAGGTAGCATCAAACTTAAATTGTACTTCTGCTTCGTAGGTCATAAATCTGATTGACTATGAGAGTATTATACAATAAAAAAGCACCCCATGCAAGGGGTGCTGTGACACTTTGAGAAGTGGTTTATTTGTTGTATAAATCTTCCAGTTTATCTCTGGATAGATCCACATACATTACTTCATCACCTGGTGCAGGTGCCTCTGGGTGACGTGGTTTAGATGGTTTATTCATCTCCCGATTAATGGATTGAATATTACCCCACATCATCGCAAAGGCAGCACCCGCGATAAGAGCAAAGAAAATAAAATATATGAGAACAAACCAGATGTTCACAGTGCGTTACCCCTAGGCAATACTTCCTCTGGGAATACAAAGTTCTCATGTGGTTGGTCGGCAGGTGCCATCCAAGCACGGAGTCCTTCATTGAGGAGTATATTTTTCGTGTAAAAGGTCTCGAATTCGGGATCTTCTGCTGCTCTTACTTCTTGCGATACAAAATCATAAGCACGCAGGTTAAGTGCAAGTCCGATAATGCCAATAGAAGAAACCCAAAGACCC
>Ga0208162_1000776_pt1 | contig 17486 bp, 20 predicted proteins | sample CB_VirMetaG_4_FD_184539 | JGI IMG/M metagenome (GOLD analysis project Ga0208162, IMG submission 184539) | Freshwater to marine saline gradient viral communities from Chesapeake Bay - CB_1508_1M Viral MetaG (SPAdes) (version 4) | ecosystem: Environmental > Aquatic > Marine > Coastal | place: USA... | reverse complement strand
CCAATTATATTCTGGTGGTAGCCCGGGACAAGCGGCTACAGGTGTATCCGGAGGTGGCGGCGGAGGTGGTGGCGATGCCGGAGGGCAACAACGTAAAGGCGGAGGCGGCGGCGGAGGCGGCGGCGGCGGAAATGGCGGTAATGCGGGCAATCCCGGCAACCCCGGAAGCGCAGGTAACCCATCAACTTCAAACTGTGTTCCTGTTTCCGCAGGGTGTTACCCTGTCACGGTGCCCACCGGAGGAACTTTAACTATTTCATGGAATACTCAATAGTATGACTGAAAAAGAACTACAGAAAGAGCTTAACCGTCGACACAAGTTACGGCAGTTGGAGGCGCTTGAAGCTAACGAAACGCGTGCACAATCTCTTACCGTAGGTACTTCTGGCGGCGGTTCAGTAGAGATTACAATGCGGAGTCACTCAGGCCGGTTTCTCTGGAATACTTACCAACCCGTAGAGATCGTGGAGTTCATAAACCAACTGGCCGCCGGTATAGGCTGCCATATTCATATCCTGCCTAGGCAAGATTTTGCTAGTTGGCGGGACTGGAAAGTGACCCCGGAAGAGTTAGAGCATGCTAGAGGTATACAGCCTTTTCAAGGTGTCGGGCATTCTCCGCACCCCAAGGCGCTAGGTAGAGAAGAATATACTGCGGGCATGGCTCAGCAAATTTCACCTATGGAAGAAGTTCAGGAGAAAGAAAATGTGGCAACTAAGAAAGCTGTCAACAAACGAAGCACTAAGCGAAGCCGGGCCTCTTCCAAATAACTGGGGTCCTATTCTTGGGCTGCACGGTTTTTTGGAAAAAATAGGCGACTTGTCGTGGGTCGGTCCGGCGTATGCTGACCAAGGTTGGGTCCAACTTACCGATGCAGAGCAAGAAGAATTAAGAAAGGCCGAAGTTACTGCTCGAGTGCAAGCAGAAAAAGACGCTGTCAGCGCAACGCTTAGTGACCCTGCGATTACGGTAGAAGCTAAAATCGCTTGGAACGAATACCTGCTCGCTTTAGATGCCGTTTGTTTGTGCCCGGACTTTGATTGCGATCCTAAGTTTCCTTCACGGCCCATTGCATGAAGTTAAGCTGCCACAGAGTTAAAAACCTATCTTATATACTAATAGACGAGTTTTTTGATACAAACGAGCTAGTAGATGTCGTACAAGAGGTTAAAGACTTAAAAAGGTTTTCTTTACCTGCAAGCAAAACACAGACTGCGGAGGATTGTAAAGGGTTTAAAAAAACTGGCAAGGGCTTATTTTTAGACGAACTTTATGTGAAAAACAGAAGTGCTTCCGCAATACTTACACACAATAGAAAAATCTTTGCCTCTGAACTAGCCGACTACGCAGAACAATTTGATTCTTTTTTTGGTTTTATAAGAGCGTCTAACTACGATCTTTGTTTGCTAAACTATTACACTTCTGGGCAAGAGTATAAAACTCACACAGACCAATCAACAATATCGGTAGTTACTTTTTTAAAGCAAGGGGATTTTACAGGCGGCGAGTTTGTGTTTCCAGATCAAGACCACGTTGTTGAACCAGTCCATAATAGAGCAGTTATTTTTCCGAGCTGCGTAACGCATGGCGCTATGCCTGTGGGTGGCGAGGGGGCAAGAATATCAATAGCCCAGTTTATAGACTTTAAAGCTAATGGCCGCTAAGTACCGCATAAGGTTTAACAAGTCCCGCGGACAGCCGGGCAGGGGTACAGAAGAGCATGTATGGCGCGTACTTCAAGGCAATACAGAGTGGTTAGCTAGGCACGTTATCATAGAAGTTCCGTCGCGTAGCGAGCAAGAAGGACCAGACTGGAACATAGTATGCGAAGGCACCCTTATGTTTTTTCAAGATACTGACACGGCTGTGATACGTTAATGATTTTTAAAAAAGAAAAAGAAATCGTACTAAATTGCTACACCTATAGGGCAGACGTTTATAATTATTTTCCTGTAGTAGAGACAAAAAAAACTTTTCCGACGTGGCTAAAAAAAGTAAAAAATTCTTACTTTAATTCTAAAGATGATTATTTTGAGGGCCTAAAAAGTTGCCCTGCTTTTATAGAGTATTTTACAAAAGGTTTTGTTTTGCCAATGTGGTCTGACCTTTCTTTAGAAGTAGGGCCAAGCGGTTCCGATAGTTATAAATGGCAGCATTCAGATCGGCGGTCCGAAATTTCTATACACCCTTACATTCAGACAGGACTAAGTGAACAAGAATACCAACATCTTAAACTATGCTCTCCTTGGGGTTTTTCTTGTAGCGAAGAGGTAAAGTTTTTGTTTTCGGCGCCCTCTTGGCGTTTTGGCGATTTGCCAAGCACAGTAGAGATATTAAACGGCGTTGTAAATTATAGGACCAACGCGGGCACTAATATAAATATGCTTGTGAAAAGAACAGGGGAGCAGCAAAAGTTTATAATAAAGGCAGGAACCCCATTAGTCCACGTAATACCTTTAACAGAGAAAAAAGTAATTATAAAAACGCATTTAGTAAATAAGGAAACATGGGACTCTGTTTTATCGGTTGGAGCGCGCACTTCTTTTTCATCTAAAGCAAAGAAAAAAATACAACAAACATTTACGGGTAAATTTAAAACTCTATCATGATTATATGTAACTCAAACAATTTCGTGGTTATACGCCCGCCTAAAACCGGGTCTACTTCCTTGGTTCATTATTTTTTTAAGTCCGGGTTAGTGCACGAGCAGGACCCATATACAATAGATGGCCGTTTTAGTACGTGGCAATCTTTTGAGGCATACAACAAAAAGTACGGGGAGGATTATAGTCATGCCCCTCGGCTAGATAAGAAAGACGACGAGCTAAAAAGCGTACACGCTACGTTTGACGAACTTGTAGAACAAAAATTAATAGCAGCCACAATGCCTTGCGTATCGACAATCCGGAATCCGCTTGAGCGTTACTCCTCGGGTTACTACTTTATGCGAGACATGTTGCGGAGTCTCCCAATATTTAAAAACCCGTATGGAAACCCAAATCTTTTTTGGGATTCGTTAGTAAGTGGCGAGTCGAGTCTGAACATGAAAGGGCTGGCAAGACCTCAGTGCGACTACTTCCCAGACCACGCCGAGTTGTTTAACACCGAAAACCTACATGAGCATGTTAGTAAATACATACTTGAAAGAGGCGGTAAAGTGGACGGAAGGATCGAAATGCGGAAGAATCCCGACAACAAGCTAGACGTGTTCCTCGCAGAGCTGACACCTGACAGAAAGCAAGATATATTAGACACATACGCCAAAGACTTTGAGCTTTGGGAAAAAGCCTACGCGGTATACAATTAAGTATGAAGTATTATGACACACCTGTTTTTGTTATATGTTCTGGTCAACGGCCAGATACAGTCTTCGGACATGTACTTCTATGACATCAATAGATGCAATTACTTTGCTACAGCTATTGTCAGGGGGAAGGTAGAGCGGACACTTAGGTACGAACCTCGAGGCGTGGCCCTCGCTGCATATTGTTTACCACGAAGAGCAGACCCCGAAGCAGTGAGGGCATACTGATGGACCCCGTAACGATAAGTGCCTGTATAGCCGGAGCGACAAGAGCGTACAACCTCGTTGCCAAGGCAGTAAATGCCGGACGTGAGATAGAGGATACAGCCCAGTACATAGGTAAGTTCTTTGATTCTAAAGAGAAAATCTTAGAGATAGAAAAAGAAAACCAGTACGGCCCTAAGTTTCTGCGAGGCTCGTCGGTAGAGGCTCAAGCCTTAGAAATACAGATGGCGAAGCACAAGACGCAGCAGATGGAAACTCAACTTAGGGAGATCATCGTGCTGTACGGGCCGGGCGAAGCCTTCTATAACGAGATGATGAAGACACGGCGCACCATACGCGCACAACGCCTCGCTGCTGCTGAAGCACGGGCTAAGCAAAAACGGTTAATTATCGACGGTACTCTGATCCTCCTAATGACTGGGGCGACTATGGGTATAATATTCTGGATGGTAAGTCTGGTGACCAATTAGATAGGTGAAGATATGCCACGCGCAATAGCTAAGAAACCTGTAGCAGCAAAGAGGAAAGCCGCAGTGTCCGATACTACTCCTAAGCGGTTAGACCGTATTGAAGAAAAGCTAGAGGAATCCAGACTTAATCTAGCGCGTGTGGATGAGAAAATTACTACGATATTCAACCGCCAAGGCAGCATCGAGACTGATGTTAAATCGCTTACTGAGAAGATAGGTAACGGTTTTGTAGAAAAGATTTTCTGGGTTGTGCTTGCTTCGGCTGTAGGCTTTCTTGCTGCTCACGCAGGTGGTGTATGAAACTCGACCCCGTACTGCTTAACATGGCCTGCTCTTGGTCAATGAAGGCATATAACGAAAAGAACAAGGACGCCATTAAGATAGAGTCTGCTTTGACTTCTACTACAGCCTACGTAGTTAAGCGCAAGACCATAGACATCATAGTATTCCGTGGTACGCAGCAGGCAGGCGATTGGGCGTTTAACTTATTCCCTGTGCCTGTACCGTATGCCGGTCGGCTTTGTCATGGCGGGTTTGTGGCTGCTCACGCGTCGGTGTGGGACGAAATTGAAGGGCATATAGACTACAATAAGCGCACTTTAATTTGCGGGCATAGTCTGGGTGGAGCGCTAGCAGAGCTATCTGCTGCCAAGTTAAACGGCAAACACGACAATCTGAGCCTGATTACTTTTGGCAAGCCCAATACGTTCTTCAAGGGCTTTAAGAAGCCGTTCACGCTTGATAATCAGATTTCTGTCGTTAACGGTAGCGATTCCGTAGCTAGAGTACCCCGCTTGTGTTACGGGCCTAGTAAGTCACAAGATATGCTGTACTTCTCAAATGGCGGAGTAGACTACATAAACCCCAGTAAGTACCTACGCAAAAAGGATAGGGGCTACAAAGATCGCGTTTCAGACCACTTTATGGACGGATACAAAGAACGATTGACTAAATTTTTAGAGGACCAGAAAAATGGCAAGACTGGCGTTGATATTTAGTATTGCACTGCTCATGGCTTCTTGCACCACCGTTGAGCAAGTCCGTGAAAACAAAGAACTTTACTGCTCAGGCGTATACAAAGGCATGCGTGCAGTAGGTAGGTCTGCGTTGTCCGCCACTACGGGTGTAGTTGTGCCTGATGTGTGCGACACAATCGACGAAATCGTTGCAGAAGAAAACGCTGAAGTATGATTAAAATCGGTGGCTTACTTAAGACACTGGCTCCTACGGTCGCTAGTGCAGCGGGCGGTCCTATGGCGGGTATGGCCGTCAAAATGGTGGCTGCTAAATTAGGCGTGCCAGAAGCTAGCGCAGATAAAATCGAAGAAATCCTAGAAACTCAGCCTGAAAAAGCCATGCTAGTAAAGCAGGCAGATCGTGAGTTTCAGGACCGTATTCGGGAAATGGAGATTGACCTTGAGTCGTTTAAGGCAGAGGTTGATGACCGTAAGGACGCCAGAAGTAAGTTTGCTGACGATCCTACCCCTAAAATATTTGCCATGTTGGCGTTAATTGGGTTTTTAGGCTATGTGTTTATGGTTACCATACAGCCCCCCGATGCCAATGACGACGGCGTAGTTAACTTGATTCTTGGCTACTTAGGTGGTCTTGTTTCCGGCATATCCGCTTTCTTCTTCGGTGGCAGTAATGGAAAGAAGTAAGATGGAAAAACTGCTTGAAATGCTTAAGCGCCATGAAGGCGAGGTGAAGACCAACGGACGCCATGTAGCCTACAAATGCAGCGCAGGTTATTGGACTTTAGGGATTGGCCGAAATGTTGACCCTAACGGGGGAATTGGCCTTTCCGACGATGAAGTGGATTACCTGTTAGAAAACGACATCTTACGTGTTATGAAAGAACTTTCCTCGGAATATCCGTGGTTTAACTCACTTGATGACGTTAGAAAAGATGCTATGATAGACATTAGCTTTAATCTTGGGGCCACGCGCCTTCGCGGCTTTAAAAACGCGCTAGCGGCTATGGAAGCAGCCGACTATACCACTGCAGCAAAAGAGTTTCTCGACTCAAAATGGAGTCGGGACGTAAAGGGCCGTAGCCACGAGCTCGCATCTATGATGGAGACTGGCGAATACCTGTGATGGGATTGGTAACCGCGTATGGCATATCTAAGACTGGCGCTAAAGCCCGGTATTGACAAGCAGAACACCGAATACGGCGCTGAAGGCGGTTGGACGGATGGGGATAACATCCGTTTTCGTTATGGGCTACCTGAAAAAATAGGTGGTTGGACCTATTTTAACGGCAGCGCTAATTACTTAGTCGGGTTTGCAAGCGACATCTTTTCTTGGAACAACCTTGCCGGCACTCCTTATCTTGCCACAGGCACTGACCGCAAGGTCTACGTTAGCTTAGGGGGTGCTTGGCACGACATTACCCCCCTGAGTAACACCACTTCTGCCGGCGATGTCACCTTTTCAGCCTCCTCAGGCTCCGCGATTATTACTGTCACCGATACAGCCCACGAAGCTATCCAAGGCGACTTTGTTACCTTTAGCGGCGCGGTAAGTCTTGGTGGCCAAATCACCGCCGAAATCCTCAATTCAGAGTGGGAAATCACTGAGGTCGTTAACTCTAGCACTTATACCATCACCGCACCGGTCAATGCAGACGGGTCAGACACGGGTAATGGTGGCGCTTCCGTAATAGGCGCGTACCAAATCAATGTCGGTTCTGATGTCAGTTATTTTGACTTTGGTTTTGGTACAGGTACTTGGGGCGCAGGGACTTGGGGCACTGCACGGACAGAGAGCCAAGTTGAGACATTAACCTCTCGATCTTGGAAATTTGACAACTTTGGCCAAGTTTTGCTTATGCAGCTTGTCGATGGACGACTTTATCAATGGAATCCAGATAGCGGAGTAGACCAACGCGCTACGTTAGTTTCAGGGGCTCCAACAGCTAATAGCTACATGCTTGTTTCTAGCCCAGACAGGCATCTTATCTGCTTTGGCACCGAAACTACCATAGGGGACCCTGACACTCAGGACCCCTTATTTGTTCGATTCTCCAACCAAGAAGACATCAACACCTTTGTCGAGTCAGCTACTAACACCGCAGGTGGGCAACGCCTTTCTGACGGTAACAGGATTCAGACAGCGGTTCGATCTCGTGGCCAGATACTGGTTTTAACGGACACTTCCTTGCATGGTATGCAGTACATAGGTCCTCCGTATACCTTCGGATTTCAGCAACTTGGCACTAACTGTGGGGCATTAGGACCGCATTCTGCGATTGAGGTAAACGGCTTGGCCTTCTGGATGGGCCACGAGGCATTCTACGTCTTTGACGGTACTGTGAAGAAACTTCCCTGCACTCTTCAGGATTACGTCTTTGACGACATTAATTTGGTACAGGAAGATAAGGTCTTTGCTGCACTTAACTCCGACTTCAACGAGGTGACGTGGTTCTACTGCAGCTATACCTCTGACTATATTGACCGCTGCGTGACATTTAACTACGTTGAAAACGTCTGGTCAGAAGGTTCGTTAGCTCGCACATCTTGGCAGGACGTAAGTTCTTTCGAGAACCCCGTTGCCACACAATACCTGCCTGAAAGCACGCAAAACACTATAGGCACTATTTACGGACTGACCGCAGGACGAACTTTGGTATACAACCATGAAGATGGGGTCAATCAAGCAGACGGCAGCGCCATCACGGCCTTTATCGACTCAGGCTACTTTGACATCGGAGACGGGGACAACATGCTCCTGATGAGTAGATTTATCCCTGACTTTAAAGACCAACAAGGCAACCTGACCGTTAACCTTTTCTTGCGCCCTTATCCACAAGCCACGGCAAGCCCGAGCTCGTTGGACCCTTACGTTATTACGCCTACCACAGAAAAAGTGGATACAAGGGCCCGTGGGCGACAGATAGCGCTGAAGATCACAAGCAACGAGGTCAATACCAACTGGCGCTACGGCACGATGCGCGTTGACATCAAGCCGGACGGTCTGCGATGAGCAAGATACAAAACGTCCGACTCCCTGATACCGCGGCGGGCCAGTACAGCCCAGAGCAGTTTAATCAGCTCATCCGGTCGTTAGAGCAGATTGTCTTTCAGCTAAACTCGAGCTTCACGGCTATACCTGATCAAAACGTCGCGGCCTCGATGCTGTGGATGAAGGGAAACGCGCCGGGCGTTCGTGGATTTCAGCTAGACTATGGGGTGCAGTTGCCTCATGCCATGATAATGAACCAAAGTGACCTTATCAGTTTAGGCACAACGCTAGAGAATATAATCACCTACGATACGCCTATCTTTGAGCGGGGCATTCGAGTTGAGTCGCATGAGGCGGAGTTCACTGCTGAGATAGACGATGGAGCAGGGTCAGCGGGCACCGTAATGGACGTCACCGCAGTCGCCTCAGGCACATTGCTTTCTGGCATGACTTTAACAGGCACAGGCATAACTGCAGGTACGCGCATAGTCTCTCAAACCAGTGGCACGACAGGTGGCGTAGGGCTCTATGTTGTAGATACGTCGCAGCTTACAGCAAGCACCACGGTCAACGGATCACGGGCCTCTAAGCTCGTTTTCGACCACACCGGCCAATATTTTGTGTCTTTTCGTTGTCAGGGAGTTAACGAGGATAATACTGTCCACGAAATGGAACTCTGGGCTAAGGACAGTGGCGTAAACTATCCATTTAGTAACACTCGTTATGATGTCCCAGTACGTAAAAACGCCACTACATGGGGTCACGTTGTGGCGGACATTTCTGGTATCTTTACGGTGACTGACCCTGCTAATAGCTATCTTGAGATGGCATGGTGGTCAGATAGTTTACTGGTTTATCTGGAATCAGCAGCGGCCAACACTAGCCCAACAAGACCGGCAATCGCTTCAGTTATATTGACTGTTTCGATGCTTTCTGCGGAGACGCCCTGATGGCTGTAAAATATTTTAGAGAGCACGTAACCCCGAGTGCTGCAACAGAGACAACGATTTACACGGTTCCTGCGGCGAATACCGCGGTAATTTCGTCTTTGCGTATCACTAATACGGGTTCTTCTACGTCCACCATCAATTTGGCTATTTACCCTGACGGTGGGGCTACCCCGTATAAAATACTTGAAGACACTGTCTTAGCCATTGACAGCACAATGGACGCCTTCAATGGGGTGTCTTGTGTGATGGAAGAATCAGACATAATGAAAGTGACGAGTAGTTTAGCGGATGTTGATTTTTATTTATCGTATATGGAAGTAGACAGAAACTAACAATTTGTTGATAATTGACGTAATTCCGCGTTTTCCCGACGCGCGACCCTGTGTGGTCCCCTACAATCTAAGGACGAAAACATGGCAGAAGCGATGTCGGGAGGAATAGCGGGACTCCCAATGCAACAACCCGCCGAAATGCGACCTGAGGACCTTGCTGCGTTTGAGCAGATGAGGCAGGACATTTCCCCTTCAGAATTTAACGAAACGGTATTGAGCTCCGCGGCTGAAGCGGACCCTATGGCCGTTGCGGAATTTAAGGCTGAGCTGCGCGATCTGCAGCTCCCTCGTGAGGTTTTAGACGTCCTCAATACGATGGTAGATGAAATTCTAGCCTCCCCTGATAAGTACCAAGAACTTCGCATGAAGTACATGTCTCAGGATATTCCTGAGGACCTGCTTCCGCCCCAGTTTGATCCAGAGTTCTTCTCAGCGCTTAATCTTGCCGTTGACGAGATTATGGCGAGCTCTGGCCCAGAGATGGCCATGGGCCCACAGAATTTTGCCAATGGTGGCGTTGCCACACTGCGCCCCATTACTGAAGCTATGCGACAGCAGGGCCGCTACGGCGACACCATGCTTGCCCACATCTCCCCGCGTGAGGCGATGGTCCTGAAAGAAATGGGTGGTAGCGGAACAATCAACCCCTATACTGGCTTGCCTGAGTTCTTCCTGAAGAAGATAGTTAAGAAGGTCGGTAAGGCACTCAAGAAAGTCGGTCAGGCAGTTAAGAAGTTTGCTAGCAGCAAGATCGGCCGTATCGTCACCACTTTGGCGCTTGCCTTTGTCCTCGGACCGGCGGCAGCTACCGCGTTGGGCGTGAGTTCAACAGTCGGCGTAGCAGCAGTCTCGGGCTTTGTTGGCAGCGCAGGCTCTACTCTTTTGGGTGGTGGTAATCTCAAAGACGCACTGAAAGCAGGCGCTATCGGCGGGTTGATTGGCGGTGCCGGAGCGGGTGTGTTTGGTGGAGCAGAAGCTTTCCAAGCAGGGAGCTACACTGGTCCTACCACAATAGGTGGACAGCTAACTCGAGCTAAAGAAGCAGTATTCGGCGCGCCTGATCAGGCACTTCCTGATCTTGGTACAGCAGCCACGGAAACCGCAGCAGAGACCACGGCCCAAGCTTTCCCTGCCCCAGATGCAGGCGCTCCAATTACTCGAGCACCGATTCCTGAGGCCACGGCTCAATCATTCCCGGCTACTGTTGACACTGCTGCAGGAATCACTCGATCACCGATTCCTCCAGCCACTGGCATTGAAACGGTCATGCCGGTCGATCCCTCTGCTGTCTCAGCCGCTCCTGCGGATGGATTTAGGTTCTACGAGGCAGGTCGAGGTGCAACTGGCGCGCCTATTGTCGAATCAGTAGGTGTTCCGGGTCCTGCAGCGGGGCAGTTAGGCGCTCAAGTAACCGAGGAAGGCTCTCGAAGCCTTGTTCAGCGCGGACTCGACAGGATTATGCCGAACCGTATTGAAGCTGCCGCAAAAGCGTCCTCCGCTGAAGCCTTTAAGCCTGCTTATGATCAAATGTATCAGTCTGTTGTAGGAACTGTAGGAGAAGAACAAGCGAAGCTGTTAGCCACTAAAGCGGGCACGGACGCTATGGCTGCAGCCGCAAAAGTCGGCCCTCTTGCCAAATACGGCCCTCTCGCCGCCACAGGCCTCGGTATTATGAGCCTGACTGGTGGATTCAAGGCAGAAGAGCCACAGGTACCGTCGGGCTTTGAAGACATGGCAATGGGCATCTCGCCGGGCCAACAACTGCTCGAGCAGCGCCCAGACCTTTACGGTCTGCGCTTTGGTGGCGTTAATACCGTTTCCACCACGTCGCCTTTCCAATACTATCGACCTCAGCCGGTAATGGGTGCGGCCAAAGGTGGTGAGGCGGACCGCTCTAAGTACCCACGTAAAAACGGTCACATAAGCGGACCGGGCACTGGCACTTCGGACGACATCCCCGCAATGCTGTCTGACGGCGAGTTTGTATTTACTGCTAAGGCAGTACGCAACATGGGCGACGGATCACGGCGCAAAGGCGCGAAGCGTATGTATGCGCTAATGAAGAAACTGGAGGGCCGTGCATAATGGCTGACGTAACTTATACTGGTCAAATAGTCCGAGAAGCCCCTGAGGTCGAAGCCTATAAGCTTGGCCTTTTGCAGGAAGCACAACGTCTATACCAAGAGCCTATGACTCTTCCTGCCGTAGAGGCAGCAGGGCTTTCTGGCACAGAACTTCAATCGATTGACCTTGCAAAGCAGGGCATCGGTGCTTTTGAGCCTTACATCCAAGCAGGGTCTCAAGGTATTTCTCAGGGCATGGACCTCACACAGCGTGGCGCGTTAGCCGCCGGTGCGATTGAGACCGCTCCTCAATATCAAGCAGCACAAGATATGCTTGGCCGCGCAGTCCCTGTTATAGGCCAAGGCATCGGCGGTATTTTAGGCTCAGCGCAGGCGTATGACCCTCGTTCAGCTCAGGCCTATATGAACCCTTACCAAGAGCAGGTTACACAGCAGGCGCTTGGTGAAATGCGTCGTCAGGCCGATATTGCTCGTCAGGGTCAGGCGGCTCAAGCGGTTGGAGCAGGTGCTTTTGGTAGCACCCGCGAAGGTGTTCAACGTGCTGAATTCGAACGTGGCGTTCAAGACCTGATGCAACAACGCATTATGCAAGACTATGCTCAGAACTATCTGCAGGCTCAACAGGCTGCTCAAACAGGCTTTGAGTCTCAGCAGCAGCGACAGCTAGCCGGTGGCCAAGCCCTTGGACAAGCAGGTATGCAATTTGCCAACCTCGGACAGGGTATTGGTGGACTCACTGCTCAGCAGGCAGGCGTAGACATCTCTAAGGCACAGGCTCTTGGTAGCCTCGGTGGTCAAATGGGTGCTCTTGGCACGCAGTATGGTGCTCTCGGTCAGGCGACTCAGCAGCTTGGCGCTGCAGACGTTGGGCTACTTGCCGGCCTCGGCGGACTCGAGCGTCAGTCAGAACAGCAGCAGATCGATGCAATTCGGGCTACTCAGCTACAGCAGTCCATGGCGCCTTATCAGCAGCTTGGCTTTGTTTCAGACATCTACCGAGGTGCGCCTACCACGCAGATGTCACTTACATCGCAAACCGCTCCTAGCGCTAGCCCGCTACAATCAGCATTGGGTCTTGGTGTAGCCGGCTACACTACCGTAGCAGGCGCTCAAAAAGCCGGATTATTTTAGGGGACACAGGAATGGCTAAAGAAAAGATTCAAATGGTAGATGACGACGAAGTTGAAAACGTCGGCATCATGGCCGGATTTATGGATGACTTCGAAGATGTCCTCGAAGAGATGATGGGCGAAGAAGCCGAAATGGAAGAAGGCGACGACGCTGACATGGCCAACATGATGAATCGCCGTCCTGATTCCCCTGAAATCTTGATGAACAATCTGCGTGGCGACATACGTTCGCTTGATGCACGTCGAGAAGAGTTAGCGGACCTCGTCGGATTTAACGCCGCTTCCGAAACGCCTGAGGGCGTTCTAGCATTACTACAACCCGTGCTCGCTCAACAGCAAGCGGCGGCTGCGATGCCCCCAATGATGCCCCCAGTTGCACCACCCGGCGCCTCCCCCGTCGGTTCTTCTATGCCCCCTGCGGATGCGGGGGGCATAGCTTCTTTGCCCATGGACCAAGGACCAATGAGTCCTCCAATCATGGACCAAGGACCTGCGCCTATGGCGATGGCTAAAGGAGGCGTGGTCCAGTATTTTAAAGATGGTAACGAGGGGCCACAAGGCTCTGATCCGGGCGGCGTTACCTCTGCAGATGGTGCTTCATACTCGCCTGACATCGTAGAATTGGCAAATGCCGCAATACGTTCAAGATTAGCACAACAGCCTACGGCCCTTCCTGACGTAACTGCCAGAACAGAAGAGCTTTACCCAGAGTACGAGCGTTTGCTTGGCGGTGGTGGTAAAGAGGCTGCTCAGGCTCAGATGCTATTCGACATTGGGCAGGCTGCGCTTGGCTTTGCCGGTAACGTAGGTCCTGACGGACGACCTCTCCGTGGCTCCGCTGCCGCCAGATTGGCCGGCGCGGTACGTGAGTTGCCGAGCAAGATCGGAGCAACCGCAGCAGGCATGTCAAAAGAGGCACGTGCCCTTAAGCTTGCTGCAATGCAGCGGGCTGAGCAAGAACGCGCCGCGGTCCAAGCAGCGAATACGAAGCTCTCTGAGCAACAGGCCGACCTTTATAAGGAAATCGCTAAGCAGAAGACCTCTCGTCTACTGACTCCTGAAGAGATTTCGTCAAGAGGTCTTGACGCCGGACTACCTTGGCAGATGGATCAGACAGGTAAGATAAGCATCGCCGGCGGCCGTCCTCCTGCACCGTTAGTCGATATGGGCGAAAACACACTCGAGAAAGTCGGCGTTACCGCGCTAGCGGAAGGCCTGACTAATCAGTATAACGCTGCGTCGGCTGCGTCGGGCAACATCCGTAGAATTGATGAGACTATCAAGTTGCTTCAAGAAGGCGACGTGGATACTGGATTCGGTGCGGAGTTCCGTCAGAATGTTCGTAGAGTCCAAAGTCTGTTTGGTGACGACCCAGATCGAGTAAAAACACTAACCGACACAGAGCTTCTCAACGCTGCGACGGGTCAAGATGTGTTTGGTGCGATTAACGCTCTTGGTATAGGTGCTAGGGGTATAGATACTCCTGCAGAACGAGAGTTCCTCCGTGAAGTGGTTGGAGGTAGAATTACTCTGACTAAAGAAACGCTTTTAGAGATGGCACGTATCCGACGTAGGGCAGAAGAAAACAACATCATGCGTTGGAACGAGACATTAGAGTCTGGACGAGCGGATTCTTTGATTAAGGTTTCTCGCGGCATGCTCCCAGACACGCCGCTTCCTATCCCCGTCGATCCCATAACAGGGGAAAGAAGAGAAAGCCCAACTGATATTAGCTCTCGAGTCAATGCGCTGTTAGGTAGGTAAAACATGGCAGAAGAAAACAACACAGGTTCTTCAACACCAAAGCCCGTTACCTCTAACGACATTGGGCAATGGCTACTTGATAATGCTGAGCAAAAAGGCAGTGACGACTTCAACCTGATGGTTTCGGAGTACGACCGCCTTGTGGCCGCGGAACAGGCATCACAGGCTCCCGCCCCATTGCCCACTGCACCTGAAACTGAGGAAATGGGTTTCTTCGAGGGTATTGGCGAGGCCTTTACTGGCGAACGACGGGCCACGGACCTGACTCGCACGCTGCCTTCTTATCAGCAGATGCCGGAGTTCGATAAGTTCTTTTCAATGCCTGTCTTTAAGACTGCTGTGGGCACTATCATGGGCAGCCCTGAAGAAATGGCACAAGTCATTAAAACTCAGTTCCCTGAGGTTCGGGTCCGTTTTGACGAAAATGGCAACCCCATCCTTAAGTCCGGCATCGACGATCAAGAGTATGTGATTGCGCCGGGCATGGAGCTGTCCGACATTCCCCGCGGTGGGGCTGCCGCAGCTATGTTTGCCTTGACTAAAGGACGTGGCCTTTTTGGGACCATGGCCCAAGGAGCAGGAACGCAGGCTGCCTATGAAGCAGCTCAGACTGGCCTTGGCGGCCGCTTTGGTGTAGGAGAAACCGTCACTGCAGGGCTAGTGCCTGCTGCTTTTTATACTTTAGGCTCGTCTTATAGAGCATTAAAGCCTTACTTCCAAAGTGCTTTCCCACGTTTGTTTGAAGCAGGAAAGACTCCTGCGTCTAAGATTGTTAATCCTAACCTGACCGCCGAGGAAACCGTCGAGCTCGCGCGTAAAGCGGCAGAGGGAAACACTTCGGCAATGCGCTTGTTAGCGGAAGATGCCGCTCCTGACGCAGCCACGATTGCTGCAGCGGAGCGTCTTGGTATCGCACAACATCTGCAGCCTGACCATGTGACTACTAGCCAGACTTTCCGTGAGCTTGCTCAACTGGTCAAATCAAAGAGCGGCTCACCTACACGCGCAGCAGAAATTCAAGGACTTCAAAGAGTAGGCGAGCGCGCATTTAGATTGATTGAAGACCTCGGCGGCACTGCGGACCTGAGCACCCTTAACGCGACTTTACGCGGGCGCATGCAGAGCACTTTGTCAGAGCTAGACACTGCAGTAAATAACGCATGGACCAATCTGCGTACGCTAGTTAAACCTACGACTCCTGTGACCCCCACAAATGTGATTTCTCAAATAGAGACTCGCGCGGTAGAACTCGGTGGTGAAGAGTTCCTGTCCTCGCTTGAAAAAAGAATTTTATCTAGCCTTCGCCGAGATGCTAATGCCGCGCCCCCTACTTATGCCCTGCTTGATAGCCTTCGCCGAGAGGCAGGACGCGCTTCTCGCATGTTGGGGGAGTTCGGTAACGAAGACACTGGTCTATCAAAGCAACTGTACAAAGCGCTCTCCGCTGATGTTAAAGAAATTGCCGAGGCAATAAGTCCAGAAGCTGCAGACGCATTTACTATCGCCAGAACCGCAACTCGAACACAAAAAGCCCTGCAGGAAGATCTCGTATCTTTATTTGGTAAAAATATTGATAAAACAATGGTCAGCGGTCTTAACGCAGCCATGAAGGCGCTGACAAAGGGAGATGCTGATACGTTTGTTAGATTTGTCAACAGCGTCCCTAAAGAGCTGCGTGGTGAAGTAATCACTTCAGGCCTGACTTCAGCGTTTGGTAAAGCTACGCAGAACGGTCAGCTCAACTTCAACACGTACGTGACGTGGTATGATGGCCTGCTACGAAACCGCACTGCTTACAGGACACTGATGTCAAACCTCCCGCAAGGCGCGCAAAAGCAGCTTTCTGACCTGTACCGTGTGTCACGTAGCATAAATTTAGCCACTCAACAGTTCATTAGAAACGGTAAAGTATTGCAGGACGGAATGCGCGATGCAGACACCGCGATGCAGCGCTTGTACGGTGTAGCCAAGCGGGCCGCGGTAGGTGTTCCTGTTGAAGCAGCAACTACCGCAGTGGGTTTTCCCGGAATGGGCGTGGCCTCTGGCGTTACTTCGGCGCTCATAGCCCGAGGAACAAAGCCTGCAGCAGTCAAGGCCATCGACGATATGCTCACCTCGACCCAGTTTACACAGATGGTCATTGATGCAGGAACCGCGAACGAAGTCTCTGCAGCACGCGAGTTGGCGCAGTCAGGTCCATTCCGTCGCTTTGCCTCAGCAATCAAGTTACCTCTAACCGATGCGGAGAGTTTTGTCCTCTCGATATTCCAAAGCGGAGCCCAAGCAAACGTACCAGAGGAAGCCCCAGTGGAAGAGCCAACGGCTCCTCCGCAAGCAAGAGCATTACCGCCTGCGCCGCCAACGCGCGGGGTTCCGGGTCTGACAGCTCCGGCAGCAGCGCCTCCTGCTGCACCCGCCGTGGCCCAAGGACCAAGCAGCGCGGAGATGTTTCAGCAGCTCTTTCCTTTAGGATAAAAAAAGGCCCCGTCATGGGGCCTTTTTCGTTATGGGCAGACTACAGTGTAGGTGCCGTCGTCATTCTCACTTATGTCACCCGGACATAAGTAACCAAAGTCATAGCCCTCGGCTAAATCAAGGTCTCGATCTCGAGCAGCTATCTTAGCGGCCTCTTCGGCTTCCACTGCCGTCTTATAGGTCCTCCAAGAAACTTTGCATCCGCACTCGTGCTTCAATGGTATGGGATATTTCATTTTACTAAGCACCCCTCATTATCCGCCATTACGCACATTACTTTAGTGCGATAGCCCGCCGCTTCAACTTTTACTCGGGCAAACCATCCGCCGCGATCTTCGAAGGGTTTCTTATCCCATGAGACCTTAATCTCAGAACCGGGATTAGCCTTCTTGAGGATTCGTTTAACTTTAGCAAGATTAGGTTTCATAACTTTCTCCTGTATTGGTTTTTAAAGAACTGCCATCTCCCAGATGACAAAGTCATTATACCACACTTTACTACTAAGTGCAACTATCTATTTTTCACTACTTTTATGAAACTCGTCGACTCGACGCATCCACATGTCTTTATAGCCTTGGAACTCGCGGCCTGCGGTGGAGAACTCCGCAGTGCTGCCATCTGACCTGACAGCCATTAACACCACTGCGTTGTCGATCTTTGTTCCGTGCAGCTCGTCATGCGCGAGCGCATACGCCGCCAACTGGCAGAAGTAGTCCTCGATCCACTGACGCTTCTTTGGTTTGTTACTTTGCTTGAAGTCAATGATGTGTGGCTTGTCTCGATAGA
>Ga0208162_1000775_pt1 | contig 17503 bp, 23 predicted proteins | sample CB_VirMetaG_4_FD_184539 | JGI IMG/M metagenome (GOLD analysis project Ga0208162, IMG submission 184539) | Freshwater to marine saline gradient viral communities from Chesapeake Bay - CB_1508_1M Viral MetaG (SPAdes) (version 4) | ecosystem: Environmental > Aquatic > Marine > Coastal | place: USA... | reverse complement strand
AAACAGCAAGGGCTATGGCTTCTGTTGGCGTTCAAACTAAATTCATTGCAGCAGCTTTAGAAATATCAGAACCAACTTTAATAAAGTACTATAAAGATGAAATGAACAACGCCAGAGGCAAGGCTCACATGCAAGTCGGTAATAGTTTATTTCAAAAAGCAATTGCAGGTGATACACCATCCGCTATATTTTACGCTAAGACCCAAATGGGGTGGAAAGAAAACAAAGATAATGATGATGATCCATCAGATAAAGATTTTGCTGATGCGATAGATTAAATGGTAACTCGTAAAGAAGCAATTCAAGCATTAAAAAAAGACCCTGTACTTTTTTTTAACAAGCAATGCTATATTACAAATGCAGCAGGGAAAAAGATAAAGCTTAATCTGAATCCACCACAGATAATGCTACAAAATATGATTGATAAACAGCTAAAGGAAAAAGGCAAAGTTAGAATATCAATCTTAAAAGCTCGTAAGCAAGGGTTTTCAACTTTTATATCAATAAGAGGGTTGCATAAAGCATGTTATAATAAAAATGTGAATGTAAAGACTATGGCACATCTTCATAGCTCTACTATTGCCATATTTCAGCAAATGAAATACACATATAACAATATTAATGATGATTTGAAACCAAAAGACACAGCGAATAATCTGAAGAAACTTTTTTTTGGTTCGATTAATTCAGGGCTTGATATAACCACAGCAGGGTCAGGCGAAACTGGACGCGGTGAAACATTTCATTTCTTTCATGGCTCAGAAGTAGCTTTTTGGCAAAATGCTGCTAAACATGGAACAGGTATAATAAATGCGTTGCCAGACGTAGAAGGAACAGAATGTTATCTAGAATCAACTGCTTGCGGAATGGTTGGTGATGGTGAATTTTTTTACAATAAAGTAATGAACGGCCTTGATGATAACACAGATGATGATTTTGAAACTTTATTTATTCCTTGGTTTGCTTCACCAGAATATATAACAGAAACACCGCCAGATTTTGCATTAATGACACATAGTGACTGGTGTGAAAAGGAATATAAAGCAACATACAATTTAACAGATGAACAAATCTATTGGATGCGTAAAAAGATTCAATCTTCAGCATATAAGAAATATGGTGATTTTTGTATTGAGTACCCAGCGAATCCCATAGAAGCTTTTGAAGGTAGCGGAGAAGATAGCTTTATTGAGCCTTCTATTGTTTCACAAGCAAGAAAAAGAGATTCAGATGTTGACGGTGGGGAGATTGCCCTTGGCATTGATGTTGGCGGTGATAAACATTCAAGTGATAGATCAGTTATTTGTTTGCGTGTAAAAAACGCATTTAAGATAATTTGGGAACAAAAGGGAATAGAACGCGATGAATTAATTCAAGTAATAGCTGGATTTGTTGAGCAGTATAACCCACATAGAATAAGAATAGATATTACTGGAATAGGATATAATATTGACAAATCTTTAATAAAATTGTGTAATATGCGTAATATTGCTATAAGTGATTGTCAAGGCGTGGATTTTGGCAGTGGTGCATCGGATAGTAATCGGTTTGTAAATCAAAGAGCAGAAATGTATCATCATTTAAGAGAAACGCTTTTAATTGGTTCGTGTGATGATAGTGCTATGATACAAAAGGAATTAACATCATTAAGAAAAAAACCACAAGTTACAGGATTAACAAGGGTTCAATTAATGCCTAAGAAAGATTTAACAGAATCACCAGATAGAGCAGATGCCATGGCTTTATGTTGTCACCAGTCAAAAAGACAATTTATAGGTTTGATATGTTAAAAGCTATAAAGAACTTATTTACTACAAAAAGCGACCCTTCTTTTTATAGATTTTCTCAATTTCTTAATGGTGGCAAATTTTCAGTCAATGCGATATCACCTCAAGAAATGTATGCAGCAACTGCCATAGGTTTTTTATGTGTTGAAAAAATAACAGCAGAAGCAGAAGCAATTCCAATAATTGTTAAAAATGAACGTGGTGAAGTTGTAGAAAATAGCCCTATTCATAGCCTTGTTTTTAATCGTCAATTCAGAACAGGGGGGCAGCCTGTATTCTCAAGCATAATGAGAAATATGCTTGTTCATGGCGAATCATATTTATTACGCAATCCTTACAATTCAGAAAATTCTGTAATAGATCATTTATTTCCATTATTACCAAATAGGGTCAATAAAATAACTACTAATAATGATTCTATCAGATCATATAGTGTTAATCATCAAGGTCAATCAATAGATTTTCCAGTTGATAGTTTTTCAGGATTTTCACCAGATATTTTAAGAATATCATTATATTCTAGTACTTCATATCTTGAGGGCGTTTCACCTATGGAAGCGGTGGGGGTTGAAGGCTCATTAATAAGAAAAGGGCTTGAATGGAATACTAGCCTGTTAAAATACGGTGCGAAACAATCAGGATTTATATCTGGTGATTCAGCAGTTGGGATAAATGAACAACAAATAGCAGACCTTCAAGAAACTATTAGACAAATGTATGAAGGAAGCCAAAATGCTGGAAAGGTTGCCCTTTTGCCAGGTGGTTATAAATGGCAATCTATATCAGAAAATCAAAAAGATATGGATTTTCAAAACGCTTTAAAAATGGCTATGCAAAATTGTGCTATTGCTTTTAAGATTCCATTGCCTTTAATTTTTGAAGATGCAAGCACATTAGACAATTACAAAGTAGCAAGAGAAGAATTTGTAATTCAGACGGTTATACCACATATAAATAATATAATTGGCTCATTAAATCTTTGGTTTGGTCAAATATTGGGTGATGGTAGTTATTTCTGTATAGACAAAGAAAAAATAGAAGCCCTTGAAGATAAACGCTCGAGAATGGCTTTAAGAATGATTGAACAAGTAAAAGCTGGTATTATAACACCGAATGAAGCACGAGAGAAATTAGGTTATGAATTAAACACTGATGATTTAGCGGATTCTTTATTCATGCCAAGTAGCCAAGTTCCTATTGAATTATTAGATGGTAGTGATGCCGTCCAAGAATAAAATATTTAGGCGTGAGCGTACAAGATGGCTAGTGCCTTTAAGAAGGTTTGAGAATACTTTAACAAAAGACTTGAAAGCAATATTTAAGTCAGAAACAAGATATACAATAGATAATTATGAAAGTAATATTGCTATAAATGGTTTTTCTATTATAAGGGAACTTGAATTAAAAAGAAATATTGAGGATGCAGTAGTAAAAACTATTCGTCCAGTGATGTTTTTTGCTATTAGAACAGTAAATGAACAAATATCTATTGAAATGAAAGAAGATTTTACTTTTGAGAATTATTTGCTTGAATATATAGCAACTGGAACTTTTGAGGAATCTATGTCTTTGGTTATATCTAATTATTACAGTGATTTAAAAGGAATAATCCAAACTGGAATAAATGAAGATTTGACCCGTAGAGAAATAGCACAATCATTGCAAAAAGAATTAAAATTCACTCCTAAAAGAGCAAGGCGAATAGCTAGAACAGAAACACACGGTGCGATGTCTTATGCTTCAGAACGTAGAGCAAAAGAAATATCAGAAGATTTAGATATGCCGATGTTTAAACAATGGATTCCAGTATCAGACGGGCGTACAAGATCAGCTCATAGTCGTATGGGTGCAGTTGAGCCGATACCTATTGATCAAATGTTTACAGTTGGCGGTGAGAAAATGAGCCGACCTGGCGATATAAAAGCAAGTGCAGCTAATAGAATTAATTGCAGGTGTATCTTGCGATATATTCCACAATAAAAGGAAAATATTATGGAAACAAAAGCATTAGGAAAATTTGAATTAAAAAGCGATAATGACGGCCATATAACTGGATATGGTGCTTTTTTTGGTAATGTTGATTCTGTTGAAGATGTAATACATGAAGGTTCTTTTAAAGAAATAAACCGTTCAGTTAAAATGTTGTATCAACATCAGACAGACAAATTAATTGGCGTTTGGGATGTAGTGCAAGAAGATCCGCAAGGTTTGATGGTATCAGGTAAAATAAACACTAATACAACAATAGGTAAAGATGTTTATGAACTTGCAAAGTCAGGGGCTTTGTCTGATTTATCGGTGGGATTTACAATTAAAAATTATTCATACGACAAAGATGGAATTAGACATATTAAAAAGGCTGATTTATACGAGGTTTCACTTGTTTCATTCCCAGCCAATGAAAAAGCAAATATAATGTCTGTTAAATCAAATGATATAAAAAATGAACGTGATTTCGAACATGCTTTAAAGAAATTAGGGTATTCTAATAAGCAATCAAAGTTTATTACTTCTAAAGGCTATAAAGCATTTTTAAAGGAACAAGATCAACAAGAAAAAACAGTTGAATTTTCGGACATAATAAAAGACTTGAAAAGTTTTAAAATATAGATAATATAATTTAATAAGCCTGAAGATCGCGAGGATGCAGAGGGGAGTTCGAGAAGAACTTTTTAAAGTGTTTAACGATATAAAAAGGTTTTAAAATGGAATTGGAAACGGTTCAAAAAGATTTTAAAGAGGCTATGACCCATTTAAAATCTATGGTCGAAGATAAGACTAAAGATATAGCACTTGCAAGCGATGTTGTAAAAAAAGACGAATTTGAAAAAGTTTCAAAGTCTTTTGTTGATGCAGGTGAAAAGCTTCAAAAGCAAGAGCAAGAAATAGCAGCATTGAAAGCAGCTATGCAGCATCTTAAACAAGGCGAAGTAAATAACACCGACTCAATAGAAAAAGAGCATAAAGACGCTTTTTTGTCTTTTGTCAAAAAGGGTGATAGCAAGGCATTAGAAACATTGTTAGAGGAAAAATCAACCATTATGGGTGCTTTTTCTGGTGAAGCTGGCGGTTACACAATACCAACAATAATGTCAGCTCAAATTATCAAGCGAGTTTTTGAAACTTCACCTATTAGGTCTATTGCTTCAGTTGATACTATTTCAAGCGATGCAGTTGAATATTTACTAGATGATGAAGAACCAGCGGCAAGTTGGGCAGGTGAAACAGCGTCAAGAAATACTGCTACTGATTCAGCTGATTTTGGAAGGCGTAAAATTGCGGTTCACGATCAATATGCAACAGCAAAAATCACTCAAAGATTACTTGATGATAGTGCTTTTAATCTTGAAAGTTGGGTAGCAGAAAAAACATCTTCAAAATTTGCAAGAGCAGAGAACACAGCTTTTGTAACAGGTGCTCAAGGTTCAGATCGTCCCCGTGGTTTTACCACATATACAGCAGGATCAGCAACTTACAATAGATCACAGATTGAACAAATAGATTGTGGTGCTTCTGGTGCATTGACTGGAACTGGTTTAATTGAATTACAAGGTGGTTTAAAATCAGAATATGATGCAGGTGCTGTGTGGGTTATGAAAAGGTCAACTTATACAGATTTGCTGCAATTAATGTATACTGATAATAAATTTGATGCGTTAAATCGTTCTAGTGTTCAGGGTGAAAGATTAAGACTGTTAGATAAGCCAGTTATTCTTGCCGATGATATGCCAATAGTGGCAAATGATGCGTTATGCGTTGCTTATGGTGATTTTAAAATTGCTTATAAAATTGTTGATCGTTTAGGGATTTCTTTAATTCGTGATCCATATACTGCAACTCCTTATGTTCTATTCAAGTTCAATAAGCGAGTTGGTGGTGATGTTCTAAACACTGAAGCTATTAAAATAGGTAAAACACCATCTTAATGATTGGGGCTTATGCCCCTTTCTTTTGTTTAATTATATAAAAGGTTTAAAAAATGGCAGTTTTAACAGAAAGAGCCTCAAGTTTTAAAATAGAAAATGCGATTGATGCGGTTGTTTTAACATCATCAGACACAGACGGTTCGACTATTGACACTCAAGAATTTAACACAGTATTTTTTGCGGTTAATGTTGGGGCAAATGGTGGAACTTTAGACGGTTCTAATTATGTTGAGTTCACTCTTCAAGATTCTTCTGATGGTTCTACTTGGGCTGATGTTGATGATAGTACAGAAGCAGGTGGAACAACTATTTCAGGTACAGGAGTATGGGCTACAGTTGATGCAGGCGGTGAAGCTGAAAGCACATATAAAATTGCTTATACTGGTACTGAACGTTATGTAAGGTTACAAGCAGATATAACAGGAACAATATCTTTACCTGTTGGTGCAGTTGCAGTGTTAGGTGATGGCCTTTGTCCACAATCTTAATTGAGGAAATTATATGTTTTATAAGGTTCTAAAACCTTTTAAATATAGTCCTGATGGAATTGATGTAATTTCTTATAATGTTGGTGATGAAGCTTCTATAAATGAAGTTTCAGCCACCAATTTAATTAAGAGAAAACTTATCAAGCCATTAAAAAAGACTATTGAAGCTACGGTTCCAGAAATTGAAACACAAGATATAAAAGTTGATGTAAAAATTGATGGAAAAGACGAATCAAGAAACAACATTAATGATTTATTCAAGAAAAAAAAGAAAAAGGGGTAATCCCTTATGGTTTTTCAGAGTGAAGCCCCGAGCAAATTCTCAAATATAGACATTCAAATAGTAACTGATTCAGCAGAAGAGCCTATATCGCTTGCAGAAGCTAAGGCATGGCTTAAAATAGATACTACAGATGATGACACAGTTTTAACAGGGCTTATCACATCAGCAGTAAGGGATTTAGAAGCATATGTAAAACAGCCTCTTATTTCCAAAACAATACTTTATAAAACTTCATATGCTCATGTTGATTTAGACAATGAGGAGTTTTTATATTTGCCTTATACACCTACAAACACACCAACAGTTACATTGTATGATTTAGATAATAATTCTAATAATGTAACAACAGCAACATTATTTGGTAAAAAGTTATTATTAGGCAATCATGCAATAACAGTTAGAAATGATCAGGGCTATCATGTGCAATTTACGGCAGGCATAGCAGCAGATCAAAATAACACACCAGAATTAATAAAAATGGTAATGAAGTCATTAGTTGAGTATTATTACGAGCGTAATTGTGGTCTTGATAAAAACATGATATTAAGTGCAGCAGCATCTTATATAAATATGAATCAAATATCCTATGTCTAAATGCTCAACTTTCAAGAAAATCAACTTCAGATCAGATGCAAAACATAAGATAGTTATTACAGAAAGATCAGAAACGCCAGGTGATATGGGTGGGACTGCTATTTCTGAATCAACACTTGCGACATTATGGGCTATTATCGAGCCTATGAAACAATTTGAAAAGACTCAATTTGATAAACTAGATTCAGAAGTTACACATAAAATCATAGTTCGTTATAGTTCCATATTTGCCAATCCATTAAATGCAGTTAAATATAGAATTAATTTTGGTTCAAGAATCTTTGAAATACATCAAGCAATAGATTATTTTGAAAATAAGCGCTTTGTTGAAATAATAGCAAATGAGGTTCAGTCATGATGTTAGAGATGACTTTAGATACCACCAAATTTGCAAAAGCTATTGGAAAAATGCAGAAAGAATCCAGTAAAGAAACAAAACAAGCATTAGCAAAGGTAGCACTTAAGATTGAAGGTGATGCTAAATATAATATACAAACAGGGGCAAGAACAGGACGCATTTATAAACGTGGTTCAAAAACACATCAAGCATCTAGCAAAGGCGAATTTCCTAAAACAGATACTGGTGAATTAGTTTCAAATATAACAAGTGAATTTTCTTTTAGTGGTATGGAAGTAACTGTTGGTTCAAGAGCATCAGCCCCACAAGGTTTTTTATTAGAATTTGGAACATCAAAAATTGCTGCTAGACCTTGGCTATTTCCTACAGTTCAAAGTAATAAAAAATTTATGCAAAAAACCTTTGCAAATGCTTTATCTGATATTGTGAGAAAAAAATGACAGATATAACAGAAGAAATTATAGAAGGTGTTATCGGGCAAATAAAGACAGATGTAACCGAAGTTACAAATAGAATTTATTCCTATCCACCACAAAATGCAACTTTTCCTTTTATTTCGTTTGATTGGTTAATTAATAATATCCCAGCTAAAAATATAGACCTTTTTGAAACATTTATTACATTTCATATTTTCACGCAAAGAGGTGCAGTTTCAGCAGTCACAGCAGGCACAAGAATTGCTAATTCTATTCATGACTCTATTGATGGTAATAACTCATTATCTTTAGAAACAGGTGAAACATGTTTAATTACGTTTGATGGATTTCAACAAGGCAACCCAGAAGATGATGGTAAAACATATAGAGTTGATACAAGATATAAAATTGTTGCATCAAATTAAAAAAATAGTTAAATTAAATTTAAATATAGGAGTTAAATATGGCTATAGTTGCAGGTTCTACAGTTCTATTAAAGATTTATGATGGGGCTAGTGCATATAATACTATTGGCGCAGGTACTACAACCAGTGTCACGCATAACAACCAACCTATTACAACCAAGAATAAAGATTCGGTTTGGAATACTATCCTTGATTTACCTGGTCAAAAAGACGTTACTATTGAATTATCATGTCATGTTCAAGATAATGGTGATGATACAGGCTATGAAGATTTAAAAGCATTAGTAGATAGTACAACAGATATTAGAGAATTATTTGAATTTGTGTTGGGTGATGGTGAGAAACTATCAGGAACTTTTGCAGTTACGAATCACACTTTAAACGGTGCGGATTCAGAAGCAGCTACATTTTCAGCCACTTTTACAAGTTCAGGAGCAATAACAAGAGCATCAGTTTAATTTATGGAAAGTAAGCATACAACATTCAAAGTTGGCGTACGTGTGGCCAAGGCTTATCACTCATTAGACAATTTATACCGCATTGAAAATAGCGGAGTAAACTTAAATCAGATTTATTTTGATGTAATGAGTGAAGCAGTTAATGGTAAAACTTATGCTATTTCTTTTTCTGAATGTCAGAAGATTTTAAATGCAGCATTGGAAGCAGATTTAGAAGATTTAAAAGATCGTTCTAGTTTTATAAGAGAATATCTTGATCATAATCGTGTTAAGGCTTCAACAGAAGTTTTATCTTTTGTAATTGAAGCTTTAAAAATGCCAGAAGATGACACGGTTTCAGAAGGAAAAAAGATAGTAGCAAGCACTGTTTAACTTTACCTTATGACCAGTGGGCAGGGTTTGCGTATGTAGAATTAAACTGGTCACCAAGAGAATTTTGGTCTTGTACTATATGGGATATTGTTTGTGCTATGATATTTCACAATAAAAAAAATAGATCGTCAAAAGATGATAATGTTATGAGCAAAGCAAGAGCAAACGAATTTACAGAAAATATGAGAATTAAAGGCTTTGCATAATGGCAGTTACTCAAGAATTAGTTGCAAAGTTTAAAGCAGATGTAACAGATTTTAATCGTAAAATTGATAACGTCCAGCGTCAATTAGACCAGACAGCTAAGAAAACAAAGAATGTTCAATCAATATCAGCCAAAGCATCAACAGCCATTACAGGGCATTATAAAGCTATAGGATTAGCAGTTGGCACAGCAGCCGTTGCAGTAGGTGCATTTTCTATAAAAGTTGGTTCTGATATGCAGCAGGCACAAAAAAGAATTGAGGCAATGCTTGGCACTGCAAAAGATGCAGAATTTGTCATAAAGTCTTTGAGAGAAGCAGGTCAAGAAACAGGTGCATCAGTTATAGGGCTTGCAAATTCATTTGGTAAGCTTGCAACTTTTGTTAATAATGGCACTTTATCTCTTCAAGAATCCATTAAAATATCTAAGGGCTTATCTAGTACAGCTTTGGCATTAGGGGCAGGCACAGAACAATTAAATCAAGTTATGTTTGGTTTATCTCAAGCATTAGGTTCAGGAACTGTAAGAGCGGAGGAATTTAACCAAGTAACAGAGCCTTTACCTGGCATTATTAACAGGATGGAAGAAGCAGCAGGGCTTGCAACTGGTGAATTAAGAAAGATGATAAATAGCGGTGAAGTATCTTCACAGATGTTTAAAGACTTACTTATCCCAGCAGTTCAAAGCTTTTCAAAAGAAGCTGAAAAAATGTCACAGACTTTAAAAGCACAAGCAGGCATTTTAACAAATACATTATCGTCTATTGGAGAAGATATATTTGATTATCTTGAATCACCTTTAGCAAGTGCGACTAAAGTTTTAAATGAATTTTTACAAACATTATTAAGTGCTGAAAGAGCGAGTGCTCCAGAAGTGCAAAGACGCTTAAATGATATTATAGGACGTAAACAAGATTTAATGTCTCAAGGATTTAGTGGGCGTGGTGGTGCTTCGAGGCGTGCAGAATTTAATCAGTTATCAAGTGAGGAATCCGATTTAATAAGTGAATTGCAAAGTAGAGTTGCATCTTCTAATGCCCCTTCTAAAAGTGGAGGTGGTTCTGTTGGTGTTATCAGCTCATCTGGGGCAAAAGGAAAAAGCTTAAAAAGTGGCAAAAGGTCATCAGGAGGATTCGGCACAGACCCAATAGAAACATTAAAGCAGCAAATGGATGCTTTAAGAGCAATAACAATCGAGGCAGGTGAAGAAACAAAGTCTTTAGCAGATATAATGAAAGAATCCTCCGCAGATGCAGCAACAGCAATAGAACAAAATTTTATTGCTATGGCTTCAGGTTCAAGTTCATCTTTTAAAGATATGGCAAGATCAATGGTGCAAGATTTAAATAGGATTATTATGCGTGCTTTGGTTATGCGAGCAGTGTCTGGCTTGGTGAATCAGTTCGCAGCCCCCACAGCACACACTGCCTCTGTATCAGGGACTTTTTTAGAAGGTGGTGCAGGCAGTGCAGGAGCTTTTGGAATGTCTGGCCTTGGTGGTGCTAGTTTTACAGGCATATCTGGTGCTAGGGCTAACGGTGGTCAAGTTATGGCTGGTAGGTCTTATCTTGTGGGTGAAAAAGGTGCGGAAGTTTTGACAATGGGTTCTAGTGGTGGTTTTGTCACTTCAAACGCTCAATCAGGTTCTATGATATCAAATAATGGTATGACTGTAAATATTGACGCAAGAGGAGCGTCCGCAGGTGTTGAAAATAAAATTAGACAAGTAATGTCTGATATGCAAGGTTTGAAAAAACAAGTTCCTAATATTGCAGTTGCAGCAGTGCGAGAACAAAATGCACGTAAACCAGACTTTCTAAGGTGATTTAATGACAATAACATATCCTTTAGATTTCCCCACAACAATTGGTTTAACTGATTCAGTTCTCAAAGCTAGAACATCGGTTGCAAGGTCACAAAGTCCATTTTCTTTTGCAGAGCAGATATATACTTGGTCAGGTGAAAGATGGGAGTTAGAACTTGTATTACCAGTTATGACAAGAGCACAAGTAGAAGAATTTTACTCATTCATGACAAAGTTAAGGGGTAGGCATGGCACATTCACTTGTTTTGTTCCAAGTGCTACAACATCAAGAGGGGCTTATCAACAAACAGGGACTGATTTATTAACTACAGAAGGCGGTGATAATATTACCACAGAAGGCGGTGATAATATAACTATTGAATATGGAAACATTGTTGTTAATGGTTCAAGCCAGACAGGTAGAAAACTAATAATAGATGGTTTTAGTCCTAATATGGCTAATGTTTTGAAAGAAGGTGATTATTTCCAACTTGGTACAGGTAGCAATACGAGGTTATATAAAATTCTAAATGATGTTAATTCAAACGCATCAGGTGCAACAACCCTTGATATTTTCCCAGCATTACGTTCAAGCCCAGATGATAATGAGGCTTTAATTTTAGAGAATCCTAAAGGTTTATTTAGACTTGCTATGAATGAATTTGATATGCCATCAGATCACAGAAATATTTTTAGCCTTTCTTTATCTGCTATTGAGGCAATAGATGGTACGTAATTTAACAGCAGAATTTATCACCCAAGTTGATAGCTCTCAGCTATCGCCTGCTTTATTAGTAAAGTTTGAATTTGCCAGCGGTGATGTTAGGTTTTGGACTGGTTACGGCTCAAAGACTTACAATTCAGAAGAATATACTGGAATAGGTGATGTAATGGGCGTTAGTACTATTGAAGAAGTCCAAGACATAAGAGCAACGTCGGTTACTTTTACTTTATCAGGTCTTAATAGCAATGTGATATCAGCAGCCTTGCAATCACAATATCAAGGGCGACCAGTTACAATGTGGTTTGCAGTTTTAGATAGTTCAGGTAATTTAATTCCAAATCCTTATGAATTATTTTCGGGGCGAATGGATGTAATATCTTTTTCTGATGATGGAAATGCAGCAGATTTTGCCATCAAATGCGAATCAAATGCTATTGATATAAGAAAGGCTAGGGAAAGAAGATACACGCCAGAAGATCAAAAAATTGATTATCCAAACGATAAGGGGCTTGAATTTGTTCCTAAAATTCAAGATATAGATATAGTATGGGGATAAATGGATTATACAACAAAGTTTTTTAACAAAAAACAACAGATGACATGTTTAAAAAATATGTGTGAAAATTTCGCAAATGAAGCGGATAAAGATTTAAATTGGGATCACTGGTTTAATTCAGTTGGTGGTTTAGTTGAAAATGGTATTGCTCAATGTATTAGTCTTTATTGCGATAAAAAGTTAGTGGGTTTTACTGTAATATCATTTTTTCCAGATTTAATAAGCGGTCAATTATATGTAACCGAAGGGGCTTTTTACATAGTTCCAGAACATAGAAATGGCAAAGGGTTTGATTTTTTACTTGATGTTGCAGAATATCAGGCGAAACAAAAACAAGCTAAACAAATAAATATGATTGCATTATCTTCTATTAAAGGCGGCAAGGCTGGTCTATTGTATCAAAGACGTGGTTATAAAGAGTTAGAGCGAGTCTTTTTTAAAAGGTTTGATTAAGTGGCAGTTACTTTAATAACAGCAACAGTTGCAGCGATAGGGGCTGGATTTGCAGGGGCAGGAGCAGCAGCGACTTTTTCTTGGGCAGCAGCAGCAATAGTTTTTGGCACTTCTCTTGTCATGGGTGTAGTTGGTCAGGCATTATCACCAAAGCCCCCAGATTTAGGTTCTTTTGGTGAAGATTTTACAAGGAATTTTAGACAACCAACGCCAGAACGTAGAATAATTTATGGTGAATGTAGGGCAGGTGGTGCAACTGCTTTTATAGCTTCAACAGATGATAATAAATATTTACATCTAGTGATAATAATAGCAGGCCATGAAGTCGAGGCTATCAATGAAATAATTATAAATGAAACATCAATTGCCAATGATGAAATTGACGGCAACGGCAATGTAAATACAGGAACTTTTGAAAATAAAGTTAGAATAAAAAAACATTTAGGCTCAACATCACAAACAGCAGATAGCGACCTTGTATCAGAAGTTACAGATTGGACTACAGATCACAGATTGCAAGGTATATCTTATCTATATGTAAGATTACAATATGATAGGGATGCTTTTCCCAGTGGTATTCCTAATATATCCGCTTATGTTCTAGGGAAAAAAATATTAGATACAAGAGACAGTGTTACACGTTACACGCCTAATATAGCACTAATAACCAGAGATTATCTTACAGAAGTAAATTATGGTTTTGAAGCACCAGCAACAAGAATTGATACTGATGTTTTAGAAGATAGTGCAGATAATTGTGATGAAATAGTATCTGTTTCAGATCGTTCTTTCGATTTAGAAGGAGCAAACACAACAGCAGACACATTGACAATAACAGGCTCGCAATTATTTTTACAGCGTGGAGATCGTGTTCAATTAACAGGTTCTAATTTGCCTAATGGTCTTACAACATCAACAGATTATTATGTTATTCCATATAAAAGAAATAGCACTTTAAGAGTACAACTTGCTACCTCATTGGCCAATTCACTATCAGGAACAGCTATAAATTTAACATCTACAGGCACATTAAACGGAACGCAAAAGATAATTAAGCAAGCAGAGCCTAGATATTATGGCGGTGGTGTTCTTAAATCCACTGGTGAATTAGGTAAAAACCTGCAAGAAATATTATCAGGGATGGGGGGACGTGCAGTTTATGCTGGTGGAGTATGGAAAATATTATCCGCACAATATTATGCCCCTGTTTATACTTTTACAGAAAATGATTTAATATCTACAATTTCAGTGACAACTAAAAAATCAAAGAAAGATAGATTTAATAGAGTACGTGGAACTTACACAAGCCCTGTAAATAATGGGAATGAATCTGATTATCCATATATAGAAAACTCAACATATCAGTCAGAGGATGGTGAAGTAATAGATAGAGATTTACCGTTACCTTTTTCTCAAAGGCCAAGCTCGGCTCAAAGAATAGCTAAAATCGAATTAGAAAGACAAAGACAAGAAATAACCTTTTCAGCATCATTTAAATTAACAGCATTTAAAGTTCAAGCAGGAGATAATTTATATTTCACATTCGACCGTTATGGATGGTCTAGTAAGGTTTTCGAGGTCTTAGAATGGGCTTTAGGAATTGAAAGTAATGACAATCCAACTCCTGTTATAAATATGACATTACAAGAAAATGCAAGCGGTGTTTATGATTGGAATAATGGAGAAGAGACTACTTTTGATTTAGCACCTAACACTAATTTGCCAGACCCTTTCACCGTAAATGTTGTTAGTGGTTTTTCTTTAGATAGTATTCTTATTGATTCCCAAGCTGGTGATAAAACATATAAAGTTCTTGCGACATGGGACACGCCAGAGAACAGTTTTATAACGCAAGGTGGGGTCTTTGAAATAGAATTTAAAAGAACTACAGAAACAGTTTATAGATCAGCTGGTAAAGTTGACGGTGATATAAATGAAATGGAAATTCCACAATTGCAGCCAGATGTATTATATGATATAAGAATAAGAGCATTTAATAATGTTAGGGTTAAATCTGCTTATACAACAATAAATAATTTTAATATTGGGGATACAGCAACCACCGATACAGAAGATTGGGAGAATGAAACTCTTGCAAGAGATGGTGATGATTGGGAAAATGACACTTTATCAAGTGAGGATTGGGAAGCATGAGAATAGAAAAAAAAACTATTGAGAAAGAAATTGAACGAGTTGTAAAACCTGCTTATGTAAAGCATATTGACACAGGTCATAAAAAAATAATAAAAGTTATAAGAGATGGCGAAACAATAGAAGAAGAACGGCCTATTTATGATCGTGCTTTTATTGAAGCCGTCAAAGAAAGAGCAATAGAAAGATTTAATGTTTTTGCTGTAAATGATGGAATAGACGAACATCAATTTGCAACTGAAGCAGAAGCAAAAGATTTTACAAGGGGTGCATAGTGGCGACTCAAATACAAACAAGGGGAGCAGCTTCAGGAACGCAAAATATCAGGACTCTAACAAGTAGAGAAATTGATATAGATACAACTGCAACAAGATTATGTATTCATGATGGGTCAACTGCAGGCGGTATTCAGCATATTAATTTCAAAGATCAACAAAATAGCACATTTAATTATGTAGCCGTTAGCGGAACAAATGCTTTGACTGGTTCCCTTGCAGAAGCACCAGCATCATATCAAGCAGGGCAATCTTTTTTTATTAAAACAGCTAACTCTAATACAGGTTCAGTAACTTTAAATATTAACTCATTAGGTGCTAAAACATTAAAGAAAATATTCAATGGTGCTTTATCTGATCTGGGGTCTGGTGATATAATATCTGGTCAGATGTTAAATGTTTTATATGATGGTACTTATTTTCAAGTTCTAAGTGGTAGTGGTTCAGAATTTGCAGAGCAATCATGGATCCCGACAGGTGATATATCTTCTTATACAGCTTCTGAATGTGCCTATGTTGAATATGGGGACTCTGTAACTGTTTGTTTTGAGGTAGAAATGGAGAATGAAAATGTTGATGTTACGAAAACAATAACTAATTTTCCATTTTCACCTAAAACTAGATTGTCTTTTGTTATGTCTTTTACTGGTGCTAGTTATAGTAAAGGCGATTTCATTGCTGGTTCGAGTAATAATCATCAAGATCTTAATCTTTATTTCATGGGGACTTTAGACGGAACAACTTTGACTTTAAATGAAAGACTAAATAGTGGCGGTTCTAGTCTTTATGTTAGAGGTCACATTACATATATAAAGGCATAAATTATGGCTAATGTAGCAATATCATCACTACCTACAGGCACAGCAACAGGCGGTGAAATTTTTGTAGGTAATCAATCAGGTACTACAAAGGCTTTGTCTTTGGGTATGGATGCAATGTCAGATTATGAAACTGGCGATTGGACTCCTACTTTATATGGTGCTACAACAGCAGGTACAACAACATATACAACGCAAACAGGGAATTACGAGAAAATAGGCGGCTTAGTTTACGTTAGTTTTGTTTTAGCGTGGACAAATTTAACAGGCACAGGTGGTGCTAGAATCGGGGGCGTTCCATTTACAGCAGCTTCTTTAACTGGACAACCGAGGCATGCAATGTCAGCATCATTTTATACTGGTTTAAGCTTACCTAATACTAATTTATCAGGTTATATTCAAGAAAGCACTAGTCATATAGAACTTTTAAGCGCAAGTACAACAGCAGGTGCTAGTGTTGATTTACAATCAGAAATAACAGTGGCAGGGGAAATTTATGGAACATTATTATATTTGGCATAAGGTTTGAGAATGAATATAAAAATAATAAAATGTGAATTAGATTCAGATTTTCAAGGGTTATCTATTGCAAGAAAAGTTTACACAGAAATTGAAGGAAGTAAGTTTTATTCAGAATTACAGCGTTGTTCTTTTCGTAAGTATGAGAAAGACAGTCAAGGTAATGTTGTTTTAAATACAGAATTTAATAATCAAGTTGATCAATGGGTAGGTACTAAAGATTTCTTAGTAAATAAATTTAATTTTTGATAGGTTTTTTTATGGCAACTTTTTTAGTTGAAACAAGCGTTTCAGATGGTGGCACTTATGAAATGCCTTACAATGGGTATATTTTAATCGGTGCTAACGGTGGAACTGTAACAGTATCTATTTCGATAGATGGCACTAATTTTGCTTTTGACACGACAATTTCAGACACAAAAGTAAAAGGATTAGAAAATAAAATCCCTCAAGGAGCAACTTTGACTTTTTCAGGGGCAGCTTGTAAGATTATCGCTTATGGTTAATGATCCTTTACAAGACCCAGTTATAAATCCTTTGATTGATCTTGTGGGTGGTTTTGGTGTTGTAAGTATTCCTACGCCTGCCGATTATTCAGAGATCAAAATGTGGTATTCTGGCGATGCTACAGGTAATACAACAACAACTATAGATGAGGATTTTGGCACTAGTGATGTTGATACAGGAAACGATAAAATCACAGTTACTTTGCCTTCTGGTGAGTTTACAAGAGACAATCCTTATGATGCTATGACTTGTAGATTCACAACTACAGGAACATTGCCGAGTCCTTTGGCAGTTGATACAGATTATATATTTGAGGATAATGGTGATGGTACTATATCACTTTATCCAGTTTTAACAGATTCGGATTATGCGACTTTAAACGGTT
>Ga0208162_1000774_pt1 | contig 17510 bp, 5 predicted proteins | sample CB_VirMetaG_4_FD_184539 | JGI IMG/M metagenome (GOLD analysis project Ga0208162, IMG submission 184539) | Freshwater to marine saline gradient viral communities from Chesapeake Bay - CB_1508_1M Viral MetaG (SPAdes) (version 4) | ecosystem: Environmental > Aquatic > Marine > Coastal | place: USA... | reverse complement strand
ACTCAAGGAGCTGACGGTAGCTACACTTTAGATGGTGACGAAATACAAACATCAGACTCTGATACTTGGACAGCTTATAAAGGACAAGTACCTACTGAAAACGGAACAGCTAACTACGATTACGACGACGACATATACAATGATATTGTGGGTCAAAGATATGGTATAGAGCCAAGTGAAGCTCAGACAAACGGATCGTTTTACATTGACGATAAAAAAGGTAAAATACACTTTAGCTCTAACCTGTCTGGAGCAACAGTTATACTCGATTACATTAGCGATAGCTTAGGCACAGACGCTGAAATGCAAGTACACAAGTTTGCTGAAGAAGCAATGTACAAATATATAGCTTACGCTATACTTTCAACTAGAGCTAACGTTCAAGAGTTTATAATACAAAGATTTAGACGTGAAGCTTTTGCTTCAAAAAGAACTGCTAAGCTTAGATTATCAAATATTAAGTTACAAGAAATAGTACAGCAATTAAGAGGTAAAGCTAAACATATAAAACACTAATACATGCCTGAATTAAATAGAAGCTTTATTAAAGGTAAAATGAATAAAGACCTTGACGAAAGGTTGTTACCATCTAGTGAATATAGAGATGCTATGAATGTTAGTGTTTCAACTTCAGAAAACTCTGATGTTGGAGCAATTGAAAACTTACTAAGTACTAAATTCATAGACAACGTTAAATTTTTAAGATCTCTTAATCATAGGCCTATTACAAATCCTGGCAGTACTAGCCAAGTTATTGGTAGGCATGAGTTTTCGCATAATAATCTTCTAAACAAAGGTATAATAGATCCAGCTGGAGACAGGTACATATATCCACCAGCTCAAGTTGTAGGAGCTAAAGAAGACACTGAAACAGATAGAATATACTATTTTGTAAAAGACGCGGCTAGCTTTACTCAAGGAACAGTAACAACAAGTAGTGTTACTTACACTTTTTACACCGGAGAAAGATCAGACTGTATATTTGAAGCTACGCCTAATCCAATCAACCATAGACTTACTAATCAGTCTGTGCTACCTGTGCTAACGGACGTATACGAAGTTAGAAGAAGATTTGCTGCGTATAGCTCTTCTTCAACTATCAATGGTGCTTCAGGAAGTGGAGTTGACTACAACGGTATTGAAATAGGAATGAAAGTAGACGCTATCGATGCAGACGGAGCCAGTGTTTGGGCTGGCACGTATGATAACGTTGAAGTAACAGGTATAATTGTTGATCATTTCCAAGATACGCTTGGAGGTGTTGACGCTTCTAGTACTAACCACGTTCAAATAACCACTAACAAAGCTACTGTTTTAAGTAGCACCCAAGTTGGTGAAGGCGTTGTTTTGGTATTTACAAAGCCTAGAATACTAAAGTTTGAGTCAGGTAATGATCTTGACAATCAAGGCGAGCTTGGACACTCGTATATAGATGCCAACGGCGACTCTGTTTTGTCACCAACTCCTACTAAAATTATAACTGCTATAGACGTTTTTGATGGCATGTTGTTTTTTACAGACGGTGAAAATGAACCTAAAAAAATAAATATTTTAAACTGTTTAAAAGGTACTATAAGCGGAGACAATCCAGGTGGTATATTCAATACAACTCACTTAAAAATACCTACTTCAGCTAGCTCTACACTAGATAACAACAGTTGGAATGTAGACTATCTTGTTAATAATAGCAGCAATAGCAATACACCTATAGTTGAAGAGCATATAACCGTAATGAGACCAGCTCCTACGATGCCGCCAAAACTGTTCATGTCAAATAATCCTAAGGCAACGCTAATGCCTGGTGCTATAGCTGATACTACAGATATAACTACTGGTAACATAAACTTACACGCAAGTGGGCTTAATCCAATCGTTGGGTCACTTACTACTATACCTACTACAGCTGTTAATGGTTTTACTGTTGGAGACAACGTTAGCGTTCTTCTCACCTCAAACGAGGCAAACGGTATAATAGGTACTATAACAGATTTAACTGGTAATACCGCATCTGATTCAATAACGATTTCTGTTACTAGCATTGAAGGAACAAACGCTAATTCTGCGGCGGCTCATAATATTACTTTAGTAACAGATGAAAGCCAAAAACTATTTAAAGATCAGTTTGCAAGATTCGCGTATAGATATAGATACTCAGATGGTGAGGTTTCTACATTATCTCCTTTTTCAAATCCAGCGTTCTTACCTAGAGCTTATTCTTACGATTCTAAGGAAGCGTTTAATAAAGGTATGGAAAACGATATATCCCTATTGAAAGTACAAAACTTTGTTCCAGCAAACATACCTAAAGACGTTGTTGGTGTAGATATTTTATATAAAGAAGACATATCTCAAAACATCTACTTTGTTAGAACTATAAAAGGAAATATAATGCTAACAGACGTGGATTCTGAGTTTGTTGCAGATGGTTATATAAATGAAACTTTAGCAACTTCTACTAACTATTTGGACGGATCTGAATGGGTTACGCCGGTTAATAAAGGTAGTATAACCATGACCTCTGAACAGTTTGGATCAACAATACCATCAAATCAAATATTAAGAACTTGGGATGCTGTTCCTAGAAAAGCTAAAGCTCAAGCTATAAGCGCTAATAGAGTTATATACGCTAACTATGTTCAAAACTATAATTTGCTTACGGGTGAAACAAACTCTACTGGAGGCCTTGTAGAGTTGCGTCCAGACTTAGACTTAGCTATTAGAAACGTAACTGGCTTCACAGCTGGAACACCTAACGAGTCTATAAAAACACAAAGAACGTATCAAGTAGGTATAGTGTATAAAGGAAGACTAGGTAGAGAAACTTCTGTTTTAATAGACAAGAACTCCTCAATAACAACCTCTATAAATTTAAGCGATCAGCATTTAAAACTACAAACTTCAGTTAATTCTCTAGCTCCTACTTGGGCTACGCACTACAAGTTTTTTATAAAAGAAACTTCAAACGAATATTACAACTTAGCTTTACATAAATCTTACAATTTCGACGGCGCGCCGACAGGTACTGATGACGACTCACCTGATATATCTAATCAATTTGTTTACTTAGCATTTCAATCTCTTGACAGAAATAAAGTTCAAGAAGGTGATTATTTGTCTATTAAAAAAGCTAGAGATGGTGGCGCTACTACTTACAAGGCTGTAGATAACAAAATCAAAGTTCTTGATATAAAAAATGAAGCTCCAACTGGCACGTCCCCGGCAATTAGTCAAACTGAAAAAGAGGGTAAGTTCTTTGTTAAAGTTAAAAACATATCTGGTCTTTTATCAGGAACAGCTGGAGAATTAAATAGTAGCAATAGTCCCACTGGCAACGCGGTTAGCCCTGTAACAGCGGACGCAGCTGTGTTTGAAGTTTTACCTTCTCCAGATAGAGATGTAAACTTGTACTACGAAGCAAGCGGTGCATATCCTATTGAGCTTACTGAAGAAACTATATGTGAGTGGGTTAATCCTGGTGATGAAGCTTTTGGCTTTGACTATGTTTCAGGAGATGCTCAGTCTGTTGCATTAGATACCGAAGTCGTTAGTTCAGCCACTGATTCTAGAGCTTTTGTTGATACTATTGCTTACGATCACGCTATTCAAGCTTGGGGATTAACTTTTAAAAACGAGGCTGGATCAGCTGTTGATTTTAACTTTCAAGAAAACTCTTTCAGCGGCACACTTCATTTCAAGCAAAAAGACGGATCTATAAATATATCTGAAATATTTTTCAAACCACCAGGCATTGGAGCTTATAATAACGGCGCTACAGGCGAGAGCAATGCTACTGTTTTTATAAAGAGATTCACACACGGTACTAATGTAGATGGCTCTTTATCGGACAATATTACCTGTAATGTAGTTTTACCATTTATGAACTGCTACTCTTTTGGAAACGGTGTTGAGTCTGATAGAATTAGAGATGATTTTAACGCTCCTAGACTAGCTAAAGGTGTTAAAGCTTCTACAACATTTGAAACATATAGTGAAGAAACTAGATCTTCTGGTTTAATATTTTCTGGAATATACAATTCTACAAGCGGAACTAATAGGCTTAATCAATTTATACAAGCAGAGCCAATAACTAAAGACTTAAATCCTATATATGGATCAATACAGAAGCTGGTGGCTAGAGACACTGATATAGTTACGATGTGTGAAGATAAGATACTAAAGGTTTTAGCTAACAAAAATGCTTTATTCAACGCAGACGGTAACACTAACGTTACATCAAACAACGCTGTTCTTGGTACAGCAATACCTTTTTCAGGTGAGTATGGCGTTTCTACAAATCCAGAGTCTGTAGTAATTAGCGGCTATAGAGTTTACTTTACGGATAGATTTAGAGGAGCTGTTTTAAGACTGTCTAACGACGGTTTAACTCCTATATCTGATTATGGCATGAAAGATTATTTTAAAGATAATCTTAAAGACGCTACGGTATGTATTGGTACATACAACGATAGACTAGAAGAATATGATTTATCTATACACGCTGTGACTTCTAACGATCAAAAACTTAAAAACGTTAATACAATTTCTTTTAATGACAGCGTAAACGGATGGTCTAGCTTTAGATCTTATACTCCTGAGCAAGGCGTTAGCTTAGATGGCGAATACTACACATTCAAACACGGTAATATATATGAGCACTCACTAGATTCAATAAGGAATTCTTTCTACGGCGTAACAACTGGACACGCTGGCTTCGCGGTTGGCGCAACTACTATAACCGTAGACAGTCCTATAGATCCTAATTTAAAAGTTGGTAACGTAGTAATTCATTCTACTGGTAATAATCCATTTGACTCAAGCGGCTTTATATCTGATGACACAATTATAACAGCAATAAATACATCGACACCTTCTATAACAATATCTAATGCTACGGTGAATAATTCAGCGGTAAGTTCTGGTACTGGTGTAATAACTAGCTTTGGTACTTTTTCCAATAGTACTGTTACTACTATATTCAACGATGCGCCTAGCTCTGTTAAAAGCTTCATGTACTTAAAATATGAAGGATCAAAAGCTAGAATAATAAAACCTGTTACTAAAACAAACAACGGTGGAAACGCTGTAAGCAGTAGCACTTCTGTAACTTTAGCAGAAATAAATACTGCTATAGCTGTAGGTCAAGCTGTAACTTTAACTTCAACTGGTGCTTCACTTGGCACTGTTTCAGCTATAAGCGGCACGAGCCTTACTTTATCTGGATCTGTTAGTATAGACGCAAATGCAAGTTTAACTTTTTCTGACGGAGCTGCTCAAACAAATTTGTTAAACAGAAATTACGTAAACAACTTTTCTCAAGACGGTTGGTTTACTTCTTCCATACAGACCGATCTTCAAGAGGGCAAGTTGCTAGAGTACGTTGACAAAGAGGGTAAATGGTTTAACTACATAAAAGGCGACGTTTCTAACTTTGTAAATCAAACAATAGATGCAGATGCTTCTGGTAATATAGACTCAAAAGAGTTTTCTGTACAAGGTATAGCTAGATGTACTAGTAGTAGCTTTGCTGGTGGAACAGAACCTGGAACTACTTTTGCTTTAAAAGTTCTTTCTGCAAACGCTATAGATCCACCAGGCCCAGTTAACTTATATACAGTTGATCAATTTTTAATATCTAACATTCAGTCTATTGCAAATAGCGACGACACGGCCACTGGTAATATAACTTTCACGCCAACACAAACTCCAAGCGTAGACTTTTTAACTATAACTCCAGTTGAAGGCGCTGGTATAGCTGCTGAGCAGTTTTTCATACTAGGTGGTAGCGCAGGAACTGTAGCTGACGCCGCCTCAGGAACAACATTTACTCACGGTACAAACGGAATAACGTTACACAACATAGCAAATACTTCTAAACCTTTAAAATCTGTGGTATTTACAGACAATGGTACTCCGTTTGATTCTGCAAATACTGTTAAAGCAAGTATAGTCTTTGCAGATACTACTTTAGATGCAAATTTAGTATACGAAATACCGTTTGGTAAAACCGTAGCGACAACAGCAATAGAAACTCCAAGATACGGTAAAAATCATATAGTAGAAATAATTATAGAATCTTATGACAACTCAGGTAGCGCCATACATCCTTTCTGTATATCAACAGCAACTGTTGACGGCGCTGTAAGCTCTGACGCGACAGTTGATTTAGATAGCACGCCTACTGGTAATTTCAGTGTAGGTGATGCTGTTTCTGGAACTAACGTAGACGCTGGTCAAACCGTAGCTAGCATAACTGATACAAACACGTTTGAGCTTTCAAGCGCAGATACTATTGGAGATGGAGTTACACTTACTTTCAATGGAGTAACCGCTGGCTCTGAGTATACGCTAAGTACTTCTAACGATAAATTTCAAGACTCAAGTCTTGGCTTGTATAGAAACATAACAACTAGAAGTACTGGATTTCCATTTATAAACGTAGACAATGTTGTGTGTAGCTTTCAAATATCAGCTGGAACTGGTAAGAAATTTGCTTCATCTTTTGTTAACAGCTTCTCCAGTGGCGTTGGTGGTTTTAATCAAATTGCAGTATCACCTAGTGATCATTCTTCTTTTGTTGTAACAGAGCAAAGCTTTTCAAACGACGGGAGTGGAAACCCAATAACACTAAACGTGTCTGTTAAGTTTAATCCTCCAAGTGATTTCAACGATTCATTTACTCGTATTAAACTATTTGGTAAGTTTCAAGGAACACAAAACTCATTTATAGATAGCATTTAACACAAACTATGGCAGCAATAGAAGTAACATATAATTTTACAACTCGTATAAATAGATCTGTGCAAGTAGGTGATATATTGTATTATTCTACAGCTAGTACAACTACACATCCAAATGACACCGTGTTGACTTACAACGACATTACTAGATCTGGACCAATTAAAACAATAACTAGAACATCTAGCGGTGGATCTATAGTCGTAAATCAAGACTCACTTGTCCCTATGCCTACTGACGGAGACTTTATATTTTTTAGCAAAGAAGCCTCAGCTAACAACTCACATTTGTTAGGTTATTACGCTGAGTGTAAGTTTGAGAACAACAGCAACAAAGATATAGAGCTATTTAATATAGCTGCTGAAATATTTGAAAGTAGCAAATAAGTGTGATAGTAAACATATAAATTTAATTAAATGAATGAATTAGAAAAGACTGAGCATAAGCTATCTATGCGCAGTAAAATACAAGATTTAGAACAAGGACTGCTAGCAGCAGCTGACGACGAAACTATAGTGGCTGGTGACAACAATGGACTTGGCAATAAACTAGCGCCTCTCAAGCACTCATTTGCGGATGGTGTCTACGTTAGGCAAATGTCTATGCCTCAAGGAACCGCAGTTGTCGGTAAGATACACAAGCGAGATCATATATGGTTTTTATTAGAAGGTGAAATATCTGTAGCTACAGAAGATGTAGTCGAAGATTATATAGCGCCTTGCTACGTTACTTCTAGCGGTGGAACTAAAAGAGTTATACTAGCGTTAGAGGATTCTGTATTTGTAAACATACACCCTAATCCTACTAACACTGAAGACTTAGTTGAATTAGAGAAATATAACGTAGTAACTAGCTACGAGGAATACGAACAATACATTAATAATAAAAAACAATAATATGTCATTTGCAATAGTAGCAGTAATAGGAGCGGCGGCTGGTTTAGCTAAAGTAGGTATTGGTTTAAGCAAGAAGAAGAGACTTAAAGAGAAATTAAAAAAAGCAAAAGGTGAGCAAAAAAAAGCTTTTGAACAATATGCAACTAGACCAATAACAAATCCATACGAAAACTTAGAGAACACTTACGAGGACTTACAAGTTAACACGCAGCAAGCAGAGTTTGAAGCTAAGCAAAATCAACAAGCTCAAGCAGATATTATGGGTAATCTTCAAGGTGCTGCTGGTAGCTCTGGTATTGCAGGCCTTGCTCAAGCTATGGCAAACAAATCTACACAAGACGCGGCTAGAGCTTCTGCTAGTATAGGCGCCCAAGAAGCTTCTAACGAAAGGGCTAAAGCCGGAGGAGCTGCTAGCGTACAGTCACAAAAGGCAGCTGGTGAAGGTCAACGCCAGCAAATGGAATTAGGTAGAGATCAAAATATACTACAATATAGAGCTGGTCAAACAGCGGGTAAGCAGCAGGCAGTGTCTGATAACAATCAAATGATAATGAGTGGTATCGGTGATGTTGCTGGCGCTGGTATGCAGTACTTTGGTGGTATGCCTATGAAAAGAAAACCTAAAGGCAAGAAAGTTAAAAGAAACAAAAAGAAGTAAGCATGGCAGAAGAAAAAGAAAAAGTAAATGCGTTTTACTCTATGGGTAAAGGCGCTAGCTATACAGATAGAACATCAGGCTTAAACTCTTTAGCAGATGCAATGAATTTGCAAATGCAGAACTACTCTGAAGCAATGGCTTTAGCTGCCGCTCAACGTAGAGCTGCTAGACAAGATAAAAGAGCCGCAAAAAAAGACGCGGAGGCATACAGTGAAGAAATAGGTACACCTAATCAAGAGAAGATAGATGCTAACACTGAGGCTAACAAAGAGCGTACTGAAGAGCTTACAAATCCGCCGCCGCCGCCTCCACCAAGTCCAGCAACAATGAAAAGCCCTATGAAAAACTTATATAGTGCTGCTCGTGGATCAACTTACAGTGGTGACATTAAAAAAACTTCAAAAGAATTAAGTAACATCGTAGCTTTTTCAAATAAAGTAAAGCTAGATATGAAGAAAGCTCTTAATGATAAAATATCAGCAGAGCTAAAAGACTTTGTCCCAGAAGCTATAGATATACAAGGCTTTGATAACTTTAAAAACGGTAAGAACGCTTGCGCTAATTTTGGCATGAACTTAAAGCAACAGCTGGCACAGAAGAAAAACGAAGCGCTAAAGTTAAACCCATATTCTCAAGAGTACAAGCTTGTTGTAAAAGATATAAATAATTTAGTAGAGTCTAGTAAAAATTTAACGCTAGAAAAAACTAAATTATCAAACATGAAAAAAGAGTGGGGAGAGACTAGTATAGGCGATTTGTATTCTGAAGGTTCTTCGAAAATGAGCATGAATTATCTAGACCAAGTTCACAGTGGCGTAGCAGGTATGACTCTTGATCCTTTTGGTAAAGCTCAGTTCATGGTTGCTGTAGTAGATGAAAATGGAGACTTTATAACAGAAATGGTTGATGGTCAGCCAAAGCAAGTGGAACAGCTAATGACTATAGACCAAATGATGAACAACGTGTTTGAAAAAGTCGATGCTAGTGAAGATTATAGAATACTGCAATCTCAAATAAGAGACGACATTAGAAACGGTGTAGATAGTTTTGACAGAGAAGGCGTTGCTGGTTATTGGAGTAAAAAGATAGCTCCAAAGTGGAACTCTGGAACTCAAGACGAAGAAATACTTTCTTGGATCTACGATAATCCTGAAGGAGGAACACAATCTTACTACGATTATTTTGTAGAAAAGTACCAGATTAGAGAAGGTAATGAATCTGGTATATTTACTGCTGAAGAGTTAAAAGAAGTTTTTAACTACGATACTTCTGATTGGGATGAAGTATATGGCGATACAGGTAAAAAGCTCAGAGAACTCATCTATAGCGATCTAGTAGCGTATAACACTAATATAGTTGAGAACTATCATAGCAAACAAACTAGAACAGAAGACAAGCACAATAAAGGAAACAACTTTAACGTAGGTGAAGGCTTTGGCGAGACAGACTTTTCACAATACGTTGTAACTGAATAATTTTTTTTTAATATGAGTAATACAAGATATAAAGTAGGTGAAACAACTTACGATATACCAGAAAATAAAGTAGACTCTTTTTTACAAGCAAAGCCAAATGCGGTACTTGTTAATGAGGGAAAGCAAAATGCTCCTCAGACACCGGATGCAACTGTGGAGCAAAACACTACGGCATCCAATTCGGAAAACATTTCTTTGGCTACAGAGCCAACAGAGGTAAAGACTGTTGTTGAACTACCTGAGGTAGCGCCAGTTTTTTACAAAGATCTAGAAATAACAACTGATCAGGTTAGGCAAAACGTAAAGTGGGGGTTCCACGAGCTAGGCGTTATAGGAAATCTTAATAGTAAATACGAAGCGTTACTGAACAAGGAAGAAACAATAGTAGATTCTAACGGCAATGAGGTGCGTAATCCTGAGTATTTGGAGTTTACTAGATCCGATCTTGATTTTGGCGGTGGTAAGAGTATATACATAAGATCTAACCAACTTCTTCAAAAAGAAATGGTAACTAAACTTGCACCAATCTTTGATAAAGATAGAGATTTTTTTGAAGATTATTTTACAATTATTGAAAACGTAGAAGAGTCAGGTTTAGTAAAAATAAAACTACCTAAAGCAAATGCTAGTCAAGAAGAGTGGGATAAAACAACGGCTGCTATAAACGAGGTGATTAAAATGCACTACGAAGGCGTTAAGTCTCCTTCAGTTGTAGAGACAAATCAAGAAAAAGTAGACAGAGTAAGCACTATTAGCTCGACGCTTAAGTACGAAACTGAAAACATAAAGCTTCGTGAGCAAATAGAATATGCTGTTGGTGAGGAGAAAAAAAGGCTTGAAGAAGCTTTAAGGCTTAATGAAGAGAACAAAGACAAACTAGTAGATTATTACAAGAACTATGATGAGGCTAGTGAAACTTACAAATACAATGAAGCTAAGGTAAGGGGCAATTTGTCAGAAATAGAGCGCATACGAAAAGAAGCAGAGAGAAGATATAACGATATACAACAGACAGATTACAAGCAAGGTGAGAGAGGATATGAATACCAAGAGGCTCAAAGAGACAAGTATGTAGACTCTTTTGTGGAAAACTATAAATCTAACTTATCGCCTAATCAAGTAGACAAGATAGACAAAACTTTAACATACGAAAAAGCAGTTGAAGAGCTAATTACAGAAACAGATATATACGGCCCTACTTTTGGTATGGAATACGAGGCTAGTGGCGAGAAGATAGATGTTAGCTTTTTGAATGATGAGCAAAAAATAAAACTGTTAAGAGGTTTAAACGGAAGAGAGATAGCACAACTAGCCGAAGGCGATTTTAGCGTTGCTATGAAAGAACAGCAGATAAATACTTCACTTTGGAGTTTGCTCAATGAAAGCAGAGAGCAAATGTATGAAGAGTTTGAAGATGCGTCTAGCCAAGCTAAAGAACTTACACAGTCAAAAAGAGATATAGACTTAGAAAGTCAAGACATACAAAGGCTTTCTGACGAAATTAACTTAGAATTTGAAACGTTAAACTCTCAAATAGAAGATGTTCAGTCTGTACTAGAAGGCGACACTTCTAAGTTAGCAAAGCTCAACAGCGCTATAGAGCAAATGAAATCAAATCCTAGTGGATATACTGACGCGCAAAAACAAAACGCTATAAATGAGTTCAATACAACGTTAACAAGAATTAATGAAACTCAAAATGAGTTAAACATATTAAGCGATCAGTATAAAAACATTGAAGATAGAAATTCTAATCTACAGTCAAGAAGCGACGCTCTTAACGCTAAGATAAATCAGTTTAATTCAGAGCAAGAAAACTATTTCAAAGAACTAGAAAAACTAAACAAAAGAGAATCTTCTTTAGCTTCTACTTATGGCTTTACTATTAGCGGTGAGGTTATTGGTAATAGGTTTGAAATAACAGACAAATATCAAGAGTGGAAAAACAAAAATGTTTCTGGAACCAACTCTGATGGCACGCCATTTAACTCTGGATTTTTTGGATCTGTTAGAGATCTAGGTAACAGAGTAGGACAAGGATTAGCTATTGAGGTCATAGACTTATATGTAGGTACTGGTGTTTGGGCAACGAATTTACTTGGCTCGTTTATGAAGGGCGCAACAGGTATAGGTAGTTATAGTGATAGCGATCAAGTATATGATAGATACGATCAGCTAAATGCCATGTATAAGAACTATATTTCAGACGCCAGCTTTGTAGCTGTTGCAGATAATTTAGAAGGTAGTGCTTTTAGTAGCTACAAGCACTCTATGCAAACTATTGGTAACATGCTTCCTTTTACACTTGCGTTAATAGGCAGTATGCGAAAAGGTAACTTTTCTAATACCCAAGCAATGTACAAGCAGCTTTCTAAGAAAGGTTTTAGCAAAAGAAAACTAGAAGTACTTAAGACGACTGAAATAGGTTTTAGGCTTACGGCTATAGATCAATACCAAGAAGCTAAAGACCTTGGGTTAAATGATGACCAAGCTTTAGGTTACTCAACTTTTACAGGTTTAGCAATAGGACTTTCTAACTCAGTATTTTCTGGGGAATTTGGCTTTGGCAAGCAACAAGCTGTTAGAGAAATATTTAAAGTTTTTTCAGGTAACCTAAAGAAAGCAGCTACAAAAAAAGCTATAAACAAAACAATTAATGAAGCAACTGTTAACTTGTTTCAAGAGTTTGGTGAAGAAGAAGTAGAGCTAATGCTAAGTGACATTGCTAAACACTCTTTTGGCTTAAGCCACGCTGCAGAATTTACTAATTTTGAAACTCACCAACAGATAGTTGAAGGTACAATATTACTTTCCGGTACACTAAAAGGAGTTGGTGGTGGTTCAATTCAAGATTTTAAAAGGTTTAAGGGTGAGATATACGATGGGTTTAGACAAAGATCTGGTGAAGTTATAGAAGATATTAACTCTCAAATAGCAGCTATAGATGCTAAGATAGAACAACAAAAAAATCCTCAATATATAGGTCCTAAGTCAGCTGACTTGCTAGAGCAAATGAAGAACGAGCTTATTCAAGCTAGAGACTATGGTATGCTAATACAAAACGCTATTAACTTATCACCTGAAAACGTTACAAACGAGCAGCTAGATTTGATAATTCAAAAAAACGAACTGTTAGCTACGAAGAAAGATACAGACCCAGCTTTTCACGCAATGTTTGATGAAGAGATAAACAAGCTAAACGAGCAGATACAAAACTCTGACGTCACAAGTGTTGCTAGGCAAAACTTTGAAAGAACTGTAAATAATACAGAAAAGATAATAAACGCTATTAATCCTTCTTTAGGAAACAGAAAGATACAATTTAAGTCTTTTGACGGTGAAAACTCTACGCAAGACATGTATGACTTTTTAGTTGGCGAAACTGATCTTGATTTAGAAACAGCTGAAGAGACTATAGGATCTCACGGTGGTGCTTTTGTAGCTAACGGAGTTGAATATATTATTATAAACAAACCTGTATCGTTGTCTTCTACTGGAGCTAATGTTGCTGCACATGAGTTGTTACACAAGATGATGTTCATGTCTATGGCAGAGCGTGATGGCAAAGGTAATTTAATTACCGATAAAAATAATCAGCCTGTTATAAACAAAGAAACATCAATGGCTTTAGCTAAAGGTTTAGGAAGCTACATAATGGGTATAGACGCTACAAAAGTAGAGAACTCTATATTTTCTTCAAGACTAAGAGCTTATCAAGAAGCTCCAGCCAGCGTTCAAGCTCAAGAAGTCTTAACTTTATTTTCCGATGCTTTAGCTACTGGTGACATTAAGTTTGAAGAAAGTAGATTTGAGAAGATAGGTAAATTCTTAGAAAAAGCTTATCAAGCAATTGGTCTACCTATCAGCACTGGAGATAGTAAAAACCCAGGTGTAAAACTAAAAACAGGTAAAGACATATTTAACTTTTTAAAAGGCTTCAACGAAAGCATTAAAAAAGGTTCGCTAACAGCTGATCAAAAAGCTATGTTTCTTGAAGGAGCTACAATAGAGGGAGAGCTTGCAGACTTAAAGGTTGATGAAGATATAGTAGAAGCTTCTACAGCAGAGAGAGAAGAAGAAGGATCCGTAATTATGTCATCTAAAGAAACACCTTTAGAGGCTATAAATAAAATACTACCTGAAGACATAAAAACAAAAGAGCAATACGATAACTTTATAAGCGATCCAAGAGAAAGCAGGAAGTTATTTAACTCTATAATAGAGCCGGGTGGTGTTATAAACAACTACATAAGATCAAGGCAGTTAACAAAAGAAGAAGGTGACAAAATAATAGAGAGAGTTACAGACAGAGTCTTAGGGTTTAATCCAGAAGAAACTAGAGCAGATGGAAGCGTTGTTGGTAGAGAAGGTTTTGGCGAAAGAGTTTTTGCAGACACTAGATTCTCTAAACTTGACGCTAAGAAAGCTTTAGCTATAGAAGCTGAAAGAACAAAACAGCAAACTAGTTTAGATGATGAACTAGCAAAAGAAGCTGTAGCTGAAGAAACTACAGGAAGGCAACCAGAAAGAAAGACTAAACTAAAAGTATTAGCAGATCAACTAAACGTAAGCAAGCAGGTTGATGGCGCTGTTGCTAACGCGGACGTAGATGTAACTTCTATATTCTCGTTTAAGTCTGTTCCTAATGCTGTGGCTGGAACAGTAGGTGATTTGATGGGTATATCACCCGCTAAAATAAAATCTAAAGCAAACTTAACTAAACCAGAGCTTGCTAGCGCTCAAAGATTTATTAAGAAAAACGTAGGCGTATTAATAGGTATGATGCCAGAAGGCTTTGACTCATCAGGTAAAGCTACAGGTGTACCTAAAACTATGTTAGATGCTTTCTATACTAAAAGAGAATCAAGAGCTAAAACAAAAGCTGGACTACAGACTCAAGTAAAAAGAAGCAATATAAAAGACTCTGAGTTCTTAGAAGTATTTAATATATTCGAAGGTGTTCCAGATAGATCAGATAGAAATACATCGGCAAGAGTTATTGCGCTAGCAAACTTAATGGGTAAGGTTATGACTAACCAGTCTATTAGAAAGCAAAATCCAGGCATCTTATCTATTGCAGACGGAATGTCTAAGATAATGTTCTCTAAAGATATTAACTCTAAGTCAAAAGAGTCTGAAGACGTTAACTTAAACAAGTTCGAAGGAAAAGAAAAGCAAAAAGACTGGTTAAAAACTACTGGCTTTTCTACGCTACCTAAATCGTTTTGGATTAACAACGGCCAGTTAGTAGGATCTGGAGCCAAGTATACTAAAAAATTAGAGCAAAATCTAATAGACTTAGCGGACGAGCTCGACAACTACGAAGACTTTGACCCAATAACTAGAGTAGAACTAAACCTAGGAGCTGTAATTGAAGCTATTCAAGATGGAGATGCTAGAGCGAAAAAAAGGCTAAGCACGTTTAAAGAAAGCGTTAACGATTTGTTAAAAAAAGGCAAATTGCCAAGAGGCTTAAAACCTTTGCTTGTAAAGGCTTCTAAAATAGAAACTGTAAAAAAATACGAGCTCAAGGATGGTGAAAGAGTAGCTGCTCGCAAAATGCTGTTTGCCAACGTAGATCAATTAAACGACTTCATTAATGAATACGAACAAAACGGCGGCACGTTTGCTTCAGAGAGCGTGAACGTTGAAGCCTTGGTAAAAAGAACTACTGTATATGGCAAGAAGACAGATAAACAAGTTAGAGATCAAATAAATAAAAATCAAGATTTATATAATAAATCTGACAAAGGATTTATAGATACTTGGTTAGTTATACAGCAAGACATCAAAGATAATCCTAACAACAAAAAACATTGGGCTGCTTTATTAGAAGTTACATCTACATCTCAAGCCAACTGGATGAGAGTAGCCTCTAGGCTTATAGGATCAAACACTCTAGGATTAAAGAACGTAGAGGAGCACATGTCTCCAGCTACTGACTTTGCTCAGTATCTTTGGATCATGGCTAAAGACGGTTTGTTATCACCATCTGTTATAAAAAAAGCCATGAAGTCTTTCACTCAAATATCTTTACCAGAGGTATATGATAAGTTGTTAAAAGGCGAAGGGTTTGACTACACAAAAAACTTGCCTGGGAAAGACTTTGGGTTCGATAAAAACTTAAAGCTTGAAATATTATCTGGCATGATGCCTTCTTGGGTGAGATATATAAACCCTCAAGTTAACGCACAAGTACACACTATAAACGGAGTAGAGTACAAAGGTATGAATCCTAACGTATTGATACTAGCTGATGGCAAAAACTTAGCTCAAACGTACGGCTTAGGAGTAGACTCTTCTTTAGAAATGAATCAAGACGTTATATCTGTTCAGCAAGAGCTTTTGTTTAAAGTATTTACAAATAACATTACTAAAGCAGAAGCTGTCTCTCAACTAAACGACTACGTTAATAACATGACTCCTGCTGCGTCAAGCATATCAATGTTTAGTAAAGACATAGACGCTAACAAAGCTAACGTAAACCCAAAAGGTATTACTATACTAGACTTTGACGACACGTTAGCTACCACAAAATCAGGTGTTAGATATACTATGCCTAACCCAAGTGGTAAGCCTCAACCAAGAAGAAAAGCTATACTGATAGCTGGTAATGCTGGCGCTGGTAAAACTACTGTTATAAATCAACTAGGTTTAAGAAAGCAAGGTTTTAAATATGTAAATCAAGACATAGCTTTAGACTGGTTAACTAAAAACAATGGTTTACCAAAAGACATGAATGAGTTTACTAGAGAGCAAGCTGAAAAGTGGAGAGAGCTTGGAGATCAAGCAGCAGTCGCGGCTAAGAATAAAGCTTCAAAACTAAGAGGTCAAGGCGATGGTGTTGTGATTGATGGCACTGGTGCTGTTGGCGTTCAGTTCGAAGGTATGGCTAGAAAGTTTAAAGACGCCGGCTACGATGTTCAGATAATATTCGTTGAGTCTTCGCTAGAAACAGCGTTAGAAAGAAATGCAAATAGATCTGAGAGAAGATTAACTGATGCTACAGTAAGAAACGCGTACGAGGCAACTCAAAAAAATAAAAAAGCATTTAAAGAAATGGTAAGCTTTTTTCCATACTCTGCTAAAGGCTTTATAGAAGTAAATACTGACAACTTAAAGCAAGGCGGTGCATTACCTAGTGACCTTGTTAAGACAATGGACAACTTTACTAAAGGCTATATAAAAGGTAGGCTTAACGCTGAAGAGTTTGCTTCACAAGGACAAACACTACTAGGTGAAGGAGCTGAGTTTGACTTTAGCGAATTTAATAAAGTTGTTGAAGGAAAGACAGCACCATTATTTAACAAAGCGATGAAGCTACAAGGTAAGTTTGGCCCTGAAAATATGTTTGTCTTAACAGCTAGACCTGCAGAAGCTCAAGGTCCTATATTTGACTTTTTGAAAGCTAATGGACTAAACATACCTTTAAAAAATATAACTGGCTTAGGTAACTCTACGGCAGAAGCAAAAGCGTTATGGGTTGCCGGTAAGTTCTCTGAAGGCTACAACGACTTTTACTTTGCTGATGATGCTATTCAAAACGTTAAAGCTGTAGATAATATACTAGAGCAATTTGATGTAAAAAGAAAAGTGCAGCAAGCCAAGATTAACTTTAGCAAAGATCTTGATCCTAAGTTTAATCAAATGCTAGAGCGTAGCGCTGGTGTTGGTGCTTTTAAAATATTTTCAAGAGTTGAAGCTGCTAAAAGAGGTAAGAACAAAGGTAGGTTTACTTTCTTCGTT